>Ga0335085_10008735_pt1 | contig 15421 bp, 6 predicted proteins | sample Lox_Sample_45_FD_206712 | JGI IMG/M metagenome (GOLD analysis project Ga0335085, IMG submission 206712) | Soil microbial communities from Loxahatchee National Wildlife Refuge, Florida, United States - Lox_Sample_4.5 | ecosystem: Environmental > Terrestrial > Soil > Wetlands | place: USA: Florida... | reverse complement strand
GTAGAAGAGCGGGTTGGAGTAAGTGCCGTTGCCGTTATCAGCAGTCCAGCTTTGCGCAGGCGCTGCCACGAGGAAACTGGCAGTCGAGACAAGCAGAGCCGACAGTGCGAGGGACGATCGCATGTTTTTGAGGGCAATATTTATCATAATTTTTTCACCGTCACTGCGTCGTCTTTCAGAAGTATCCGATTATTTGGAAAGACGATAGTAAATCGAGCCGGCATTGCCAGGGTTCGGAAGAATCACCTGCCACTGGCCGTTCAGGATTTGCGGCGTGGGTGAAGCCACGTTCGTCCAAATGCCGGAAAGGAGATTTGTGCTTAATTGCAGCGTGAACCCGGCGGACGCAAGCGGCCAGGTCACTGTCACATTCGCGGGTGTCACGGCTACATTGATGGAAGGACTCGCGGTGCTCAGGATTTGATCCGACCCGAGCGCGTCCGTCGCGGCAATCTCCGCCGGAGACAGCGCCACGTTGTAAATGCGGAACTCATCAACGGCGCCGTTGAAATACGGGTCCGCGCTGAATTGCGATCGGCCGATATAATTGTTGACCGTGCCGCCGAGAGTGGACGGCTTGAGCGTCATGGCGGTGTTGGTCACGACCGCGGTTCCGTTTACATACAGAATGCCTGTGTTCCCGTTGAGCGTCACGGCGATGTGATACCACTGGCTCGCACTCAAGGCGGAAGGCCCGGTGAGCTGCTGCTCGCTGCCGGGTCCGTTGGTGGTGATCGCAAAACGCAATTTGGTCGTGCTGCCATTCTGCGGCGTCAGGAACATGTAGCTGGTCGTGCTGTTGCCGAAATCGAAAATCCGGCTCCAACTCGCCACGGTATTCAGTTTCACCCATGCTTCGATGGTGAAGTTGCTCAACGTGCTGACGATGGAACCCGGCAGGAGAACGTATTGTTGCGAGGCGGCGGCGAGTGTCAATTGGCCGCTGGAAAATGTTCCGCCCTTGGGCAGCGAGCCGTTCCAGGAAGGACCGCCAACGGAATCAGCGGTCGTGGCGCCGCTTGTTTCGCTGAAGCTGTAGCGATGGCCGAGCGCGGGCGCCGGCACGGTGACGAATGACCAGACGACGCCCGTATTCGTGTTGGCCCCCGCGATTTCATCCACGCGCCAATAATAAGCCGCATTGCCCGCCAGCGCGGCTGGAGCGAAAGCGTTGTTCGAAAGTATCCCCTGAAATTCCGGCGATGCGGGCGTGGCCGTGGCCACGGCGTTGGAATCCGAACCAAGATAAAGCGCGTGCGAGAGAGCGTTGTCACCCGGCGTCCAGCTTAAGTTCGCGTCCAACGCAACGGCGGTTTCGCCATTGGCTGGTGAGGGATCGCCGGCGGCGCCGACCGCAACAAATTTATCCAGCACCACGGTCGTCAATGATGAAGCGGGCAGCGTTAATTGCGAGCCAATCGTGCCCAGAGGCAGGAAATAATAATTCGTGCCCGCCGTCTGGTAGACGCTCGATTGGAAAAAGGGGAATGAACCGAAATTCGTTGCCAGGGTGGACGAAGCACTCGTGCTTTTGTTGATGAACACCGAGACCAGCCTCAAACCGTCGGGCGAAAGATACGCCGAGGCCAGCACATTGGTGTCGGAGCTGGTGGCGGCCACGCGTTTGTATCCGGGCTGAATGAAATACGAGAAATGTTTCATCGACCAATAACAAGGCGAGAGCCACCAACCGTGAAGATCTCCCGTCGTGCCCGGCGGCGCATTGGTCCAGCTGCTCAAGTCGTAGGGATTCTCAATCTCCACCAGTCCCACGCCGCCGACCGGCCAGACCAGGCTCCAAAAATTATATCCGCTCGCCTGCTCAGCCGTCAGCACATAGTGAATCAGCGAAGCGGCATCCACCATATTGCTCAGCCCGTATTCCGTCATGAACCTCGGCTTGGTGGGGAAGACGTTTGTGAGCGCATTCATCGCAGGCACATAACCGGCCGGCGTGCCGTCGGTGCTGCCGCCATAAAGATGATGCGCCACGCCGTAGAAACTATTTCCGTTCATCGTGGCCGTATAATGCTGAACGTCGCTGAATCCGAGACCGACAACCTCCGGCCCGAGAAGTTTCGGCGGCGAGGGCAGGGTGCTCAAGCGTTGGTAGACGGCATCGAGTGCCTTCGAGTAACTCGCGTAATTGGTTCCGTTCACCGTGTCTTCCGTGGGATGAAAAACGCACGAGTCGTAACTCGCAATCCAATCGGGTTCATTTTGGATGCTGATCCATTTCATCGTGACGCCGTTCGATTGATAGGCCATCAGGGAGTCATACCAATATTGAGCAAAGTTCGTATAAGCGAACCCGCCATTGGTCATGATCAATGACCCGCCGTTTCCCACCTGCCCGTTGCTCTTCAAAAATGCCGGTGGCGCCCACGAACTCATGTAAACCGGAACCGGATGCCCGAGCACGCGGTTCGCGTTGGAAACAATGTCCGTCGCCGCGGCGTCGAAACCTATCAGCGGCGTCTGGTAGCGATACCAATCGCCCAGGCGCAGCATCGAGAGGTTCAAACCTGCAAAAGCGTTCGAGTAAATTTCCTGCTTGTAGGGGTGGTCCTTGATCCAGCCCGCGTAAAACGCCGTCGCGCCGCCTAAGCCTTCAATCGTCTGAAACGTCGTGGTCGAATCCACCGTCAGGGCTTTCGTCGATTGAGTGGAACTGGGCTGAAACATCCACCAGTTGACATTGAACAAATTGCCCGAACCGCCGGTGTACTTGAAATAAAGATCGTGAATACCCGAAGCGCCGCTAATGTTGCAGTGCGCCGTCGTCCACGTTTGCGCGCCGCCAGTCGGTGAAATCGTGCAAGTGCCAATCAGGGTTCCCGCCAGGCTATCCAGATGCAGCTCGATATTTCCGCCGCTGCCCCCGCTCGCCACTCGCGCAAAAAATGCCGCCGCGCCTGTTCCGAAATTGACTCCGCGCACGCAAATCCATGAACCGTTCGTGATGGAAGTCACGTCCATGCCGCCTTCGCCGCAGACTTCCGTTTCAATCCCGCTCTCTTGCGCGATGGTTTCCGCTTCCACGCGCGTGAAAGGGTTGAGGTTTTTCAATTGAGTGAGGCCGTTGACGGTAAATGTGACCTGCTGAATCGAGCCGTCCGCATTGTAATTCACCTTGTCCAACCCAAGGCTGCGCTTGTACACCGCCGCGGCGTCGGAGAGCCCATTTGCCTTCGCGACCGCGCGGTTGTGATAGGCGACATACCAGTTTCCCTGGAACTGAAAAATCGAGTGATGATTGTTGTTGTTGACGTTTACAGGAGGGTTGGCCAGGACGGTGCCTTCCGGCACAAATCCATTCGTCGGGTTCGAATTGGTCTCGCAGTAGATCACCAGTCCGGCGCTCGGCGTTGTGGAATAAGTGTAATAATAAATGCCCGCGCGCTTGTGCATGTAGGACGCTTCAAAAAGGTTCGTCGCGAACATCGGCATGGCCGAACCGAGGACAGTCGTCATGTTCGTGTTGAGCAGGATGACGCGCGCGTTCGTGGGATATTGGCCGCCGAAATAAAGATACGGCTGGCCATTGTCATCGATGAAAGCGCACGGATCGAAAAGCCATTGCGTTGAAGTGGAAGCGCCCGGAGTGGAACTCGTGATCAATGCGCTGCCGCGGGCGTCCACGAACGGTCCGGTCGGCACGCTGCTGGTCGCCACGCCGATGTTTCCGGCTCCATTCGCGAAATACATATAAAGCTTGTTGTAATTGGAAACGACCGATGGCGCCCACGACAAACTCGCCCAGGAAGCATTTTGCGGCACCTGGAACACCACGCCGTTGTCGGTCCAGTTCTTCAGGTCCTCCGTCGAGAAACAGGTGATCGAATGCATGAGGTAGCTATTCGTGTCGTTGTCATCGTCGTTGGAGCAAAAAAGATACAGCCGCCCGTTGAATTCCAGGCCCGTTGGGTCCGCGGCGTAGCGTTGCGATACAATGGGATAATCCGCCCGCGCCGATGCCACGGCCAATACGGCAAGCAGGAGGAGATTAAAAAACAACGGGGGTGTTACTCGGCGGCACACGGGAAATTTGATATTCGGAAAAGTTTAAGTGTTCAAAAATCGAAACTCAAAACCGGCCAGCCATTTGTCGTATATACATCGCATCATGTTCCTGCAAATAATGAGCGTACATCACAAAAATTAGGATAAGCATGTTTACTCATATACAGCCAATTGCGCACTGAACATGATAACCTCCGTATTCCGAGCTCCGTCTTATCGATAAACCGAACTTCGTATGCGAATATTTGTCATTTGCAGCCTCATTGCTCTTTTCGCCCCCGCTGCGTTTGCGGTGGATGTCAACGGTCAATGGCGTGCGGAATTCGATACCCAAATCGGCATGCAAAAGTATCTGTTCACGTTCCACACCGACGGCGACAAGCTTACCGGCAAGGCGAATTCGGAAGTGAACGACCAGAAACGTGAAGCGGAACTCAAGGAAGGCAAAATCACCGGCGACACGTTGACTTTCGTGGAAGTGCTCGACTTCGACGGCAACGAACTGCGCATTCAATACACGGGAAAACTGGGGACGAACGAAAACGAAATTGCATTCACTCGCGAAGTGGGCGATTTCGCCACCGAAAACTTCAAAGCCACGCGCGTCGAGACGAAAAGCACGAACAATCCCGCCGGAGGGGTTACCAATGCAGCCGCGGGTGAGCCGAACGGCCGCCGGCGTGGCGGATTCGACCGGCCCATTGTTCTTGGCCCTGACGACAAATCCGTCTTCGGCGAGCCGCCTGCGGGATTCGGCAAGGAGCGCGAGGATATCCCGCACGGCAAACTGGAGATGATCGAGTACGATTCAAAAACCGTCGGCGCCACGCGCAAAATGCAGGTCTACACGCCGCCGGGTTATTCCAAGGATAAAAAATATCCCGTTCTCTATTTATTGCACGGCATCGGCGGGGATGAAACGGAATGGGAACGCTTTTGCACGCCCCACATTCTCCTCGATAATCTGATCGCCGACGGAAAAGCCGTGCCGATGATTGTCGTCATGCCCAATGGCCGTGCGCGAAGGGAAGACCGCGCGGAGGGAAATATTTTCAGCCAGGAAAACGTCGCTGCGTTTGCCGCGTTTGAGGGCGATTTGCTGAATGATGTCATACCCACCATCGAGTCGCGTTACTCCGCCAGCACGAATCGCGAAGATCGCGCGCTGGCGGGCCTTTCCATGGGCGGTGGTCAATCGTTGAATTTCGGACTGGCGCATCTCGATACGTTCGCCTGGATCGGCGGCTTTTCCTCCGCGCCCAACACCAAACCGCCGGCGGAACTCGTCGCCAACCCCGCCGAAATAAAAGGCAAACTGAAGCTCCTTTATTTGTCCTGCGGCAACAAGGACGGCCTGATCAGCATCAGCCAGGGAGTCCACGCCGCTCTGAAGGAGAATAACGTGCCCCATGTCTGGAACGTGGACGGCAACGCCCACGACGCGACCGAGTGGAAGAACAATTTGTATTTCTTCCTGCAAAAAGTTTTTCGGTGAGCAACAATTGCAGCACTTCATTAAAACGGTTTCCTTTCCACGCTTGATGCCTTAACTAAACAGCATGGAAAACAATCCAATGAAACACGATTCGCCATCCAATGCGTCCAACAACTTTGGTTCCCCGCAAACGCGCCGCCAGATGCTGAAAATCCTGGGTTCGAGCGCGCTGTTTCTTGCCGCGGGCCCTTTCTCGGCGCGGCGCGCGATTGCCGCGGCCACCGCGGAGCCCTTGGGGACAGGTTCCAGCAGCGCCCCCGCGCTTCAGCCGTTTCCCTTGTCGGACGTGCGCCTGCTCGACGGTCCCTTCCTTGAAGCCCAGAAACGCGATGAAGCTTATCTCCTGAAACTCGAGGCCGACCGTCTGCTGCACAATTTCCGCATCAATGCCGGCCTTGAGCCCAAGGCGCCTGTTTACGGCGGCTGGGAATCCGTGCCGATGTGGGCCGACATCCGCGCCCAAGGCCACACGCTTGGCCACTATTTGACCGCCGCTTCGCTCATGTATGCCTCGACCGGCCACGACGAAGTGAAAGCGCGCGTGGATTACATTGTCGGCGAACTCAAGGAATGCCAGGAAGCGGGCAAGAGCGGGTTGATTTGCGCGTTCCCGGACAAGGCCGCGCAGATCGACAATCTGATAGCGGGCCGCCACGCGGTGGGCGTGCCGTGGTACACGCTTCACAAAATTTTCGCCGGGTTGCGCGATGCGTATCTTTTTTGCGGAAACACGCAAGCGCGCGACGTACTGGTGAAACTCGCTGATTGGTCGGTGGACGTGACCAAAGACATGACCGACGAGCAATTCCAGCACATGCTCGGCGTCGAGCACGGCGGCATGAACGAGGTTCTCGCGGACGTTTACGCATTCACCAATAACGGGAAATATCTCACGCTCTCCGAGCGCTTCTGTCATCAGGCCATCCTCGTGCCGTTGTCCGAAGGCCGCGATAATTTGAACGGCCTGCACTCGAACACGCAGATTCCCAAGATTGTCGGCTTCGAAAGGCTCTATGAATTGACCGGCAAGCCGCAGTATCGCGCGGCCGCCGAATTTTTCTGGAAGACCGTCACCGGCACGCGCTCGTTTGCGACCGGCGGCAATGGCGACAACGAGCATTTTTTCCCCATCACCGATTTTGCAAAGCATCTCTCCTCCGCCAAGACCATGGAGACCTGCTGCAGCTACAATATGCTCCGGCTGACGCGCTCGCTCTTCGCCATGAACCCGAGCGCCGCTTACGGCGATTATTACGAAAGGACGCTCTACAACGCCATTTTGGGCTCGCAGGATCCTGACACCGGCATGATGACTTATTTCCAGTCCACGCGGCCGGGCTACATCAAACTGTTCTGCACGCCCTTCGATTCCTTCTGGTGCTGCACCGGCACGGGCATGGAGAATCACGCCAAATACGGCGATTCCATTTATTTCCGCGGCAGCGCCGGCGGTTCGCAGGCGGATTCTCTCCATGTCAATCTGTTCATCGCCTCCACGTTGAACTGGAAGGAAAAGGGCATCACGCTCCGCCAAACCACATCGTTCCCGGAAACGGGCAAAACGCGTCTGGAAATCCAGGCCGCCTCGAATCAAAAATTCACGCTGAATCTGCGCCATCCTGCCTGGGCCGCCACGGCCACGGTCCGCATCAATGGCAAATCCGCCGAGACTTCGCGCAAGCCCGGTTCGTTCATTGCGTTGAACCGCCGCTGGAAGAACGGCGATGTCATCGAGATGGAAATGCCCATGATGTTGCGCACGGAGCTTCTCCCCGGCACCACTGACACGGCCGCTGTGGCCTACGGACCACTCGTTCTCGTTGGCGCATTGGGTGACGCGGTCAAGCCCGGTGAAGATTTGCACGTCAACGAGCGCACCATCGGTTCCGTGTTCAACGATCCCATTACCGTGCCCACATTTTCAGGCGACTTCGCAGGTCTTCCCAAAAAAATCAGATCGTCCGGCATGTCCTTGATGTTCAAGACGGACGGCGTCGGCCATCCCGGCGATGTGACGCTGATTCCCTATTACAAAATGGCGCACCAACATTACAACATGTACTGGAAAATCCAGAATGCCTGAGCCGAGTGCCCGGGGCCGTGGTCACGAATTCTCCGAATGAAAACACCCTTTTCAATCCTGCTCATTTTTGCCGCGCTCTCTGCCGGCGCTCAACCACCCGCGCCAAGTCAGCCGGTGACCGCTACAATTGATGCCTCCAAAACCGGCACGCCCATTTCGCCGTACGTCTACGGCCAATTCCTCGAGCACATCGGCAATCTCGTTTACGGCAGCCTGTGGAGCGAAATGCTCGATGACCGCAAATTCTATTACGCCGTCGCGGCCAAACCTCCCGGCGAGAATAACTCGGGGCAGGGTGGTTTCGCGGCGCGCCGTCGCGGTGCCGGTCCGGGGCGATGGAACCCCATCGGTCCGGTGGACTCCGTCGTGATGGATACCAACAATCCATTCGTCGGCGAGCATTCACCGCTCATTCAACTTGCCGGCTCCGAGCCGCGCGGGATTCGTCAGACGGGCGTCCATTTTACTCAAGGCGAGACTTACAATGGCCGCGTCCAGATCGCGGGCGATCCCTTGGCGAAAGTTTCCATCAATATCGTTTGGGGAACCAATGCCGGCGCCGCGCACCAGACAATTGCGCTGGGCGATTTGACTGGCAGCTATCAAAAACTCACCTTCTCCTTCACAGCCGATCAATCCGGTCCCGCGCAATTTGAAATCGTCGGAACGGGTGCCGGCTCATTCCACGTCGGAGCCGTTTCGCTCATGCCCGCGGACAATCTGGATGGCTTCCGACCGGATGCCATCGCCGCTCTCAAAAGTTTGCGCTCCGGCGTCTATCGTTTCCCCGGCGGCAATTTCGTTTCCGCCCACGAGTGGCGCAATGCCATCGGCGATCCGGACAAACGTCCGCCCATCTTCGATCCGGTTTGGCGCGCCCTCCAACCAAACGACATCGGCACCGACGAGTTCATGAAGATGTGCCGACTGCTGGGTGTCGAACCCTACGTCACTGTGAATGCCGGTTTGGGCGACGAATGGTCCGCCGCGCAATACGTCGAATACGCCAACGGCGATGTCACCACGCCGATGGGCAAACTGCGCGCGGCCAACGGCCATCCCGAACCGTATCACGTGAAGTTCTGGGGCATTGGCAATGAAATGTGGGGAATCAGCTATCAATATGGCGCCATGCAGCCCAATCAATTTTTCTTCAAACACAACCAATTCGCCCGGGCCATGAGGAAGGTGGATCCGACCATCAAACTCATCGCCACCGGCGCCATGCCCGACACGATGACCGGTTCGAAGGAATCGTTGCGTCTCGGCACCAATCTTGTTCCGGCCTATCTCTCGCCGGCCGACTGGACAGGCGGGCTGCTTTCAAATTGTTTCGACAACTTCGATCTCATCAGCGAGCACTTTTACAACTACGGCGCGACTCATTTCAGTCTCGCCGAAGCCCGCCAGGTGCCGAACGATCCCAACGAACCCATCACGGACTGGATGCGCCGGCCCGCGAATCACATCCGCATCAAGTACGAGGAGTACAAGGAATACGAAAAAATATTCCCTCAACTCGCGGCGCATCCCAAGCCGTTGAACATCGATGAATGGGCTTACACCGGGAGCAGTCATCCCGTGTATCCGTCCTACGCCTGGGTATTCCACGAAATGTTTCGCCACTCAGACATCATTCAAATGGCGGCCTACACGTTTGCCACGTCGTTGCTCACCCGCGAGGGAACCAACGTCTCGCTCAACGCCAACGGCCTCGTTTTTAAATTCTACCGCGATCACTTCGGCTCCATCCCGGTCGAAGTCTCCGGCAATTCCCCGCAACCCAAACCCACCGACCCGCCGGGCGGCGAACAGCCGGTGGTCAATGCCGGCAGCGATACCTTTCCCGTCGATGTCGTCGCCGCCTGGACCGGAGACCGGCGCGCGCTCACGGTGGCTGTGCTCAATCCGACGGATACCGACCAGGCCGTGAAATTGGATATCACCGGCGCCAACGTTTCCGGCGACGCCACGCTCTGGCGGCTGGCTTCCACCGAGAGCAACGGCCAAGACCCAAAGATCACGAATTCCGCCTTTGAATTCGGCTCCAAATCCATAATCCTCCCGCCATTCAGCACGAGCATTTACGAGCTCTCGACGAAATAGGCTGGACACAGTTCGAAGAAAAATGAATTTATTCACAACTCGCATGTTTATCCCTGCCAATCCCATTGCCACTCGCCGTAGATCCAAATTTCCATTGCAGAAATTAATCCCGAACAAGAGGTCAAAGCCTGGAAAGCTTTTCCAGGCGCTGGCATTGGCCTCCCTGGCATGTCTCGGGACGCTGCGCGTTTTTGCCGCCGAGGAAAGTTGCAGCTCGTGCGCCCAGCAGGTGAGCATCAGCGGCGACTTCTCGCATCGCAAGGACGATGCGTCCTTGAACATTGAAGGCACGGACAATCCCGCCCTGTTTCGCGAGGAAGTCAGCGGCCCGAATTTCGCCGTCAGCATCGCGCATTTGCCCGCCGGCAAATACTCCATCTCCATCGGCGAAGTGGAAACGGTGACGAGCAACCCGGGTGAAAGGCTCTTTGACGTGGCCTCCGGCAGCATTCCGCTCGCGACCAACTTCGACATCGTCGCCACCGCGGGCGGCCCGCGAAAAGTTTGCTACATTAAGGCCGTGGTCGATCACGAGGACGATTCGATCAACGGACCGCTGACGATTTCCTTCGCCGCCCGCAAAGGCGTTGCGAAATTCAACACCTTCGAAGTTAAAAATTCCTCCGACGCATCCGTCATCGCCTTCAGTGCTTCCGAGTTGGCCGACTCTTTTTCTGCCTCCGCGGTCCGTGTCCCGGAAATCAGCGAGCCGGCAATCTGGCGAGACCCGTCGCAACCGTTGGCGGCTCGCGAGAATGACTTAATCCGCCGAATGTCGCTCGCCGAAAAAGTTTCGCAGTTGCAGAACACCGCGCCGGGAATTCCCCGCCTCGGGCTGCCCGCCTATGATTATTGGAGCGAAGCGCTGCACGGCGTCGCCGTCAATGGCACTGCCACCGTCTTTCCGCAGGCCATCGGCATGGCTGCAACCTGGGACGCGCCTTTGATCCACCAGGAAGCGACCGTCATCGGCATCGAAGGCCGCGCCAAGTACAACGATTACGCCGCCCATCACAACGGAGATTCCCGGCGCTTCGCCGGTCTTACGTTCTGGTCGCCCAACGTCAACATTTTCCGTGATCCGCGCTGGGGCCGCGGACAGGAAACCTACGGTGAAGACCCGTTCCTCACCGGGACACTCGCCGTCGCCTTCATTCACGGCTTGCAAGGTGACGACCCGCAATACATGACGGCGATGGCCTGCGCGAAACATTTCGCGGTTCACAGCGGCCCGGAGCCCGAGCGGCATCGTTTCAACGCCACGCCGCCGGAACGCGACTTATACGAAACCTATCTGCCGCAATTCGAGATGGCTGTTCGTGAAGGGCACGTTGCCGGCGTCATGGGCGCTTACAATTCCGTTGATGGCATCCCCGCCTGCGCGAATTCCTTTTTGCTCACGGAAACTTTGCGGAAAAAATGGGGATTCGACGGCTACATCGTTTCGGATTGCGACGCCATTCATAATATCTGGAACAAGTCAGACCATCATTATGTCGAGACGCCGGAGGAAGCTGCCGCCGTCGCCGTGAAAGCCGGCTGCAATCTTTGTTGCGGCAGAGACTACAACGCCCTTGTGAGGGCAGTGCAAAAAGGATTGATCACTGAAAAGGAAATTAATGAGGCTCTCACTCACACCCTCTGGACGCGCTTCCGGCTGGGCCTGTTCGATCCGCCCGAAAAATGTCCGTATTCCAAAATCGGCATCGATCAGAACGACACGCCGCAACACGAAGCCCTGGCGCTCAAGGTTGCCGAGGAGGCCGTTGTGCTGTTGAAAAACGAGGGGTTGCTTCCGCTGAACCGCGCCAAAATAAAACGCATCGCCGTCATTGGCACGAACGCGGTTTCCGCCCCGATGCTCGAAGGCAATTACAACGGGAGAGCCGCGCGTCCGGTGACCATTTTGGACGGGATCAAGCAGGTTGCGGGAAAGGGAATCGAAGTGACGTTTGCGCCTGGCTGTCCGCTGGCCTTGCTCAAAGACGCGTCGAACAAACCGACCCCGCAGGAGGTTCTCGACGCCATCACAGCCGCGAGATCCGCCGACGTCGTCATTTATGTGGGCGGAATTACCGCGCGGTATGAAGGCGAGGAAATGCGGCGCGCCAATGATTTCGACGGCTTTTCCGGCGGCGACCGGACACGAATTGAACTGCCCTCCGTCCAGTCCGACTTGATCAAAGCATTGGCAGCCACGGGCAAGCCGGTGATTCTTGTGAATTGCAGCGGCAGCGCCATGGCCATGCCGTGGGAAGTCCAGCACCTGCCCGCGATTCTCCAGGCCTGGTATCCGGGCGAGCAGGGCGGCCGCGCCGTCGGTGAGATTTTGTTTGGCGACATCAATCCCAGCGGCCGTTTGCCACTGACATTCTATGCTTCCACAGCCGACCTGCCGGATTTCACGGATTACTCAATGAGCAATCGCACGTATCGCTACTTCAACGGCAAACCCGAGTTCGCTTTCGGTCACGGCTTGAGCTACACGAAATTCAAATTCGAAGGCGGCAAGCTGGATTCGAAAAAGGTGTCGCCCGACGGCACGGCGAAAATATCATTGACGATCAAAAATTCCGGCGGCCGCGACGGTGACGAAGTCGCGCAGGTTTATTTTCGCCATGTGCATTCCAGCGTTCCCCAGCCGAAAGAGGCCCTCTGCGGATTTACCCGGGTCCACCTGAAGCGCGGCGAATCCCGCCAGGTCACGGTGGAAGTCCCCGCCGGGCGCCTGCGCTACTGGGACACTGCGAAAAAGCAATACGTCGTTGAATCCGGAGACTACGAGTTCCTCATCGGCGCCGCCTCGGACGACATCCGCTTGAAGTTGCCGGTGACAATCACCGCTCCTTGAGGTTCATGCCGCGGATGCGCGGAAACCGGCTCAGCGCGCCGCTTCATATTGTTTTAGCGACGGCTCCGCTTCGGGCAATTGCTGCATCACGAGCTTCGCCATTTCTCTGGCGCCTTTCGCGTTGAAATGTGTGGCATCGCTGGAATCGTTGGCGAGCGCTTTGCTGCCCTCCGGCCCAAGCTGGTTGCAAAGTTCCACGCTGGCCGCGTTCAAATCCACCAGCGGCACTTTCTTTTCCTCCGCGACCGCCTTCATGGCATCGGCATATCGGAGCAGGTCATTTTTGATGCGTCCGTCCGCGTCAAATTTGCGCCGGCACATGGGCGTAACCAGGATGGGACGCGCGCCAACCGCGCGGGATTCATCGATGTATTGACGCAAATATTGTTTGTAGGTGGTTTGCGCGTCGGTGGCCTCCGGTCTGTCCGGCGCATGCGAATCGTTGTGCCCAAATTGAATCAGGATGCAGTAGGGCGTTTGTTTCAGCGCGTTCGTCCAATGCCCTTCGGTGATGAATGTTTTCGTGCTCCGTCCCGACAACGCCAGGTTGATCACCTGAAGCCGGTTGCTGTTAAAATAATCCTGAATGAACATCCCCCAGCCACGGCGAACCTGGTTGGTCGGGTAATTGCATACGGTGGAATCGCCAATAATCACGAGCCGGACGGGCTGGTTTGTGGCGGCCTGGGCGGCTGGAGCGTTTCTTAACCCAAAAACTAGCGTCGCCATCAACACGAGCAAAATAGTCTTCATGTGAAATGGTAAATGGACGTAATTGCTCCCGGTTTCAATCCGTTTTTTTATTGCACGAGCATGCGGTAGAAGCGATAGGGGAAATTCGTCGCCCGGGAATCGAACACGTCGAACACGTTGGTCGCGGCCTGGTTTGTGGAGAGCGGCGTCCAATCGACAAAATTGGTCGACGCCTCCAGCACGTAGTTGCTGCCGGCGCTGCCCGAGAATCTCAGCCGGAACACGCTGTTGCTGAATCCTTCCGAACTGAAATAGAGCGGACGCACCACCACAAACGCGGCGACGGCGGAGGCGCTATTGTTGAAGTTGGTTTCAAACGCGCTCGCCGAAATCGTCGCGCTGTTGGACAAACTGAACGTGCCGGAATAAAGGAGCGAGTTGGTGGTCGGCAACGAGCCATCGAGCGTGTAGTAAATCGCCGCATTTGTATCCGGCGCCTGCAGCGCCACAGTCACGGGCGTCACGAATGAACCGCCGTTCGGAGTGATGGCCGGCGGTGCGAGCGCCGGGATGCCGGGCAGGCTGTCAATCCAATCGGTGAAAACCTGGACCGCATTCGCATCGATCAAATTGCGTGCGAGCGGCGGCATTTTGATGGCCGGCAGGTTGGTGTTGATACGCGACCAGAGTACTGACCGCCAGACGTCCTTCGCTTTCACGACACACGCGCCGTCAATTCCCAGCGAGTGTTGCGCCGGATAATTGGTGATATTCTGGCTCGCGAGCGGCGTGTCGTAGCGCGCGTCAAAATTGGCCTCGATGGCATTGCCGGGGAGATGGCATTGCGCGCAGTTTGCGTCCAGGTAGGAGCGCGCCCTTTCTTCCAGCGACGCGCTCAAATTCGTGAGCGCAGAAAGATGCGCGTAGTTGGTGACGGATATTTCGTTGAAGGCCGGGTTGAAAAGCCCCAGGCGATTCAGTGTGCGCAATTGATTGTCCGTGTTGCCGGTGGCGGGATAGGTAAGATTGCCATTGAGTTGTCGCGTGTTGACGCCAAGGACATAACCCGCCAGCGGCGTGTGGCACGTGAGGCAATCCGCCGGGCTCGGGTAATACCACGTCTGCGTGCGCACGCCGACGGCATTCGTGATGAGAATATCCTCATTCAGGCTGCCGGTGAGCAAATCCGCGTCGCTGTTGTCCGGGCGCCATTTGTAAGTCACGCCGTAAACCGCGCCGTTGATATCGCGAACCAACAGGCGCGTTTCCAATCGGCGCAGAGGCGCGCCGGCGTTGGTTTCGTTGACCACCAAATCAAAGTTTTTGACGAACACAGTGCCCGCCGGGAAAGTCCACGCATTGGTCGGCAAAAATCCAATTTGTTCCTCCGGCGTGATGGCGCCGCCATTATTCGGCAAAGCCAGGTAACGGCTCTTCGTCGCTCCATCCGACCACAACGGAGTATTGGGCTGATAAGGAATCAGCCCGCCGGACGGAACGCGATTGGGCGTGTCGCTGAATGCGCCCGTTCCCGAAAGCAGCGCCGGCAGCGTGCCCGTGAATGTCGCGGGCATGTTCAGGAACGGCGCGACCGGCCCGTTCGTCGTCAGGCCGTACGGTTGCCCGCTTCCTGCGTTGACGGTGATGTTGACCGGCGCGGAAGTGCTCATCAAACCGCTTCCATCCGTGGCGACCGCGGTCAGGACATAACTCCCCGCGGTCAATCCAGTCGCGGTCAATGTATAAAGCGGCGCGTCGATGCTGTTGCTCAGTGAGCCAATCCAATGGCCGTTGGCATAGAAATTCACCGCGCTGATCGGATTGTAAGGCGCGTCCGCATTCGCTTCCAAAGTGACGCTCGCGAGGCTGGTGTAAACAGCTCCATTGGTCGGGCCGGCCAGGACGACTGTCGGCGGCGGATTGCTCACGGTATAAAGCTGGCTTTGCGGCACGATGGCCTGGGCAGTCGATGGGCTGCTCCAAAGAAATTGGGCTCCAGCGCCGCCGTCCTGCTGAAAATAATCCATGCGCAGATTGTAAAGCTGTTGCGCGTTGAGCGTGATGACGCCGCTATTGGTCGTCGCGGTGGAATGAACGTTCCAATCATCCACGAGCAATTGTCCATTCACCCACAAACGCACGCCATCGTTCGCGACGACCATGAACGAGT
>Ga0335085_10008734_pt1 | contig 15423 bp, 12 predicted proteins | sample Lox_Sample_45_FD_206712 | JGI IMG/M metagenome (GOLD analysis project Ga0335085, IMG submission 206712) | Soil microbial communities from Loxahatchee National Wildlife Refuge, Florida, United States - Lox_Sample_4.5 | ecosystem: Environmental > Terrestrial > Soil > Wetlands | place: USA... | reverse complement strand
CCAGCGTCCACGCGATGGCGAGCTGGGCGAGCGTAAGCTTCTTTCGCTGGGCAATCCGCTCCAATGCCGCGCGCAATTCAACATTGAGCTTGGCGTTGTCTGGATGAAAGCGGGGCAGCCTCCGGCGAATGTCCTGCGGCGTCATGTCGTCCAGCTTCGGAGCGCTTGCGGCAAGCATGCCACGGCCGAGCACGCCATAGGCCATCAGCGCCATGTTGAGTTCCTTGCAGGCCGCAATCTGCCCCTGCACCTCGGCGTCGCGCGAGAAAAGCGAATACTCCATCTGCAGCGACGCCAAGGAATGCACGGCGCTGCCGCGCCGAAGTGATTGCGCGGAGCATTCTGACAGCGAGATGTATTTGGTCTTGCCTTCATTGACGAGGTCGGCCATGGCGCCGACGCTCTCTTCCACCGGGACATTCAGATCGACGCGCGACATGCAGAAGACGTCGAGGCTTTCGATGCCGAGATTGCGCAAACTGTCTTCGCAGGTCTTGCGCAAATAAGCCGGATTGCCGCCGCTGCGCGCGGCATCGGCGTCGCGCGGGCTGCCGCTCTTGGAGTGGATGACGACCTCATGGCGCCGGCCGCGAATGGCCTCGCCGATCAAGCGGTGATTGTGGCCCTGGCCGTAGCTTGCCGACGTGTCGAGAAGATTGATGCCGAGATCGAGTGCCAGCCGGATCGTGGCGACAGATTCGGCGTCGTCCGCCGCGCCGTAGACGCCGGACATGCCGTAACAGCCGAGCCCAATGTTTGACACGCGAAGAGCCGTATTGCCGAAGGTGCGGTAGGTGATCATGGTTGATCCCGGGTTGGAGGCCGGTTTTGCCAGGACGTTGCTTTGCCATTGAAGGTCTTGTTGCGCCGGTTGATCACGCCCGTGATACCGTCGGGCATGCGTCTTGCGCTGCGGTTCAAGTCCATATCGCGACGACGGTCCGGCGCGGCCAGGTTTTGCGGTCTGCGCGGTCAGGTGCTGAACGGCTGCTATCGAAAACAGCGGTCAGAGATAAAGGCTCTTCATCAGGTTTTCCGGATAGCGCAAGCCCGCCGCGGCACCGGCCGGAATTGAGTCGGAGATTTGCGCAAGATCATCTTCGCTCAAGTTGACTGAAAGCGCCCCGATGTTTTCCAGCAGTCTCTCTCGTTTCTTGGTTCCGGGGATTGGGATGATGTCGTCACCCTGGGCCAAGAGCCAGGCGAGGGCAAGCTGCCCGAGCGTGCAATGCCGGTCTCGCGCGATCTCCCCGATGCCGCGAACGAGTGCCAGGTTGTGCGCGATATTCTCCGCCGCAAAGCGCGGATGCCGCTTGCGCGTGTCGCCGTCGCTCATGCCTTTCGGATCATCGACAATGCCGGTCATCAGGCCACGGCCCAGCGGTGAATAGGCGACGAATCCGATCTTGAGCTGCCGGGTCGTCCTCAAAGTCTCCTCGGCCTCGGTGCGGTAGAGCAGCGAGAACTCGTTTTGAACGGCGGCGATCGGATGCACGGCATGCGCGCGGCGAATTGTCTCCGGCCGTGCCTCGCTCAGGCCCAAGGCGCGGACCTTGCCCTGCTCGATCAGCCGCGCCATGGCGCCGACGGTGTCTTCCACGGGCACCGTGGGATCGATGCGGTGCTGATAATAAAGATCGATGGTGTCGACGCCGAGCCGCTTGAGACTCGCCTCACATGCGCTCGCGACATATTCAGGCCGTCCGTCGGCGATCCTGCCGCCGCGGCCGCCCAGATTTCCGAATTTCGTCGCCAGCACGACGCCAGAGCGCCGACCCTTGATGGCCTTACCGACCAGTCCCTCATTGTGGCCTGAGCCGTAGGCGTCGGACGTGTCGAGCAGCGTAATGCCGAGATCGAGCGCCTCGCGAATGAGTCCAATCCCTTCCTCGTCGTTGCTCGTTCCGTAGACGCCGGACAGCGACATGCAGCCAAGCCCGATCGCCGATGTTGCGATTCCGGATGAGCCGAGCGAGCGGTTCGGGAGAGTTTTATTCGTCATCTTGCTGACCTGCGCAATTGCGCCCTCACTGAAACGGTCTTCAATGTGCCATTCCGCTTGGCGATGTGCAAAGCGCGAGCGGCTTTTTGCCCGGCGTCAGCGGATGGCTCATGCGGCCTTGAGCAGCGCTTCGACCTTCGGCCAGGGATCGGGCGCGAGATTCTTGAACGGCGCCCAGTCGGCGTCCTGCATGCGATCGAAGATCGCGGCCTTGACCGAAGCCCGCTCTCGCACCCGCGCCCACCAGTCGGCGACCGCCGGCTCTTTCCGCCACATGGCGCCGAGCTTGAGCAGCTCCAGGCGCAGGATATAGGGGATCACCGCGCAGTCGGCATTGGTGAAGGTGTCGCCGGCGAGATAGGGTCCGCGCTTGAGGTCGTCGGCCATCCACGAAATCATCTTCTGGTGCTGGCCGAGCGCGTCGGCGACGAATTCCGAATCGAGGCCGTGCTCGATGACGCTGCGCTTGTATTCGGCTCGCCGTTTCAGCGGCGCCTTATTGATTTCGGCCAGCCATTGTTCGCGCGACATTTTCAGAAATCGCGGCCGGAATGCTGTCGCAAAAGTGAGGATGGTGCAGGCATTGTGCATGTATTCGTCGATCAGCTTGTTGTAGAGGCGCACGCGATGACGCGCGGCCGGCGTCTTCGGCATCAGCGGCGGATCGGGGAACGCTTCGTCGATATAGTAGAGGATCAGCGATGATTCGACGACGACGTAGCCGTCATGCACCAATGTCGGCACCACGCCGTTCGGATTGAGCTTCATATAGGCCGGGTTGTTCTGGTCGCCTTGCAGCGTCAGCAGATGCTCATTCGCCTCCAGGCCCTTCTCCTTGAGCGCGATCCGCACTTTCTGGGCGCATACCGAATTGATGTTGTGATAGAGTTCCAGCACGGATTTCCTCCTCGAAGCTTCATTGTGTCGGCCGTTGCCGGCCGCGGTCTTAGGCAGCCAGTCTGGCGCGGTCGTGCGGCTGGCCGAGATCGACCGGCGTACCCTTCGGGATGATCTGGTTGGGGTTCACCCGGGCGATCGAATAGTAGTTGATGACGTAGTAGCGCGGCTTCACCGTGGCGGCGACGCCCGGCACCTGATAGAGCTCGCGCATGTAGTTTGACAGGTTCGGATAGTCGGCGATGCGCTGTCTGTTGCACTTGAACAGCGAGAAATAAGCGACGTCGAAGCGCACCAGGGTCGGGAACAGTCGCCAATCCGCTTCGGTGATCTGGCCGCCGACCAGATACCGCTGGCGCGACAGGCGAGCCTCGAGCCAGTCGAGCGTCTCAAACAAGCCATCGTATGCCTCTTCGTAAGCGGCTTGCGTCTTGGCGAAGCCGGCGCGGTACACGCCGTTGTTGACGTTGTGATAAACGCGCTCGTTGACGGTATCGATCTCGGCGCGCAGGGCCTGCGGATAGAGGTCGGTGCGGTCGCCGGTGATGCCGTTGAACTCGGTGTTGAGCATCCGGATGATCTCGGATGATTCATTGTTGACGACCCGCTTCGTCTTCTTGTCCCAGAGAGTCGGGACGGTCACCTTACCGGTATAGGCCGGGTTGCTCGCCACGTAGGCTTCATAGAGGTAATGGAAGCCGTTGACCTCGTCTGGGATGCAGTCGGGGTAACGGGCATCGCGCTCGAAGGTCCAGCCGTTCTGCTTCAGTCCCGGGATTGCGTAGGCGACGGAGATCATGCCTTCGAGCTTCTTGATTGTGCGATAGATCAGCGTGCGATGCGCCCACGGACAGCCGTGCGCGACGTAAAGATGATAGCGGCCGGCCTCGGCCTTGAAGCCCGAGGAGCCGTCCGCGGTGATGCGGTCGCGGAAGATGCTGTCGGCGCGCTTGAACTGCCCGGATTGACTGGTTTCCTGCGGCAGTTCGCTGTCGCTCCATTGGCCGTCGATCAGAACACCCATGATGCGCCGCTCCAGAAAAGGATATTGCGTCCGTTCGTGGCTTGATTTTGTATCAGGTGCGCCAGACCCGCACCACCGCAAGGAAAGCGAAAGCGATGACGCTGCACCTCTACGACCTCGCCGCCGCCGATCCAGCGCGCCGCTTCAGCCCTTACTGCTGGCGTATCCGCATGGCCTTGGCCCACAAAGAGCTTCCGGTCGAGACGATCCCCTGGCATTTTACCGAAAAGGCCGAGATCGCGGCATCGGGCCAAATATTCGTGCCGGTGCTTGTCGACAAGGGCCGCTGGATCAGCGATTCCTGGACCATCGCCAATTATCTCGAGGATGCCTATCCGAATTCGCCATCGCTCTTCGGCGGCGGCGCCGGACGAAGCTTGACCCACTATTATTCGACGGCCGCCGACGCCCTGGTGACGGCGATATTCCGGTTCATCGCCCTCGACATCCTGCACGCGATCCACGACAAGGACCGCGCTTACTTTCGTGAAAGCCGCGAAAAGCGCGTCGGCATGACGCTTGAGTCCTTCGTCGCCGACCGCGATGCGCGACTGCCGGCCTTTCGCGACAGCCTGATGCCGCTGCGCCGCACGCTGAACGCGCAGCCGTTCTTCGGTGGCGATCAACCGCTCTATGCCGACTATGCGATGTTCGGTCCCTTTCAATGGGCGCGCTGCATCAGCCCCTTCGTTCTGCTCGCACCTGACGATCCGATCAGGCTATGGCGAGACCGCTTGCTCGATCGGTTTGACGGCATGGCGCGCAAGGCTCCGGCTTATGACAGCTGAACCTTTCGAGAGCGGCCGTGGCGGAAGAGAGTGGGGGTCGAACCCACCAAGGACCGGCTGACGGCCCTTCCCGGATTTGAAGTCCGGACGCCCCACCGGGGACGATTCTCCTCCTCACACGGCGGCGTTCCTGGCGCCGCCGGAGGCGCGCCGGAAAAAATCGAGCCGTTGCCGGTTGATGCGCCGCAGGTCGCCGCGCCGAAGCGTCACGCCGTGGCGGTCGAAAAACTCGAGCACCTGGATTGCGACCTTGCGCCCGTTGTTCATCCGGTCGCGGAACTGTGCGGCGGTGAATTGACCATCGGCCGCGCCGGCCGCGATGTCGGCAGCGATTTCGACCATCTCGGCCGCGGTATCCCGCAGGAAGAAATGGTCGGGCGCCATTTCGACGACTTTGCCCTGGCGGGCCAGCGATTTGAGCACGCGGCGAATGTCAGCCTCGGGCACGCGCAGCTCCGCCGCAATCTCGGCACAACGCGGCGGCCGGAAACGATCGGCGCCGGAGAGCAACGGCGCAATCTTCGACCACAATTGTCCGTCCAGCGCGGTGAGGGCGGCGCTGTGGGCGCTTAGCCTGACCGCGCCTCCCTCGACGACGAGATCGCGCGTCTGCACGAGCGTCTGCACCACGCATGACAGCAGCCGGGGAGGCGGCCTTGGCTGCAATTTCCGGCGCAAACGCTCGGCATCAAGTCCCGGCATGTCCGGATTGGCGGCATGAAACGCGGCGAGCGCCTCCAGGATGTGGCGTTTGAGATCAAGCCATGTTTCGCGCGACAGCGCGAAGATTGAATTCGGCCCCTTCACGCACACGAGGGCCAATTCACCGGCCATCCTGTCGGTCTGGTCCGTTTTCAACGCGTGGTCGCGGGCGAATGCGGCGAGATCGATATGAAAAGGTGATCGTCCGGCCAAAGCGGCGAGCGCCTGTCGCGGTTCAGCTAATCCAAGCGCTTCGAGCTGCGCGAGCCGCTCGGGCGTGCGGCGCTGGCGCGAAGGTGGGCGCAGATCGAGGAAGCCGCCGCCGCCGATGGTGCGCAGTCCGGATGTGTCGCGCAGCACGTAGCGGTCGCCGACCGCGGCCGCCGTCGGCTCGTTCAACACGAGCTGGATGCGGCCAGTACCGCCGGGGCGAATGGGCTCAGCCTCGAGCAGCGCGATGCGCGCGTCGACCTCCTTGGCGGCATGGTAGAGCCGCACCGGCATCCAGTGGCCGACCGGTTTCGGCTCGTCGGGAAGAACGCGCAACGCCGCGTCGATACGGTTCGTCGGCGCGTGGAGCTCCGGATCGAGCACGACGTCGCCGCGTCGGATCGCATGCCGCGAAATGCCGTCACCGGTCAGATTGAGCGCGCAGCGCTCGCCGGCGTGTGCGTGTTCCGCCGCCCGGTTTTGTGCATGAATGGAGCGAACGCGCGCTGACAGGCCGGACGGACTGATCCGCACCGTGTCGCCGGTCGCGACCGTACCCGAGAGGACGGTGCCGGTGACGACTGTTCCCACACCCGTCAAAGTGAAGCAGCGATCGACGGCGAGCCGGAAGCAGCCCTGTGCACTGCGCCTTGCGAAGTTTCGCGAGGCGGTGAAGAGCTTTGCGCGCAGTTCCGCCGTGCCTTCGCCGGTGACGGTCGAGACCGGCAGGATTTCGATGCGGGCAAGCCGGGTTCCGCTCAAGCGCTCGATGATGTCCTGTGTGACCTCATCGCGCCGTTCGGCGGACACCAAGTCGGCCTTGCTCAGCGCGACGATGCCGCTGTCGATGCCGAGGAGATCGACGATGGCGAGATGTTCGACCGTCTGCGGCATCACGCCATCGTCTGCGGCGACCACGAGCAGGACAAAATCGATGCCGGTGGCGCCGGCCAGCATATTGCGCACGAACTTCTCGTGTCCGGGCACATCGACAAAGCCTAGCACCGAGCCATCGTCTGCCGGCAGGTAGGCAAAGCCGAGATCGATGGAAATACCCCGCGCCTTTTCCTCCTTCAACCGGTCGGTGTCGACGCCGGTCAGCGCGTGGATCAGCGCCGTCTTGCCGTGGTCAATGTGACCCGCCGTTCCGACAATCATGATCCGGTCCCGCGGGCCGAGCGAGGGAAAGCAGTCACATCGAGCGCGGCGAAATTAGCGACGAAGCCGGCTTCGTCGTCGAGACAACGCAGGTCGAGCACGAGAGCCTGGTCCTCGACGCGGCCGATGACCGGGACCGGAAGACGGCACAACGCAGCACTGAGCGACGATAACGCTCGTCCCGCCGCCTGCGTAGCGGCCGGCCGGATCGCAACGCCCGCGCTCGGCATCGTCTCGAGCGGCAGCGCGCCCGAGCCGACTTGGCTGACACATTCGACCACTTCGACGGCGAAGCTAGCGCCAAGCTTTTCGGCAATCACAGGAGCGAGCCGGCTTGCCTGCGCGGCGATATCCGCAGCAGGCCGCGTCAACAAGCGAAGGGTCGGGAGCCGTGCGGCCAGCCGGTCAGGATCGCGATAGAGCTTCAGTGTCGCCTCGATGGCAGCCAGCCGGATCTTGTCGACGCGCAAGGCTCGTTTCATCGGATTCCTGTTGATGCGCGCGATCAGCTCTTTGCGCCCGACGATGAATCCGGCCTGGGGGCCGCCCAAGAGCTTGTCGCCCGAAAAGGTGACGAGGTCGGCGCCGTCGGTCAGCGCTTCGGCGACGGTGGGCTCGTGCGCTAGGCCGAAGAGGCTCAGATCAACCAGCGTTCCGGAGCCGAGGTCGTTCGCGAGTGGGACGCCGTGCGATTTGGCCAGCGCCGCGAGCTCGCGCGGCGGGACTTCGGCCGTGAAGCCCTGGATGCGGTAGTTCGAGGTATGGACTTTGAGGATGAGTCCGGTCTTCGCGTCGATCGCCGCCGCGTAATCCTTCAGATGCGTTCGATTGGTGGTGCCGACTTCGGCGAGCTTGGCGCCCGCGCGGCTCATGATCTCCGGCATGCGGAACGCGCCGCCGATCTCGATCAGCTCGCCGCGGGAGACGATCGCCGCGCGTCCTTTCGCCAGCGTATTGAGCACGATCAGCACCGCGGCGGCGTTGTTGTTGACGACGGTCGCGTCCTCAGCTCCGGTCAATTCCCGAAGCAGATCGCGCACGATGTCGTCGCGCTCGCCGCGGCGGGCATGCGCGAGATCGAACTCCAATGAGACGGCATCGCGCATCGCCGCGACCGCCGCTGCAATCGCCGTATCGGCAAGGAGCGCGCGGCCGAGATTGGTGTGCAGGACGGTGCCGGTGAGGTTGTTGACTGACTTCAGCCGCGGCGCCTCTTCGGTTTCAAGGCGCACAAGCGCGTCTCCAGCCGCGCCTTCCGCATCGAGCCTATCGTCGTGCGCCGCGCGCGCTGTGGCCAGTACCGCACGGACAGCGTTCACGACGGCGCGGCGGCCGAATCGGTCAACAGCGAGCGATGCCGTGCGGGTTCTCAGGACCGCGTCGACCGAAGGCAGTTTTTGCAGATTGGGAGCGGTGTGCGACTGTTCCGGCACCTGTGCTCTCCAACGAACATCACATACAAAGCTTCGCGAACGAGGCGCGGCCTACGCCCGCGGCCTATCCATGAGCGGCCGCTGCCGACTTATGCGCGCTGGCGTCGGCGCGTTGTCCGTCGCGCCATGAACCGCCCGTGAGATAATGATCAAGCGCAACGGCCGCGCTCGTCCCGTCGCCGGCGGCGCTTGCGGCACGACCGGCCGAAAGGGCACGAACATTGCCGGCCGCGCAAAGGCCGGCGAGCTCGGTCCGCATCGACGCGTCGGTCGGGATGCAGCCCGTATTGTTCATCCTCACAAGGCCGTCGAGGACGCCGGTGTTGGGCTGCAAGCCGACATAAGCGAAGACCGCCGCCGCTTCGATATCGGACGTAACGCCGCTGGCGTCTTGCGTGCGCACGCCGCTCACCGTGGCTTCGCCGAGAATCTCGGTGACGACGGTGTTAGGGCGAATCTCGATTTTCGCGTGCGCGGTCACGCGGTCCCGGTAGTAGGCCTGGCCGGCCAAAGCGCCGCCGCGATGGAGAATGATGACCTTTGTGGCGAACTCGGCGAGCGTCAGCGCTTCCTGCAACGCCGAATCACCGCCACCGACCACCGTGACGATCCGGCCGCGCAGCAACGGCGCATCGCACGTCGCGCATTGGCTCACGCCGCTGCCGGCGAGACGCTTTTCGCCGGGAACATCGAGTGTCTTCAGCGCCGACCCTGTCGCAATGATGACGCCGCGCGCGGTGACATCGCCTTCTCCGGTAGCGACGTGCCACGTTCCGTTCCGTGCCTCGAGGCGCTCCAGGCTGCTCATCATGAATTCGGCGCCCGCTGCGCTCGCCTGATCCTGCATGATCGGACATAAATCGTATCCTGGAATGCCGTCGGGATAGCCGGGAAGTCCATCGATCTTTTCGATGCTCAAGAGCTGGCCGCCGAACACTTCACCGGTGAGGATGAGCGTGCTTCGGCCCAGACGCGCCGAAGTCACGGCTGCGCTCATGCCGGCGATGCCACCTCCTGCGATCACGATGTCGAATTCTTTTGCCAAATCCTATTCTCCGAATACCTGCCTCTGGGGCCTTCGCTGCATGACGGGCTACGCCTCGACCCTGATGCCGGGATGGCCTTCCTGGGCGTGCCCGATGATGCGCGCCGCAGTGTAGCCGGCGTCCTGGATCGTGCCGAGGATCGAATCACCGCATTCCGGCGCGACAGCTATCAGAAGCCCGCCCGAGGTTTGCGGATCGGTGAGGAGATGACGCCGCCATTCGGACATGCCCGCGGGCATCTCGATCTCGCCGCCGTAGCTCAACCAATTGCGATGCGAGGCGCCGGTGACGAAACCATGTTCCGCTAGTACGGCGGTTTGCGAAAGCAGGGGCACGTCGACCGAGCGAAACACGAGCTGCAAATGCGAACCGCGCGCCATCTCCAGGCCGTGACCGAGCAGACCGAATCCGGTCACGTCGGTTACGGCGTGGACATTGTCGTCGCGGCCGAGTTCCGCACCGATCTTGTTGAGCTGCGTCGTGGTAGCGATCATCTCGGCGTAACCGCCCTGGCCGAGCGCATCCTTCTTGATGGCCGCCGAGTAGATGCCGACACCGATCGGCTTGGTCAGGATGAGCGTATCGCCCGGTCTCGCGCCGCTGTTGCGCCGGATGTGCTTAGGCGCGCAGGTCCCGACGACGGCAAGACCGTAAATCGGCTCCGGGCAATCGATCGAATGTCCGCCGGCGACGGGTATGCCCGCACTCGCGCAGGCGGCGGCGCCGCCTTTGAGGATGTCGCGGACGACGTCGGTTGGCAGCTTGCCGAGCGGCATGCCGAGGATGGCGAGCGCCATGATGGGGTTGCCGCCCATGGCGTAAACATCCGAGATCGCATTGGTCGCGGCGATGCGCCCAAAATCCACGGGGTCGTCGACGATGGGCATGAAGAAATCGGTGGTGGCGATGACACAAGTATTCGGATCGAGCTGCCACACCGCGGCATCGTCGCCGGTCTCGGTACCGACGAGAAGTTGCGCGAAGGGTGATGCAACGCTCTGGCCTGCCAGGAGCTCCTGCAACACCGAGGGTGCCAGCTTGCAGCCGCATCCGCCACCATGGGCGAGGCTGGTCAGCTTGATCTGCGGCACGTTCATTGATGTTTTCTCGTTGTGGCGGGCTTTATTGTCGCTTCCTCGCCCCAATCTTTAAGGCATTGGTGGGCGATGTCGATGCGCCGGGAGCGCAACCGGGCCATGCCGGGCTCAATGGCCGGCTATGCGCGAGAATGCCGCCTTGAGCGCGTTAGAGCCGCGTCCATTCATTTAAACGTTATCGCCCGGCGAGCTTGCGCGAGAATCCGGCCTCCAGCGCATTCAGTTTTGCCGCCTGTGCAATCGATTGCGCGGCGGTGAAGAACGACAGCGTGTGGCCCTTGAGCACCTTCGAGATTTTGGTGCCGTCGACGAAATAATTGCCACGCTTGGTCATGTCCTCGAACAGAATTGCTCCTTCGGGGGTGCCCAGCCAAGCGACGAACAGCCGCGCTGTGTTCGGGTTCTTGCCGTATTTGAGCACCGAGCCGGTGATCAGCGGCACCGGTACTGGATCGATGATGACCAGTTTGACGGGAGCACCCTTCTCGACCATGCGAACGGCGGAGTCGTAAGCCGTGATTGCAAGTGCGATTTCGCCGGATCCTACTGCCTCCGCCAGCGGAAATTGCCCGTCGAACAAGCGAGGCTGCAAGGCCGCAAGACGATCGGCGAAATCGCGCGCTCCGTCCTCGCCGACCGCCGGGATCATGTCAACGAAGAAGGCAGCCCGCAGCCAATGGCCGGTGCGGCCTTTCCATTTTGGATCGGTCATGTCGTTCCAGGTCCGCGGCATGTCGGCGTCGTTGACGAGTTTGGTGTTGCAAAGCGCGGCGTAAGGCGCGGTGGTGGCGACGATCATATACGGAGTCGGCGTCAACACTGGCGAGGCCGCAACGCCAAGCGCCGACCAATCGGCCTCCAGGAGCAGGCCGCGATCGTACAGCGATTGCGTCACTGCGGCCCCGTGAAGAAGAACGTCGGTTGTCGGGCCGCCTGCCATACTCTCTTGCATGACCTTGGCGGTCTTCTGGGCGGACGGGACGTCGACGAACTCGACTTTTTTGACGAAGGGATAGGCCTTCTGGAAGTTCTTGAGAATTCCCTCGGCGGCGCCGGAGTCGTAGTGGTCGTACCAGACCAGACCGCTTTCGGCTTTCGCCGCCTCGATGACGGCTTCGCGGCTAGCGGCATTGACGCGGCTTGGCGTGGCAATGCCGGCGCTCAACGCGCTGCCGCCGAGCAGCCGCAAGAAACGGCGGCGATCGCGACGGATAACGGCCACAAACTCCTCCCTCGCACTTGCGGTTGTACCGCGAGAACAGGCTTCTTCGTGGCATATTACCTCAAATCTCCGCCCTGCGCCGCATCAGCGACAACATGCCGACCAGGGCGAGGAGCAGAAGCATCAGCAAGACGGCGAGTGCGGCGGCGTGCTCCGGATGTCCCGTGTCCCAATAGCTATAGAGGATCGTCGACAGCACGCTGTTGCGTCCCGATTGCAGCATGACCGCGATCGAGAATTCGCGCACCGAATGGACCAAAATCCAGATGATCATGGCGATGGTCGTCGGTGCCAAGAGCGGCAAGATGATGCGCCTGAAGGTGCGCAACAGGGAAGCCCCGGCCATGGCGGCGGCCTCCTCGATCTCTCCGGTGATTTGCAGCAGGCCCGTCTGCATCATGCGGGAGGATATCGGCAGGAAGGCGATTACGTGTCCGAGCGCGATCACCCAAACCGTGCCGTAGAGCGGCAGGAAACGCGCGCTGAACGCGACAAACACCAGCGCGACGCCGATCATCAGCGGGGGCACGCCCAACGGAATCATACAAAGGACGTCGAGCAGCCAAGCGTGCGGCGATTTCGAACGGAGCACGATCCAGGCCGCCGCCAATGAGACGAGGACGAGGCCGCCCGCCGCAGTGACGGCAATGATCACCGAATTGGCGAAGGCTTCCCTCAGCCTCGGACTGGAGAACAAATCGCCGTAGGCGATAAAGGAGGCGCGTCGCAGCATTTCCACGCTGAAGCCGGAGAAGTAGGGGATGACGCTTGCCCAGAACAGCGCGACGAACGGCAGCAAAACCGCAAGCAGGAAATAGAGCGCGACAAGGCCGGCGGTGAGATTCCGCCACGCACCAAGCCGCACCCGCGCGGGTTTGTATCCCTTGCCGCTGATGGTTGCGAAACGCGCTGCCTGGCGGATGGTGCGGCGGTAGAGAACGAGGCCGCCGGCAAGGAACACGAACAGCACCGTGTTCATCGCTGCCGCGCCGCCATAATCCGGAAAGCCGGCCGGTGGCGTCATCAGGCGAAAGATTTCGATGCTCATGAGATCGACATGGCCGGGAATGGCGATCACCGCAGGTACATCGAAGGCGAGCATGCCGATGATCAAGAGAATCGTCGCAACCGACAGCAGCGCCGGCCGAAGGATCGGCAATCCGACGCGCCACAGCATCTGCCAGCGGCCGGCGCCGGCGACCAGAGCGGCCTCTTCGAGCGCCGGGTCAAGGGCGCGGATGGCCGGCGACAGCATGAGCACCGACGTCGGCACATAGGCCAGGGTCTGGACGAAAATGGCGCCGGGCATGCTGTAGATATCGAACCAGCGGTCGAGCGGACCGAGGATCGGCTGCAGAGCCACCGAGACAATGCCGATCCGAGGCGCGAGCACCAGCGCCCAGCCGATGGCGAGGAGCAAGGGCGGCGTCGCCATCGGCATCAGGATCATGGCCCGCAACGCATCGCGCGCCGGCAAGTCCGTCCGTTCAAGAAGCCAACTCAGCACAGTAGCGAGACTGACCGCGAGAATCGTACTGCCGCCGGCAAAGATCAGCGTATTGGCGACGAGCAGCCAGCTATAGGCCGACCCCCAAATCTCCTTGTAATGGTTCAACGTCCACCCCGGACTTGACGGCAATCCTTCGGGGCGAACGCTGCCGATCAGCAAGACCGCCAAGGGAACGATGGTTAGGACGATCAGTCCAAGGCCAAGGCTGGCTGCCGCGAGCCGCACCCCGCCTGCGTTCCGAGTCCGGCGGAATATCGGGAATGCCCCGGCTGGCCGCAGACGATCCGCGATGCTGGTCAACGCCACGCGTCGACGGATACGGTGGTCACGTACCAGGCGCTGAAGATCTTCCACGCCCCCTGGGTCTCGCCGCCGACCACGACCACGTTGATGTCTTCGGCTTCGTACATTTCGACCATGTCGTCGGGGGCGGCCTTCAGCTTCGAGGCGTAAGGTTCAACGCCGGCGACGGCATGCGGCCGCACCAGCGTCTGGATCCACTGGTCGTCCCAATAGTCGCGGGCCGTGACGCGGGCATTCTCCGCGCACCATTTGATTAAATCGTCCTTCGATGTGATGCCGCGACTTTCAAAGAGACGCGCCACCAGCGGATCGAGGATCAGGCAAGGCGGAATATGCGACGTCGCGGTCAAGCACCGTCGGAGCTTGGCCTCCCAGGTGTCGCGTGGACCGAACCCTTCCTGGATCGAGCGGTTGCCGACGAAGACGCTTACGGCGCTGTCGTCCGGCTTGAGGCCCTTTTGGACGTGGAGCGGCACCCAAGGACTGCGCTCCTCGTTCTCCGGGAAACACAGGCTGTAGGCGAGCGGATTGCCGTGTGCGCCCATATAGGTTTCGCCGGGCACCGAACCGCCCTGGCCGTTCTGCGACAACAGGCTGTAGGCCCGCCCGATGGTTGTATTGGCGTGGTTGTAGGGGCCGAGCGCGCCAATGCCGGCGTTCATGCCGATTTCGTTGCGGATCGGTCCGTTGACGACGCTGAAGCAGGTCTGCGACGTGGTGCTGCCTTGCCTCGACGTCTGGTTCGAGGCCGCGAGCGCGAGGATGACCGGGAAATATTCCGGACGCGCGCCCGCCATTACCGCGTTGACCGCCACCTTTTCAACCGTGTACTCCCAACTTTCGCGGAAATTGCCGGCGCGCATGCGGCCGACGACCTTGTCGGGCGGCTGGCTGGTGCCTTTGAGCATCGCCGCCACACGTTCCTCGGTCGGCAGCACGATGGGCATGAAATCCGTCCATCGGTTCTCGATGAACAGTTTTTCGAGGTTTTCCTGCGTGTCAGGTGGCACGAGCCGCGGCGTCGTGCGCTCGAAGGTCGCGCCGGTGAGATCGGCATCATCGAGCGGCCGCGTCAGGCCTTCGATCACCTCCTGCATGAAAGTGCGCCCGGTGATGGCGTCGTTGCCTTCGATGTAGCCGCGCAGCTCAGACGGGGTGCGGCCGACAACGGGTTGCGGCACGAAGGCCTGACGCAGATTCGGAATGCCGCGCAGCCGCGCCGTGGACTTCGCGACGCGGTGAAAGATATGCGTGTGGACCGCGATGGTCGGAACGCTGTTCTCGGCTTCCAGCAGTGAGGTCAACCCGACGACCGTCGGGCTACAGGAGCTTCAAAGCCCGACACCCAGGATGGCGGCATCGCCTTCGGCGCCGATCTTGGCGCGCATGTCGGGATCGTCCACCCAACTTTCGCGCGGCTTGATGATGCGTGTTTCCACGGCAGGCAGGTGGGCGGCGAACCACTCGCGCAACTGCTCCATGAAGACCGCAGAATTGTCGAACAGGCAATCGACAAGATAGAGGACCTTGCCGTCAAGGCTCTGAAGGCGCGACGCAAGACGCTTGCCGGTGACCTTCGGCGGATATCCACGGGGATCGTGAACGGTGAGCAGATCGGCCATGTGTTCCTCCGTCCGAAGATGTGCTTCGAGAAGCGCACCAACCGCCATTTTTTCCGAGAAGGATTCCCAGACAGGACAGTCGCTATCCTGCGCCGCCATGAATCGCGAGTTTGATGGCGCAGAACCTCACTTTGCCAAGATAGAGCAGGCTATCCTGATGGTTCAAGGGCAGGCTTGAGGGGGAGAAAAGTGAAGGCAGAAACGCGCGAAGGCCTCAACCTGGCCTTGCAAGCCATTCTTGCCCGGAGCCCATGCAATCTGCGGACGGTCAGCCGTCCGTGTCGGTTTCCTGGACGCGACGCCGCAGAACCATTCAAGCGGCCAATGCGGGCGCGGCCTCAATCAAGATTCTCTTGAAGGCCGACCACATCGGAAGGACGCGATCGTCGGGCGGCAGATGCCGGCACAG
>Ga0335085_10008733_pt1 | contig 15425 bp, 9 predicted proteins | sample Lox_Sample_45_FD_206712 | JGI IMG/M metagenome (GOLD analysis project Ga0335085, IMG submission 206712) | Soil microbial communities from Loxahatchee National Wildlife Refuge, Florida, United States - Lox_Sample_4.5 | ecosystem: Environmental > Terrestrial > Soil > Wetlands | place: USA: Florida... | reverse complement strand
GCCGTCTGGGTGCCCGCCGGCGCCGGGGCGGCCGGCTGGCCGGAGTCGGCCGGGGTCGGGGACGCCGGCGACTTCGGCGCGCGGCTCATCATCATCACCGCCACCACCGCGATCGCGCCGACCCCCGCCACGCCGCCCAGCACCGGCACCACCGGGAACTTCTTCGCCGGGGGCGCGGGCCGCGGCCGCGCGGCCGTCGGCGCCGCGGTCCTGGGCCGCTGGCCCTTGAGCGCGTGCTCCGCGTCCATCAGCTGGGTCGCGGCCGACGTCACCGGCTCCGCGACCCGCGTGCCGGGCACGGCCGCCCCGCCCACCGCGGCCTCGGCGTCGTGCGCGAAGTCGGTCGCGACCGCGTAGCGCTCGGCGGGAGATCGCGCCAGCGCCTTGTCGAGCACCGCCTGCAGCTTGGGCGGGAAGGCGATGTCGGGCCGCGCGGCCGCCAGCGGCATCGGCTCGTCGGTGAGCCGCTTGATCATCGTCTCCTGCGCGCTGTCGGCCTGGAAGGGCAGGACGCCGGTGAGCATCCGGTAGAAGACCAGGCCGAGCGAGTAGATGTCGCTGCGGCCGTCGAGCTTGTCGCCCGACAGCTGCTCGGGGCTCATGTACTCCGGCGTGCCCACCACCAGCCCGGTCTTGGTCACTTTCTGGCCGGCCTCGTCGCCCGCCACCGCCTTCGCGATGCCGAAGTCCACGACCTTCACCACGTCCGCGCCGTCCCGCCCCTGCACGATCATGATGTTGTCGGGCTTGAGGTCGCGGTGGACGATGCCGAGGTCGTGCGCGGCGGCGAGCGCGTCGGCCGACTGGCGGAGGATCCTGACCGCGCGCGGCGGCGCCAGGGCGCCCTCCCGCTCGATGATGTCGGTGAGCGCGGCGCCCTGGATGAACTCCATCGCCAGGTAGATGATGCCCTCGCGCGTCTCGCCGAAGTCGTAGATCTGGCAGACGTTGGGGTGCGAGATGCGGCTCGCGTTGGACGCCTCGCGGTTGAACCGGCTGATCGCGTCCGGGTCGGCCGCCATCGAAGGGTTCATCACCTTGATGGCGCTCTTGCGGCCCATCTTCACGTGCTCGCCGAGGTACACGGCGCCCATGCCGCCCTCGCCGAGCTTCTTGATGATCGCGTAGCGGTCGGCGACCACCTGGCCCACCAGGTCGGCCGTCGGGCTGGCGGCGCGGAGGGTCGAGCCGTCCACCGGACAGAACTTGGAGGTGTCCGGGTACTCCTTGCCGCACACCGGGCAGGTCTTCACGTCATCTCCACCACGAGCAGCTTGTCCCCCACCAGGATGCGCGAGCTCTTCTTCAGCGCCACGTCGCCGCGCGCGGCGACCGCGACGCCGTTGCGGCTGCCCGCGTCGGTCAGGACGAAGTCCGCGTCCTCGGAGCGGATCTGGGCGTGCGTCGAGCTCATCGACGGATCGTACGGGAACGTCCAGTCGCCCGCGTCGCGTCCCAGCTTCACGTCGCGGCCGGGCGAGAGGTGGAACACGTCGCGCACGCTGCCGTCCACCCGCAGCTGCGACAGGCTCGCGATGTCGGCGCTGGGGATCAGCGAGCCCATGCGGCGGGTGGCGTCCGCGTCGGGCGCGTACGGGCCCGGGTAGCCCAGGCGGCGGAACCGCAGCAGCTGCGACCCGATCAGGATCTGGTCGCCGTCCACCAGCCGGTGCGGCCCCTCGAGGAAGATCCAGGTCCCGTTGCGCGAGCCGAGGTCCCGCACCCGCAGCTGCCCTTCCTTCCAGATGAACAGCGCGTGCATCGGCGACAGGTAGACGTCGTCGGCGAACGCGACGTCCGCGCCGCTGCGCCCCATCGTCGTCTCCTCGCCGACCAGCGGATAGCGCGTGCCCTTGGTGCCGTCCTCGCCCGTCAGGACCAGCTCCACGGGCGGCCGCGAGGCGCGCTGCGGCGAGAACACCTTGGTCGGCTCGTGCGGCGCCGACACGCGCGGCCCGTGGCCGAGCGGCGTGGCGCAGATCGGGCAGAACCTGTACTCGGCGCTGGCGACGGCGGCGCCGCAGTTGGGGCAGGCCGTGCCGGCCGGTGCGGCGGCGGCGGGCGCCTCGGGCGCCAGTTTCGCCCCGCACGAGGCACAGAACGCCGTCGCGGCGTCGACCGGGTGGTGGCACGACGAGCACACGGGTCCCGGCGCGGCGCCGGGCTGGCTGCCGCTGGCCGGGGCGTACACCCGGGTCGCGGGCGTGCCCGCGGTGGCCGACGGCGAGGGCATGGCGATGGCCGAGGCCGAGAGGGGTTTCCCGCAGTCCATGCAGTAGCGCGAGTCCGGATCGTTGCTCCGGCCACAGTGCGCGCAGGTGATCACGGTTCGGACCGCCTCCGTGGCGAGATATCCGGCGAGAAGCGAGCGCCAATATATGGGCCGATTCGGGGGCTGGTCAACAGAGCTAAATTGACGTTGCGCCGAGAGTTGGTGTACGTTGCGCGAACGATGCGCCTCAGCCGTTCCCCCCTGCTCGTGGCCTGCCTCGTCTCCGCGACCGGCACCGCCGCCCGCGGCCAGCTCGCGCCGTCGGTGCGGCCTCCGGCGCTGCCTCCGATCGAGCCCGTGGACGGGCCGCTGGCGCTCACCGTCGTGTACCCGCTGGCCGACGCGCTGGTCGGCGCCCGCGACAGCGAGTTCCTGTTCGGCTCGACCGGGAGCGGCCGGGCCACCCTCACGATCGACGGCGCAGCGGTGAACGTGGCGCCGGACGGGGCGTTTCTCGCCTGGCTGCCGCTGCCGGACGACACCGTCGCCGTCTTCCACCTGGTGGCCGCCAGGGGCGACGAGCGCGCCACGCTCGACTGGCGGGTGCGCCTGCCCGCGCGGTTCGTGCCGCCGCCGCGGCCGCTGTGGATCGACACCACCTCGCTGCGGCCGCGCGGCGACGTCTGGGCCACCCCCGACGAGCCGCTGCGGGTGGTGGCGCGCGCGGCGCCGGGCGCATCCGTCGTCGTGCGGCTGCCCGACGGCCGGCAGTTCCCGCTCGCGCCGGACACCGAGCTGGCGGCCGGCTACGGGCCGTTCGAGCGCCGGCCGGAGCGGCTGGCGAGGCAGCCCGCGGCACGCTACACCGGCAGCGTGCCCGCGGTGCCGCTGGGCGCCGCGCTCGGGCCGCCCGTCACGCCGGCCGTGCCGCCGGACACGGGGTCCGCGCCGCCGCCGGCCGCCGTGATCGCCACGCTCGGCGCCGACACGGCCGTGGCGGCGCTCCCGGTGCGCGTCACGCTCGTGGATCCCGCCGCCCTGCCCGTCGCGATGCTCGACGACGACACCGCGCGGACCGGCAAGACGCGGGGCGCGGTGGTGGGCTCGCCGCTTCCCCACGGCACTTTCGACTGGTTCTTCGCGGAGGGGACGCCGGCGGCGGTGGACGGGCGCGTCGGCGACCAGGTGCGCCTGCGCCTGTCGCGCCAGTCGGTCGCGTGGGTGAGCCTCGCCGACGTCGCCGGGGTACTGCCCGCCGGCACGCCGCCGCCGTCCACGGCGGTGCGGCTGGTGCGCCTGGCGCCGCGCGATTCCCTGGTCGAGGCGCGCCTCAACCTGGAGGCGCGGGTGCCGTTCCGCGTCGACGAGGACGAGCGCGCGCTCCGGGTCCGGCTCTACGACGCGCAGTCCGACCTGGACTTCGTCCAGTACGGGGGCACGGATCCGCTGGTGCGCCGGGTGACCTGGGCGCAGCCCGCCGCGGACGAGTGCACGGTCACCTTCGAGCTGGCGACGCGCGTGTTCGGGTGGCGCGCGCGGTGGGAAGGCGCCGACCTGGTGCTCGAGATCCGGCGCCCGCCGCCCATGGACCGGGCGCGGCCGCTCGCCGGCCGGACCATCGCGGTGGACCCGGGGCACCCGCCGCAGGGCGCGACCGGGCCCACGGGCCTCCGGGAAGCGGACGCGAACCTGGCGGTGGCGCTCGCGCTCCGCGAGCTGCTGCAGCGCGAGGGCGCCCGCGTCGTGATGACGCGCACCGCGGACACCGCGCTCGACCTGTACGAGCGCACCGCGCTGGCAGAGCGCGCCGACGCCGACGCCCTGGTGTCGATCCACAACAACGCGTTCCCCGACGGCGTGAACCCGTTCGTCAACAGCGGCACCAGCACCTACTACTTCCACCCGCGCGCCGCGCGGCTGGCGTTCCTGGTCCAGAGCGCGCTGGTCGGCGAGCTGGGGCTGCCCGACCTGGGCGCCGCGCGCGGCAACTTCGCCCTGGTGCGCACCACCTGGATGCCGGCGGTCCTGGCCGAGGGCGCGTTCATGATGGTCCCCGAGCAGGAGAACGCCCTGCGCACGCCGGCGTTCCAGGAGGCGTACGCCCGCGGCGTCGCGCTCGGCTTGCGGGCGTTCTTCCGCGAGCTGGCGGAGGCGCCGTGACGTGCGCGGGCGGCGAACCGCCGCGGGCGCGGGGGGTATGAGCCACGTGATGAGCCCGGCGCCGCGCCTGCTGTGCCTCGCGGCCCTCGTGGCCGCCGCCGGGCCGGCGCGCCTGGCGGCACAGGAGCCGCCGGACCGCGCGCGGCTCGACTCCCTCGCGGGCGCCTTCGGCGCGATCACCGACTCGACGACGCTGCTCGCGATGGAGGCCTCGCGCATCGCCTACGCGAAGGACCACCGCGACGACCCCCTGATCCACCTGGAGCTGGGGATCCTGGCCTACCGCACCGGCGAGCTCACCCGCAGTGCCAAGCACTTCGACGACGCGGCCGGGGAGTTCGAGTGGGCCTCGGACCTCCGGCCCGACTGGCCGATGCCGTGGTACTGGCTGGGCCGGGCGGAGCTGGCGATCGGCGAGGCCCGGGTGATCGTGCTGGAGAACGTCCGCGAGGCGCTCGGACTCGACTGGCTCTCCAAGGCCGCGCGGGCCTTCGCCCGGGCCGCGCAGGCCGACCCGGCGTACTCGCGCGCGCTGGTGGACCTCGCGACCACCGCGCTGCGGCAGCGGATCGCGCCGCGGCTCGGCGTCGCGCAGCGCGCGCTGCGGCTCGCGACGGCCACCGCGGCCGGACGCGAGCCGGAGGTGCTGCTGGCCCGCGGCCGGGTCGAGCGCGAGCTGGACCAGAACGACTCCGCGCTGGTCGCCTTCCGGGGATACCTCGCCGCCGGCGGCGACAGCGGCCTCGGCGGGCTCGAGGCCGCGCGCACCCTCGCGCTGCTGGGCCGGCCCGACTCGGCGGTGACGGAGTACTTCGCGGCGTCACGGCGGCCGCTCACCCCGGCGGCGCGGGCCGCTTTCCGCGCCGACCTCGCCTGGATCGCCACGCCCGGGGAGCTGGCGGCGTTCGACGGCCTGGCGGCGGACTCGGCGGGACGGTGGCTGCGGCGGTTCTGGGGCGAGCGCGACGTGGAGGACGCGCGGCGGCCCGGCGAGCGGCTGGTCGAGCAGTTCCGCCGCTACGCGTACGCGCGGGCCAACTTCCGCCTCACCACGCGGCACCGGCACTACGACATCACCGACGTGTACCGCGACAGCGACCAGGCCGAGCTGGACGACCGCGGAATCATCTACCTGCGCCACGGCGAGCCGGACGGCCGGGCGCGCTACGCCGACCAGACCGTCGAGCCCAACGAGACGTGGGTCTACCGCCGCCCGCCGCCGGCGACCGACCTGGTGTTCCACTTCGTCGCGTCGGGTCACGTGCAGGACTACCACCTGGTGGAAAGCGTGATGGACGCGTACGGGTTCAGCGCGGCGGTGGTCTTCCAGGCCGGCGCGGAAACGCCGACCGCCGCGTTCGGGGGCCTGCTGAACTCGCGCTCGACCATCTCGGACATCTACCAGCGCCTGGCCGACCAGGGCTCCGCGGGGCGCGGCTCGCTGCTCGCGGAGGAGCGGCGGCGCGGCCGGCGGGCCATCGCCGTCGGCACCACGACCGATTCGTACGAGCTCCGCTTCGCCCACGACCTCGCCCCGGTCGTCACGTCGTTCGTGCTGGCGGACGCCGAGCGCCGCCCGGTGCTGCACGTGGTGTTCGCGCTGCCGGCGCGCGCGCTGCGCGCGTTCCCCGCGCCGAGCGGCGTCGGCTACCCGTTCGAGTTCCGGCTGATCGTCTACGACTCGGCGTACCGCCGGGTCGCCGGCCTGGACACGCTGCGGGTGTTCCACAATCCCACCGAGCTGCCCGAAGGCAGCTACCTCACCGAGCAGCTCGCGGCGCCGGTCCCGCCGGGCGGCTACCACTACCACCTGGTGGTGGAGGAGCTCCAGGCGGACGCGGGCGCGCTGGTGCAGGGCGAGCCGGTCGAGGTGCCGCGGACCGACAGCGGGTTCTCGGCGAGCGACCTGGTGGTGGGGCGGACCGGCAGCGGGCTGGTGCTGCGGCGGGACGACGGCGACATCGCCCTCAACCCGCTGTCGCGCTTCCCGCGCGACGGCACGGTCGAGCTGTACTACGAGGTGTACGGCCTGCCGCGGGGCGCGTCCGTCGCGACCCGGGTGAGCGTGCAGCCCGCCGGGCGCCGCTCGTTCTTCCGGCGGCTGTTCGGCGGCGGCGGCGGCGCGAACCTCGAGTACACCACGGTGACCGGCGCGGACGGCCGGGCGCCGGTGCGGCAGCAGATCGTGCTGAGCGGCCTGTCGCCCGGCCGCTACGTGCTGGGCCTCGAGCTCGAGGACGAGGCGACGCACCGGCGGCTGCGGCGCGAGCAGAGCTTCGAGATCAGCGGCGCTCGCGCGCCTTGACACTCCCTCCGGGCGGGGCCTAAGTTCCCCCCGCTCACGGCGTTACCTACCCGGATCGCGAGCGCGCATGTTCTGTTCCCGGTGCGGCCAGCCAGTCGACACGTCGGTCAAATACTGCCCCAACTGCGGCCTGGACCTGACCGCCATCACGCAGGGCGGGGCCGCCGGCGCGACGCAGCCGCTGGCGGTGGACGATGCCGCGGCGGTGCGCGAGGCGCTCAAGGCGGAGTACGAGCTCGAGAAGGAGCTGGGCCGCGGCGGGATGGCGATCGTGTACAAGGCCCGCGACACCGCGCTGGAGCGCGAGGTCGCGATCAAGGTCCTGCCGTTCTCGCTGTCGTTCGACGCGGACTTCGTGGAGCGGTTCCAGCGCGAGGCGCGGAACTCCGCCAAGCTCGAGCACCCGAACATCATCCCCATCTACCGGGTCGGCAAGTCGGGCCGGGTCATCTACTACGTGATGAAGTTCCTGCGCGGCCAGACGCTGACCAAGGTCATCGGCGCGCGCGGGGCGCTGCCGGTGCCGGAGATCAAGCGGCTGCTGATCGAGACCGGGCGGGCGCTCGGCTACGCGCACAAGCACGGCATCGTGCACCGCGACATCAAGCCCGACAACATCATGTTCGACGAGCTCGGCCAGGCCATCGTGACCGACTTCGGCATCGCGAAGGCGCAGTCGGGCGCCAAGCTCACCGGCACGGGGATGGCCATCGGCACGCCGCACTACATGAGCCCCGAGCAGGCGCGGGCGCAGCCGCTCGACGGCAAGAGCGACGTCTACTCGCTCGGCGTCGTCGGCTACCAGTGCCTCACCGGCCACGTGCCGTTCGACGGCGAGGACAGCTTCTCGATCGGCTACAAGCACATCATGGAGGAGCTGCCGACGCCGCCGCTCGAGACGGCGGAGCAGCGCGGGCTGTTCGCGATCATCCAGCGCATGATGGCCAAGAAGGCCGAGGAGCGCCCCACCGCCGAGGACACGGTCGGCGCCCTGGAGGGCAGCGGCGGCGTCGCAGCCGCCGTGTCGGCCGACGTCGCGACGCGGCCCACCGAGTCGCTGCGGCCGCTCGCCGGCGTGGCCACCATCGCGTCGCAGGCCACGACGCCGCTGCCGCGCGCCTCGGGGCCGATGCTCCGGCCGCCGGCCTCCGCGGTCGCCACCAGCGCCGAGGCGGCGAAGGCCGCGAGGCCCAAGCCGCGGCCGGCGCGGCCGCCGGCCGAGAAGCCGAGCCGCGCGCCGCTGGTGGTGGTCGGCCTGCTGGTCGTCGTCGTCGCGGCGCTGGCCGCCTACTACTTCCTCGTGCTCCGCCAGGCGCCGCCGAGCCTGGCCTCGGCGGACACGACGCACGTCGCCGCGCCCGCGCCGCGCGACACGGCGAAGGCTCCGGCGGTGCGGCCCGAAAGCGCCGGCGCGCCGGCCGCCACGCCGCAGGGGGCCGCGACCCAGCCGGGCGCGCAGCCCGCGGGAACGCCGCCGGCGACGACGCCGGCGGCGACGACCCAGCCCGCGGCGCAGCCGCCAGTGCAGCCGGCCGCTCCGCATCCGGCGCGGGGACGCGAGCGCCCGCCGCGCAAGGAGCCGCCCGGCGGCGTGAAGGCGCCACCCGCGGTCGCCCACGCGACGCCCGCCGCCCCCGGGGCGGCGCCGGACTGCGAGGCCGGTCCGGTGAGCATCCAGAACCCGAACCGCGCCTGCTGGGACACGAAGCCCGTCGCCCAGTTCACGCCCCAGGTGGGCGTGCCGCCGGCCTGCGCCAGCAGTCCCCCCGCGCTCACGCTGAACGTGCACGTGTCGCGCACCGGCGACGTGCTCCAGGCGGTGCCCGCCTCGCGGCCGTCGCCGTGCCGCGCCTTCCAGGAGCAGGTGCTCGCGCAGGCCCTCGACTTCCACTTCACACCCGCCCACAAGGGCGGCGCGGCGGTGGGCGCATGGGTGCAGGTGGTGATCCGCCCCGTACGCCCGTAGTCCACCCCACCGCCTTCATCGCGCCGGGCGCCGACGTGCTCGGCGACGTGCGCCTCGGGGCGGAGGCCAGCGTCTGGTACCAGTGCGTGCTGCGCGGCGACATGGCCGCGATCACCGTCGGGCCCCGCAGCAACATCCAGGACCTCACCATGGTGCACGTGGACGAGGGCGTGCCGTGCACCGTCGGCGCCGGGGTGGGCGTGGGCCACCGCTGCATCCTCCACGGCTGCACCGTCGAGGACGACTGCCTGATCGGCATGGGGAGCATCCTGCTCAACGGGGTCGTGGTCGGCACCGGCTCGGTGATCGGCGCCGGGTCGGTGGTGCCCGAGGGGATGCGCATCCCGCCCGGATCGCTCGTGATGGGCGTACCGGCGAAGGTCCGGCGCCCGGTGGACGACGCGCTCCGCGCGCGCATCCGCCTCACCGTGGAGCACTACGTCGCGCTCGCGCAATTGCACGCGCAACACCGGTTCGCGCGGCCGCGTTGAGGGGCGCGACGCGCCCGGTTCAACCTTTGTGATGTGCATAGTGGAGAAGCGGCCTGTGGCGCGGGTTCTTCCGGGGTGTTGGCGGACACCGGACTGGGTTCTAGATTGCTCCCCCGCAACTCTTTCCCGCGGTAACGGTTAGCTCAACTACCGCAGCACGACAAACCGCCGGGCCGCGGTCCCGGACATCGGACCGCTTTCGAGGTTTCGAGCATGGCGTCAGGCAAGTCGACGGGAAGCGGCGAGCTGCAGTTGAGCGCCAACGCGCTCACGGTGCTGGAGCGCCGCTACCTGGTGAAGAACGAGACCGGGCAACCGGCCGAGGCGCCGGAAGAGCTGTTCCGGCGGGTGGCGCGGACGATCGCGGCGCCCGACCGCACGTACGGCGCCTCGGACGGGGCGGTGGAGGCGCTGGCCGAGGAGTTCTTCCGCGTCATGGCCGAGCGGAGGTGGATGCCCAACAGCCCGACGCTGATGAACGCGGGCCGGCCCCTGGGCCAGCTCTCGGCGTGCTTCGTGCTCCCGGTGGACGACGCGCTCAGCAACGGCGCCAGCGGCATCTACGACACCCTGCGGGCGATGGCGCTGGTGCACCAGTCGGGCGGCGGGACCGGGTTCGCCTTCTCGCGGCTGCGGCCGAAGAACGACGTGGTGCGCTCGACGATGGGCGTGGCGTCGGGCCCGGTGTCGTTCATGAAGCTGTACGACGCCTCGACCGACGTGGTGAAGCAGGGCGGGACCCGGCGCGGCGCGAACATGGGGATCCTGCGGGTGGACCACCCGGACATCCTCGACTTCGTCACCTGCAAGGAAGACACCAGCCAGGTCACCAACTTCAACATCTCGGTGGCGGTCACCGACGAGTTCATGGCGGCGGTGGCGGCGGGCACGACCTACGACCTGCGCCACCCGCGCAGCGGCCGGGTGACCGGCAGGCTCGACGCGCGCGAGGTGTTCGACAAGATCGTCACGGGCGCGTGGAAGACGGGCGAGCCCGGCGTGTTCTTCATCGACCGCGCCAACCGCTACAACCCGGTGCCGCAGCTCGGCGCCTACGAAGCCACCAACCCCTGCGGCGAGCAGCCGCTGCTGCCGTACGACGTCTGCAACCTGGGGTCGATCAACCTCGGCCTGTTCGTGCGGGACGAGGAGATCCTGTGGGACGAGCTGCGGCAGACGGTGCACCTGTGCACCCACTTCCTCGACAACGTCATCGACGCGAACCGGTATCCGCTGCCGGAGATCGACGACCTGGCCAAGCGGATCCGCCGCGTCGGGCTCGGGGTCATGGGGTGGGCGGACATGCTGGTGCGGTTGGGCGTCGGGTACAACTCGGACGCGGCGGTGGAGTTCGCCCGCCAGGTGATGGCCTTCGTCGACGAAGAGGCGAAGTGCGAGTCCGAGCGCCTGGCCGAGCAACGGGGCACGTTCCCCGAGTGGGAGCGGAGCATCTGGGGACCGGACGCCAGCTGCGCGCGGGACGCGCAGGGCGGGCGCGTCCGGCCGATGCGGCGGCTCCGCAACTGCAACCTCACCACGGTGGCGCCCACCGGGACGATCTCGATCATCACGGACTGCTCGAGCGGCATCGAGCCGCTGTTCGCCGTCGCGTTCCTCCGCAACCAGGCCGGCACGCTGATGCCGGACGTCAACAGCGACTTCGTGGCCGCCGCGCGCGCGGGCGGGTGGTACAGCGACGGGCTGATGCAGCGCATCGCCGAGGAGGGTCACATCCACTTCCCGGAGGTGCCGGAGCAGGTGCAGCGGGTGTTCGTCACCGCGCACGACGTGACGCCGGAGTGGCACGTGCGGATGCAGGCCGCGTTCCAGGACTTCACGGACTCGGCGATCAGCAAGACCTGCAACTTCCCCGAGGCGGCGACCCAGGACGACGTCCGCCGGATCTACGAGCTGGCCTACTCTCTCGGGTGCAAGGGTGTGACCGTGTACCGCGACAACAGCCGGCCCATGCAGGTGCTCTCGACGGGGAAGACGGCGAAGGAGCTGGCCGGGAGCGAGGTGCCGTCACCGGCCGCGACCGGTCATCCCGCCCTCCCGGCGCCCGGCGCGACCCCGGTGCCCGCGGCCGAGCGCGAGCTGGCGGAGGCGCGCGGCCAGCTGGCCGAGCTGGAGGCGGAGCTGGGGCGGGTGCGCCGCCAGCTGCACGAGGCGGAGGCGGAAAACGCGCAGCGGCGGCTCAAGCGCTCGCGCCCCGACCTGCTGCGCGGGATGACGCGGCGGATCGAGACGCCGCTCGGCACCGCCTACGTGACGATCACCGAGGACGAGCGGGGCCAGCCGTTCGAGGTGTTCATCTCGCTGGGGAAGGCCGGCGCCCCGCTGATGGCGGACGTCGAGGCCATCGGCCGGCTGATCTCGCTGTCGCTGCGCTCGGGGATCCCGATGGCCGAGATCCACCGCCAGCTGCGGGGGATCAGCAGCGACCGGCCGATCGGGCTGGGGCCCAACAAGGTGATGAGCGTGCCGGACGCCATCGGCATCGCGATCGAGAAGTGGATGCAGGAAAAGCACGAGGGGGTGCAGCAGGACCTGCTCGTATCGCCGGCCGCGCCGGCGGTCGCCCGTTCCGCGCCGGCCGGCGCGGAGGCGGACGGCGCGCAGGGCGCGCGCGGCTACCAGCACGTGCCCAACCTGCTCGGCGCGTGCCCCGACTGCGGCTCGCAGCTCGAGTTCGCGGAGGGGTGCGTGAAGTGCCACGTGTGCGGGTACAGCGAGTGCGGGTAGCGCCCGCGTCGGCTCGGACGCCGCGCTGACGACCGACCGGCCCCGGGTGACGGGGCCGGCCGCGTTTCGCGGCCTCAGCGCAGCCGCATCTCGTTGGTGGGCGCGAATCCCAGGCGGTCGTACAGCGGGCGGCCCTCGTCCGACGCGTGCAGGGTGACCACCCGGATGCGGCGCTCGCGCACGTAGCCCAGCACGTACTCCATCAGCAGCGAGGCGACGCCGCGGCGGCGCCACGCGCGCTCGACGAACACGTTCATCACGTAGGCTTCGGCGCCGGAGAGGAGGCCGGGGCCCTCGCGCCCGGGCCGCGGCAGCATGGGCCGCAGCTGCAGGCCGGCGCCGCCCACCACCAGGCCCGGCCGGGTCACCGGCTCCGCGAGCCAGCCGAGGTAGCTGCCGGCGGCGATCCACTCGCCGATCAGCGGCTCCGTCGCGGACCGCAGCGCGGCGGCCGTGTCCTCGTCGGCGAGCTGCCCCATGTCCCGGAACATCTCGACGCGGTGCTTGGCGAGCACCGGCGCGTCGTGCGGCGTGGCCGGCCGGACCCGGAAGGCGATGCCCTCGTTCATGCCGGAAGTTAGCCCGCGTCCCTTGCGTCCGCGAGGCGGCGGTCCGACATTCCCGCCGCTCCATGGCCAAGCTGATCGTGCTGTTCATCACCGCCTTCGTGGACATGGTGGGGTTCGCCCTCGTGCTGCCCCTCCTGCCGTACTACGCGAAGGAGTACGGCGCCACGGCGCTGCTGGTGGGCGTGCTGGTGTCGGCGTTCTCGCTGGCGCAGCTGGCGGTGGCGCCCGTGTGGGGCCGCGCCTCCGACCGCTACGGTCGCCGGCCGATGATCATCGCCGGCCTCGTGCTCTCGGCGGCGGCCTACGCGGTGTTCGCCTACGCCGGCTCGGTGTGGCTGCTGCTGCTGTCGCGGGTGGTGCAGGGGATGGGCGGCGGCACCATCGGCGTGGTGCAGGCCTACGTCGCCGACGCGACGCCGCCGGACCAGCGCACCAAGAGCCTGGGATGGCTGTCGGCGGTGACGAGCTTCGGCGCGGTGGTCGGGCCCGCGTTCGGCTCGATGCTGGACCAGGCGGGGGGCCAGCGCGCGCCGGGTCTCGCGGCGGCCGCGCTGGCGGCGCTGATCGCACTGTTCGCGTGGCGGTTCCTGCGGGAGTCGAAGGAGCCGCGCGCCTCGGGCGCGTTCCGCGGGCCCGCCCGCACGCCCGGCACGGTGGCGCTGCGCCGGGTGGTGTCCCATCCCCGCGAGCCGGCGTCGCGCCTCATCTGGATCTACGCGATCGCGATCGGCGCGTTCTACGGCACCGGCCCCACGATGCCGCTGCTGCTCTCGGCGCGGCTCGGGGTCACCGAGCACACCATCGGCTACTTCTTCATGTACTTCGGCATGATGGGCGTCATCGCGCGGGCCGGCCTGCTGGGCTGGGTGCTCGTCCGCCTGGGCGAGGCGCGGCTGTCACGGCTCGGGATCGTGCTGCTCGCGGCCGGCCTGGGGCTGCTGTCGGTCGCGCACAGCTATCCCGTGCTCATCGCTTCGATGACCCTCATGCCGCTGGGGACGGCGTTCCTGTTCCCGTGCGTGACCGGCCGCCTGTCGCAAGTCGTGCCGGGGGCGGACCGGGGCCTGTACATGGGCGTGCAACAGACCTTCGGCGGCGTGTCGCGGGTCGCGTTCCCGGTCGCGGCGGGGTACGCGATGGACCGGTTCGGCTACGGGACGCCGTTCCTGGGGGCGGCGATCATGGTGCTGGTGACGATGCCGTTGACAGGGGTGATGCAACCGAAAAGTGAGACGTGAGAGGTGATGAAGGTGAGACGTTCACCTGAGCGGTGAGAAGCAAGGACGTGAGAGGTGGTGAGGTGAGCCGATCTCAACTCTCACGCCCTACCCTCTCACGTCTTCGCCTCTCGCTTCTCACGTGAACGTCTCACCCCTCACGTCTCACTGCTCACTTCTGTGCCAACGGCACAATCTCCAGCACCCGCCCCCTCCGTCCCACCACCGCGCGCGCCGCCCGGAGCGTCAGGCCCGGCCCCTCGATCCTGAGGTCGGCCAGCACCTCGGGCGCGCCCTCGCCGAGCACGGTTGGGCCACCCCCCGCCGTCACCCGCACCGAGTCCTCCGCACCGATCACGGCCGTGACCGTCCCCGCCCGGCGGTCCTGCACGGCTGCGGTCGAGAACTCCGCCGTCAGCCCGGGAGCGCAGGCACGCACCCAGCGGGTGTGGAGCAGCACGTCCGGGCTCACCTGGAGCAGGTTCTGCGGATCGATCCCGCACAGCCCGAACCGGGCGCCGGGAAGGGAATCGGCCCGCAGCACGACCGTCACGCCGGGCCGCCCCAGGACGCTGTCGACCTGGGCACGCCGGATGGCGCGAAGCTGCGCCACGGCGTTCCGCGCCGTCCGCCCCAGGGCCGCCGTGTCCACCGCCCGCGCCGCGCGGGCGAGCAGCGCCCGCTCCGGGTCGCGATAGCCCGACGCCTCCGCCAGCAGGTCCTGCAGCATCAGGTCGCGCCGCACCAGCTCGGCGCGCCACGGCGGACCCGCGAGGCGGTCCAGCAGCACGCCCATCGCGGGACCGGTCGTGTAGAAGCGCAGCCGGAGCGACTGGCGCACGTCCGTCGTCAGACTGTCGAGCCGCGCGCGGTGCCGCGCCACCTCGCGCTCGGCGTCCGCGCGCCATGGGAAGGCCGGATCGGCCGCGGCGAGGGCCAGGGAGCGCACCAGCGTGTACTCCGCCAGGCCTTCGTTCAGCTCCGCCAGGGTCTCGAACTCGGCGTACTCGCTGCCGAGCGCGCGCTGCCGGGCTTCGCGCGCGGCGACGAACTCACGGGTCCGCTCGCGCCGCGCGGCGGCGGTGGTCGCGGCGAGCGCGCGGCCGAGCAGCCGGCCCTCGAGCGCCCAGCCGGCCTCGTCGACCGCGTCGAACACGGGGTAGCTGCTCACCAGGAAGGAGTTCTCCCCCGAGCCGAACCTGCGGTCGTCACGCGCCACCGAGCGCTCGAACACGTGGAAGGCCTCGTGGGCGGTCGTGCCGAAGAGCAGTGCCTCGTTCGCATCCGGGAACACGAACACCTGCGCCACCTGCCGGTCGCCGAGCGACGTGCCGGTGCTGGCCGCCGTGCGGAGCGCCTGCGCCTGCCACGCGGCACCGGGCACACCCGCGACGGGCGCGAAGGCTTCGGGCGGCGCCCCGGGGCCCCAACCCAGCAGCAGGATGCCCTGCTGCGGCACCACGTAGAGGACCGGGATGGTGTCGGGCCGGAAGCCGGGCCACAGCCCGTCGGGGTGCGCGGCGGCCACGCGCACCAGCTCGGCGCGCACGGCCACCAGCCGGTCGACGACCGGACGCGGCGCGTCCTGGGCGGCCAGGGGGGCGGCGAGGAGGAGGAGGGCGACGGCGATGGGACGCATGGGGAGCCTCGGTCGGGACTAGTGAATTGATGCGGGCCGACCCGCGGAGGGTCGCGCGGGGCCGACAGTGAGAAGTGACGCGTGAGGGGTGAGACGTTCAAGTGAGGGGTGAGAAGCAATT
>Ga0335085_10008731_pt1 | contig 15426 bp, 12 predicted proteins | sample Lox_Sample_45_FD_206712 | JGI IMG/M metagenome (GOLD analysis project Ga0335085, IMG submission 206712) | Soil microbial communities from Loxahatchee National Wildlife Refuge, Florida, United States - Lox_Sample_4.5 | ecosystem: Environmental > Terrestrial > Soil > Wetlands | place: USA... | reverse complement strand
AATGTGATCGAGGCCGCCGTCCTTCAGGGCGCGCAGTCGTGCCTCGTTCAGTCCCACCCCGGAGGTAATCAGGTTGGTGTAGTAGCCAAGGCGGTGACCTTCTGAGACGAGTGGCTCGAGGTCAGGTCGCGTCAGCGGCTCACCGCCGGAGAAACCGAGCTGAACCGCACCCAGAGCACGGGCCTCCCGCAGCACGCGCACCCATTCCGCAGTCTTGAGCTCCCCGCTCTTGCGAGCGAAATCGACCGGATTGGAGCAGAACGGACAGTGCAGTGGGCAGGTGTACGTCAGTTCGGCAAGCAACCACAACGGTGGGGTGATTGGCTCAATCGCCGCTGTCTCGTCATTCATGGGTCAACTCGAGGCAGCATTGGCGCAGCGTGGCATGAGAACGCGGAGTGGCGCCCGGGGGCGACCCCGGGCGACCTCATCAGCGATTGGCGACGTACGTCGTGATCTCAAATCCGAGACGCCATTCAACTGCCGTCGGCTTAGTCCACGTCATTGCGTTCTCCTCTGAGCGCTCTTGCGCTGGCCACAATAGCCCAGCGTTAGACTAGCGGGCGCTCGATCCAGCGTCTTGGTGCAGTGTGCCTGGGGTTGTCTGTTCTTGCTCCAGTCGTCTCGCTTCAGAGCGGGACCGTCGCCGCCGAGAGGGCGCCTCGGGCGCCCTCACATCGCACCAGTTCTCCGGCGCGTGGCCTCGGTCCGGGAATCCGGAGGGGCTCACTTCACCGTCTTCCACCGACCTCGTCGAGGTGGGCGAGCAAGTCAGCGGGATCCTCGTAGACGCGGATTGCGCCCGCCTGACGCAGTTCATCGGCACCGTAACCGCCACTGAGCAGACCCACTCCGAGCGCCCGACAGCGGGCGGCAGCGAGCATGTCCCAGATACTGTCCCCGACCACGATTGCGGTCTCGATGGGGCCGCCCAAGCGTTCGCTTGCGGCGAGGAACAGATCCGGGTCCGGCTTCGCGTGCTTTACCTGATCCCGTGTCACCACTGGCGTCGACGCGGGATCGACACCCAAGGCCGCCAGACCCGCGGCTGCCGTTTCCATGCGGCCGCTCGTAGCGATAGCCCAGCGGATGCCCCCGCTCGATAACGCCGCGAGTAATTCGCGCGCACCGGGGAGCGGTCGAACCGAAGCGGCGTGCTCCAGATAAGCGAGCGCGTGTCGCTCTCGCAGCCGCTCGACTAACGCCGCCCCGATCTCGAGGCGGCCCGTCTCGCGTAGAAGCTGAGCTGTGAACAAGCCGCCGCTCATTCCGATCTTGCGATGAATGCGCCATACGGCCAGCTCAATGTCCTCTGCTTCGAGCGCGCGCTTCCAGGCGAGCACGTGCTGATAGACGCTGTCGACGAGCGTGCCGTCCAGATCGAACAGGAAACGGGGCTCGATACGCATCCTTCTCTCCTTCAAAGAGCTGGGCAGCCGCGCGGGGTCAGAGGATTGAAGGGTCGCCGATCCACACGCCGCAAGAATGCCCTGCGGACGTCAAGCCCGCAGGGATTGGCTAGTCGTTGTTGATGATGACCTTCAACGCGCGCTCCTTGGCGGCGCTACCGAAGATGTCGTACGCCTGCATGATCTCGTCGAGCCTGAAGCGGTGCGTGATGAGCCGCTTCGGCTGCAGACGTCCCGACATGACAGTCTTGAGAAGCAGCCGCGTACTCACCGTGTCGACCAGTCGCGTGGTCAATCGGATGTTGCGGTCCCAGAGCTTCTCCATGTGCAGTTCGACGCTTTTGCCGTGAACACCGACGTTGGCGATCGAACCACCCGCAGCTACGATCCCCTGGCAGATGTCGAAGGTCGCAGGGATACCGACTGCCTCGATCGCCACGTCCACTCCCTTATTGGCCGTCAGCTGCATCACTGCCTCGACGGCCGTGCCGCTGCTGCTGTCGACCGACTGGGTGGCGCCGAATTGCCGCGCCACCTCCAGGCGGTTGGCGTCCACGTCAACCATGATGACCTCGGCCGGTGCGTAGAACTGAGCGGTCAGCAGGGCCGCGAGTCCGATTGGACCCGCACCTACGATGGCAACGAGGTCACCCGGCTTGATCGTCCCGCTGAGCACACCGCACTCGTAGCCGGTGGGCAGAATATCACTCAGCATCACGATCGCCTCTTCATCAGCCCGTTTCGGGATGTGATAGAGACTGGTATCGGCCCAGGGAATGCGTACATATTCGGCCTGCGTGCCATCGATCGTGTTGCCAAGAATCCAGCCGCCGTATTCGCAGTGCGAATACATTGCCTTCCGACAGCTATCGCATCGCCCACAGGCGCTCACGCAGGAAATGAGCACGCGGTCTCCGCTGCGAAACCTCGACACGGCAGCTCCGACCTGCTCGACGACTCCCACACCTTCGTGCCCGAGGATTCGGCCGGGCATAACCGACTGCAGATCGCCCTTGACGATGTGCAGGTCGGTCCCGCAGATCGTCGTCTTGAGGATCCTTACCAGGGCATCCGTTGGATCCTTGATGCCGGGCTTCGGCTTGTCTTCCAGAGTCCGCTTGCCGGCGCCGCCATATATCAGAGCTTTCATATCGAGCCTCCATCGGCAACGCAAATAGGTCCGACAAAATCGCGTTCATCACGACGCTAGTGTCCGCAGTCGCCGTTGCGGTCAGATCCGTCGACATGACCCGTGGTTCGCGACGAACGCATGATGCGTGCCTGCGGAGAGAGTTGCTTGCTTGTTCTTGCTGTCGGAGCAGAACGCGGATGAGGGGCCCCACCCGGGAATGAGAAGCACAGCGGGCACACAGATGCCGAGAGAGATGCGGCATCGAGGGTGAGGCGGCCGGGGTGCCGGCGCCTGCAGGCGCCGGCAGAGTACGCGCGAAAGCGGACGAGCCGTGTGCCAGGCGCGAGTCGGGCCAGGGTAGGGTCAACTCTGGATCGGAAGCCGCGCTGTTGGGTGCGGTACCTGTCGCCATGGGCGTCTCGGAAACCAAGAGGAGTTGAATCGTGCGAATGGCAATTCAGACACTGGGCGTCGTCGCGGCCCTTTCGCTCGTCTCGAGCGTAACGCTGGCTGCAACGAAGGCCGTTGATCCAGACAAACTGCCGAAGGTGGAATGCTCGGCGCTGGTTTACTCGAAGGAATTCCTGGACAAGTACCCGCGCGCTCCCGCGGCTTGCCTGGAAGCGCGCGTATACCGGGGTGAGACGTACCTGAAGGTCAAGGGCAAGGTCTACATACTCGAGAAGCCCATGTTGGCGGTTGCGTTCATGGATCCGTTTGGCAACACGCTGGGCTCGGTCACCGTTAGCGATCTGAAACTCCGCGTGATCGTTAACGGAAAGGAAGTGAATGTCTCCGATCTTCGCACCGGCGAAGAACTCACCTTCTGGGTACCGGAATCGATCTTCGCTGGCGGCCTCGTGACGGCGAATCGGTGAAGTCCCGGCCGGGGACGATTCTCTGCGGAGGGCCGCGCCTGCCAGATGACATCTAGGTCGGGCGCGGTGCCGTCTGGGGAGGCGCGCCGCCGGACATCTTGAGCGCCCGTCACGACGTCGCGCCGGGCGACGGCTCGAAGCAGTGAGTTACCTGCGAGCCCGGTCGCAATACAGTGCAGGCACGAGTACCAGCAATGCATCGAGCCTAAGAGGAGTGTTCATGAAAAGTGTGATCGTAATGAAGGTAGTTGCTGCAGTCGCGGTCGCGGGTGCGGTGGCAGGTTGTCAGGATCTCAAGCCCCTCGAAGCGGATATCGTCGACCTCAAGTCGCAGGTCAGCAGGTTACAGGCCGATGTAGAGGCGGCGAAAGCGTCTGCAGATCAGGCATCCCGTGCGGCGGAGTCCGCCAACGAGGGAGTAGCGGCCGTCCAGAGCACGGGCAACCAGGCTATCGCGCTCGCCCAGACCGCACAGAATGGCGTCGATGCGACAAACGAGAAGATTGACCGGATGTTCCAACGGTCGTACACGAAGTAAACACGGCCGCTAGTCTCCCAAGAGGCACGGAGGAGCGGAGAGCGCCGCGCGAGTGGCGCTCTCTTGTTTTGAGCGCGACCTACTATCGTCACTGCGAGGGAAAACGCCACTGGTGCACACCAGCATCCCGCAGCCTCCGGCGACGAGGTCAGTCCCACGAGGGGTGCCCATTCAGCAGCAGGGCAATATCGACTTGAGTGAGGCGGCGGCGACGTGAGAGCGCCACGTACCATTACCATTCGGATCAGCGCAGGTCGTGACGGTAGGACGATGCGCGGAAGCGTATCGCGGCGCAGCCGCGATGGCGGCATCTGCTGCCGCCAGCCGGCGGGCGTCAAAAGTTATAGAACATCGAGAGATTGACTCTGTTGTTGCTGCCGTTCTCACCGCTGTTGTAAGTCGCTTTGCGCGAGTCCCAGACAAGGCCGAAGAATGCATGGACGCCTGGGTGGTACCAAAGAGCCAGATCGACGTCCTGCGCTCGATTGACGCCCGGGGTGCCAAAGGTGGTGGTGCTGAAGATGCCCGAGGCGATGCGAAACGGGATACCGGCCCGCACCAGGTCGTCCGTGTTGTTCTTATCGACGGAGTAGCTGGCGGTCAGGTTCAGATTGGCAGTGAGGAAGTACTTGCCTTCGATGAACCCACCGCTCGCTCGGATGGCCCCCACATGTCCGTTTTGCGTTTCGTAGACATTCTGACCGCTGGCGCCGAAGTAGCTGCCCACGTGTTGCCCCAGCCAGATCTGGCCATCGATTGAGGTGGCGCCCGCCCGGACGCCGTTGCGGATTCCAATTATCGGCAGGACGCCGTTCAGTGCGACACCCCAGGCATTGACGTCCTGATCCCCGCCGGCGGTCTTCTGAATCTTCTCGCGCCCGGTGAAGCTGCTGATGGCAATCTGCGCGGGAATGGGCTCGTGGGATTCGAAGCCGAAGTAATCGGCCCTTCCCAAGGCATCGCTCGTGAAAGCAATCTTCGCGTGCACGAACGGCACGCCGCTCGTCTCGGCGGTATTGGTCGCCTGGTCGAACAAGCCGGAATTCGGCGCGTTAACGCTTACTGCGTAGGTGATCGCGGAGCCAGATTGGAGAGTCGACACATGCGAATACTGGACTTGCGGTTCGCGCCCGATGACGGTGCCCATCAACAAGCTCAGATTGTCAAAGGTTATGCTCGGCCACAGGTCGCCAAACAGGCTGTAAGCCTGACCGACGAGGAGCGTGTCGCTCCCTCCGTTCCAATGGAAGCGCGCGAATGCGAGGCGCAGTCGCGGGGTGGCGTTGCTCAGATGCTCGTCCTGGGGTGGAGCTAGCAATCCCTTGAGGAAATCGATCTCCAGATACGCGTCCGTGGTGATCCCGTCTTCCTGCGGGGGCAGAACGAGGAAGCCGATCTGCGACTGACTCGCGCTGAAGCGCAGCGCACGATTGACAGCCTGCGCGGAATCATTGGGCGCGGGAAACAGTGGCTCTGCGGCGCCGAGGTCGTGCTGATCCCAGTCGATGTCGAAGGCGATGAATCCACGGGTATCCACGGTCCAGCCGCTGCCGTTGAGAATCTCGACGGCACGGGCCGCGCGCGGGATGCACATGGTTATGACGGCGCCGAGCAGAATCGCCACGGCGACCAGCGCGCGCGGTCGCGACGTAGCGCAAACATTGTCCGAGCTCATTCGACTTCCTCCATAGCAGCTACCAATTGACACGCGATTGGACTGGCCTTCGGCGACGACGCCCGGATCGGATGTCTTAGAGTCTTTACGTTAAAGAGGAGCGGCACACGGCTGACTTACGACAGCCGGCAGGCACTGCCTTGAACGCGCGATTGCGCAGGGAGCGCGATGACAAAGCTCGATCCCTGCGAGGCTGTGGTGAGCCTGCGGAGGCCAATATGCCCGGGTGTCACCGCAAGGCGTCCGTTATCGGGGTCGCTGCAATGATTGATGATCGCCAATTCACAGATGAATGGACGGCCTCACTCCGGCACCTACGCGCGTTTGGAATGAGTCTGTGCCGAGACCCGTTGCGTATCGACGATCTGATGCAGCAAACGGCGCTACAGGCGTGGGCGGCACGACAGCAGTTCCGAGGAGACGGTTGCAGCGTTCGGTCATGGCTTTTCACCATCCTGCGAAATTGCTATTTGAGGGAGTTGCGTAGTCCGCGGTGCGTCGAGGACCCGGACGGCGCGATTGCCATTGCTGTCTCGCCGATCGTCTATAACCAGGATTTCCGCCTGCAGTTGGCAGAGCTCGACCGCGGGATGCAGGCGCTCTCGAGCGTCCAGCGTGAGGCGCTGACGCTGGTCGCGCTGCGCGGTTTTTCGTACGAGGAGGTCGGCTCTATCTGCCAGCGCAAGGCCGGCACCATCAAAACCCGTGTTACGCGGGCGCGCGCGACGCTGCGACGCTTCCTCGATGGGTCAGCAGGGGAGTCTTCGGCCCCGTCGCCACGCAGAGCGGCTACCGATGCGTATGTTCCGCTTTACGATCAGGTGACCGAGCTTACTGTTCCTGACGCCGGCTCCGATCACGCAAGCAACCGACGGCGGCATGCGGAATCTGACATGGTGTCCCTCGCGAAGACGATGAGCGGCGCGGGGTCAGCTCGGGAAAGAACCCGCAGCTCGCGTGGGTTGTGAACCGCAACCGCTGGATCGCAGCATTGCCTCTGATCGGGCTCTGCGCCTGCAGCCTCGGCCCGCGCTACTCGCGTCCGGACGTGCCGGCACCAGCGGCTTGGCGCGCGGGCGGCGAGAGCGCGTCCGCTCGGGAGCCCGCCAACAAGCCATCTGCTGAGGCGTGGCCCTCGGCCGACTGGTGGCGGGGCTTCAATTCCCCGCAGCTCGATGAGCTTATCGCACAAGCCAGATGGGCCAACGACGATCTTGCCGCCGCGGTTGCGCGCGTGGACGAAGCCGATGCCCAGGCCCGTATTGCCGGGGCCGCACTGCTGCCCGCGGTATCGGCGGATGCCGGTGCAAGCCGCGCGCGCCAGACGTCAAGAAATCTCGCTGCGGTCAGTTTCAACTCGTTCACCACTACACTCGGCGCGAGCTATCAGTTTGACCTCTGGGGCAAATACCGAGCCACCCGGGATGCCGCTCGATTGGCTGCGGCGGCCAGTAGATACGACCGCGTGACTGTCGAGCTCACCGTGATGACGAGTGTGGCCACGACATACTTCCAGACTCTGGAGTTGCGTGATCGGCTGAAGGTCGCCGAAGAGAATCTCACGCGCGCGCAGACGGTGCTCGAAGGATTGATGCTCCAGGAGAAAGTCGGAACGGTGACGGCGCTCGATGTCGCACAACAGGCAGCGACGGTGGCTACGCTGCAGGCCGTTGTGCCGCCGCTTAAGCAACAGCTTCTGCAGACCACCGACGCCTTGGGCATCCTGATCGGCAAGGAGCTGCAGGCAGTGAATCTTGGTAGCGGGACCCTGGCCGATCTCGCCGAGCCGCAGGTCAGTCCCGGCTTGCCCTCCGAGTTGCTCATGCGCCGGCCGGATGTCGCGGCGGCGGAAGCGCAGCTGATGGCGGCTAACGCCAATGTGGCCGCCGCGCGTGCGGCATTTTTCCCCAATATCGCGCTGACTGCGGATGGGGGATACACGAGCACGGCCCTCGCGACGCTCTTCAGTCCGGGCACTCGCGTCTTTGCGCTGACGGCAGGCGTGACCCAGCCGATCTTCGAGGGCGGTGCGTTGTCAGCTCAATACCAGTATGGAAAGGCGCGCTACGCGGAACTGGTGGCCGATTATCACAAGGCCGTTCTCTCCGCATTCTCCAACGTGGAGGACGCACTCGCGGCGCTTCAGCAGACCGCGGACCAGGAGCGGCGGCAGCAGGACGCCGTCGACAAGGCCCGCAACGCCTACGAGCTCAGTCAAGCTCAATGGCATGCCGGCGTCATCAACATCCTTACGGTGCTCAGTACCGAGAGCGCGCTGTTCACGGCGGAGGACGCTCTCGTCCAGGTGAAGTTTTCCCACATGCAGGCGCTGGTCGCGCTCTTCAGTGCGCTCGGCGGCGGTTGGCAGGCAGCGTGAAACGCAATGGCTAGATCTCCCATGTTGAATAGACTCCATTGGCGGCGCCCGTGGGTCACGATTGTGCTGTCGGCGCTGCTCGCAATCGTGCTGGTTCTCGCTTGGCACCGGATCGCGGGAGTCCCGTCGTCGGAAGTGCCCGTGCCTCCCAAAGGGATTGCCGTGCAAACGGCGATGGCGGGGCGGACGGACGTGCCGGTGAGGCTCGAAGGCCTTGGGGCCGTGCAGGCCTACTACACGGTCACGATTACGGCGCGCGTGGATGGTGAGCTTGAGAAGGTCGCCTTCACGGAGGGTCAGACCGTGAGGCGCGGTGACCTGCTGGCGCAGATCGATCCCCGTCCGTACCAGGCGGCCTTGAGTGGGGCGATGGCGACCAAGGCCAAGGATGTCGCCCAGCTCGCAGGCGCCAAGAGTGATCTCGAGCGCTACGAGATCCTGGCTCCAAAGGACTTGGCGAGCAAGCAACAGCTGGACGCGCAGCGCGCGCTCGTTGCCGAGCTTGACGCCCAGATCAAGGCCGACCAGGCGAGCATCGACAATGCCAGGACGCAACTGAGCTACACCACGATCAGGGCGCCCATTGACGGGGTAACCGGCATTCGCCACGTCGATCCCGGCAACATCGTGCACGCGGCCGACACGAACGGGATCGTCGTCGTGACCCAGGTGCAGCCGATCGCGTGCATCTTCACCTTGCCCGAGGAGGCGCTGCCGGCGGTCGCCGGCGCCTTGCGGTCTGGCACGGTGAGTGTCACAGCCGTGTCTCAGGATGACAAAACGGAGCTCGATAGCGGCACTCTCGCGGTTGTCGACAACGAGATCGATCAGGCAACTGGGACGGTGCGCCTGAAAGCCACCTTTCCCAACTCGCACCACTCACTCTGGCCAGGAGAGTTCGTTATTGCCCGTGTGCTGGTGCGCACCCTCCACGACGCGCTAACTGTTCCTACGGCCGCCATACAGCGCGGCCCGGACGGACTGTTTGCTTACGTCGTCAGGCGCGACTCCACCGTGGAGGCACGGCCGCTGCGGGCCGGCGGGGAAAGCGGTGCGCACACCGTCATCGTGAGTGGGCTTGCCGATGGTGAGCGGGTGGTCACCAGCAACCAGTACCGGCTGCAACCGGGAGCCCACGTCGGCGACGCAACCCCCCCAGCCGCGGCGCCGGAAGCGGATGCGGTGGCGCAGCTCACCCGCTAGGGGGATGAGATGAGCATCTCTACACCGTTCATCCAGCGCCCCGTCGCGACATCGTTGTTGATGGCGGGAATCTTGCTCGCGGGTCTGGTGGCTTTCCCTCTGCTGCCGGTCGCGCCGCTCCCGCAGGTGGACTTCCCCACGATCCAGGTGCAAGCGAGCCTGCCGGGCGCAAGCCCCGAGACGATGGCCTCCGCCGTTGCCCAGCCTCTGGAGACCCAGTTCTCCCAGATTGCGGCCGTCTCGCAAATGACCTCCATGAGCGTGCTCGGGATCACGCAGGTCGTGGTGCAGTTCGACCTCAGTCGTGATATCGATGCCGCCGCCCAGGATATCGAGTCGGCCATCACCGCTGCCGGAGGCCAGCTGCCGAAGAACCTGCCGAGCCCGCCCTCGTACAAGAAGGTGAATCCCGCCGATCCACCCATCCTCGTGCTCGGGGTCCATTCGGATGTGCTGCCGATCACCACGGTGGATGATGCGGCCGAGACCGTGCTCGCGCAGCAGATCTCGCGCATTCCGGGCGTGGCCTACGTGGCGATTGGCGGTCAGCAGAAGCCCGCGGTCCGCGTGCAGGTCGACCCTGCGAAGATCGCCGCTTTCGGTATTCAGCTCGAAGACATTGCCGGCGTTATCGCGCAAGCGACGGTCGATGGCCCGAAAGGCTCGATCAACGGCATCGACCGCGGCTTCGCTATATACGACAACGATCAGCTCTTGAAGGCTGCACCGTGGAACGATGTGGTGGTCGCCTATCACAACGGTGCTCCGGTTCGCATCCGCGATATCGGCGTGGCAGTCGATGCCGCAGAGAACACCATGCTCGCGGCCTGGCAGGACGGACATCGAGGCATCCTGCTACAGATCTTCAAGCAGCAGGGTGCCAACATCATCGAAACGGTGCAGCGGGTCCATAAGCTCCTCCCGCAGGCCATGCTTGCGGTGCAGCCTTCGATCAAGGTCGATACGATCCTCGATCGGACCACGACGATCCGAGCCTCCGTCAAGGATGTGGAGTTCACGCTGGTCCTAACTATCGTGCTCGTGGTGCTGGTGATTTTCCTTTTTTTGCGCAATGGGTGGGCCACGGTCATTCCGGGCATCACCGTGCCGATTGCGCTCTTCGGCACGGCCGGCTTGATGTACGTCCTCGGTTACAGCCTCGACAATCTTTCGCTCATGGGGCTCACCATCGCCGTGGGCTTCGTCGTGGACGATGCGATCGTGATGCTCGAGAACATCTATCGGCATCTCGAGGCCGGAATGTCGCGCGTTGAGGCGGCCGTCAAAGGCGCTGCCGAGGTCAGTTTCACAATCATCTCGATCAGCCTGTCGCTGGTCGCGGTCTTCATCCCGCTGCTGCTGATGGGCGGAATCGTTGGGCGGCTGTTCCGTGAGTTCGCGGTCACCGTGACCTTGACGATCATGGTCTCCGCCTTCGCCGCGCTCACCCTCTCGCCGATGATGTGCGCGTTGTTCCTGCGGAACGAAAAGGGTGCCCGCCACGGGCGCGCGTACCTGGCGATCGAGGCGGTCTTCGAGCGGATGCTGGCGCTGTACTCGCGCGCACTGGATTACGTTCTGCGGCACCAACGAGCGACGCTCGGGGTCTTCGTCGGTACGGTGACCATGACCGTTCTTCTCTTCGCGTGGATCCCTAAAGGCTTTTTCCCCCAGCAAGACACTGGAGTCATCTCCGGAACGACGGTTGCGTCTCAGGATGTCTCGTTTCAGAGCATGCTGCGCCTGCAGCACCAGTTCACGGACATCATCGCACGCGATCCGGACGTGGTCGGCTACGCGGCCATGATCGGCGGCACTCGGCCGATTAACAACGGTTCGGTGGTCATTAGCCTCAAGCCGCGCGCTCAGCGCACCGCCAGCGCGGATCAGGTCATTCGTCGTCTGCGCCCCAGGCTCGCGCAGGTCCAGGGGGGCAGGCTCTTTCTGCAGGCGAACCAGGATTTGAATGTCGGCGGCCGGGGCGCATCCAGCCAGTATCAATATACGCTGCAGGACGCGGATCTGGCGGAACTCAACCAGTGGGCGCCCAAGATGCTGGCGGCCCTGCAAAAGCTCCCCCAGCTGCGTGATGTCGCCACCGACCAAGAGAGCAACGGCAGCACCGTCTCACTCGTGATCGATCGCGATCAGGCGGCGCGGTTCGGCATTCAGCCGCAGCTGATCGATCAGACTCTGTACGACGCCTTCGGACAGCGCCAGGTGACGCAGTACTTCACGCAGCTCAACAGCTATCACGTCGTTCTGGAGGTCACACCGGGCCTGCAAGGGGATCCGGACACGCTGCAGAAGCTGTATCTGAAATCGCCGATCACGGGACAAGAGGTGCCGCTCGCGAGCCTCGCGCACTACGACACTGAACACGTCGGTTTTCTGGCCGTGAATCATCAGGGGCAGTTTCCGGCCGTGACGCTGTCCTTCAATCTAACTCCCGGAGCCGCGCTTGGTGATGCGGTCAAGGCGATCGCGCAGACGGCCGCGCAGCTGCACCTGCCGGGCACTGTGACCGGGACATTCCAGGGCACGGCGCAAGCGTTCCAGGACTCGCTGCAGAGCGAACCCTACCTGATTCTCGCCGCGCTCGTCGTGGTCTACATCATTTTAGGGATGCTGTACGAGAGCTACATTCACCCGCTGACGATCCTCTCGACGCTGCCCTCGGCCGGTGCAGGGGCGCTGTTGATGTTGGGCGCATTCCACTTCGATCTGTCGGTGATCGCGATGATCGGGATCATCTTGCTGATCGGGATCGTAAAGAAGAACGGCATCATGATGGTGGATTTTGCGATCCAGGCGGAGCGCGAGCAGCAGCGTTCCCCCGTGGAGTCGATCCGTCAGGCGTGCTTGCTGCGCTTCCGGCCGATCATGATGACGACCATGGCGGCGCTGCTCGGCGCGCTCCCGCTCATGCTGGAATCGGGTACGGGTTCTGAGTTGCGCAAACCACTTGGCTACACGATGGTCGGCGGGCTGCTGCTGAGTCAGATGCTAACACTGTTCACGACACCCGTCGTGTACCTCTACCTCGACCGTCTCAACGCCAAACTCGGGCGAGCGGGGTCGGCGGAGCGCGAAGGCGGGCCAGCCGCGGGACCCGAGCCGCTGCCGGCATCCGCCACGACAGGATAGGCGGAGAATCGAATCCGGGAGATCGCGGTGAGGGCGTTGCGCTTACCGTCTCGTGAGGCCGCCGAGCAAATCAGCACACCGACGCGTCTGTCCCGCTTCTGGGAGGCGCTGACACTGGTCGTGCTGCGCGGACTCTCGTATGAGCAAGTCGCCTGGATCTGGAGGTGCAAGGTGGGCACCGTCAAGAGCCGCGCGCTAGAGACGCGGCTGCACCTCCTCAATGGATCACCAAGGGAGTCAGCGCGCGTACGCGGACCGCGGCGCCGAGGGTGCTGCTGCTGAAGCTGAACCTAGCGTTACTTCCGTGGGGGGCGAGAATGCGAGGCCGACCGTTATCCCGTGGCGCGCGGGCCGGGGAGGTAGTGATCGATGAGCAGCGCCGCAAACAGCCACATGAGATAGGTGATCGAAAAGCGGAACACGCGCATCGGCAGCTCGGGGCGCGTACTCATCCGCAGCTGCAATGCGTGGTAGAGGAAGCGCGTGTTGAGCAGCAGCGCGGCGGCCAGATACAGAAGACCGCTCATGCCGGTGAGAAACGGCATGAGCGTCACCACGGTAAGCAGCACCGTGTACAGGAGCACCTGCAGGCGCGTGAAGGGGAGCCCGTGGGTCACTGGCAGCATCGGGATCCCGACCCGGGCGTACTCGTCGCGGCGCGCGATCGCCAGCGCCCAGAAGTGCGGCGGGGTCCAGACGAAGATGATGAGAGAGAGCAGCAACGCGTTTGGCTCGATAGTGTGAGTGACCGCTGCCCACCCCAGGAGCGGCGGGGCGGCACCGGCGGCCCCGCCGATGACGATATTCTGCGAGGTCGCGCGCTTCAGCCAGACGGTATAGACCACTGCGTAGCCGATGAGTGCCAGAAAGGTGAGCCGCGCGGTGAGAGGATTGACGAGTCCGGCGAGCATCGACATCGCGACGACACCGAGCAGCGCCGCAAAGAGGAGCGCACGCCGCTCGCTCAGCGCGCCACTCGGCAGCGGCCGGTTGTGCGTGCGTGCCATCTGTGCGTCGATGCGACGGTCGAGCACGTGGTTGAGCGTCGCCGCGCTGGCGGCTGCCAGGGCGATACCAAGGTTACCCCAGAGCAGCGCATCCAGAGGCGGCAGTCCCGGACTTGCCAGCAGCGTGCCCACGATTGCTGTGAAAGTGATGAGCCCCACCACCCTCGGCTTGGTGAGCTCGAGATAACGGCGCCACACAGCGGGTGTGGACACCGCGAGACACGTTGCCTCCCGCGTCACGGCGGAGGACTGGGGCGGAGGGCGAACTGGCAACGACACCTTTCAACGTGCCGTCACAGAACGCAGCAGGGCCAGCGTGGCGAGCAGCAGCAGCGCTGCTCCGGCGGTGTGCGCAGTGGCGAGCCACAGCGGAAAGGCCTTCAATACCATAAAAGTCCCGATCAGCAGCTGCAGGCCAAGCGCGGCCAGTACGGCCAACGCCGCGCGTCTCATCGCTGGCTGCCGCTCTCGGCGCAACACAAACAGCGCCGTGAAAGCGAGCGTCACGCTCACGATCACTGCGCCCAGTCGGTGCGTAAGGTGTATCGCCACACGCGCAGGGCTCGCGAGCACCCCGCCTTCGTAGTTGATGTTGAGTCCGTTCCAGAGTGCGAAGGCGTGTCCGAAATCGCCGCGCGGCCACCAAGCGCCCTGGCAGGTGGGGAAATCCGGGCAGGCAATGGCGGCATAGTTGCTGCTGGTCCAGCCACCCAGAGCAATCTGCACGGCAAGTGCGGCGAGGGCAGCCGCCGCGGCGACCGTAACTGGCCGGACGCTTGACTGCCCTTGCGTCTCGCCGGCGTTGTTGCGGGTGAGGCGTGGCGCGCTGGCGCTCGGGTAGCCCCGGAAGAGTGACAGCAGCAGCCACCACAGCAGCGCCAGTGTCGTCATACCGAACAGCAGGTGCAGTGTCACAATCAGAGGCTCGAGCTGCCAGGTGACGGTGAGCATCCCGAGAGCTGCCTGCACGATTACGATACCGACCAGCATCAAAGCGAACGCAGGGTGCACCGGGGCCCGTCGGCGGTAGGTGAGCGCAAGTCCAGCAATGACCGCGATAACCACGGCGAGCGTACCGGCCGCATAGCGATGAATCATCTCGCGCCACGCTTTACCGAGCATCAGCGGGTGCTCTTCGCTTACGGGAGCTTGGGCCCTACTCCCGAGCGCGAGCGCATGCACCGCTCCCGAAGGAGTGATATGGCCGTAGCATCCAGGCCAGTCGGGACAGCCCAGTCCGGCGGCAGTCAAGCGCACGTAGGCACCGAGGGCCACCACGGTGAAACACAACAGCACGCCAATGACGGCGAGCTGTCGCAGGTGTCGGGGAGATAACAGCGTCACATCAGGAGATCTCGACCGATGCGGGCTGCGGCGGCATAGGCCCCGCCTCGCTGCCACGAGTTCACAGCTCATAGCGTCGAGCGCACGGTCACGCTGCGGACCGGGTGAATGCGGACCACCGGCGAGGCGCCGCGGCCGCGCGCACTGAAGGACGCCGAGCCGACGTTCTCGGAATCCTCATTGCAAAGGCCTGGGTACCAAGGTTCCGTGCCGAGAAGATTTACTTGCAGATCGGCGGTGTCGCACGGCGCACTGAAAGCGCCTCCGTACGCGAGCCAATCGTCGGGGGCAAGGCGGGCGGTCAATGCGCGCGCGCTGCTCAGTGACGACTCGACCGATTCTGCGCCCACCGCCACGGCGATCGAATAGAAACAGAGTACCAACGTAAGGAATGCAGCGATCAGCAGCGCAGGTGGCGAGGTGATGTGGAGTATCAGGCGCATGGACGAATTCTCCCGGACGAGCACCCGTAGATCGTGACCCCCTACGCGGAGCATCTTGAGTCTATTGGCGAGGGCCTCACGGCGATCACACCGATCGATTCCCGTCGAGATTGGGGTCGGCGAGCGGCGTTTGACCACGGAGCCACAGCACGGAAACGACAGCGGCGGCAATTGCGCGAAAGCAACTACTCGCGCAAGCCCGCAGACTCCTTGGCGCGTCATTCATTCTCAACCTCAGCAAAAGGATTCGAAGCATGCGTAAGTTAGTCCCGT
>Ga0335085_10008728_pt1 | contig 15429 bp, 12 predicted proteins | sample Lox_Sample_45_FD_206712 | JGI IMG/M metagenome (GOLD analysis project Ga0335085, IMG submission 206712) | Soil microbial communities from Loxahatchee National Wildlife Refuge, Florida, United States - Lox_Sample_4.5 | ecosystem: Environmental > Terrestrial > Soil > Wetlands | place: USA... | reverse complement strand
CGAGGCCAGCGCCAGCGAATTGGCGGCCGTACCGTTGAAGACGAAGTAGACTTCGCAGTCGGTCTCAAACAGGCTGCGAAACGCATCCGCCGCTTTTGCTGTCCACGGGTCGTCCCCGTACGACGTCACATGTCCGCGGTTGGCTGCTTCCATTGCCTGCCAGGCGTCGGGGCAGATTCCCGCGTAGTTGTCACTGGCAAACTGCTGTTTCAGCTCTTTCTCGTCGATTTCAGTCATGGCGCTATCCTCGTTCGATGCGGGCGAACAACGGCCCAAAGGCAATCAGGAACATGCGGGGGAATTACTGTGCGGGGTGCAGGTGCGTAAGGAAATTGGAGGCGCGGGCCGGGATCGAACCGGCGCATAAAGGTTTTGCAGACCTCTCCCTTACCACTTGGGTACCGCGCCTTGGGCTGCCTGCGTCATGGGTTTCGGATTGTCCCAAACCGCTCACCAACCCGGCGCAATACAACCGGAGCAATGCGGAATGGAGCGGGAGACGAGACTTGAACTCGCGACCCTCGCCTTGGCAAGGCGATGCTCTACCACTGAGCTACTCCCGCTTGACGCATATTCGAGTATACCGGGCCGTAGAAACAGGGTCAAACCGGCTAGCCCACAATCAACGTGCAGGAAAAAGTAGCCGGAGGTGGTAATTTGAGCTGGCGCTTCGTGCCGGGATCGCGCCGTACCGCTCGTGCGCAGGGCCCGATTGACCCACGCCCTAAACTTCCCGTACACTAAGAAATTGCGAGGGATGCGGCTCGTATTGCCTTCTACCCCGCATCATTTCCCTGAAGTACAGGGATCCCCTGAAATTCAGGTTCGGAGACTGAAGCAAAGCTATGGCAAACCACGTATCGGCGCTCAAGCGCGTCCGCCAAACCGAGACCCGCACCGAAGTGAATCGCGCCAACCGCTCTCGCGTGCGCACCGGCCTGCGGGCTTTACGCGAAGCGATCGCGAAGGGCGACGCGAAGGCCGCCCAGGAGCAGTACCGCGTCACGATTTCGACTCTCGATAAGAGCGTGCAGAAGGGCGTTCTGCACTCCAATACCGCCTCCCGCTACAAGAGCCGGTTGAACGCGCGCCTGAAGGCGATGGCCACCACAACCTCAACCACCAAGAAGAAGAAGTCGTAGCTGTCGGAACGGTCGCTGGCGCAAATCGCAATGTTAACAGACGCGAGCCGGGAGCGATTCCGGCTCGTTGTGTCTTAGACGCAGATTTGTTCCACGGGTTCTCGCCCGGCAGTCGCGGGTGGAAGTAAAAGCCACATTTACGATTTGACGCAAAGATACGCTCGCTCTGGTCCCGTTCCATGCGCCGTAACTAAAACTGATAGCGGGCGCTGAACACCGGGTAGCGTCCGATCTGGTCTACTTTCAGGATGGGTAGTCCCTGGGCGTTTTCGCAGTGCGCCGACGGGGTGCAATCCTGCAGCCATACGTAGCCCATCAAGTTGCCGCGGTTCAGGACATTCTCCGCACCGCCCTGCATCTCTAACTCGCCTCTTGAGAAGCTGAAACGCCGCTCCAGCTCTGCGTCGAGCCGGTTGTAAGCTGGTCCTCGCAGCGCATTGATGCGGCTCAGATCGTAGATGCCCCTGCTCTGCGCCAGCGAATCGGCGGCATCAAAGGGGCAATAAACGCGCCCGCTCGTGAATGACTCCCTGGTATTGATCGTGATTCCCCATGGCAGACGGAAACTGCTTAGCGCATTGAGCGCTACCGGCGTGTCGTAATTGCCTGTTCGGCGAGCTCCATCCAATGCACGATACCGTGACTGGGACCGTGTAGCCGACAGCAGAAGATTTGAGCGGCTCCGCCAATGCGCGCGCAACACTGCCTCCACTCCGCGCGTGCCGGCTGAGCCTGTGCCGGTAAGCGGCAGCCAGACAAAAGACTGGCCCAGTGTATCGACCATATTAAAGAGCATCAGTTGCGGGAACTCCGTCGCCACCGGCTCGTGCCAGTACTGCTTCGTGTATCCTTCTGCGTCCAGCGCGCCCCAACTGCCTTGCCAGATCCTCATACCCACCGCTGTCTGGCGAACTTCGATCGGCCGCAGCCCGCGGTTGCCGGGGAAGCTCAGCAGATCCATCGTTGGCGGCAACTGTGCCGCCCGATTCCAACTGGCGTGCAAGCTCTGCCGTCCGTTTAACCGATAGAGAATCGAGGCGCGTGGCCCGCCCTAGCATTCACTCAGCATCGCCCTCGCGCCTGAACCACAGTAACGGAATCCCTCTTGAGATTAGAAGGGGGTGGATTTTTCTTGAGGAAAAATCCGCTTGGCATTTGCGGCATCGAGACTCGCCCGCTGTAGTTTTGCTGTAATGTAAGAAATGTCCGCACTTGTCCGCACTCTAAGCCAGGCTTTTTCTCTCAATAGTCCTTGCTTGCGCCTGTGGGAGGGAAAATGGCCGGCCTCGATTTCAGGAAAGTTCTTCTTTGCGCGGTCACGCTGTGCTTTTGGTTTGCGCAGTATGTCTACGTTCCTTTTTTGACGCCTTATCTGCTTTCGCTGGCCATCTCGGCTACGGTCGCCGGCGCCATTCTCGGCGCCTATGGCGTGACGCAACTGATCCTTCGTATTCCTCTGGGCCTGACGCTGGACATCTACAGGCAGCATAAGCTGGTGATCCAGATTGGCGTGTTGCTGGCGGGGTTGTCTTCGCTGGGGATGCTGCTGTTTCCCACGCCGGCGATGCTGTTCATCTCGAACGCGGTGTCGGGCGTGGCGTCTTCGGCATGGATCTCGTTTACGATTCTGTATACCACCTACTACGAGAGCGACCGCAGCACCAGGGCCATCGGTATTATCAATGTATTTTCGCAGAGCGGCATCCTGCTGGCCTTTTTGGCCGGAGGGCTGCTCTCGCACTTCGGCATTCAGGCACTGTTCAAGGTGAGCTTTGCCTCGGGCATGGTGGGTGCGGTGCTGTCGCTGTTTATCCCGCAGGGCCGCTCCCGCAAGGGAACGAATGTAACCGTAGCGAGCCTGCTGAAGGTGATTCGCGACAGAAGGGTGATTACGTTTTCACTTCTGCGCGCGGTGGCATGGTTTGTGATCTTCGCCACGGTGTACTCCTTTTCAACCAGCACGGCAAAGAACCTTGGGGCTACAGGAACGCAACTGGGAATCTTCCTGATGCTTTTCAGCGCCGGGACCGTTGGGGGAGCGTATTCTATCGCCACGCGCTTCGGCCATGCCCTGGGCGAAAAGAAGCCGCTGATCGCGGGCTTTGCGATTTTGACCTTCTATTGCGTTGCGATCGGCCTCACCACCGATCTGAGACTGTTCTATCCGCTGCAGTTGGTATGTGGATTGGGAAACGGACTGCTGACCGCGTCAACCATGGCTTTCGCGATCAAGAATGTGGATGGCGAAAAGAAGACCACGGCGATGGGATGCTTCCAGTCCATCTACTGCCTGGGAATTACCGGGGGGCCTGCGGTGATGGGAGTGCTGATCGACCACGGCGGCAAGCAGGCGGCATTTTGCGAGGTGGCGATCGCGTCGCTGGCCTGCGCTGTCGTGGTGCCGTTTCTGTACCGGGGAAAATTCCTTTCAGCGAAGAAGAATTTGGGGGATGGCGACGCAATTGCGTCAACTTGACGGGCGGCGGTTTGGCGCGGTTAGCCAGCCTGAGTGGTATTGGCGGGGACTGCGTTTGACGGCCGTGGGACGGTGTTAGACACGGGAGTGGGGCGGCTGGCTGGCGTCTTACGATGTGTTACGGCCGGGTGACACAGCCAACAGGATTCAGCGATCGGCTTTTTCGCACCTGGCCGCGCGCATCAGCCGCGGAAGAGGGGCAGCGGTGAGGGTGCTTCGCTGAACGGCTCGTGCTAACGTAAAAATTGTCCGCACTCGAAGCTAGGCGTTCTCTCTTAATTGTCCTTGCTCGCGCCCGGTGGGGGGAAAATGGCTGGCCTCGATTTCAGGAAGGCTCTTCTGTGCACGGTCACGCTGTGCTTTTGGTTTGCGCAGTACGTCTACGTTCCTTTTTTGACGCCTTATCTGCTGTCGCTCGCCATCTCGGCTACTGTGGCTGGGGTCATTATCGGCGCCTATGGCGTGACGCAACTGATCCTGCGCATTCCTCTGGGCCTGACGCTGGACATCTACAGGCAACATAAGCTGGTGATCCAGGTGGGAGTGTTGCTGGCGGGGCTGTCTTCGCTGGGGATGCTGCTGTTTCCCTCGCCGGTGATGCTGTTCATTTCGAATGCAGTGTCGGGCGTGGCGTCATCAGCGTGGATCTCGTTTACGATTCTCTACACCACGTACTACGAGAGCGAATCGAGCACCCGGGCGATCGGCATCATCAATGTATTTTTCCAGAGCGGGATTTTGCTGGCGTTTTTGACCGGGGGGCTGCTGGTTTCGCGCTTCGGGATCCAAGCGCTGTTCAAGGTGAGCTTTGCCTCGGGCGTGGTGGGCGCACTGCTCGCACTGCTTATACCGCACGATGGCACGCTCAAGGGAACAAATGTAACGCTGGCGAGTTTGCTCAAAGTGGTGAGGGATAAGCGGGTGATCACCTTCTCGCTTTTGAGCGGCATGGCGTGGTTTGTGGTCTTTGCCACGGTGTTCTCGTTCTCGACGAGCACGGCAAAGGGGCTGGGCGCTACAGGAGCGCAGCTGGGATTCTTTTCGATGCTTTATAGCGCGGGGACCATTGCCGGGGCGTATTTCATCGCCACGCCTGTTGGGCACGGGATGGGCGAAAAGAAAACGCTGATCCTGGGCTTTGGAATCCTGGCCGTGTATTGCGTTGCGATCGGGCTCACGAGCGATTTGATGCTGTTCTATCCGCTGCAGTTGGTGTGCGGACTGGGAAATGGGCTGCTGCTGGCGGCGACGATGGCTTTCGCAATCAAGCATGTGGACGCGGAAAAGAAGACCACGGCGATGGGATGCTTTCAGTCCATTTACTGCTTCGGGATTACCGGCGGGCCAATGGTGATGGGAGTGCTGATCGACCATGGCGGCAAGCGGGCGGCATTTTGCGTAGTGGGGGCCGCGTCGCTTGTTTGCGCTATCCTGATTCCCTTTCTGTACCGGGCAAAATTCCTTTTGCCGAAGAGGGATTTGGTTGGGGCCGATGTGATTGCGCCGATTTGACGGGCGAGGTGGGGGGCGTTTGGTGGGCGGCGGAGGAGAGGGGATCTGAATCTGAGAGGGTGAGCCGGACAGAATCTTACAGGCGTGAGACGCCTGTAAGACGCCGTAAGACACGGATGCGGGGCTGTCAGCGGCTGTCTTACGATGTCTTACACGCGAAGATCAGCGACGCGTCGGCGTTTCTAGTCCTCTTGCCGGATGAGCTCTTCGAGTTTGGGCTTGTGCTTGGCCTGGCGACCGGTGCGCGGCGCGCCGGCGAGGACACGCGAGGGTTTGGGCTGGCCCACGCGCTCACGGGCATTGGCTTTTACCGCTTTGGCGGCCGAAAAACGGGTTGGCTTGCGTTTCCCCATGCCAAGGTTGAGTATGGAATAGATTTCGCTGGCGCGAAAGTGCCGGTGTGGAGTCATGCGATTGGGGCTGCTTTGGGGCTCCGCGCCGGAGGGCGGGACAAAAAAGAAACATAGGGGATGCGCAGGATGGATGAGCGGGAGTTTTTTAACGAAACGACGGAGCAGAGGACACACACACTTACCTGCCCCAAGTGCGGTCAGGCTGCCGAATACAAGGTGACGTGGGTGGTGCGGCGCAAGAGGGCGCAGGTACCCAAAGGAGCCGGCGAGCGCGACCGGGCCCGCTTCGCCAAGGCGCAGTCTTACATGGTAAGGCGCGACGACAAGCTGGCCTGCGCCAATATCCGCTGCCGCAAGCCGTTTGAGATTACCACGCTGCAATCGCTCGCGTTTTTGATGGAATGAGCCGCCTAGACCGGTGTAGCGGCTGGCGCAGGCTGATTTGCATTGTTTCTTCCCTTCTTTAGTACGCCTCGGGAGGCGGGCGTGCACGCGGTCTGATGGATCGAGGTGAGATTATGCGTGTCTCCGGCCGTACTACCGTTTGTTCCGCGAATCGTTTTGTAGCCCGTTCGGGGGCGGTTCTCGTCGCCTTAGCCGCTTTGCTCTTGAGTGCAGGTTCTGTGGCCGGCCCTCTGGGGAGCGCAGCGCCGGTTTTGGCCGCGGAAGCGAGCCCGGCCCAGCTTCAGCCAATCGCGCTGCCCAAGCCGGAGATCACCGGCGGGATGCCGCTGATGCAGGCGCTTAATGCACGCAAGACGACGCGCGCCTTCGCGGACAAGCCGCTGCCGTTGCAGACGCTCTCGAATTTGCTATGGGCGGCATTTGGAGTGAATCGCCCGCGCACGGTGATGCCGGGACTGGGCCGGACCGCGCCCTCGGCGCACAACAACCAGGAGATCACGCTTGAACTCGTGCTGGCAGAGGGAGTCTATATTTACGACGCCGAGCAGAACCTGCTGCGGCCGGTGCTGGCGGGCGATCTGCGCGGAGCTATCGGCCCCGCGCCGACGGCTCACGCCGCGGTCACAATCGTTTATGTAGCCCCTGTCAATGACGGCTTCGGACAGGTGGATACCGGATTCATCGGTCAGAATGTCTATTTGTTTGCAGCCTCGGAGGGCCTGAACGCGTGGTTCTATACAGTGCATGCGCAAGATGTAGCGGCGAAGCTCGGAGTTGGCGCCGACCATAGCGTTCTGTATGCGCAGTCAGTTGGCTATCCGCAATAGGGCAGTGCGCATGTGGCGCGGCTGGCGCGGGCTGGGCGGCGTGTGATTGAATTTTGAATAGGAACGCCGGACGCGGAGGTCACCGAAAAGTCCGGCGAGGAGATACGATCCGATGGCAAATACCACGCTTCCCCCCGCAGAGCGCAACCTGACCCCCGATCAGGTAGAGGCTCTGGACAAACGGCGCGACCTGGGGCACACGTTTCTGGTGATCGCCGGCCAATTTGCGGTGATCGCAGTCGTGCTGCTGCTTTGGGTGGGCCAGGACCTTACCTATTCGCCGGGCTGGGTGCACCCGATGGCGTACTACTTCTTCCTCGCGCTCATCCTCATCGTGGTCTTCGGGATTGCCGGACTGATTCTGCGCAGGGGAATGCCGCGCATTGACTGATTGCTGCGTGGCGACGGCCCACTCATTCTCCCATATAGAGCCGCAATTAGAGGAGCCTGGCGCTCGAACCTGCTCTGCGTCCCCGCTGCTAAACTGAACTCTGATGATTCTCCCGTTTGTTCGCGAGATTTTCGCGGACCTGGAGCATGTTTCGGGGTTTGAGCGCATTCGCAGGCACCTGAGCCTGGGTGCGGGGCGTCGTCGTGTGTCTGGTTTGACGGCTACGGCGCGGGCGCTCTATCTGCCGCTGATGGCGCGGGCGGCCAAGCAGACGGTGATTGTGATCGTGGCGGACAACAAGGCCGCCGAGGCGCTGGAGCCGCTCGTAAAGGCGGGATGCGAGCTGACCGGTGCCGTCGATCCCGCGCGCGTGGTGCGTTTTCCCGCTCACGATGTGCTTCCTTTTGAAAATCTTTCGCCCCACCCCGACGTACAGGAGCAGCGCGCCGCGGCGCTATGGAAGCTGTCAACCGGCGCCGTCGATATTCTCATCGCGCCCGTCGAATCGGCGGCGCTGAAGCTCTTCGATCTCGAGTACTACGCCAGCCTGGCCGTCACGCTGAAGCGCGGCGAAGAGGTCGATATCGAGGTGCTGACTACGCACCTGGCCAGCGTGGGCTACACGCAGATGGATCTGGTGGAGATGCCGGGCCAGTTCACGCGCCGCGGCGGAATACTCGACGTCTATTCGCCGGAGGCCGATCGCCCGGTGCGCATTGAGCTCTTCGGCGACGAGATTGAAACCATCCGCAAATTCGACCCCGCTACGCAGCGGTCGCAGTCGGGCCTGGACGAGACGCAGTTGCTGCCGCTGACAGAAACGCCCGTGACCGAGCGCCTGCTGGCGGCGGTGAACGGACGCCTGAGCAGGCAGCGCATCGAGGTGGAAGACGAAGAGATGGCGGCCGAGGCTGCGGCGGCCGGAGGCGTCAGCGTATTTCCGGGATGGGAGTTTTTCTCGCCCGTGGCCGGCGCCGAGCGCTCGCTGCTGACGCTCGCGCCGCGCTCTGCGCTCTTTATCGACGAGCCGGCGATGGTGCGCAACCAGATTGACCGCTGGTGGAGCAAGGTGGAGCAACGGCATGAGCGCTCGGGGATTGGCTCGCTTGTGCGGCCTGAAGACATCTATCTGCGGCCTGAGGTATTGCAGGCGTCGCTTGAAGCGCACATGGGGCTCGATCTCGATCAACTGGGCGCGGTAGACGTGATTGACGAAGACGCGACGCTGGGCGAGATTGAGCTGGCCACGCGGCCCACGCTGCGCTTTCACGGCTCCATCCCCGCGCTGACCGAGCAGTTGAAGAACCTGATACTGGCGGAAACGCGGATTGTGCTTGCCGCGCCGCACCAGGGCGATGTGGAGCGCCTGGCTACGGTCCTGCGCGATTATGCGCTGCCCTACCGGTTGGGCAGCCGCGCGCCGCGCCCCGGCGAAACCGTGATGGACGAAGCCAGCTTTATGGCCGGCGATCTGCGCGTGCCGGTCATCGTGCGCTCGCCGCTGGCCTCGGGCGTGAGCTTTGCCGATGCAAACCTGATCGTCTTCGGCGCCAACGATCTCTCCGACGAGGCCGACGTGGCGGCGCGGCCGGAGCCGAAGCGATCGAAGACCGCGGCTTTTGTCTCCGACTTCCGCGACCTTGGCATCGGCGACTACGTGGTGCACGTGGACCACGGCATCGCGCAGTATCAGGGGCTCAAGGAGATTGCACAGGACGGTCTCGCGGTGGAGTTCATGATCCTGGAGTTTGCCGAGGGGGCCAGGCTGTATGTTCCACTGACGCGCCTGGATCTGATCCAGAAATATCGCTCGACAGACACCGGACCCGCGCCGGTGCTGAGCAAGCTGGGCTCGCAGCAGTGGATCAAGACCAAAGCGCGTGTGCGCAAGGCTATGCAAGATATGGCAGGCGAACTGCTCAAGCTTTATGCAGAGCGCCACACCGTCGAAGGCACGGCATTTTCAGTAGACAACGAGTTCCAGCGCGAGTTTGAAGACGCCTTTGATTACAGCGAGACCGACGATCAGGCGGATGCCATCCGCGCCATCAAGAACGACATGGAAGCGGCGACGCCGATGGACCGCCTGCTTTGCGGCGACGTGGGCTATGGCAAGACCGAAGTGGCCATGCGCGCGGCATTCAAAGCGGTGCAGGATGGCAAGCAAGTGGCTGTGCTGACGCCGACAACGGTGCTCAGCTTTCAGCATTATGAAACCTTCAAGCAGCGCTTTGCGCAGTTCCCCATCCACATCGAGATGATTTCGCGCTTTCGCACCGCGAAGGAGCAAAAAGAGATCGTCGAGCGCGTGGCGACGGGCCGCGTGGACATACTGATCGGCACACACCGGCTGCTCTCAAAGGACATCAAATTTCAGGATCTCGGCTTGCTCGTCGTTGACGAGGAGCAGCGCTTCGGCGTGCGGCACAAGGAGCGGCTGAAGCAGTTGCGCAAGGAGATCGACGTGCTGGCAATGAGCGCCACGCCCATTCCGCGGACGCTGCACATGTCGCTGGTGGGCCTGCGCGACATGAGCATCATCGAGACCCCGCCCAAGGATCGCATGGCGATTCAAACCGTGGTTGCCAAGTTCGACGAGAAGCTGATCCGGTCGGCGGTCGAGGTGGAATTGGAGCGCGGAGGTCAGGTTTATTTTGTGCACAACCGCGTGGAATCGATCTATGAGATTGCTACGCGGATTCAGGAGCTTGTGCCTATGGCGCGCGTGGCCGCGGCGCACGGCCAGATGAGCGAAAACGAGCTCGAAAAAGTGATGCTCGCCTTCATGCGCCACGAGTTCGATGTGCTTGTGGCAACCACCATCATCGAAAACGGCCTCGATATTCCGCTGGCGAATACCATCCTGATCAATCGCGCCGAGCGCCATGGCTTGAGCGAGCTCTACCAGTTGCGCGGGCGTGTGGGCCGCTCGAACAGGCGCGCCTACGCTTACCTGCTGATTCCGCCGGAGAACGAGTTGACCGAAATTGCGCGGCGGCGGCTGGCTGCGCTCAAGGAGTTTTCGGACCTGGGCGCGGGCTTCAAGATCGCCGCGCTCGACCTGGAGCTGCGCGGCGCCGGAAATATGCTCGGCGGCGAGCAGAGCGGCCACATTGAAGCTGTCGGATTTGAGTTGTACACGTCGATGCTGGAGGCGGCGGTGAAGGAGTTGAAGGGCGAGAGCGCCAAAGAGCATCCGGCGACGCAGCTCAATCTGGGCATCGCGTTGCGCATCGACGAGAGCTACGTGCCGGAAGAGAACCAGCGCCTGCGGCTCTACAAGAAGATCGCCGGCGCGGCCGGTGAAGCCGCCATCAACGAGCTGCGCTCCGAGATGGAAGACCGCTACGGCAAGCTGCCCGACGCCACGGTTTATCTACTCGAGGCCGCCATGCTGCGCCTGGAGTGCGAGCGCATGGGCATTGCACAGATTGACCGCAAGCGCGGCGAGTTGCACGTCCGGTTCATGGAGAATGCGGCGGTGGACCCGGCGAACCTGATGAAGCTGGTCAAGGAAAACGCGGGGCGCGGCGCGCAGTTTACGCCGCAGGGCCTGCTCAAATTCCCATTGGCGGCTACGCGCCCCGACGAGGTCCTGCTCGAGATTCGCGAGTTGCTTGCCGGGCTTGCGCCAGCGCAGGTGAGTGCGTAGTAGCGGCGGGGTTAGCGGCGTCAGCGGAGTTAGCGGGATTAGTACCGCTAACTCCGCTGACTTTTTACGATTTCCATTTGATGTTGCAGCCGATCGAGGGCTTCTGGTCCTTCGGAACGGGTTTGCCTGCGAGAACTGCGTCGATTGCGGCGCGCAGATCCTTGCCGGTGGCGGGAATGCCGTTGCCGGGGCGGCTATCGTCATATTGGCCGCGATAAACGAGCTTGAAATCGGCGTCGAAGAGAAAGGGATCGGGCGTGCAGGCGGCGTCGTAGGCGCGCGCCACTGCCTGCGATTCGTCGTACAAATAAGGAAAGACAAAGCCATTGTCATTGGCTTGCTTTTTAAGCCCCGCGGGGTTGTCGGCCGGGTTCTCGGCTGCGTCGTTGGCGCAGATCGCCACGATGCCGAGAGGCTTGCCGGCGTAATCGGCGCCGAGCTGGCCCAGAGATTTTTGAATGTTCTTCACGTAGGGGCAATGGGCGCAGATGAACAGGACGAGCAGCGCCTTTTTCCCGCGAAAATCGACGCGGCGGACCGTCTTTCCGGTCACGGCATCGGGGAGCGCAAAGTCCGGCGCCATGGTTCCAAGTTCGAGCATGGTGGATTCGGTGAGGGCCATAGTGTTCCTCCTTTAGCGAGTTAGCAAGTTAGTTAGCCAGCAACTTAGTCGTCGAGAATAATAGGGGTGAAGAATGCCGAGCGATCGCAGCCCCTTTGTTCGTTAGATGCTTATCGCTGACTCGCCGACTCACCAGCTTGCCGACTTGCTAGAACAGACCCGCCTGCCGGCCCGGAATAGCAATGCCGAAGTGCTCGTAAGCGAGGCGCGTGGCGACGCGGCCGCGGGGCGTGCGATCGAGAAAGCCGATCTGAATCAGGAATGGTTCGTAGACCTCTTCGAGCGCGTCTTCCTCTTCGGCCAGAGTCGCGGCGAGTGTGCCCAGGCCCACCGGGCCGCCATCGTACTTTTGCATGATGGTGAGCAGCAGCCGGCGGTCGATCTCGTCGAAGCCGTGCGCGTCGACCTCGAGCATGGTCAGCGCCGCGTTGGCCGTGGGGCGATCAATGGCGCCCGTGCCGCGCACCTGGGCGTAGTCGCGAACGCGGCGCAGGAGGCGGTTGGCGATACGCGGCGTTCCGCGCGAGCGCAGCGCAATTTCGGCCGCACCGTCATGATCGATGGCAATCTGCAAAACATCGGCGGAACGTTCGACGATGACGCGCAGTTCGTCCTCGGTGTAGAACTCGAGACGCAGCAGAATGCCGAAGCGCGAGCGCAGCGGCGAGCTGATGAGGCCGGGCCGCGTGGTGGCGCCGATGAAGGTGAAGGGGCGAATCTCCATGACGTGCGTGCGCGCGGCAGGCCCCTGGCCGATGATGATGTCGAGCTTGTAATCCTCGAGGGCGGTGTAGAGCTTTTCTTCAAGCACCGGCTGCAAACGGTGAATCTCGTCGAGAAAGAGCACCTGGCGCTCGCGCAGGTTGGTGAGGATGGCCGTCAGATCGCCCTGAATCTGGAGCGCGGGACCGGAGGTTTGCTGAAATCCAACGTCGAGTTCGTTGGCGATGATGGTGGCGAGCGTGGTTTTGCCAAGGCCGGGAGGGCCGAAGAGAAGCACATGGTCGAGCGCATCGCCGCGCAGCTTGGCCGCTTCGAGCGCGATGGAAAGCTGCTCCTTGGCTTTCGACTGGCCAATAAATTCGCGCAGCCAGCGCGGGCGGAGCTTGAGTTCGAAGTCCTGTTCTTCGTCGGCGCGCGCGGCGCTGACCAGCCGTTCAGGGGGAATGTCGCGGGCAATGGCCATTGGGGAAAGTGTAGCGGGTGCAGCCACGGCCGGCAAAGGCCCATGCATCGGATTGTGGATTAGTTTCCGGGCCTAAAGGCCTATGCTCCTTCCGGATCTCACGGAAACCGCGATTTAAACTGGAATTGTCCCTTCGAGCACGATGGCTCATCTCTTTGGCAAGCTTCGCCGCTTTCGCTTCAATCTGCCGCAGCGCATTGCGGCGGGATTGCTGGCGATTTTTCTATTGCAGGGATTTTGGCTCACCAGCCGCCAGACGCTGACGGATCGCGACTACCAGTACGCGCGGTGCGGGCGCGAAACCTGGGAGAAGCCCTCGCCACTGGCCGGTTACTACACCTCTTGCGGCAACATTCACGACGGCATTCTGGCTTATCGGCTCGCCGGGCTGCCGTTGACCCTCAACCTGCTGGCCGAGCGCGTAATCGACCTCTTCCGCAAACCTGAAAACCGCGTGGTGCAGACCGGCGGCGAGCTGAGCACCTGGGAATTGCGCCATCAGATGACGCATATTCTCATGCTTTTGCGGATGCCGTTTCTCTTTGCAGGCTGCTTGCTAGGCGGATGCATCTGGTGGGTGACGCGGCGGCTCTATGGCAATCTGGGCGGCTACACGGCGCTGGCGCTCTACTGCTTCTCTCCCTCGGTGCTCAAGGCGTGCGTCACGCCTAATCCTGAGGTGTGGGCAACCTTGGGAGTGTACGGCGGCGTGTACACAGCGATCGGCGTGGCCCATGCCATGCTGGGACCGCGGCGAAAATGGCGTCCGCGGATCGTGCTGCTCACAGTCATCTTCGGCATCGCGGCCGCGGCGCACATCGTGGCTCTTCCAGTGGCGGCACTGCTGGGACTGGCCGCCATGATATGGATCGCCGAAGGACACAGGAGCCAAGCACTGCCCGTGTTGCTGGCGGCCGCAGTTGGCGCGCTGGTGCTGGTGTTTGTGTGCTACGGCTTTTCGCCTGATGCCTACAGCTATGTCTTTCGTTCGGGCGCGGGGTTTCTGTGGTTTTCCACGGATCCGGCCAGGCGGTTCTTCAGCACGTTTGCCAACGGTGGCGTCACGCTGGCTTGCGCTGCTGCGCTGGTGCTGTATCTCGCTGTACGCAGATCGCGTTACTTCGGCAACACCGTTCCGCTGCTCTGCGCTCTGGTTTTGATGGCGCTGGTGATGACGGGTTCTCCCGGTAGCCCGTGGATGTGGTCGCTGCCGTTTCTGCTTACGTTTGTGGGCGGCGTGTTTGCCGACGCATACGAAGGTCCGCGCGGGCGGCTGGCGGTGGCCGCAGCGGGAGCGATCGTGCTCGTGCAGGCAGTGCTGTGCGTGATGAGCCTGCCGGGACTCATTTAATGAATCAACGCCGGGCCTGCACCGGGGATCCTGGGGCCGGAAACGATGCCCAAGCGGGGCGAAAATCAAGCCTTGCCGACCGTCAAATCGAGCACAAAAACCGTGCGCGCCGCAGGGGTCACTGGCGGAGCCGGGAGCGGCGATAGCATCCCACAGTAAATAACAGTAAAATAAGGCTTTATTTCCACATTCACGCCTTGCGGAAACCGCCCCCGAACCGATAAAATATATCTATAGCTTGCGGACCCGGCCCTGCTTTTTCCGGACTCCTTTTGCCGCCCTCTTGCGGGCTACATGAACCCTATGCCAGACGATCAGAATCCCCAGCTTCCTCTCGATGGCGCGACCCCTCCGGGCGGCACTAATCTCATCCCTATCAACATTGAAGAGGAGATGCGCCGCTCGTATCTCGATTACTCGATGTCAGTGATCATTGGGCGCGCGCTGCCCGACGCGCGCGACGGACTGAAGCCGGTGCACCGGCGCGTGCTCTACGCCATGAGCGAGATGGGTCTCGAGTACAACAAGAAATACACCAAGTGCGCCAAAGTGGTTGGGCAGGCGATGGGCGTTTACCATCCCCACGGAGATACGGCCATCTACGACACACTGGTGCGCATGGCGCAACCATTCTCGCTGCGTTATCCGCTGGTAGACGGCCAGGGAAATTTCGGTTCTGTTGATGGCGACCCGCCCGCGGCGATGCGTTACACCGAGTGCCGCATGGCGCGCATCGCCGGCGAACTGCTGGCCGATATCGATATGGACACCGTAGAATTCGTGCCGAACTACGACGAGTCTACGACCGAGCCATTCGTTCTGCCCACACGGCTCCCGAACCTGATCCTCAACGGATCGAGCGGCATTGCGGTGGGCATGGCGACCAACATCCCTCCGCACAATCTCACGGAGGTGGTGAACGCCGCCATCGACCTCGTCAAGAATCCGAAAGCGGGCCTTGCGGAAGTCCTGAAGCATGTGAAGGGGCCGGACTTCCCGACTGGCGCCATCCTCTATGGCCGTAGCGGCATTGCGGAAGCATATCGCACCGGCCGCGGCCGTTTTGTGATGCGCGCCCGCGTCGCGATTGAAAACGTCACCAAGGACCTCAAGGCCCTGGTGGTCACCGAGCTTCCCTACCAGGTGAACAAGGCCACGCTTTACAAGCGCATCGCCGAGCTGGTTGAAAACAAGGTCATCTCCGATATCGAGATCAGCTCCGACCGCACCCGCGACGAGAGCGACCGCGACGGCATGAGGATGGTGATCGGCCTCAAGCGCGGCGCGCAGCCTGAGATCGTGCTCAACCAGCTCTACAAGCACACGCAACTGCAGGAAAGCTTCTCCATGATCTTTCTGGCCGTGGTCAACGGCCAGCCGCGCGAGTTGGGCCTCGACGATGCCATTCGCGTCTTCATCGACCATCGCATCGACGTGGTGCAGCGGCGCACGGTCTTTTTGCTGCGCAAGGCGCGCGAGCGCGAGCACATCCTGGAAGGGCTCAAGATTGCA
>Ga0335085_10008727_pt1 | contig 15431 bp, 14 predicted proteins | sample Lox_Sample_45_FD_206712 | JGI IMG/M metagenome (GOLD analysis project Ga0335085, IMG submission 206712) | Soil microbial communities from Loxahatchee National Wildlife Refuge, Florida, United States - Lox_Sample_4.5 | ecosystem: Environmental > Terrestrial > Soil > Wetlands | place: USA... | reverse complement strand
ATCGTTCCGTTGACCAGCCGAACTCGCTCGCGCATGCTGATGAGACCCAGACCTCTACCCTGCTTTATTGCTTCCATGTCAAAGCCTCTGCCTGAATCGCTGACGATCAGATGAATCTCACCTGACTCTTCGTGGAGTTGCACTTCAATCCGATTCACCCCACTGTGCTTGACAGCGTTGTGCAGAGCTTCTTGTAGAACTCTAAAAAGACAAAGCCCGATGTCGGGCGGCAAAGTGCTGCGCACATCGTGTCTACAGTCAATCTCCATTTTCTGCCGCCCGGCAAATTCCTTGCACCAGCTTTTCATTCCCGCAACAACACCCAGATATTCCAGTTGTGAGGAGTGCAGATCGTGCGACAAGGCTTGAACGCCGTTTGAAATTTCACTCGTCTGTTTCCGTAGTTCTTCCGCACGGCTCTCAACTTCAGATGGATTTTCTTTGAGTTGTTCGAGTTCGACTGCCAACATAGCAAGCTGTTGGTTGATGTCATCGTGAAGCTCTCTCGCGATCCGAGCGCGTTCCTGCTCCTGCGCCTCGATGAGCTTCCGAGTCATCCCCGACATAGCCTCGTGTGCAAGCCGTTGTTCCGTGACGTCGATGCAAGAGCCAATGTAGCCCGCGAAAGAACCATCTGGGTTGAACCTTGGAACGCCTATATCAACTATCCACCTGTACTCTCCATCATGCCGTCGCAAGCGGTACTCCATCTTGAATTGCTCGCGCCGATTGAATGATTCCGCGTACGTGTCTATGCATGTCTTAAAATCATCAGGGTGAACACCAACCGTCCAGCCGTTACCGAGTTCCTGAGCTATTGACCGTCCAGTGAAATCCAACCAAGGCTCGTTAAAATAAGTACATAACTTGTCCGTGCCGGACATCCAGATCATTACTGGTGCAGTGTTGGCGACCAACCGGAATCGTTCTTCGCTTTCACGCGTTAGTTGTTCGACTCGATGACGGTCAGTGATGTCGATGGCTAGTCCCAGCATCCGCTCTGCAACTCCGTTGCTCGCGTAGTAGAACTTCCCGCTTGCCATCACCCAACAAACGGTTCCGTTGTCGAGCGGAATGCGAAATTCGGCAGTGTAGGGCCTCCTGCTCTCTCTCGCGCTGTCAATAGCACGGCGGACAAGTTCGCGGTCATCTGGGTGCACGCGACGGAGGAATTCGCCCTCCTCTGTAGAGTAGCTAACGGAAGGGATACCGAACATCTTTTCCAGATCACCGAACCAGTAATTCTGTCCGGTCCGTATGTCCGTATCCCATCCCACGAATCTTCCCGATTCAATTGCCATTCGAAGACGGTCGTTTGTAATAGATAGCTCTGTTTCAGCACTTCTCCTTCTTCGACGCTGCCAGAGAAGACCCAAAATGAGCGCGGCTTCCAAGGCAATCAGGGAAACAGCGCCGATAATGTACCACTTGTACAAATCCCAAGCGCTTGGCTGCCGATTCAGAACGAGGCTGCCGGGAGGCAGATTGCGCTCCTTGAATCCCCACCGACGTAGTGCACGCCAATCAAACTCGTACCGGTTTGTGCCTTGGACAATCGGAATGTCTCTTGGCTTTTCACCATTGAGAATCCTGACTGCAAAACTGCCAATAACCTGTCCTTCATCGTTAAAATTGACGAGATCGCCGCCAACTTCCCCGTGCCCCAAATCGACATCGGAAGCGCTGAAAATGGGAGCATTCGCAATCCGTGCCAGAATCGGATCAACTTGGGATGCTCCAACAAAGTGGGTTCCAGCCTTGTCTTCCCCAATATGGGTGTAAAGAATCAGTGAATGTTCTGGCAAGTGTTGCAATCGCTGAAGCAGATGAGGCATGTCAAGATCAGTCAGATAACTGATCGTGAGCCGATTCTCGTATGGACGTAATTTCTCGCTGACCAAAGCCTCCAGATGTATATCGAAGTCCGACCTCCCTCCGACCACGAACAGTTGTTGTGTTCCCGGCTGAAGCCGCAATGCTGTTTCCAGAGTTTTATCGGCATCAAACCTTTCCCATACCCCCGTAAAGTCAGAATCCAGCTTTGGGTATCCAGCCAGAGCTTCGTCCGTACCTCCAAACACCATCGGTACATCCGTGAAAGCCTTTGCATGGACGTCAACCATGAACTTCAGGGGAGAGCGACCAAGGGCGATGATCAAGTCTGGTTTGCGATCTCGGTATTTGTGAATGTCCCATTCCCGAAATTCCTGCTGGGTTGCTGGATCGGGAAACAAGGTCGTTTCCAAATACTCGCGATACAACTCGATCTGAAAGGGAGAATTCTCCAAAGCGCTGCGAATCTGCTGATCGAGCGCAGTGACGGCGGGAGAAGAAAGTCCTAGTTCATAGAAGATAAGAACTCGACGGATCGGCTTGGTCTGGGCTGTACTGGTTTGAACCAAGCATACATGGAAGCTGAAACAAAACAGTATGAAAATGAATACCTTAACGATTAGGAAGCCATCCCCCTCGATTCCAAATGGTCTTGCTGAACGGCTAGAGCAAGCTACTGGAACCACAGCACGTGCGACGGAAAGGCTTCGACCACAATGGATTCTGCGCATCGACTGCCAACCTAAATTTTGCTGCAAATCGTCGAAGCCACATAATACTCTTTCCACAAGAGACTTCTGGTCAGTTCGCCATCCTCCATCGAGCAAGAACTGTCATTTTTGACAGGTGCACTTTTCGTGAATTTGGATATAGGTTCCTGCACCTTTGTGCAGGCATGGCTTAGCATTTAGCATCAACCCAGCCCCGGTATTCAACCCGGGGTTAGCGCAAATGTCTATCATTTGTAAGCTGCGAGCGCCCTGTTGTGCATTGCACAAACTTGCTGCGTTTGCTGTTGTCCTGTGCGGCTGGGTGAACGCGCAGACTGGTTCCACGGGTGCCCTGATAGGAGAGGTCACTGACCCATCCGGCGCAAGGGTGGAAGCTGCAATCATACGCGTTGTCAAGCAGAGTACGAGTGAAACTCGGTTTGCGACCTCTGACACTGCGGGGGAGTTCGGGTTTCTTCTTCTGTCCCCCGGCAGCTACGATGTGTATGTCTCGAACGCAGGCGCTAGTCTTCTCAGTAAGGTAACGGTAAGCATCCAAGTCACCGAAACAGTCAGGCTCTCAATCCAACTCCAGATTGAGACTGTTTTTCACAATGTTGAGGTATCGTCCACGACGACCAAAGTGCAAACCGAGAGTTCCACATTAGGAAGAGTTGTGACGCAAGCCGCTGTCTCCAGTTTGCCGCTCGTCACGAGAAACTTCTCCCAAATCGCGAGCCTCTCACCCGGAATCTCAGCGGGGGTGTCCAATGCTGGAGAGCTTGGCTTGGGAGGAACCGCTCTAGCGCAGATTGCGAAATCGAACGATGGCATTTACGTACATGGAGCGCGATCATACGACAACAATTTCCTGATCGACGGAATTAGTGTCAGCGATGTTCAGGGAAGTGCAGGCGGCAGCGGGGGGATTCCGATCCCGAACCCCGACAGCATCGAAGAGTTCAAGTTTCAAACAGCACTTTACGATGCCGCTTACGGGCGCTATGGCGGCGGCAACGTCAGTGTGATCACGAGGAGTGGAAGCAATGATTTTCATGCTACAGCATTTGAATTTTTCCGGAACGAGGCTCTCAATGCGAACGACTTTTTTTTGAACCGTACCAGCCAGCCGCGCCCACCTTTGAAGCAGAATCAGTTTGGTTTTGGAGTAGGCGGACCAATTACAAGGGACAAACTGCTCTTCTTTGCTTCGTATCAAGGGACTCGACAGGTTAACGGAATCGCAGCGGGTCAATCGAGGACTGCCTGTACGGCAAGCCTCACGGAACCACCGCTGACTAGTGACCGTACACCCGCTGAACTTGGGAGCATGTTCGGCAACACGACTGGTGTGCACGGAGGCACAGCGATCAACCCGGACGGCTCCAATATAAATCCGGCAGCGCTGAGTCTTTTGAACTTGAAACTGCCTGACGGCACATTCCTCATTCCGAACCCACAGAGTGTTGATCCGACGAAGCCGCTGCCTCAACAAGGATTCGCTGTTTTCTCCGAACCCTGCCACTTCAGCGAAAACCAGTTCCTCACGAATCTCGAGTACATGCCAAAAACGAATAGCAAATTGTTAGTTCGTTTCTTCCTCGCGGATGATGATGAGAACGTCACATTCCCCGGCAATGGTCTCAATCCAACTGGAAACATTCCCGGCTTCCCCAGTCCGAATGATTCTGGATTTAGAGTTTTTTCACTAGCACACACTTATATCTTCCACAATGGCGTCCTCAATGCAGCACGAGTCGGGTATGTTCGCACAACCACCGCCACTCAAGCAGTATCGCCCTTCAAGTGGTCGGATGTTGGTGTTACTGAAGGCGAAATGAGCCGCAACAACGAACTCCCAAGTTTGAGAATCCTTGGCTCACTCAGCGTTGCATCGGGGTTTCCGCGTGTATTCGCCCAAAATAGTTACGTCCTCGGCGATGACGTTGGCTTGGTTCACCACACAAACACCTTTCGATTCGGAGGTTCTCTCACTCGGCTGCAAGACAATGTGAACCTTCAGGGTCTCGGATCATTTGTGCAGTTTCTCAGTTGGTCGGACTTTCTGCTTGGACAGAATGCGACTACCAATGGCACGCCGTTCAGTAACGTATTTGCTTCATTCGACGACTTTGGGTTAACAAATCGTGAATTCCGGGTTTGGGAAGGTGCGGCATATTTACAGGACGATTATCGTCTTCGCAAATCATTCACTTTGAATCTAGGATTCCGCTATGAACACTTGGGTCAGTTTGGAGACCAGTTAGGAAGGAACGCGAGTTTTGATGTCGGAAAGGCTGATCCCAATCCTCCGGCATCCGGCAGCGTTGCAGGGTACATCGTGGCTTCGAATTTCCATGGCGTGCTGCCGCCGGGGGTAGTGCGGGCGAGCAATACGTTCGGTAATAGCGGAGCAGGACAAAACACTCTCGCTCCGCGAGTGGGGTTCGCTTGGCAACTATTACCGAATAAAGTGGCACTCAGAGGTGGGTACGGAACGTACTACTCCCGACCCACAGGGCAAGCGTTTTACCAAAACGTGCTTGGTGCGCCATTTTCACTGTTTCGCTTGAATGCCGGAACTGCGAACTCCGACGCCTCATTTCAGACCCCATTTCCGCAACCATTTCCCACGCCCGGAGATTTCCCTCTTTTTCCTGCGTATTCTCCAACCAGCATCACAACTGTTCATTCCGTCTCGCCAAGTATTCGGACAGCTATCATCCAGCAGTGTTCTTTCAATGTTCAAGCCGAGCCACATGAGGGCTGGCTTTTGGAAATCGGATATGTGGGTACTCGCGGGACGCACCTGCTACGCGAGCGGTCACTTAATCAAGCGTTCTCAGCCTCGGTTAGCAATCCCATCAGAGGTATAACGACGAACACACTGGCTAATCTTGGGTCGCGAGTACCGATTCTCGGCATCCCTCCCGATTCCCTTGTGGAGGTCGAGTCCGAAGGAAATTCTTGGTACAACGGACTGGAAGCCAGCTTGACTAAGGGGTTGGGAAACGGGCTTCAATTCCTTGCTTCTTACACCTTTTCCAAGACGCTCGACACCGATGGTGCCGACGTCAATTCAACGTCAGCGGGCACTGCACTGACACTGGGTGACCAAAACTCGCCTCGGCAGCGCTGGGGACGAGCCAGTTTTGGCCGTACTCATCGGTTTGTCTTCAGCATGACGTGGTCAATACCGGAACCGAGTTATGGGCTGCAACACGTCTTATTGGGCGGCTGGTTGGTCGCGGCGGTCGCAACCATACAGTCCGGCAGTGCTTTAACGGTTGCCAATACGAACTCCGCTAACATTTTTGGCATCAGCGAAGATCGCGCACAGCTAAGCGGAAAATGCTCCGAGAGTCAATTCGTGCACGGTGGGTCTTTGCAGTCCAAACTCAACAGTTACTTCAACCAGTCCTGTTTTACAACTCCGCTCGTAATCGGTTCTGATGGTGTGGGAACTGATTTTGGGAACAGCGCGACGGGCATGGTGAACGGTCCGGGACAGGCAAATCTCGACTTCGCAATTACGAAAGCTGTTGGAGTCAACTGGCTCAAAGAAAACAGCATTTTGGAACTCCGAACGGAATTCTTCAATGCGCTCAACCATCCGCAGTTCAGTAATCCCGATAGCAACTTCTCATCGCCTACATTCGGTGTAATCAGTAGCACCGCCGTCAATCCTCGTGTCGTGCAACTGGCACTGAAACTTATGTTTTAGCGCTGAAAAGTCCTCCTCCCTTCTGTTCTAGTCGTAGGAATCTCCGTCAAGACGTTCGCCGCGCTCTAGTATGACAGGATGAAGCCGGAGTTTGCTAGAGATTAGAGACCCCATTGTGGCTCTGTGCCCTACTCAAGAGAATTCGTGATGACGCACTCACTGAGCCTTCCTCACCGCCGTCGAACGGCTACGTCCCGCCTTGATCCGCGACTCCCGCGTCCTGCCGTCAACGCCGCCTTTGTCCCACAGGGTCGAGCGGCACTTCTTCGACGGACAGTTCGGCGGGTTCTCGGTCTCCGGTATCCGGAGCAAGTATCTCGATAATATGTCCTATGGACAGAATGCAGTCGGGTCGCTCCAAGGCAGCCATTTACGTCCGCGTTAGCACCGCCGACCAGCACGTCGAGTCCCAGCTTTATGACCTGCGCGAGCTTGCTGCGCAGCGTGGCTTGGATGTCGTGCAGGAGTATCGAGACAGCGGAGTCTCAGGGAAGAGAGCGGGACGCCCCGGTCTCGACGCGCTCATCGCGGATGCACGGCAGAAGAAATTCTCAGTGGTGCTCGTTGCCGCGTTCGACCGAGTCGCACGAAGTGTAAAGCACTTTCTTCAAGTGATGGACGAGTTCGACAGTCTCGGAATCGTTTTCATCTCACGGCGAGAAAATGTGGATACCAGCGGGCCGATGGGACGGCTCTTTCTAACGCTGATTGGCTCGATTGCCGAACTGGAGTCGGACTTGATCCGCGAACGTGTGTTAGCGGGCATGCGAAGGGCAAAGCTCGACGGGGTGCGAATCGGACGTGCTCCGATGAACCTAGATCGGGCAGCCATAGTGCGCGACCGAGTCGGCGGAATGACGTTGACCGCCGTCGCTAGGAAATGGGGCATTTCCCACAGTTTGGTTTGCAAGCTGGTTGATAGATCACGGGCTGGTGACAAGGGGTCTGTGCTGCCGTTACCCGGCGTTGTTGATTCCGTTCACGTTATGCAGTCGAGTTCAGCCGAGGCACGGTGGTGAGGAATCTATAGGTTCTGCACCAGTGAAGGTCGCATCCACCGTTCTTCCCGGATCGCCTCTCGGAAACGATGTCGGTAGTTTGCGGCATTCGCGCCCTTCGTTAGACTTGATCTGTCCATGGCTCCCATCGCCCGAGTAAACATTGCCAGTTCGGAATTCAAAGCCAACCCCTTTCCTTTTTATGCCCAACTCCGTTCCGAAGCACCCGTGTATCGAACCAAGCTGCCTGACAGTCGGGACGTATGGCTGGTGACCCGGTATGACGATGTTCTCGCGCTGCTGAAAGATGATCGCTTCGGCAAAGACAAGATCAATGCGCGGACACCGCCTTGGCTGCCGGGGATGTTCAAGCCGCTACTGCGAAACATGCTCGACGTGGATGTACCCGACCATACGAGGTTGCGCAGTCTGGTGCAGAAGGTCTTCACAGCGCGTCTGATCGAAAGTCTGCGGGAACGCATTCAAAGCCTCGCGGAGAAGTTGGTAACCGAAACGCAACCCAAAGGAAGGATGGATTTGATTCGCGACTACGCCGTTCCGATCCCGACAACGATCATCGCCGAGATGTTGGGCGTTCCTGCTGAGGATCGGCACAAGTTTCACCGTTGGTCGAGCACAGCCATCTCGTCCACTTCATCGCGCTGGGGAATAGTGTTTGCACTTCCGCACGCAATCGCGTTCCTTCGCTACATTCGAAGTCTGGTGAAGGCTAAGCGAGAAAACCCCAAGGACGACCTAGTCACTGCTCTCGTGCAGACGGAAGAAGCAGGCGACCAGTTGAGCGAAGATGAGCTAGTCGCGATGATCTTTCTGCTTCTCGTGGCAGGTCATGAAACCACGGTAAATCTGATCGGCAACGGCACGCTCTCGCTGCTGGAGAATCCAGACCAGATGAACAGGTTAAGAGAGAATCCTGCGCTGATTAAGACTGCGGTCGAGGAGTTGCTGCGCTACAACGGACCGCTCGAAACCGCTACGGAACGGTATGTTCGGATGGATACGTCGGTCGCAGGGGTTATGATCCCTCGCGGAGAGATGGTTTTGGCGGTGCTCGCGTCTGCCAACCGTGACGAGGGTAAGTTCAAGGACGCCGACAGGCTCGACCTTCGACGGGAACCGAACCCGCACGTGGCGTTTGGATTTGGGATTCACTATTGCCTTGGCGCAGCGCTCGCTCGGTTAGAAGGTCAAATTGCCATTGCAACTCTGCTTAGAAGGATTCCGAGCCTCAAGCTTGCCATTCCATCCAACGCACTACGCTGGAAACGAGGGCTGGTGCTGCGGGGTCTGGAGAGTCTACCAGTCGCGATTCCATCATTGTGATCCCCAGCCGTCTCCGACCGACGCTGCCATTCGTGCCTCAGTGAGTGGACAGGTAACAGAACCTACAAAGTGGAAGAGCCTTCGCGCTGCAACTCCAAGAGGATTCGTATTCCCCGATAAAAGTTCTCTTTGCGGTAGGCTGTCTCCCAGCGATCCAAGGTCGAGCGCAATTCCCTCTGTGCGTTCCGAATTGCGACTCGCGCCCTCGGTCTGCTGATCCGCAACCGCTTGAGCGAACGAAAGCCCTCGGCAATCTCCGGCTCGATCCGCTTCCGCGAACCCCGCGCATTCTTTATCCAGCGCGGCGGGATATTTGCACGGTACTTCAGGTAGCCACGAACAGCGGAACCTGCGCTTGACGTAAACAGCCTTGCTTCTCTGGGCATGACCTGCTCCTCCTACCAACCTAGCGGCTCGCTGGCGGAACAATGCCGTTCATGCGGACATACTCAACCAGTTGTCCGTAGTGATCGGAGATGTGCCACAACGCCGAGTTCAGCACCTCAAGCCGATTGTCTCCCGCGTATGCGCCTTTCATGGGAGCCATTAGATTATCTAGTTTGCTTTTGGCGATCTCGCCCTCCATCATGACGAATGTTTCGTGCAGGTAAGCGAGAATTTCAGCTTTCGTCTTTGCTGGATTAGGACCGCCAGTGTCGCAATGATCGGGCGGCTTCTCGCCACGCAATTTCTTAGCCCATGCTTCGTTGGCACAGGCTACGTGCGTCACCTGTTCGCCGAAAGTGCGCACATCAGTGAATGCCCCTTGCGTTGGCTTGAAGTTCCATTTGCCTTCGGGCATCGCCTCGGCAAGTGAAGTAAAGTCGCTCTCGACCATCTTCCACATGTAGTTGATTGAGTCGGGAATGGTCTTCGCTGGCGATGGCTGCTGTTGTGCGACTGCGGGTAGCGCAACCAGCAACAGGGCAATGGCGACGAGCACACTAAATGTGGTCTTCATGATGCCTCCTGTCCTCATTGAGCGCGTGGTAACCCGCCCACAGTATAAGTGTTCATCCGGCGTGAGGCGCAGGGTGTACTTTCAGGTATCCGGGGACTAGACTTGTGCCCATCTCACGAAGTCCAAGGAGGGAACGATGGCAACCGCAAGAACGCCTCAACCAAGCGGCGAAGACCCCGTGAAAGTCGATTCCAAGCATTACACCGTTGAGTTTGAAAATGATCGAGTCCGAGTAGTTCGGATCAAGTACAAGGCGGGTGAGAAATCGGTGATGCACAGCCATCCGGAATCTATTGCTGTGTTCCTGACGGACGCGCACGCCAAGTTCACCTACCCGGACGGGAAGAGTGAGGACATCAAGGCGAAGGCTGGCTCGGTGCAACACATGGATGCCTTTACTCACCTGCCAGAAAATACGAGCAAGAAATCCTTCGAAGTCATTCAAGTCGAATTGAAGAGCTAGATTGGATCAATAGGACTTGTGCGACGTTAGAGTGAGAGCGGGGCTGCCCTCGCTCGTTTCTTAATACGTTCTGAACAGTCTCGCACGCAAAGACTCATCCGTCCCGGATTTTGCGAAAGCTGGGCGACAACTGGCAAAGGACAGATCGCGCTCACAAAAGGCACAATAAAATTAGTTCGGGAGCTTCGAGAATTGTACAGGGCGAAGCACTGGAACGCGTCTTCCCCCGCAGGACGCCCTCGTAATGGAAAAATCATCGCTTTCCCCGTGTCGCCTGATTCAAGACGCAGGGTAGCGAAGTTAACCCCGTAGAGATATTCCATCTGATATTGAAAATTAGCTAAGGTTTGCGCTGAGTCGCTATTTTGGCTTCGAGCTTGGCTTGCTGATCTGCCAGTAGGCTGCGGAGTTCCTTGATTAGAGCTACGAGTTTCTTGGGGTCAGTTTCGTTCGTGAACGCGGTACAGAGTTCTTGCACTTTGGTCTTCTGCATGTGAACCCCAAACGAATTGCATGACTGATGATACCGATTTGAACCCTGCTGCGGTGTTAAGTCTGTTCGCCCAGCCGGAGTGTCGGGGGTTCACCTCGGCAACAGACGCCATACCGCCGCCACAACCGGAACCACGGGCTATGCGCGAGCATCTCGTCGTGCCTTCGATTCGCAGCCGAGATGTCGCTTGGGCTTAGCGGTCTGGTGTCCGGCGCTTCGAACATCTCCTGAAGCTGCTCGATGTCGTCAATGATGCGTTCAACGTCCATGCGTCACAATATCTAACACAAGCACGGCAAGGGTCAAACGGAACGGCGACCCTTCGGCGAACTAGCTCATATACCAGCCGCCATTGACCGAGATGGTCTGCCCGGTCATGTAGTCGTTCATCGCCAGCATCACAGCCACCGACGCGACATCGGCCACTGACCCGAAGTGCCCCATGGGAATCAGAGCCGGACTCGCGTTCGGGTTGCTGGTTACCATGTCGGTCTCAATCAGCGCAGGAGCGATAGCGTTTGCCGTAATCCCGTCTTTGACGAAAGCCGAGGCGCATGAGTGGGTCAGCCCGATGATTCCCGCCTTGGACGCGGCGTAGTGCGCCCCTACAGCCCCGCCTGTCTGTGCGGCGACCGAGGACAAATTGATGATGCGCCCCCATTTTCTTCGCCGCATCCCGCCGATCACCGCCTGTGTCACCAAGAATACAGACTTGATTGACGGTGAGAACTTCGTCCCATTCCGCTTCCGTGATCTCTTCCAATTTGCGCGGGTGGGCGATGGCTGCGTTGTTGACGAGAATGTCGATGCCTCCGATGTGCGCCTCGGCTTCCGCGACCATGCGCTTCACGTCGGCGGCGACGGACACGTCAGCCTGAACCGCGATTGCCTTCCGCCCCATCTCGGCGATTTCGCCACGGACCGCATTTGCGGCGTCGGCTCGCTCACGGTAGTTCACTGCGATATCAGCGCCCGCGTTAGCTAACGCAATGGCGACTGCGGCTCCGATTCCTCGACTGCCGCCAGTTACGAGAGCAACTCGATCCTTGAGGTCTTTCATGCGGTCATTGTATGCGCGAGGCAGGATTGCCTGTCCGTCCGCATGGCTGGCGGGCATGGCACGGTCAAAAAGGATTTGGCGCGGCTGAAGTCGTAGAATTTACGAAGAGGAGCAAGCCATGAAATTGAGCATAAAAGGTCTGGCTTTGGCGTCGGGAATCCTATGGGGATTGGCGATGCTGGGAATGGGTCTTGCCAACTTGATCTGGGCTAATTATGGTCAGCTATTCCTCCAGACGATGGCGTCCGCGTACCCCGGCTACCATGCAACCCGCAGCATTGCTGAGGTCATCGTCGGGACTCTCTACGGATTCGTTGACGGGCTTATCGCTGGTGCGGTATTCGCTTGGCTCTACAACCAGTTTGTTAAGTCGAGTGCCTGAGCGAAAGCCTGCCTCAAGCTGGCACTGCTAAGATTCGCGTGTGAGCGTTCGCGAGCCATCCAGTCGCTACCTTGGGCCGGAAAAAGCGAAGCGTTTCTATGACCGCCTTGGCTCTGGGCAGGATTGGCAACGCTTTTACGAGAATCCCGCTACCAGCCAACTGATCGCACATGCTGGTTTCGGCTCCGTGCATTCCGTCTTCGAATTCGGCTGTGGCACGGGGGCATTTGCCGCAGGTCTCTTGCAACACAGTCTGCCCGCTGACGCCCGCTACGTCGGGGTTGACATCAGCAGCACAATGGTTTCGCTTGCGTTGTCGCGTCTGAAGTCGTGGTCAGGACGTGCACGTGTTTATCAGACTGACGGCTCCCCCCGCATACCTGAGGCAGATAGCAGCTTCGACCGCTTCGTCTCGACCTACGTCCTCGACCTTCTGGCTCCCGACTTCATAGATCAACTTCTGTCAGAGGCTCATCGCCTGCTTGTGCCCGAAGGGAGACTTTGTTTGGTGAGCATGACGTTCGGCGCATCTCCCCTCTCCCGTGCAGTCTGCTGGGGCTGGCAACGCTTATGGCGGCTCCGTCCGGGCATCGTGGGCGGCTGCCATCCTATCGAACTCTCGGATTATCTTTCGTCCGGGGCGTGGAAACCTAACCACCAGACCAAGGTGACAAGCTGGGGCGTCACTTCTGAAGTTCTCGTAGCGTCAGCGAAGTAGGGGCCACAAAGTGAAATCGGGATTGCTGCCACACTCTCGTTCGAATAGCTCTTCGCGCCGAAAACTTTCGAGTGTGGCATCATAAGCGGATGAACGAGCCGATCTCGGATTCCGAACGCCTCCGTCGTCAAGTGGAGGAACTGCGCCAGACGGCTCAACGCCTGATAGAAGAGGCTGCTCGACTCCTCGCCAAGTCCGCTGAGTTGGAAAAACAGATTTCCGCAATCGACCGTAGGCGAAGATAATTAGGCTTGCTCCACGGCACAAAACCGCCCGGATTCGTTGCGATTGGTATATTCCTGTTCTTCGGAGCAACGATGGCGGGGCTTGCTGCAACAACGCTGCTCTGGCGTGGGACAGTTCTTGATCGCGCTTGGACGCTCAATCCAACGGCTTATCGGCAACTCTCTCCGCTCGGCAGCAAGGTCGGGATTCTATTTCTATTGCTGAGCGCAGCACTTCTCATATCAGGAATAGGGTGGTTCCGTCATCGGCGGTGGGGATGGAGACTGGCCGTGGCGATCATCGCGACCCAAGTCATCGGCGACATCATCAACCTTTTCAGGGGCGACTGGCTGCGTGGCGGGATTGGTGTCGTCATCGCCGGAGCATTATTGATGTACCTTTTGTCGCCCCGAATCAGAGCGGCATTTTCGGGCACCATTGACTGAACTCACGAGTCCTTCACAGATCGACGTTACTCTTTCCGAAAAGACCCACTGAAACTCGCACTCCTGTCAGAATGAGAGTCATCGCCTAAAGAGGAGACGAACCAGTGCAAGTTCCTAAGATACTTCAACTGCTCAGTAAGCCCGCTGCGTGGGCAAGCGGATGGACAACTGCAGTCCTTTGCTTCAGTGCAGCCAGCGGATATTGGTTAGCTGGGGAGCATCGTAGGGCGACGTGCTGGGCTGTGCTTGGTGCAGTCGAAGTTGCCGCCATCGTGCTGTGAACCGACTCGGTGCCATTTTGATCCGTCCCTAGAACAACGACCGCTACGGCCTTTGGGCCACGATGAGCCACCAAACGTGCTCATCGTTGGGTCGGTCTATGAAGCGATCTTGGTGACTGATGATCTCGAAACCAGCCCGTCGAGTCTCAGCCTCAACCAACTCTGCTGCTACTTCGTGATGCTGTGGTCCGATTTCACGGGACTCCGTACGAGCGGATCGAAGCTCATGGTCGAGAATGACCAGTCGCCCGCCCGATTTCAACGATTGGAATACGTGGTCGAGCATCGGTTTTGCTTGGGTGAACTCATGGTACGTGTTCGCAATCAGCACGGCATCTGATGAACCCGTTTGGAGCCTTGGGTTGTCCGGCTGTCCGTGAATGGTATGAAGGTTGCGTTGATTTCGCAGGAAAGCTCTGATCGACAAGAACAGTAAGGGTTCCTTCAGAATATCCACTGCCACGACACTGCCGTGCTTGCCGACCACAGGAGAGAGCTTCAGCGCAAAATGACCAACTCCAGAGCCGAGATCAACCACAACGTTGCCGTCCTTCAGGGCGAGTGCCTCAACTCCATCTCCGGGGCGCTGCCATACGTCTCGCTCACGTTCGACCTGATCCAATGCATTAAGAGTCGATATGCCTCGGTACAAAACGGCCAACAGGAAAACGACCAGAAAAACGCCGATCAGGAAAAGCGTGATGCGAACTCGGTAGGCACGCTGAACCTCAGCGTCCGGTACAGGCTTCATCGGGGCACCATGTTTGAGAATGCCGTGTCTTGTGGCGAGTCTCAGGATACAGGTTCCGAGCCATGGGAGTGGCCTCAGATTGACCCTCGCCGGGCTTCCCCGTACCATTCCCACCAAGTGGCTACGCCGTCTCAACCTGTGGGGCAGACCGTTTCCCATTACCGCATCCTCAGCAAGATCGGGGGTGGGGGCATGGGAGTCGTGCATGAGGCGGAAGCAGACTTAACCTTGCACGCCTCATGCGGAGCGGTGATGTCCTTTTACACGACTACGGGCGAACAGCAGTATCATCCATCTGCGGAGGCATTCCAATGAACGGACGGACTTCAACATTTGCCGAAACAGCAGGAAAACAGACCACAAAGGGTGGCGGTGGGACTGTCGAGCAACAGATCAAGGCGCTTCACGCGGAGCTTATGGAGGCGACCTTGAAACACGATCCCCGTTTCTTGGAGAAGTACCTAGCCGATGATTACATAGCGATCCGCAATGACGGCAATCCGACCACAAAGGTTCAGGAGATCGAGAATTACAAATCCGGAGTAACTAAATACGAATCCATTGAGATTCGCGAAGCAACGGTGCGCATCCACGGAAAAACAGCGATCTATAATTCGCTAAATTCCATAAAAGCGACAATCAACGGGAAACCATTCAGCGGCGACGTTCGCAACACACGGGTTTGGGTAAAACAGAACGGCAACTGGAAAATTGTCGCGTTTCAGGCGACGAAAGTAGCCCCGGCGAGCGAGTAAGCCCAGAAATCAGAGCAAGGGACTAACTGCCGCGCCTGCCGTAATTGGGAATTCCTGCCCGGCTCGGGAATGCCACTCGGCGTGCGAAAACTTCCGACTCCTCGCTGTCGTCCGTAGCGTCGGGCTCAGCCATTACATCGCAACCCAAGTGATCCGCCGCTGGTCAAAAGGTATACGTCTGAGACGACGACCAACCGGGCGAAACATGGGGCGAAAGGTCGCGAAAAACGAATGCCCGGAATGACGCCTTCTTGACCACCAGCTTGCAAGCCCCAGAAAACAATCGA
>Ga0335085_10008726_pt1 | contig 15432 bp, 16 predicted proteins | sample Lox_Sample_45_FD_206712 | JGI IMG/M metagenome (GOLD analysis project Ga0335085, IMG submission 206712) | Soil microbial communities from Loxahatchee National Wildlife Refuge, Florida, United States - Lox_Sample_4.5 | ecosystem: Environmental > Terrestrial > Soil > Wetlands | place: USA... | reverse complement strand
TTCACTTTGGTCACGTGCGCCTTGACCCCGCCGTTCACGGTCGAGGCGGAGATCGGGGCGCCGCCGCCGGTGACGTCGACCTGGCCGTTGACGGTCGACGCGCTGATCTCCTCGGTCACGCCGGTCACGACGACCGCGCCGTTCACCGTGCTCGCGGCCACCTTGACGCCGCGCGGTACCAACACGCGAAATTCGACCGAGAGGTCGTTGTTCCGCTCGGGGTTGTCGTCGTGCTCATCCGCGCTCCGGCTGTCGCATCGGGCGCGCGTCCCCCACAGGGCGCATACCGTGACGTCGCCGCCGTCGGCGCCGCTCTTCTGCAGGTCGAAGCGCACTGCGCTCGGGTCGCCGCGCCGCCAGTGTTCCGTTGCCACCACTTCGACGTCCGCGCCGGGCGCTGTTCCGAACGTGATCGACCCGTTGAGGTTGACCACACGGATCCAGCGGCCCGGCGCGACGCGGCCGGACCATTGGTAGGCGTCCTTCGTATTCTCCTGCTGCGCGGCGGCGCGGGTCGCGATCGCGGCATGAACCGCCAGGACGGCCGTCGCCGCGGCGATGAGACGTGACATGGGCTTAGCCTCGTGAGTTGATGGTGATGTCCCCGCTGAAACTTTCGACCGTGACGCGCCCACCGCCCGCCCCGATCTGAAAGGTGTAGTGCTTGGCGGCCGTGATTCGGTTGCCCTGCCCCGTCTGGCCGAGCATGACCTGTCCGGGCTGCAACCGGATCGGGAAGTCGCTGTTGACCGACCCGCTCCACGTCGATGCGTCCACCTGCGCGCCGGTATTGCGCGGAATGGCGAGCGTCACGTCGCCCGAATGCGACGCCAGCACGTACACTCCGTTCGCGTCGAGCGCGCCGTCGAACGTGACCTCGCCGCTCGTCGTCCGCGCGTTCACGCGACGAGACACCGCCCGTTTGATCGTCAGGTCGCCGCTCACGGAGCCGATGTCGATGTCGCCCCGGACATCGGTGAGCGTGACGGCGCCGCTCGTGGCCTGCGCCCGGACGGTGCCCGTCGCCGCGGCGACGAGGATGTCGCCGTTCACGGCTTGCGCGTTGATTCCGGCGACGTCCCGCACCTGAATGTCGCCGTCCAGCGCCGATGCCTCGACGTCCCCGCGGGTCGACCGGATCGTGACGCCGCCGGAGCGCGTGTGCGCGACCACGTGCACGCCCCGCGGAACGGTCAGCTCGATGCGATGCTCGGCGCCAAACGGGAGCCGCGGCGCGACCTCGATCCGCGCCGCGCCGCCGGACGTCTGGACCGTCAGGCCGCTCTGGCTCCAGACGTGCACGCCGGCGTCGTCCGTCCCCGTCACGACGATATCCTCGTCGCCGTTGTCCACGGTGATCGTCCCCTGTCGATCAAATGCGAACGTGGTGTCCGTGCCGGCGGCGCCGGCCGCCGATCGCCGCGGCCGCCCGCTCGACGCCTGGCCGACGGCGGGCCAGGCCGCGAGGGAGCAGCCCATCACGGCCAAAAGCACGCCGGCGACCCGCCGCGTCCGCACGGTCACCGCTATTCGGCGCTGGGGAGCGCGACGGCCGTGCGCAACAGCGCGACCTTGCTGTCATACGCGCTCGTGAGCGATTCCTTGAGGAACACGCTCTCCGGATCGCGCGCGAGCGCGTTCTTGCACTCCGCGATCGCGGTGTCGATCACGGCCAGGTTCCGCTCGATGACCGCGACCGTGGCCGGGTCCAGGGACGCGCGCCGCTTCGCGACCAACGCGTGGAGCGCCACGATCTCGCTGTCGTAAGCCGCATCCACCCCGCGCGCGTTCGACGCCCGAAGCACGGGCGCGCCGGCCGACGGCCCATTCGCGAGCACCCCGCCCGCCGCGCCCACCCCGCCGGCCGTCGCGGCGGTGGACGTCCCGCGAACCACCAGCGTCGTCACGCCCGCTGTCGCTGCGACGAGACCGGCCGCGGCCGCCGCCATCCACCACCCCCGCCGGCGTGACGCGGCCGCGGCTGGCCGCTCCGCCGGCTCGACGCCGCGGTCCGCAATCGCGATCACCGGCGTGTCGAGCCGGGCCGCGATGCCGGACCAGAGGTCTCGCGCAGGCTCCAGCGTACCGAGTCGCGCCGCGTCCGCCCGAAGCCGCCGCAGGTCGGCGAGGAGCCCCGCGCACGCCGCGCACGCGTCCGCGTGCGCCGCGGCCGCCGCGCGCACCGGCTCGGAACCGCCCGGATCGAGCAGTTCGTCCACGAGTCGCTCGAATTCGTCGCACCGCATCGGAGCCGTCATCGATTCAACGCCTCGCGCAGAAGAAACCTGGCGCGGTGGAGCTGCGCCTTGGTGGAGCCGGTCGTCACTCCGAGTTGGGTGGCGATCTCTTCATGTTTGTACCCTTCGACGTCGTGGAGCACGAACACATGGCGCGCTCCGGGCGGCAGCGCGGCAATAGCCGCCTCGAGGTCCAGGAGCTCGCCCGGAGCCATGGGCGACCCGACCACGCCGGCGATGGAATCCAGCCCCGCGTTTCCGGCCGGATCGTCGAATCGCGCGTCCTCCCGCGCGGTGCTTTTCCGACTGTTCAACACGACGTTGATCGCCAACCGATGCAGCCAGGTCGAAAACGAACTTTCCCCCTTGAACAAATGCAATTTTTCCCACGCGCGTACGAACACATCCTGCGTCAACTCCTCGGCCCGCGTCCGATCGGCCACCATGCGGGCGCACAGCGAGTAGACCCGGTTCACGTGCCCATGGTACAGCCGCTCGAAGGCCCGCCGATCGCCGGCCGCGGCGGAGGCCGCGTCCGAATCACCGCGATTGGCGGAAGCAGGGCTGGCGTCGATGGTCGCCACTACGGGCATGGACTCGTATGACTCTCCGCCGGATGAGACAGTCGTTCGATGGCGAAGGTTGGGAAGGCGCGGCGCCACGGCGCGCGCCTCAGATGACGGGCGGGCGCCTCGGGATTTCGAGCCGCTTGTGCGTCGCCCCGATGCACCGGTCCATGACCACCGTGAGCCCGGCGGCCGTGGCCCGGGCGGCGGCCTCGTCGTTCGAAATGCCGAGTTGTAGCCAGAGGGCTTTGGCCCCGATGGCGATGGCGCTGTCCGCGATCGCCGGCGTGTCCTCGGACCGGCGAAACACGTCCACGATGTCGACTCGGTCGGGCACCGCCTCGAGCGTCGGGTAGGCTTTTTCGCCAAAGACCTCCGTTTCGCGGGGATTGACGGGGATGACGTGATAGCCCGCTAATTGCAGCTGCCGGAAAATGTGATGCGACGGTTTGTTGCGGTCGGACGACGCCCCCACCATCGCGATGGTCCGCGCGTCGGCCAACAGTTGCCGCAACGTGTCGTCGGGCGGGTTGATGTATGACATTTCATGACGCTACCGCTCTTCAGCACGCGAGGCAACCCGATCATGCCGGCAACGCCAACCCCCGAGACCGTCGCGGTCGCGCGAACGCGCGACTGGCCCCCGCTGCCGCTCGTGGAGTGGCGGCCAACGCTGGACACGCTCCACCTCTGGACGCAGATCGTGGGGAAGACGAGCCTCGCGCTCGCGCCGATGGTCAATCACTGGTGGCAGGTGACGCTGGCCGTCAGCGCGCGCGGACTCCGAACGCGGCCCTTGCCATCGGCGGGCGGGGTATTCGACCTGGAGTTCGACTTCGTCGACCATCGGCTCGTCGCCCGGGCTAGCGCGGACGCGACGGCGTCGATCAGTCTATCGCCCCAACCTGTCGCCGAGTTCTATCGCGAGTACCTGGCGATGCTGCGCAAATTGGACGTCGAGTGCGCGATGTGGCCCGTGCCGGTCGAGATGGTGGAGGCCATTCCGTTCGCGGAGGATTTCATCCACGCCTCGTACGACGCCGACGCGGTGAGCCGTTTCCGGCGGGTCCTCGTGGAGTCGAATCGGGTGTTCGAGATCTTTCGCGGGCGGTTTCTCGGCAAAGTCAGCCCCGTCCAATTCTTCTGGGGCGGGTTCGATCTCGCGTGCACACGGTTCTCCGGACGCCCCGCGCCCCGCCATCCCGGCGGCGTTCCGCATTGTCCGGATTACGTGATGATCGAAGCGGAATCGCACGAAAACTTCAGCGCGGGCTGGTGGCCGGGGAGCCCCGACGGCCCGGTGCGTGAGCCCGCGTACTACGCCTATGCGTATCCCGAACCGGACGGGTCGGCTGCCGCGGCCATCCGACCGCGCGAGGCCCGCTACGACCGCGATATGCGCGAATTCATTTTGCCGTACGAGGCGGTGCGAACCGCGCGGGACCCGGACGCGATGCTCCTCGCGTTTCTCCAGTCGACGTACGAGGTGTCCGCGAATCTCGGCCGGTGGGACCGGGAGCGCCTCGAACGCGCGCCGGTCCCCTGACGGGCGGCGGCCTCAGGGTGACGATTCGCCCGACACGAGGGCGGGCAAGTCGAGGATCGAACGGAGGAAGTATGACGGCTTGGCCGGCGCGAGTTGGTCGCGCGTGAACGGGCCCCACAGTGCGGCAACCGTACGAACACCGGCTGCGTTCCCCGCCTCGATGTCGTGCACCGAGTCCCCGACGAAATACGCGCCATCGGGGGCGCGGGCCAAGCGATCGAGCGCCAGCAAGACGGGCTCGGGGTGCGGCTTGTGCCGCGCCGAGGAATCGATGGTGACAATCGCCTTGAAGTAGTGATCGAGACCGACCCACGCGAGGCCGCGGTAGGCCATGGTGTCGCCCTTGCTGGTGACGACGCCGAGGGGATGCCCCCGCGCGTTCAGCGCGGCGACGGTCGGCACGACGCCGTCGTAGCACCGGACCAGGCGATCGTGGTTCGCCGCCTGATACTCCCGGTAGCCCTCGATGAGGTCGTCGATATCGGAGTCGCCGCGCGCGTGCTTGGCGAAAATCGCGCGAAGCGGGGTGCCAACCCCGGCGAGCCACTCGGCGTCGGATGGCGCCGCGCGCCCGAGCCGCGTGAAGGCGTGACGCGCCGAATTCAGGATCAGCTCGATGGAGTCGATCAGTGTTCCGTCGAGATCGAACAGCACGGCGGCGGGAGGCGGCGGCATTCGCACAAAGTAGCGCGCTCGATCGGCGCCGCGAGTTGCAAGCGGCAGCCGGTCATTGTAGCCTGCGCTCCTATGCACCACACCTTGATGTATCAGGGCGCGTTCGAACCCAACTACCCCTCCCTCGCGCCCGGGGTTTCGACCTACCAGGCGACGGACGGCTCGACGCGCGCGATCCCGCCCTGGCCCGACGGAGTCGATGGGCTGCAAGTGGGCTATATGGAGCGGGCCGGGAAAAAGTTCGTGATCGTGCGGCTGCAGTTCGACGAGCACGACATCGTGTTGCGGCGGCCGGTGCCGGTGGATACGCTGCGCCACCTCGGCGGACGTCATCTGTCTGCCCACCCGACGATCATCACCGACGATCTCGCCTCGCAGGTATTAGACGACGCGATCGGGATGAATCCGGATCAGACCGACGCGCTTGCGCTGCTGATCAACCGCGTGAATCTCGTGCGCCGTGGAGGAGGTCCGCTGCCGTAACCGGCCCGGGGTGCATCCCGGCCGTTCGCCGAATCGGGGGGGAAGACCGCATCACCGGGTGATGAGCGGATTTGGCCTCGTCTCCGGAGGCGAAATTGAGTAGATTGGAACGTTCGGACCACGCCGAAACCCACCCTCGCCCCTACGATGATGGACGGGAGCTCAGCCCAGTCGCTCTACCGCGAAGAGACGGAACGCGCGCTGCAAGAGCGTCGCATGTCCCATGCTCAGCTCATGGCCGAGGCCAAGGAGGCGTTTGCCAAGTTGCTTGCTGACGCGCAGTTAGCGAGAAAAGGCGGACGTCCGCGAACCAATCCGTTGCCGCCGGGGGCCGCGGCCGCGGCCGCGGCGAAAAACGCGAAGGCGGCCGCGGCGGCCGCTGTTGCGCCGGCCAAGAAGCCCGACGTCAAAGCGACGGAGGCCGCCAAGCCGGCCGCGGCGGTCCGGGCGGCCAAGGCCGCCCCCAAAGCCAAGACGCCGGGTCGTCCAAAGAAGGCCCGGTCGGCAAAGGCGGCCGGGTCGGCAAAGGCGGCCGCCAAGACAAAGACTGCCCGGCCGGCAAAGGCATCCAAACGTGGCAAAAAGGCCTCGGCTCCCGGGCGAAAGGCCAAAGCGAAAGCAAAGACGAAGAAGTCGCGCTAGTCGCCAATGGCGCGGGGCGGCGCGCGTTCGCGCGCGGCGCTGAACCCTGGACGTGTGAAGCTGTGACCATGCGAACTCTGGGCCTGGTGCTCGCGGTGTGCTGCCTGGGGTGCGGCAGCACGCCGCCGGCGAAGCAAACGCGGCAGCCGCTGACGCCGGACGCGGCGGCGATGGGCGCGACGGGGGTTGATTCAATCTCGAAGTGCCCGGCGACGGGACTCTGGACCGAGTGCTCGGCGCTCAAGCGGCTCGACCAGGCGGGTCTCGTGATCACCAGGGATTCCGCTCCGGCCCAGCATGCGGGGCTGGCCAAACCGGGCCTCCTGCTCCACACCGCGCGCGGCGATCTCCAGCTCTTCTTTTATGGAGACACGGCGGCGCGCAAGGCGGCCGAGGCCGGCCTCGATCGCCGCGAGTATATCGAGCTGGCGGACGAACCGACGTTCAAGAATGAGTGGACGATCATTCGTGCGTGGAACATGCTCGGCCTGCTGCGCGTGCCGAGCCAGGAGGAGCGCGAGCGCATCTGGAACGCGCTGATGGCGGGTCCACCGCAGCCGCCTCGCCCGTCGCCCGCGAAGCCGCCGGCGCCCTGACCGATGCCCGTCCCCGACGTCCAGGGAGCGCCGGACCTCCGGTCCGATCCCGACGTTGGCCGCGCGCGCCTCGCCGAGGCGAGCGCCGAGGCGCACAGCGGCACGCTCACCCGCGTGCTCGGACTCCGGGACATCGCGCTCACCCAGATCGTGTTCGTGGTCGGCGTCACGTGGGTCGGTGCCGCCGCCAAGTTGGGCAATCAGCAGATCTTCTTCTGGCTTGCGGCCATGCTGCTGTTCTATTTGCCGCAGGCGGCGGTGGTCATCTATCTCACGAGCCGGATGCCGTTCGAGGGCGGTCTCTACCAGTGGGCCCGAATCGGATTGAGCGACGCGATGGGCTTCATGGTCGCCTGGAATCTTTGGCTGTTCGCCGTCGTGCTGCTGTCGAGTATCGGGCTCGTGGTGTCGACCAACTTGTCGTACGTCGTGGGGGGCACGGGTTCGTGGATCGCGCACAGCCCCGGGTTCATCAGCGCGGCCAATGTCGGGGTGATCGTCGGCTTGGCCGTGTTGGCGATGATCGGCCTCCGCGTCTCGCGCTGGGTGCACAACGGAGGGAGCATCGCGCTGATGATGGCGTTCGCGGTGTTGATCGGGCTGCCGTTCGTACGCGCGGCCCGCGGCGCGCAGCCGGCTTACCATCCGCTGGTGGTCGCGGCACCCGCGTTCACGCTCCTCAGCCTCAACATTTTCGGGAAGTTGGCGGTTGGCGCGTTGAGCGGATTCGAGTACGTGGCCGTGCTGGCGGGCGAGTGCAAGGATCCCACGCGGACGATCGGACGGGGCACGATCATCGCGGCGCCCATCATCTCGGTCATGTTCATTCTGGGCACGAGCGCCGTGCTCGCGTTCGTGGCTCCGGCCGACGTGAATCTGATCGGACCGATTCCGCAGGTGCTGCGGCTGGGATTCGGCCAAGGGGGCGTGGGAGAGATCATCGCGCCGGCCGCGATCCTTCTGCTCACCATGCGAACGCTGGCGAATTCGAGCATCATTTTCACGACCACGACCCGGTTGCCGGTGGTGGCGGGGTGGGACCATTTGCTGCCGCAGTGGTTTACCCGCATTCACCCGCGGCTGGGGACGCCGGTCAACTCGATCGCCGTGGTCGCGGTCGTGTCGATCTTGTTCGGCCTGGGCGGCATTGCGGGTGTCCACGAGCAGGAGGCGTATCAGCTCCTCGACAACGCGGCCGGAATCTTTTACGGGCTGACGTACCTCGTGCTGTTTGCCGTGCCGCTGATTGGACTTCGCGCCTTACCCGTTCGCCCGCCGGTCTGGCTGCGGGTGGCTGCCGTCAGCGGGTTCTGCGTGACGTTGTTATATGTCGGGCTGTCGATTCTGCCGATCATCGACGTGGCGAGCTGGCAGGGGTTTGCCGCGAAGATCTCGACGGTGATCGTGGTCTGCAATCTCATCGGGTACGCGATCTACAAAGGTCAAGGGCGTCGCGGCCATTGACGCGCACTCGTGAGGCGTGTCGATTTCCCGCGTACGTTCGAGCGTCATGGCAGCGATTCTCTCTGGTGGCGCTCGGGCCCTGCTCGACGACAGACCGGAGATAGACCGAGATGGCGCACGCTCCGCTTCCGCTCCTCCATCGTGGATTCGGTGAGACCGCACGACGCGACCGATGGTGGGTGCAGCCCGCGGTCGTCTTCACCTTGTTGGGCGCGTTCGTCGTGTACGCGACCTGGGCCGCGTTTCAGAACGCGAACTACCGATCCGGCCCATACCTGTCCCCTTTCTACTCACCGGAGTTGTTCGGATCGCCGGACGCGCTCTTCGGGCCCAAGCCGGCGTGGTGGCCGGGTCTGCTGCCGTTTTCGCCGGCGCTCCTGATTCTGCCGTTCCCCGGGTTGTTTCGCGTCACGTGCTACTACTACCGGGGCGCGTATTACAAGGCGTTCTGGGCCGATCCACCCAACTGCGCGGTCGGCGAGCCCCGCGACTCCTATCTCGGCGAGCACTCGTTTCCGCTCATCATGCAGAACATTCACCGCTACTTCATGTATGTCGCGGTGATCTTTCTGTTCATTCTCGCCAAGGACGTGTGGAACGCGATGTGGTTCCCGGCGGCCGGCGGCGGAACACAGTTCGGGATCGGGGTCGGAACGCTGGTGCTCGCGCTCAACGTGGTCTTGTTGAGTTCGTACACGCTTGGGTGTCACTCGATGCGGCACGTGATCGGGGGCTATCTGGACCGACTCTCGAAGCGCCCGGCGCGCAAGCTCGCCTACGAGTGCTCGAGCTGCCTGAATCGCTGGCACATGAAATGGGCCTGGTCGAGTCTCATCTGCGTCGCGTTCGCCGATCTCTATGTGCGTATGTGCGCGATGGGAATCTGGACGGACTTCCGGATCCTATGACCGACTCCACTCATCCGACGATCGACCACGACGTCCTGGTCATTGGCGCCGGGGGCGCGGGGCTTCGCGCGGCGATCGAAGCGGCCGCGCGCGGCGTGTCGGTCGGACTTCTCTGCAAGTCGCTGCTCGGCAAGGCGCACACCGTGATGGCCGAGGGCGGCATGGCGGCCTCGATGGGCAACGTGGACGACCGCGATAACTGGCGGGTGCACTTCGCCGACACGATGCGCGGCGGCCAGTACGTGAACAACTGGCGCATGGCCGAGCTGCACGCCAAGGAGGCGCCCGCTCGCGTGCGTGAGCTCGAAGCCTGGGGCGCGCTGTTCGATCGGACTCCGGACGGTCGCATTCTGCAGCGCAATTTTGGCGGGCACCGGTATCCGCGGCTGGCGCACGTGGGCGACCGGACGGGGCTCGAGATGATCCGGACGCTGCAAGACCACGGCGTCCACCAGGGGATCGACGTCCATATGGAATGCGTGGCGGTCCGGCTGCTCAAGGACGGCGCGCGGGTGTCGGGGGCGTTTGCGTACGACCGTGATCACGGTCAGTTCCGGGTGTTCCGCGCCAAGGCGGTCGTGATCGCGACCGGAGGCATCGGCCGAGCATTCAAGATCACGTCCAACAGTTGGGAATACACGGGCGATGGCCACGCGCTTGCGTACCAGGCGGGCGCGGACCTCCAGGACATGGAGTACGTGCAGTTCCACCCCACGGGTATGGTGTGGCCGCCGAGCGTCCGCGGGTTGCTCGTGACGGAGGGCGTGCGCGGCGAGGGCGGCACGCTGACGAATCGCGAGGGCAAGCGCTTCATGTTCGACAACATTCCGGAGAATTACCGCAGCTCGACCGCGGACAATCCGGAAGAAGGCTGGCGCTACGTGCAGGGCGACAAAGCCGCGCGACGCCCGCCCGAACTCCTGACCCGCGACCACGTGGCGCGGATGATCGTGCGCGAGGTGAAAGAAGGGCGCGGGTCGCCGCACGGCGGCGTCTTCCTCGACATCGCGTGGATCAAGGAGAAGCTGTCGAACTCGGAGGAGCACATCAAGAAAAAGCTGCCCAGCATGTATCATCAGTTCATGCAGCTGGCGGGGATCGACATCACGAAGGAGCGGATGGAGATCGGCCCGACGACGCACTACGTGATGGGCGGCATTCGCGTGGATGGCGACACGCAGATGTCGACCGTTCCGGGCCTCTTTGCCTGCGGTGAGAGCGCGGCCGGCCTTCATGGCGCCAACCGCCTTGGCGGCAACTCGCTGTCCGACCTGCTCGTGTTCGGCTGCCGCGCCGGCGAGCATGCCGCGGCGTTTGCCAGGGCGAACGGGTCCGTGACGATCGATCCGGCGCAGACGGATCGCGCCGAGGGGGACGCGCTGGAGCCGTTCACGCGGACGGGAAAAGCGGAAGGTCCCTATCAGGTGCAGCAAGCGCTGCAGGAGACGATGCAGGATCTGGTCGGGATCGTCCGGACGCACGACGAAATGGTGCGCGCGATCGATCTGCTGGAGACCTTCAAGCGGCGGGCCGCCACGGTCCGCGTCACCGGCAAGCGGGACTACAACCCGGGCTGGCACACCGCGCTCGATCTCGGAGCCTTGCTCACGGTCTCGGAGGCCATCGCGCGCAGCGCCCTCGACCGCAAGGAGAGCCGCGGCGGACACTTTCGCGACGACTATCCGGAGAAGGATCCGGCGTACGGCGCGTTCAACACCGTCGTGCGAAAGGGGGCGGACGGGCACATGGAGTTGGCGCGGGTGCCGCTCGTGCCGATCCGGGACGACCTCAAAGCGATCATCGAGGAGATGAAGTAAATGGCGACACCAACGGGATCGGCGTCAGCCGGAGCGGGTGGCTCGAGCACGACGGCGTTGCAGGCCGGTGACGCCTACACGGCTGCCCAAACGGCGCAGGACGCCACGGCGCACCACGACACGCGCGAGTTCAAGATCTGGCGCGGAGTCTCCGGGACGGGCGACTTCGTCTCCTACAAACAGGACACGGTCGAGGGGATGGTCGTGCTCGACGCCGTCCATGAGATCCAGGCCACGCAGGCGAACGATCTCGCCGTGCGGTGGAACTGCAAGGCGGGGAAATGCGGTTCGTGTTCGGCCGAAATCAACGGGATGCCGAAGTTGATGTGCATGACACGCCTCGACGAACTCGACGCGGACCAGCCGGTGACCGTGGAGCCGATGCGCGCCTTTCCTCACGTGCGCGACCTCGTGACCGATGTGTCGTGGAATTTCCGCGTCAAGACGCAGATCAAGCCGTTCTCACCGCGGCCCCCGGACGCGCCCGACGGCACGTGGCGTATGGCGCAGTCGGACGTGGACCGCGTTCAGGAATTCCGGAAGTGCATTGAATGCTTTTTGTGCCAGGACGTGTGCCACGTGCTTCGCGACCATCACAAGCACGAGGAGTTCATCGGTCCGCGCTTTCTCGTGTACGCGGCGGCCCTCGAAATGCACCCGCTCGATACCGCGGACCGCGTGGCCGACCTCAAGGAGAAGCACGGCGTCGGATACTGCAACATCACGAAGTGTTGCACGAAGGTGTGTCCGGAGCACATCACGATCACGGACAACGCGATCATCCCGCTCAAGGAGCGTGTCGTGGACGAGTTCTACGATCCGCTCGGCAAGCTCGTGAAGATCTTCAGCCGGCGCAAAGAGGCGGCGAGCTGAGCGGGGTCGATCGACCGGTGACGCCGCGCGACGCATGGCGTCGGCGTCGGATGACGCGATGCAAACAACCGTCGCAGGGGCAAGCCGACCAGTTCTCACACCATCCGATCGCCGACGCGTGATGCGTCCGCAACGCTACCTGTTGCTTGTATCGTCGGATCGGATGGGTTCTTGAACGGCTGTATCAAGATGTGACGCGACCTACGGCGTCCCGCCGGGCGGTCGATAGAGCTTGACGAAATCCGAGTCGTCGGGGTCGAATCTGGCCGGTGCCCACGTCGACGGCGTCTCGTCGCCCGCGCTGTCGAGCGGGCCGGGCTCTTCGTACCAGGTGCGTCCCGTCTGCGTGTCGAGCAGGAGGGGTCCCGATTCGTCATCTGGATAGATCATGTAGCGTTGCACCACCGGTGGCTCATCCGCCAGGTGTTGTTGAACGAGGCCGAGGAGCACGAACAGCACGGCTCCGACTCCGACGCCTTGCAGAAATCGCTTCATGAGAACTCCCGGGTATTGGGTGTGTCGCGTCGTTCGCCCCTAATACTACGCAGGCTCCAGCGGAAATCGTTCGACTCAGGGCGCCTGGGCGGTGCTCGCCGGCCCGGCTGGGACCCGCCACAGCCAAATCCCCCAGGCGACGCACCAGCCAAACAGGGCGCCCAGGGTGACATCGCTCAAAAAATGCGCCCGCGCGAGAATCCTGGTGACGCCGCAACCGATCGCGAGGGCGAACCAGACCCATTTGGCGCGCGGAAACAGCCGCGCAAGCGCGGTCGCCGCGGCGAACGCGACCACCGCGTGGCTGCTCGGCATCGCTAATCCGGCGGTCGAAAACGTGTGGTCGGTCCACGCCCGAAAGCTATAGAAGCCTGCCGCGACGTCGGGGCGCTCCCGGCGAAGCAGCAGCTTGAAGGGCTCTCCCAAAATGCCGGCGACCGTCGGGGCGATCGCGAGGTAGAGCGCGCGCCGGCGGGCGCGGGGACCGTCATCGGCTCGCTCGTGCAGCCAGAGGGCGACCGCGGCGATCAGCCAGGTCGGAAGCCATCCCATCTCGCGTAGGAAGCGCGCCCAATCCAGATCGTAGAGGTTCTGGTGGTACACGTGGGCGTAAACCCAATGATCGGCGATCATCGGCACGCCGGCTGCCGCGAGGAACGCCACGAACAGACCCGCCGTGCGCGTCGCCAACCCCGCGTGCCACAATTGGCCGGCCCCGGTGTTCACGCCGGTCGCGGCGATCGAAACACCAATCCGAGCACGACCGCGCCGGCCAGGATCATCAAGGCGCAGAGCAACTGCCCCATGCTGAACGGTCCGAGGACGAGCCCGAGTTGCACGTCCGGCTGCCTGGTGAACTCGATGAGAAACCGCAGAACGCCGTACCCGATCAGAAAGACGCCCGCCAGGAGTCCCGGCCGGTACCACTGGCCGCTCACGGCTCGCCGCTCCAGTGCTCGCAGCACGAGATATAGAATCAAGCCCTCGCAGACGGCTTCATATAGCTGCGAGGGATGCCGCGGCACCTGCTGCGGGTCCGTGGGGAATATCATCGCCCAGGGAACGTGCGTCGGACGCCCGTACAGCTCGCCGTTGATGAAATTGCCGAGTCGCCCGAAAAAGAGGCCCGGCGTCCCGGCCAGGGCGAGCGTGTCGGCAACGGTCGCGAACGGCACGTGCCGTCGTCGGGCGAACAGGAGCGTCGCCGCCAACATCCCGAGCACGGCGCCGTGGAACGATAGGCCTCCGTGCCAGATCGCGATGGCGTCCCATGGATCGGCGGCGAAATGCACGGGGTCGTAGACGAACACGTACACGAGGCGAGCGCCCAACAGCATGCCGACGACCAGGTACCCGACCAGCGCGTCGATCGCCTGGTCGTCGAACGGGACGAGGCCGCGCCGCCGCCGCCCTCGCGCGATTGCGATCCCGACCGCGTACCCGACGAGGTACATGATGCCGTACCACCGAACCCGGAACGGCCCGATCCGGATCAAGTCGGGCGGGATATGCGGGTAGGGAATCGTCATCCGCTGACTATAGTCGGGACCGTGCGCGACGCAACAGCGCTCCGTCCGAATGAGTCGCCGAGGATCGACGGCCGGGTTCCCTACGGCGCGAACAGAATGATTCCAACGATCGGGTCGGCGCCCGCTCGGTCCGCGGTGCCGGCCGCGAGCGCGGCCGTTGTATCGGCGCCCGGCGTCGAATGGGAACTCGTCCAGGCGCCAATGTCGATCACGGCTCTGAGCCACGTCTCATCATCCAACGGCGTGGCCGACAACGCCATGAGCATTTGCTCGGCGCCCGCGCCGAGCCGTCCGCCGAGCACCGCGCGAGCGGTCGACGCGAGCGCGACGATTTCTGGACGCCGGTGTCGCGGGCCGCGTTCGACGCAGCCCGCGACGCGTCGCATCGCGAGGTGCCGTGGATTCCCGACCGCGCCGGCATGGAACGCGAACGCTCGAGCCGTCCGGCGGCGCGCGATCCATACCCGCAGCTGATCCAGCGCGCGGGCCAAGGCTTGAGGCGGGACCGGTACCCCGATCCCGCCCGCGCAGGAAACGCCGGCGTAGGTGATCGCCGGATCGGTCGAGGGAGGCCCGCCGAGGGAAGCAACCAGCACGGACTCACCTCCATGATCGACGATGGCCAAGAAGCCTGACGCCGACGTGGTGGACCTGGCGGCGGCGACCATGCGTCCGGCAATCGGCACGTCCGCCGGTGACTCGTCGCGCCACGATGCCAGGCGATCGCGCGTCGATTGCAGAAGCTCCGCCGGGCTTTCGGGCATGTCCGCTTCGGGCGCGTGTGGATGGTGTGACGACAGGATGGGCAAGGTGGCGCGGATCGATCCCACGGTTCTCGCCGCCGTCGCCAACTTGCCGCGCAGGCGGTCTTCGATTTCCAGCATTCGTTCAGCGGCGGCCGGCGGCGTCATGGCATAGACGTGAACGCGGTCGTGCGGGGACCCCAAGCGGCGGAGCCGGCCGACGCGTTGCTCCAACCGGGCCGGATTCCAGGGCAGGTCGAGGTGGACGACGACTGACGCGCCGTGAAGATCAACGCCCTCACTGAGGATGTCGGTCGTGACCAGCATGTCGATTCGGGCGGACCGCGGCGTGAACGCGCTCAGCGCTTGTCGCGGCGTGAACTGCTCCAAGACTTCGCGGCGTGGGATGGGTCCGCTCGCGATCCGGGCGCCGCGGGCGGTCAATTCGGCGATTCCGCCCGCGCGCCAGAGGTGCCGTGCGTAGCTCTGCACGGTCTCGACATACTGGCTGAACGCGACCACCCGCGCGTCAGGGTGCTCGAGTCGGAGCGAGGCAATCACCCCGGCGCGCCGCTCATCAGGATCGGGACCGCCGATGCTCGCGAGCGCGTCTTCTATCGCCTCGAGGTATCGCTCGAGGTGGTCGATGGATGTTGCCACGTCGGCCGCAACGGGTTCGGTCCGTGCGACCAGCGTCGGGAAGGCGAGTTGGAGAGAGCGCCCATCGAACGACCACGCGGTGAGTTCCTGTCGGGTCGGGTGTCGCCCGGCGCGGAGCGCTTCGGAGAGTGCCGCGGCGCGCGCCCGCCTGCGTTTGAGCGACGCGATCAGGGCCGCCCGACTTGACGCCCACAGATG
>Ga0335085_10008725_pt1 | contig 15432 bp, 9 predicted proteins | sample Lox_Sample_45_FD_206712 | JGI IMG/M metagenome (GOLD analysis project Ga0335085, IMG submission 206712) | Soil microbial communities from Loxahatchee National Wildlife Refuge, Florida, United States - Lox_Sample_4.5 | ecosystem: Environmental > Terrestrial > Soil > Wetlands | place: USA: Florida... | reverse complement strand
ACGATGATCAGAAGGGTTTGCGGGATCCCGTTCTGCAGCGCGGTGACGACCAGCTCGGAGGCTTCCCTGGACTGAAGGTACCGCCCGGCCACGGCGCTCACGGCGGCGGCCATGACCAGGCCGGCCAGGAGCCAGGGCCGCGGCAGCTCGTGCTCCACCCTCGCCAGGCGGCCGAGCCGGCCGCCCACGGGCAGGAGTCCGCTGGCAGCCGCCAGGAACACGCTCGTCACCAGCGGCAGCGCGACGGCGCCGGGGTAGCCGCCCAGCCACAGGCCGGCCCCGGCCAGGGCGGCGAGGACGACCGCGGACTGCAGCAGCTGGACCGCCAGCCGCGGCCCGCGACGGCCGCGGGCCGCGAGCGAGTCGCGGGGCGCGAGCGGGCCGGGGAGCGCGAGCGGGTCGCGCTTGTTCCTGGAAGCCTGAGCAGGCGGCGGCCCCCGGCGGCGGCGCGGACCGGCCGGCCACACCGCGGCCAGTACCACCAGGGCGAGGACGGCAAGACCGCCGAACAGGCTGACGCGGAACAGCAGCTCAGGCCCGAACGTCAGCCGGACCAGGCCGCTCGTTCCAGCCGGCAGCACCCACGCCTGCTTCCACCCGTCCAGCCGGACCGGCTGAAGCGTCCGGCCGCCGATGACCGCCTTCCAGCCGTGATTGAAGTTCTGGTCGACAACCAGGTAGGAGCGCGCGGCGGCGCTGACGCGCAGCGTCCGCGCGGTCAGCGTCCACTGGACGACCCGCGCCGCGGCCGGCGGCGCCGCGGCCGGAAGGGCGGACCGGGAAGCGGCGGCGCCCGTCGCCTGAACCACCGCGTCCTGGATCGAGAACACGTCGGTGACCGGCTCGACGATCCGGTTGGCGCCCGCGGCGAGCTGGACCGGGGAGCAGGCGGTGAACTGGACCGGCTGTTCGGCCCGCAGGCTGGCGAAGCTGCCGGTGACGCGGGTGGCGACGGCCTTGCCGTTTACCGTGAGCGAGGGCCCGAGGCCGCACCGCAGCCGGAACGTCCCGCCCGGCGTGGTCAGCGGCGGCACGCCGGGGATGCCGACGTCGGTGATCTGCACTGGCGCGTATTTCGGCAGGAACGTCAGGGTGAGGGCGCTGGTCCGCATCGGCGCGAACGTCAGCATCCCCGAGGCGCTGACCCACGCGTCGCGGTGCTGTCCGGCGGACCCGGTAATCCGCACCTCGAGGAAACCGGACGCGCCCGGCGGCCGCTCGATGGTCAGCCGGCTCACCGTGCGCGGGCCGCCCCAGCGGATGCTCAGCGTCGGGTTCCGGTCGTACGCGGCGGCCGCCCACGAGGTCGCCCGATCCCCGTCGAACGCGGCCGTCGGCTGATCCTGCGGGTCCGCCGGAGCGTAGACCGACGACGCGGTGACCTGCGGCTCGCTCGGGCTGAGCCGCGTGTACTGGTCGGCGAGCGCGGCGTTGACGAGGATCGCGGAACCGTGCACCACGGCCGGGTCCGGCGAGCTCTCGTCGAAGGTGCGGTCGAGACCGTACTGCTCCTCGGTGGCGACCGCCAGCAGCGGCGAGCAGACCCAGCGCATCGAGGTGAGCATGCACCCGGAGGGCTGCGGCTCGTCCTTGGCGAGCACGACCGCGGACGGGTCGGGGCCGGGGACCGCGGGGGTCACGATCGTGCGGGCCGACTGGACGCCGGGCACCGCGATGTCGTAGATGCCGACCTGGGCGCCGGTGGGCAGGGCCGGCCGCAGGGCCAGGCCGGTCACGGTGATGCGCAGCCAGCCGGTCGGCCCGGGCGGGACCCGCAGCGGCTGCATGTTGCTGGTGAGCTGGACCGCATCGGTCGCCTGGCCCGCCGCGGTGGTGATCCGCACCTGCATCACCGGCGGCCCGGACACGAAGCTGGCGTCGAACGCGACGTCGATCGTGCGCGGGTCGATGGCGGCATCGAACTTCAGCTGGATCCACTGGCCCACCGGCCCGGTCCAGCTGCCCGATTCCCACCGGGTGAACAGGTTCGCGTCCACCGCGGCGTACGGCAGCCGCCCGCTTGACCACTCGCCGGGGATAGCCGCCACGTCGGACGCCGACGACGACGCGGTCACGTCCGCGATGCCGGTGTAGCGGGCCACGCTCTGGTACTTGCTCCAGCCGGGCTCGGTGTAGTCGTCGGTCGCCTCGAACGTCACCGTCGGCTCGGTCGCAGTCAGCGTCGGCGAGTACGAGGCGCGGATCGAGCCGAAGCCCGTGGTCCGGCGCCGCAGCGAGTCGGAGACCACCGAGCCCGACGTCGGCTGGCCCGCGCCGTCGTCGTTGATCAGCACCGGGCGGGTGCCTGAACGGCCGAGCAGGTTCTCGTCGCCCAGCGTCAGGAGCGACTCGGGACCGCCGTAGACGCGCAGCGCGCCCGCGGCCGGCTGGACGTTGGCGACCGGCTCCGCGCCGGCCACCTGGTAGATCTCCACTGGCGGGTACGGCGCGTCGAAGTGCGACACCGCGTTGTCGGGGGCGAACGAGCCGACGAACGTGCCGAACTGCGCCACCCGGGTGATACCGGGTGACTCGGCCAGCGCCTGGTGAACCCGGGCGGGCCAGGCCCCGTTCAGGACCGAGCGGTCGAGGTCGTTCCTGACCACGACGTACTTCACTCCCATCCGGGCGAGCACCTCGGTCAAGCCCGCCGACCCGTCGCCGGCGGACAGCCGCTGGTCGATCGTCTCGAGCAGTCGCTCGTTGCCGACCGAGCCGATGTCCGATATATCCCGCCGGACGAAGTCGGCCGACGTCAGCGGGGACAGCACGTCATCGAGCGGGGTGCCCCACAGGTACTGGCCGAACGGCGCTCCCGGCTCGACCAGGACGGCCTGGTTCCCGGCGTGCGCGTTGATCCAGCCAGCCGCCTGGGTCCAGTACGAGGGGATCGCGTCGAACGAGCCCGGCATGGCGAGCCCCGACAGGTAGGCGAGCGCGGCCACGCCCGCGACGGCCAGGCCGGTCACGGCGCACAGCGCGTAGCTCAGCACCCGGCTCAGCCCGCGTCTTGGCCAGCGGGTCGCCATCAGGTGGGCCAGCCCGAAGACCACCGGCAACCGGATCATCGGGTCGAACTTCCACAGGTTGCGGAACGGCGACGCGGGCCCGTTGATCAGGCTGTTCAGCGAGCCCTCGAGCGGGTTGCCGAGGCTGCTCACGTGAGCGGTCCCCATGATCAGCACGCCCGCGATCACCGAGAGCAGCAGGAAGCGGCGCTCGGCGATCCTGACCGCCGGGCGGGCCGGAGCCAGCGCCCCGGCCTGGCCTTCGGGGACGCCGGCCGGGCCCTGGGGAACCCGGATGATCAGGCCGGCCAGCCCGGCGGCGGCGACCAGCCCGGTCAGCAGCGTCGGCACCCACCAGGTGGCGATCCGGAAGCCAAGCGGCCACCAGGGCTGGCCGGTTACATCCAGGTAGCTGATCCAGTTGCTGGTGCCCCGGAGCACGTCCGACAGGCTGGTCACCGAGGTCGTCACCGCCGCGCTCTCGGTGTACGGCAGGAACGACACCCCGTACTTGTCCTCAAGGACCAGCGGGACAGACCACCAGCAGGTGGCGAGCAGCGTCACCGGTACCCACCAGGCCAGCAGCCGCCGGCGCGACGGCGAAGACCGCACCTCTTGGGCTCCTTGGGCTCCTTGGGTCGGGGCCGACGCCAGGATGTAGATGAGCGCCGGGGTGAGCACCGCGGCCGTGCAAGCGGCGTTCGTCCCGCCGCACAGCGCGGCCGCCACCGCCGACCGCGCGGCGGCCCGGGCTGGGGAGAGCTGACCGCGGACGGCGCCGGCGAGCGGAAGCAGGATCCACGGGAGCATCGCCATCGGCAGGTACTCGTCCGAATACTGGCCCACCATGCTGAGCGCGATCGGCGACAGCGCATAGGCCAGGCCGGCCACGGCCCGGGTCCACGGCACGCCGATGCCGAGCCGGGCGGCCAGGCGCTGGGTGCCGACGCAGGCCGCGATCAGCACGACCGCGATCCACAGCCGCTGCGTTATCCAGGCCGGAACCGCCGCGAGCTTGCCGAGCACGAAGAACGGTCCCATCGGGAACACGTAGCCAGCCGCCTGGTTCTGCAGCCCGCCGAACTGCTGCGGATCCCACAAGGTGAGCGCGCGGGCCAGGAACCCGGCCGGGCTGACCGCGAGGTTCAGCTTGGTGTCGGCGATGATCTGGCCGGGCGCGGTGATGAACGGGAGCAGCGCCAGCAGCAGGCAGATCCCGGGCGTCAGGGCGCGCCGGGCGAACTCCCCCGCCGGGTGGGCGCTGACCTTCCCCGTGATCCGGCCGGCTGGCGGCGTGGCCGGCCGGGCGAGCGTCCCGGTCAACTGGGCACCGGCAGGGGCGGGATGGCTTGCCTGGTCTTGTCCGGCTGCAGCGAGCCGGCCGTGACGCCGGTGACGCACAGGCCGCCGCCGGTGCCGCGCAGGGTGACGGTCTTGCCGCCGCCGACCGCGGTGAGGTACGCCGTGTGGGTGCCGGCCGGCAGCGTGACCGTGCCCGTGCGCGTGCCCTGGGCGAATCCGGCCGTCAGCGTGCTCGCCGAGCCGGTGTAGGTCACCCGGATCGTCCAGGCGTAGCGGTACAGCGAGCCGAGCAGCGGCACCCTCGTCCCGGCGGCGGTCACCGGCCAGCAGTACTGCCCGGCGAACCGGCCGGTCTTCATCTTGGGCCCGGCCCAGCCGTACTGGCCGATCACGGTGACCGGCCAGAGCCGGCCCTGCTCATCGAAGATCATCGGCTCGGCGGCCACCCCGCGGAGCGTCTGGCGCCAGGTCAGGTGCTGCGACGGCACCGTCGTGGCGCCGATCACGTCCGAGGTCAGCGCGTGGTTCCAGAACAGGCCGACGTCCATGATGACCTCGGGCACGGCCGAGTCCACGATGACCGTGCCCGGCGGCGCGTCCTCGGCCGCGGCCTGCGCGGTGGCGATGTAGGACCGGGCGGTGGCGGTGGTGGCGTTGCTGACGGACTGCAGGCGTTCAAGCGACCACACCGACCCGGCCGCTACCGCGCAGATCAGCGCGGTGGCGGCGGCGATCAGCGGGCGCCGCAGCGCGGCGAGCCTGAACCGGCAGGCGTCCTGCTCTCCGGCCAGCGGCAGGAGGGCGAGCCCGGCGCACAGCGCGAGCACCCCGGTGGCGTCGGTCAGGTACCTCGTCTGCGCGCCGAGCAGGCTAGGGGGATAGCCGCCAAGCCGGCCGATGATCACGGGCACGAAATCGGCGGCCACGATCCAGCCGGCCAGGATCGCCCATGCCCGCCAGGCACGGGCCCGCCGCAGGCAGGTCACGACCACGACGATCAGCGCGACCGCCCACGAGAGCCACTGGAGCACGGCGGGCGGGGCCGCCTGGTCATATCCCGAACCCGACGCCCAGTGCCACGGGCCGCCCAGCGCCCCCGGCACCAGGCTGGTCCCGACCATCGTCCAGGTCAGGCTCAGGACGTGTCCGGCCGAGCTGGGCTTGCCGGGCTGCACGACGGAGGTGTGCAACTGGGCGAAGAAGACCGCGACGTAGCAGGCCAGCACGCCACCGTAGATCGCCCACGCCCGCCAGTACCGGCGGACGTCACGCAGCCTGGGCACGAAGAACGCCGCCGTCAGCGCGAGCAGCAGCAGCGGCACGACCGCGCCCTTCTCCATGGCCGCCATGCTGACCGCCAGCCAGGCGGCGGCCGCCGCCGCGGTGCGCAGCCTGCCGCTGCGCAGGTAGCGGACGTGCGCGTCCACCGCCAGGAAGATGGCCGTCTCGAGCGGCAGGATCTCGATGGCGACCGCCCACCAGTCGGTACCGGCCAGCGACAGCGGGCAGAACAAGAAGATCCCGAGCGGGACCAGGATCCCCGGCCGCCGCCCGAAGACGGTCAGCAGCATGCGGAGCATGGCGAAGCTGGCCACCGCCAGCAGCACCAGGATGACGCCGACCGTGGCCGGCCAGTTGTACATCGCCAGCCGGGCCTGGACCCAGTTGAAGGTCATGCCGAGGGGCAGCAGGTGGCCCGAGTCCACCAGCATCAGGTAGGACCAGCCGAACCTGCTGGCCGCCGCGCGATCCAGGTAGTGGTAGTCGTCCTGGCGGAAGTAACCCCCGGCCAGCAGCGCGCCCTTCAGCCCCAGCTGGACACCGATGAGCGTCACCGCGGCAACGGTGACCCCTCGTCCGCGCAGCCACCCGATCACCCCGAGCGGCTGGGACGTCGGGCCATCCGTCCGGGCGGTCGCCGCCGAGATAGCCATGCTCCCCGCTTTATCTGTCACATCTGCGTGGGTTCATCCTGGCAGTCGTCCGGTCATCCGCCAAGCGCCGGCCGTGCCCGACTATGGGGCATGAGCAACTCGAGGTCTTCGACGCCAACGGCGCGCCCATCTACTCGGTGGGCGAGGCCGGCGGGGACGCCGTCTTCGGCGACAACCGCAGCGTTTTCCCGCCCAATAGCGTCTACCACCCCTCGATTGTCGAGTCCTACACGACCCCGGCCGGATACGGGTCGAAGAGCTGCGCCGCCCCTGCCCTCTGGATATCCCCCACCGCGTTCTTCAGCTGTGAGAACGGCGTATGGGTGCAGACCCTGACCCCCTAGTCACTACCAAACGATCGTCAGGCACGTTAGGCTCGTGATCATCATCAACGGCGAGGACGAGGAGGACGGACGGATGGCGGACCGCGCGAAGATCACCGACCTCTGGGGTGACTACGGGGCCGGGAATGACCAGCGTGATTTCGGCCTGCTCGAATCGTGCTTCACCGAGGACGCGTCGTTCACCGTGCACATCGCGGACGGCGACACCGTGGGCCCGTTCCAGCCGCGCAAGGACGTGATGGAGTTCTTCCGCGCTGCCCTGGGCACCCAGACCGACCGGCGGCGGCACGTGCTGACCAACTTCAGGTACCTGGAGGATGACACGGACCGCGCCCGGGTGGCCGCCTACCTGAGTCTCGTCGTCACCGACCAGGGCGCGACGGTCACCAAGAGCGCCGGCGTCTACGACACCGAGGTGGTTCTTGACCAGGGCAGATGGCGATTTCGTTCGGTAATTCTCGATCTTGACGCCCCGTTCTGAGGGGGGCGGCATGAAATTCGGTCTGCTGTTCCGCCCGCAGGACCCGCCGGACGCGGCCAACATCGGCCGCCGCTGGCAGGAAACCCTGGACGCCGCCCAGGCCGCCGAGGAGGCCGGGTTCGACGGCGTGTTCGTGCCCGAGCATCACATGATGCCCGACGGCTACCTGCCCGCCCCGCTGGTCGCGTGCGGCGCGCTGGCCGCCAGGACCAAGCGGGTGGACGTCGGCACCACCGTGTTCCTGCTCCCCTACTACAACCCCATCCAGGTCGCCGAGCAGGCGGCCATGGTCGACGTCATCTCCGGCGGGCGGATGCGGCTCGGCTGCGGCCTGGGTGCGCTGCCGGAGGAGTTCGCCCTCTACGGCATCGACAGCAAGACCCAGATATCGCGGTTCGAGGAGGCCATCGCCCTGGTCCGCGAGGCCTGGTCCGGGGCCGAGCTGAACCACCAGGGCAAGCACTTCACCGCGACCGGGAAGATCAGCCCGGTGCCGCATGGCGCCGAGCTGTGGCTAGGCGCCATGTCGGACGGCGGCGTGCGGCGGGCCGCCAGGTTCGGCGTGCCGTGGATCACCGACCCGCTGCACAACGTCAGCGTGATGAGCGAGTGGACCTCGCTGTACCGCCAGGCGGGCGAGGAGTACGGCACGTCGGCGAGGCAGCAGCTCGTGCTGCTGCGCGACGGCTGGGTGGCCGACAGCCTGGCGGAGGCCGAGCGGGTCTGGTGGCCCTGCATCCGGGCCGAGCACTGGTTCTACTTCAAGCAGATCCCCCGCTGGGTGGCCGACCGCGAGCCGTTCCTGGCCGGGGTCAAGGAGGAGTCGGACTTCCGCTTCGAGACCCACCGCATCGACCGGCTCGTCGTCGGCAGCCCCGACGACTGCATCGCCGCGATCAGCGAGCTCCGCGACGCGCTGCGGATGGACTACCTGATCCTGAGCTTCCGGATGGCGGCAGGCCCCGCGCACGATCTGGAGCTGGAGTGCATCAGACGCTTCGGCCGCGACGTCATCCCCGCGTTCCGCTGACGTGCCCCGCTACCTGGAGCTCTGCACGCTCGGCGACCTGCTGGTGCGCGGCAGCGAGCTCCATCCGGAGCGGGACGCGCTGGTGCTGCCCGGGGTCCGGCGGAGCTACCGCGAGCTGGCGGACCTGGCCACGCAGGTAGCCAGGTCGCTGACCGCGATGGGGGTGAACCGGGGAGACCCCGTAGGTCTTTTCATGCCGAACGGGGCTGAGTTCATCGAGATCCTGTTCGGCATCTTGTTCACCGGCGCGGTCGCCGTCCCGGTCAACGCCCGGTTCACCGCCCGCGAGCTCGGCCACGTGGTCAGGGACGCCGGCCTGAAGGTGCTGCTGGCCGGCGACGCGCCCGGGGAGCCGCGCACCCGGGCCGACGTCCTGGCCGAGGCCCAGGTCACGGACCTGGCCACCGTCGTGGCCGCGGGCCCGGCGCTGCGTCCGGCTAGCGGGATGCTGTCGCATGAGGCGTTCGGTCAGCTCGCGGAGCATGTGCCCGCGGCGGAGATCGAGGCGCGCCGCCAGCGGGTGGCGCTGCGCGACCCGGCCATCATGTTCTACACGTCGGGGACCACGGCCATGCCCAAGGGCTGCCTGCTCAGCCACGAGGCCCAGGTCAGGACCGGCGTTACCACCCGGTTCCGGCTGGGCTACGCCGACGGGGAGCGGGTGTTCGCGCCCTGCCCGATGTTCCACACGGCGTCGACCCAGCCGATGGTGGCGACGCTGCACGCCTGCGGGACGTTCGTCTCGATGGCCCACTTCGAGCCGGCCCTGGCCCTCAAGCTGATCGGGGCCGAGCGGGTGGCGCACCTGTTCCCGGCCTTCCCGCCGCTCACGCTGGGCATGCTGAACTGCCCGGACTACTCGGCGGACAGCTTCGCCGCCGTCCGCACGGTGTTCACGGTGGCACCGACCGAGGCGCTGCGGGCCATGCAGCGGCGGATGCCGCACAGCACCATGGTCAACGCCTACGGCATGACCGAGTTCGGCGGCTCGGTGGTGATGGTCGACCCGGATGATGACGAGGACGTGCGGCTGGGCACGCAGGGTCCGCCTTTCCCTGGCGTCGAGATCGGCATCCGGGACGAGGCCGGCCGGGCGGTCCCGCCTGGGGAACGCGGCGAGATCGTGATCCGCGGCCCGAGCATGTTCGAGCGCTACCACAACGACCCGGCCAAGACGGCCGAGGCCATCGACACGGGCGGCTGGTACCACAGCGGCGACCTCGGCGAGCTCGGCGCCGACGGCCGGCTGCGCTACCTGGGGCGGCTCAAGGACATGCTCAAGGTGGGCGGGGAGAACGTGGCCGCCATCGAGATCGCCTCGCACCTCCAGGCTCACCCGGCGGTCAGCGTCGCCCAGGTGGTCGGCGTCGCCGACGACAAGTACGGCGAGGTGGCGGCGGCCTTCATCGAGCTCGCGCCGGGCGCGTCACTGACCGAGGAGGAGGTCGTGGCGCACTGCCAGGCCGGGCTGGCCAGCTTCAAGGTCCCGCGGCACGTGCGGTTCGTGACCGAGTGGCCGATGTCCTCCACCAAGGTCCAGACCTTCCGCCTGCGCGAGCAACTCGAAGCCGAACTGGCGGCCCGCATTGGCGCTTGCGACCTGCCCGAGGGTGCGCCAGGCTAGCGCCCATGCAACTCAGCCACCTCGGGCTGCCGGTGCGCGACTACCAGCGCAGCCTGCGGTTCTACGCGGAATACTTCGGCTTCGACCCGGCGACCGCGCAGGAGTACTCCGACGGCACCGTCATCGTCCGCAACGCGGACAGGTTCGACCTCGCGCTACACCCGGTCGAGAACGTCGAGGCGCTGCCCGCGTTCCTGCACGCCGGGTTCCGGGCCGCCGAGCCGGCCGAGGTCCGCACGCTGCTTGCCCGCCTGGACGCCGACGGCGTGACGGTCATCGAGCGGGACGACGAGGACGGCTACACATCGTTCAAATGCCTTGACCCGGACGGGCACCGGGTCGAGGTGTACTGGGAACCGCCCTTCTCCCTGGAGGCCTAAGTCATGGCGATCGTCCACAACACCACGATGAGCCCGACGAAGATGGAGCTCCTGGCGGCCTGGCTGCCCGCCCAGCCCTGGTTCTCCGGCAGCGGGCGCGAGCCGGAGCTGACCAAGGTGGGCGGCTTCCGCCTCGACGACCCGACGGGTGCGGTGGGTATCGAGTTCATGCTGGTGGCCGACGGCTCCGGGGATCAGCCCGCTACCTACCAGGTACCGATGACGTACCACGGACGCGAACTTTCCGGTGCCGACGGCCGCCTGATCGGGACGTCCGAGCACGGCGTGCTCGGACGCCGCTGGATCTACGACGGCATCCGCGACCCGGTCCTGGTGGCCCAGCTGGTCGCCTTCTTCCAGGGCGAGGTCGAGGCGCAGGCGCAGAGTGTCAGCAGCACGCCGGAACCGACCGTGACCGTCGAGCCGACCGTCGGCGGCCCGCTGGCCGTGATCAGCTCCGTGATCACCGACGACGATCCGTCCGGCACGCATCTCCTGGTGGACACCGCCAGCCCGGACGGACGGCCATCCGGCGAGCTCGCCATCCGGATCAGGAGGATCCTCTCTCCCGACACCGGCCGAGCCGGTGACCCCTGCCTGTCCGCCACGTGGCGGCAGCCCGACGGCACCCAGGCCCGCGGCGTCCTCGCCACCGCTCTGCATACCCCGGCCTCGTGATCACCTCCCCGCACCAGAGACCGGAGCCAGCATGGATACCTACCCTTGTTTTCCTGCGGCTTTAGATCCGCGACCACTCCGATATCCTAATCTGTGGGGCAGGTGTGGCTTTTGATGCGGCTCCTGCGCGTCGCGCCGTTATCGTGTTGAGTTACCCCCCGGAAAATGGGTGGTAAGTCCACACGATAAGCCGATCATGAGTCTTCGGCCGGCCGGTTCCGATCTGCGTGATGCGGGCGGGAATGGCGAGTCGCCGGAGGTCCGCGCCACGGCGAGCGTGCGGGGAAGCTCGATCGCTGCCTCGATGTCCAGGCGGCGAGGCTGGCTCGGATTTGACACCCGCCCCCTTCCCGCGGGTTGGGGTCCGCGATGGTGTCCGGTGGCTCGCCGGCGGCACTGGTGTGAAATCTGGTACGCAGGCGGTTCCTGTCGCGTCGCGCCTGGGCGATAGTGCGGTTGATCCGGGTTGTGTGGTTGATCCGGTGCACGATAGTCCCCTCAATCAACCGCATAGCCCGGATCCACCACATAAGCCCTTTCCGCAGCGCTGCCGACGGCCGGGCGGGAGGGATGCCCGCTGGCCCGTGAGAGGTCAGAGCCGGATCGCTGCCTCAATGATCAGGCAGCGAGGCCGATCCACCTTTTCGCATTCGGACCTCTACTTTTCTTGCGGGTTTCTGTTCGAGATCCCGCCCTTTCCCGCGGGTTCGGATCGCGCCGGGCTCGGAAATAGCGCGGAACATCCGGGCTATTCGGAAATTCCGGGGGATTACAATCCACTAGGAGTTCCACGTAACCCGGATTTACCACGTTAATCGGGCCGCCCGGTCTCACGGAGCCGGGCCTGACGCTGGGGTGTTGCGCGCACGGCGGAACGCCGGCCATCATCGGGGCATGATCTCCAACCGAAAGGGCGGCGACGCCCACGCGCGTTGACCGCGCCGACGCGGCGTCACGACGCCGCCGCACCCATGGCCGATTTCCGGGGCCGACGAGCCCACGGCCTGTGGCAGGACGCCATCAAGATCCGCAAGGAATGGCTTGACCACGGCCTGTCCACCCAGCCGGCTGACCGGCGTACCGCCGAACACAGCCTGACCGCGATCTACGCGAAGATCCACCGCCCGCGACCGCGGTTCACCTGGGTTGACTCTCCGGCCCAGGCGATCCCGCTGGTCACGGGCCTGCCCACCCTCGACGAGCTCTACGCGTGGATCCGCGATCCGCACCCACGAGGGGCGCCGCCCCTGGCCAGCGACCTGGCCATGGTCTCCGCCCAGCTGCGCGGCGCGCTCAGCGCCGGGCTCTCCCACGCCGACCCCGAGCTGTCTCCCGTCCGCAAGGGCAAACGCAACGAGCCGTGGCCCGAACTGCCGCCGTTGCAGGCACTCGACGACGGCGTTCCGCTCGGTGTCGTGCTGCACCAGGGTGTCCGCAGCGCACTGCACCGCAGCCTCGCCGACGGATTCCGTACACCCATCCGTACCGTGCTGGCCGGCCGCGGGCCCGTACCAGTGTGCTGGTACGGGCAGCAGGACGCGGCCTGGATCGCCTACTACGACGCCCTGCACCGGCTGGAACTGGCCCGCTACCAGCCGGACGACCTGGACCACCTCGGCCACTGGGCCGCGCTGGCGCGCTCCTGCGGCTGGTGGTGGCCCGGCGAGGATCGGTGCGTCCTGGTAGACCGGCCCGAAGTGGTCCGCGCCGAACCACGTCCCGGCACCTGGCACGAAGAGATCCGGCTGCAACGCGACGGCGTCCGCTATCGCGACGGCTGGCGCCCGCTATCGCCATAACCCGACCGCCGGGCGGGACGAGATCATCCCCTCGTCCCGCCCGGCATCCGCTCGCGCTTGACGGCGAACCGGCCAGGCTTCAGGATCAAGGCACCCGAGGGGGTGGTGGCGTGTCAGCCGAAGGGCACTTCACCGTGAAAATGTCGTGGACCCCGGAATCCAAGCCCGGCGAATAGGGATCTTCACCGGCCCTGGCCCCCGCTAGTAGCGTTCGACCAGGTGGGCGCGGGTGGCGGGGAGGTCGTAGGGGTCGGGCCAGAAGTCGGTGATCTGGGCGATCTTGCCGTCGGCGTCGAGGTCGAAGAAGCACAGGCCGGGCTGGGTGCCGTCCGGGCCGGTGAACTCGATCCAGCTGGCCGCGTGCCGGCCCTCGCCGGTGATCCGCTGCACGGTGAGGTGCCAGTCGTAGGCGAAGCCTTCTACGTTGAACCGGATGTAGGGGTCCCGGCCGCGGACCTGCTCCCTGGTCTGGGGGCCGCGGTAGAGCACGTCGTCGGCCAGCAGCGCGCCGAACGCCTCCCAGTCCCTGGCCTCGGCCGCGTCCCAGTAGGCCGCGACCACGTGGTGCGCGATGGTCGCGGGCACCGTCAGCGGGGGTTCGTCGCCGCACGGACGCAGTTCGCCGTCGCTGAGCCGGAAGGTGCCGCCGCCGATGCCGACGACGTCGTGTTCAGTCAGGACCGCGCGGGTGATCCGCTGGCCGTTGACGAAGGTCCCGCGGTGACTGCCCAGGTCGGCGAGCTCGAAGCTGCCGTCCGGGTGGCGGCGCAGCTCAGCGTGATGCCGGGAGACGTTGAGGTCGGGCAGGACAAGGTCGTTGTCAGGCACTCGGCCGATGCGGATCGTCGCGGCCGGCTGGGAATGCGTGTCCGTCATAGGGCGATCGTAAGACCGCGGCTTGTCCGGGCGGCCGGGTCAAGCCGACCCCGGTGTCAGGGTGAGAGGCCGCGCATCCACACCCCTCCACTTTCAATCTATAGCGCACCCCGGGGCTTGCGGCAAGACCCCGGTCGTCCCCCATAATCGCTGGCCGGGGCAAAAAACCGACGGAAATGGGGGCTCCGCTGAATACCAGTGCGTTTGACCTACCCGAGCGTCTGGCCGCCAAGGCCGACCCGGCGCTGATCGCCGCCGACGAGCAGCACTTCGCGGCCATCGCGCAGAGCCTGGAGCAGTCGATCGCCGAATTGTCCGGCCGCCTGGAGACCGAGCGCCGGGCGCCGGGCGGCATGGGCACCAAGGCGGTCGAGCGGGACATGGAGATCCACCGGCTGACCGCCCGGCTGCGCACCCTACGCCGGTTCGGGCTCGACCTGTGCCTCGGCCGCATCGTCCGCGCGGACAACCAGGAGGCGGACAACCAGGAGGCGGACAGCCAGGAGGCGGACAGCCAGGAGGCGGACAGCCAGGAGGCGGACAACCAGGAGGCGGACAACCAGGAGGCGGGCAGCCAGCAGCCCGTGTACATCGGGCGGCTCGGCCTGACCGACCGCGAGGGACGCCGGCTGCTCGTCGACTGGCGCTCCCCCGCGGCCGAGCCGTTCTTCGGTGCGACCCACGCCAGCCCGATGGGCCTGGCCAGCCGCCGCCGCTACCGCTGGACCCGCGGCCTGGTCAGCGACTACTGGGACGAGGTGTTCACCGCGGACGGCCTCGAGGGGCACGCCGCGCTCGACGACCAGTCCGCCTTCATCGCCAGCCTGGCCGGCAGCCGGTCTGACCGGATGCGCGACGTGCTGGGCACCATCGCGGCCGACCAGGACGCCGTCATCCGCGCGGGTTCGCGCGGCGCCCTGGTCGTCGACGGCGGCCCGGGTACCGGGAAGACGGTCGTCGCGCTGCACCGCACCGCCTACCTGCTCTACTCCGATCCCCGCCTCGGCCACCGCCGGGGCGGCGTGCTGTTCGTCGGGCCGCACCAGCCCTACCTGGCCTATGTCTCCGACGTGCTGCCCAGCCTCGGGGAGGAGGGCGTGCAGACCTGCACGCTGCGGGATCTGCTCCCGGAGGGCGCCACCGCCGAGGCCGAGAAGGACCCGGAGGTGGCCCGGCTGAAGTCGTCGGCGGACATGGTGCGGGCGATCGAGCCGGCCGTCAGGTTCTACGAGAAGCCGCCCGCCAAGCCGATGACGGTCGAGACCCCCTGGTCCGATAGCTGGCTGAGCGCCGACGACTGGGCCGAGGCGTTCGAGTCGCCGGAACCCGGGACCCCGCACAACGAGGCGCGCGGCCAGATCTGGGACCAGCTGATCACGATCCTGGCGGACAAGCACGACGGCGACGCCCCTGAGCACCAGCTGCGCCGGTCGCTGATGCAGAACGAGGAGCTGCGCACCGCCTTCAGCCGGGCCTGGCCGATCCTCGAGCCGGCCGAGCTCGTCGGCGACCTGTGGTCGGTGCCCGCCTACCTGCGGCTGTGCGCCCCCTGGCTCAGCCCGGAGGAGATCAGGAGGCTCCAGCGCGCGGACGCCCAGGCCTGGACGGTGTCCGACCTGCCGCTGCTCGACGCGGCCAGGCAGCGGCTCGGCGACCCGCAGGCGTCACTGCGCCAGCGTCAGCGCGTCGCCGCGGTCGCCGCCGAACTGGAGCAGAAAGCCCAGGTCGTGGACGAGATCGCCGCGGTCGCGGACGACGAGTACGGCGCGGGCCTGGTGTCGATGCTGCGCCACGCGGGCTTCGCCGGCGACCTCGTCGACCAGGCCGCGCTCCCGGACATCGACCGGGACCTGCTGGCCGGGCCGTTCGCGCACATCGTGGTGGACGAGGCCCAGGAACTGACCGACGCGGAGTGGCAGATGCTGCTGATGCGCTGCCCGTCCCGCAGCTTCACCATCGTCGGCGACCGGGCCCAG
>Ga0335085_10008724_pt1 | contig 15435 bp, 10 predicted proteins | sample Lox_Sample_45_FD_206712 | JGI IMG/M metagenome (GOLD analysis project Ga0335085, IMG submission 206712) | Soil microbial communities from Loxahatchee National Wildlife Refuge, Florida, United States - Lox_Sample_4.5 | ecosystem: Environmental > Terrestrial > Soil > Wetlands | place: USA... | reverse complement strand
AGCGGAACCGGCGGCATCCACAGCCGAACCGCAATGAATGCCACCACCGCTCCGGCGATAGCCGCCAGCGTCCACCAGACCCACGGCCGCCTCGACCTCGTTCCGTCAGCCTCGCGGCGCGCCGCCGTACTGCCGCTACCGCTGCCTGAGCTTACGGCCAGCGACTCCAAATCGAACAACAGGTCGCGTGCCGACTGGAAGCGGTCTTCCGGACGCTTCTCCAGACAGTGCCGGATGATGACCGACGTGGACAGTGGAATAGCCGAGTTGGTTTCGCACAAGTCTTCCGGCTCCGAGCTGAGCGTGGCCGATACCAGATCGGCGGGGGTCGTCCCGGCGAACGCCCGCTTCCCGCAGAGCATTTCGTGCAATACCGCGCCAAACGCGAATATGTCCGTGCGATAATCGACCGTTTGTCCGCGCAACTGCTCCGGCGACATATAGCCGGGAGTTCCCAGCGCCTTGCCGCTGTCCACCGTGATGGTCGTTCCGCCCGTGTGTGCGCCATCGTCGCCCCCCTTCGGATGGACCAGCTTAGCCAGCCCGAAGTCCAGCAGCTTCACCTGGCCGTCCTTGGTCAGGAAGATGTTGTCCGGCTTCAGATCGCGATGGATGAGAGCCTTGTTGTGGGCCGCGACCAGCGCGCGCACGATCTGCGTTGCGTATTCGATAGCCCGCCGCAGCGGAATGGGCCCTTGCGTCAACCGCGTCCGCAGGGTTTCGCCCTCGAGCAGTTCGGACACGATGTAGGCGGTCCCGTTATGGTCGCCGATGTCGTAGATAGCCAGCAGGTTGGGATGGTTCAGCGCAGCCAGTGCGCGGGCCTCCAACTCGAAGCGGCGAAGACCTTCCGGGTCTGTTTCATACTGCGCGTTGATGGTCTTGATGGCGACTTCGCGGTTGAGGCGCGTGTCGCGTGCGCGATACACCTCGCCCATTCCGCCGGCGCCAAGCACGGCCACAATTTCGTATGCGCCAATTTTGGACCCCGGCTGAAGTGGCATCGCGATTCTGCGGGCATTATACGGCGTAGGTAGTCGGGACCAGACGGAGGAATTTTGCCCGGTTCCCGTTCCTGCATGTGCCGCTGCGGGCTTTCAGGAGGGGTGCGTTCCGGCATCGTTTTGCCGGGGTGGGGGAAATGTCGGGTGCCCCTTTCGTGGTGCATCCTGAGCGGAGCTAAGGACCTGCTCTTGGCCGGGACAGAAATCAGGGCTGTCCGATCTTGGGTGTCAGATATCAGAAAACCTGCGAAGCCTGATGCTCCATACTCCTTGTTACAGTCGCCAGCCTTCTGTGCGCCTGTCAGAAACATGTTATTGCCCACATCCGCAACCGACCCTATACCCAAGGTACCAACGGCAAGGCCGAGCGCTTCATCCAAACCGCATTGCGCGAGTGGGCTCATGCGAAGGCCAATACCACTTCCGATCATCGCCGCCAACACCTGCCTTGCTGGCTCTTGCAGTACAACTGCCACGGCCCGCATGTTAGTCTTAGTGGCGCTTTGCCGATCAGCCGTGCTCCTTTCGATCGGAACAACCTGTTGATACACCACAGCTAGTTACTAAAACCATGCCTGACTTCCTCTTAGAGATCGGTACCGAAGAGATTCCCGCCCGAATGATCGACGACGCGCGCGAAGAATTGTCCACCCGCGTTGGTGAGCTGCTGAAGCGAGAGCGTCTTAGCGACACCCCGGAGATCGAGTCCTATTCCACGCCGCGGCGTCTTGCCATGATCGTGTCTGAAGTTGCGGCCTCGCAGCCGGATGCGATCGAACAGCTTACCGGACCGTCCGTAAAGGTCGCCTACAAGGATGGCAAGCCAACTCCCGCCGCCGAGGCGTTTGCCCGCAAGGCTGGAGTCTCGCTGGAGAATCTGGAGAAGATCACGACCCCGAAAGGGGAATACATTGCCGCGACCGTGCAGAAAAATGGTCGCTTGGCGTCAGAGATTCTTGCGGAATCGCTGCCCAAAGAGATTGCCGCCATCTATTGGGCCAAGAATATGTATTGGCGCGGGAAATCGGCGGAGCGCTTTGTGCGACCCGTGCGCTGGATGGTCTCGCTACTGGGAAATGAAGTGGTGCCCGTCGAATTTGCCGGCATTCGCGCGAGGAACCTCAGCGAAGGCCATCGCATTCTGTCGCAGGGCTCGATCGAGATCGCCAACTCATCTGAGTACGTCGACAAACTCTCGCAGAGCGCTGTGGTTCCGTCTTCCGTCGCTCGCGAGGAGCGCATTCGCAAGGCGCTCGACCATGCCACGCGCACGATTCCGTTAGCGCGCTGGCGGGAGGACAAGTCGCTGCTTGACACGGTCGTCAACCTGACGGAATTTCCCTCGGTGATTTTCGGCAGCTTCGATCCGGAATTCCTGTCGCTTCCGCAGGAGGTTCTGGTGACGGTGATGCGCGATCACCAGAAGTACTTTGCGCTGGAAGACTCCGAAGGCAAGCTGCTGCCGCACTTTCTGGCGGTGCTGAACACGGATGGCGACCCCGACGGCCTGATTCGCCACGGCAACGAGCGTGTATTGCGCGCGCGCTTCAACGATGCGCGCTTCTTCTGGCAGACCGATCAGAAGATTTCGCTGCGCGAGCGAGTGACGATGCTCAAGGCGGTCACGTTCCAGAAAGACCTGGGCAGCTATTACGACAAGACGCTGCGCGTGCAGAAGCTCGGGAGCCTGATCTCCGAGACGCTGCGCGGTGCTGGAACGACAATTCGCCCTGGAGTAGTTTTCAAGGCTGCCCATCTCGCAAAGGCCGACCTGACGACCGAGCTGGTGAAAGAGTTCACCGAGTTGCAAGGCATTATTGGCGGGCTGTATGCGAAGGCGCAGGAACTCGATCCGCTCCTGCCGCGTGCCACCGCAGATGCGATCGGGGACGCAATCTACGATCAGTACAAGCCTGAGTCGATGGAGGACGACGTTCCACGCTCGATGGAAGGAGCGGTGCTGTCCATCGCGGACAAGGCCGACAGCATTGCCGGCATGTTTGCCTTGGGACTGATTCCGTCGGGATCGAAGGACCCCTTTGCACTACGCCGCGCGGCAAATGGAATCGTGAAGATCATTGCCGAACACAAGTTGCCGATATCGATCGGAAAGCTCTTCGAAGATGCTCACGCGGAGTATGCCGGCTCAGAGGCCGAGCAGCGCTTTGACAAGAAGATGGATTTCGAACAGACCATCCGCAGCTTCATGCGTGAGCGTCTGGAATTCTATCTGCGCGACGTGCTTGGCAATGCCTACGATGTGGTGAACGCGGTGCTCGCGGCAGGAAGCGATGACGTGGTGGATGCGATCGCGCGCGCAGAAGCCGTCACGCAGGTGCGCGGCTCGGAGGATTTCGCCTCGATATCCGTGGCGTTCAAGCGGATTAAGAATATCCTCCGCCAGGCGCGCGAGACGAAGAAGACGATAGCGCCTGGCGTGGATTCATCTGCGCTGATCGAAGAGGCGGAGAGGGATCTGGGCGCCGAAATTCCCCGGATCGCTGCGCGGGTTCGTGAGCTCGGGAGCGAGAAGAGCTACGGCAGCGCTTTGGTTGAGATCAGCCAGCTGCGTCGCCCCGTCGACACCTTCTTCGACAAAGTCATGGTTATGGTTGATGATGAGCGAGTCCGCGCAAATCGGCTGGCGTTGCTTCGCGATCTGCTGAGTGAGTTCTCAACCATCGCCGATTTCAGCGAGATCGTGATCGAAGCGAAGACGGCCTAAGCAGGTTGGCACAGGGCGTCTCTGCTGCTTTGTCATCACGAGGTCGCCTTGGCGGCCGAGGGATCTGTTCTCATTGGCGATACCACCGTATTCGCGTCAGTCGAGCATGTTCGGAGTGCCAACAGCGAGCAGATCCCTCGCGGACTGAAGTCCGCTGTGGATGACAAAAGGGGAATGCAACGACGCAGCTAATGCTGCGCCCCTTCAAAGCGGTGCTCCACGAGGCACAGCGCAGAACCCCTCCCAAGGTTTACCATCATTATTTGCATCTATTCATCTCGTAATTAATCGCAGAGGATTCCATCATGAGCACACACGCAGTCGATGTTGAGCACGAGAAATCCGCCGGCTCGCAGCCAGTGAAATACGTGTACTTCTTTGGCGAAGGCCACGCCGACGGACACGGCAAGATGAAAGACGAGCTGGGGGGCAAAGGCGCGGGCCTTGCCGAGATGACCAATGCCGGCCTGCCGGTTCCTCCGGGATTCACCATCCAGACCGAGGCCTGCCGCGAGTACATGCGCAAGGGCGATGTCTCCGCCGAAGTCAATCGACAGATGGACGAGGCTCTCGCACATCTTGAGCAGTTACAAGGGCAGCAGCTCGGTGGGGCCGACAATCCGCTGCTGGTCAGCGTGCGCTCGGGCGCGAAGTTCTCGATGCCGGGGATGATGGACACCATCCTGAACCTCGGCCTGAACGACGAGTCGGTGAAAGGCCTCGCGCAGCGTACGAACAATCCGCGCTTTGCCTACGACTCCTATCGCCGCCTGATTCAGATGTTTGGCAGCGTGGTGCTCGAAATCCCCAAGCATGCGTTTGAAGAAGTGTTCGACGGCAAGAAGAAGCAGAAGAAAGCCAAGCTCGACACCGATCTTGACGCGAGAGCACTGCAGGAAGTCATTGCTGAGTACAAGAAGGTCGTGAAGCAGCATACAAAACGTGACTTCCCGCAGGACCCCCACGAGCAACTCGTAATGGCGCGCGACGCCGTGTTTCGCTCATGGGGTAACGATCGCGCCAAGCACTATCGTCGCATGAACAACATCGACGACATGCTGGGGACCGCCGTCAACGTGCAGGCGATGGTGTTCGGCAACCTCGGCGAGACCAGCGGCACCGGCGTCGGGTTCACCCGTAACCCCGCGACGGGCGTAAAGGAGTTCTACGGCGAGTTCCTGATGAACGCGCAGGGCGAAGACGTTGTTGCCGGCATCCGGACGCCGATGCCCATCACCGAGCTAGACAGAGTTCAGCCCGAGGTTTACAACCAGCTTCGCGAAATCACGACGCGGCTGGAGCAACACTACCGCGACATGCAGGACTTCGAGTTCACTATTCAAGATGGCCGTCTGTACATGCTGCAGACGCGCAACGGCAAGCGCACTGGGCGCGCCGCGGTCCGCGTTGCCATCCAGATGGTCGACGAGGGATTGATTACGAAGGAAGAAGCGATCTTCCGCGTCGAACCGAACCAACTTTACGACTTCCTGGTTCCGCGCCTCGATGAAAAGAATGCAGATATCGAGGTGTTGGCGACCGGATTGCCGGCATCGCCGGGTGCGGCTGTCGGGCAGATTGTTTTCACGGCCGATGAAGCGGTGGAGAAATTCCAGAAAGATCCCAAAGCCAAGCTGATTCTCGTACGCGGCGAAACCACTCCAGAAGACATTCACGGCATGGAAGTCGCGGCCGGCATTCTGACCTCGCGTGGAGGCATGACGAGCCACGCGGCAGTCGTTACGCGCGGCATGGGCAAGTGTTGTGTCGCGGGCGCAGGTGACATCGAGGTCAGCGAAAAGAACCGCGAGATGCGCGTGCATGGCAAAGTACTGAAGGCGGGGGATTGGCTATCGCTGGATGGTACGACGGGGCGCGTCATCAATGGCAAGCTCAACACGATTCCTGCCTCGCCGGACGACCCTGAGCTGGTGAAGTTCATGGCGTGGGCGGAGCCGTTCCGCCGCATGGGCGTGCGCGCCAACGCCGACATCCCGCGCGATGCCTTGCAGGCGCGAGCGTTCGGCGCTGAGGGAATCGGACTGTGCCGCACCGAGCACATGTTCTTCGCCGAAGACCGGTTGCCGCACATGCGCGCGATGATTCTCGCCAACAACGAGAAGGACCGCCGCACCGCACTGAAGAAGCTGCTGCCCATGCAGCGCCAGGACTTCATCGGCGTCTTCCGGGCGATGGACGGATACCCGGTCACGATCCGCACCCTCGACCCGCCGCTCCACGAGTTTCTGCCGCGCCGCGAAGACCTGCTGGTTGAGATCGCCAAGCTGGAGATCACAAAGCCGAAGTCTCCCAAGCTGAAAGAGCTGCACACGTTGCTCAATCGCGTGGAGCAGTTGCATGAAGTCAATCCGATGCTTGGCCTGCGCGGATGCCGTCTTGGCATCACCTATCCCGAGATCACCGAAATGCAGGCGCGCGCCATCTTCGAGGCCGCAGTTAAGGTGGCCAAAGAGGGCGTCAAAGTGAAACCGGAAGTAATGATTCCGCTCACGACGGGATTGAAAGAGATGGCGAACCAGGCAGCAATCGTTCGCCGCGTGGCGGAAGAGGTCTTCAACGAGAAGGAGAGCAAAATCGAATACCTGGTGGGCACCATGATCGAGTTGCCACGCGCCGCCCTGGTTGCGGATGAGATCGCAAAGGAAGCTGAGTTCTTCAGCTTCGGTACCAACGATCTCACGCAGACCACGTTCGGTTTCTCGCGCGACGACGTCGGCAAGATCCTTACCGCCTATCTGGCAAACGGCATCTTGAAGCAGGACCCGTTCGCCACGCTTGATCGTGATGGAGTCGGACAGCTAATCAAGATCGCAGTGCAGAAGGGACGCGAGACGCGCCCAACCATCAAGATCGGCATCTGTGGCGAGCATGGCGGCGATCCGTCGTCGGTGGAGTTCTGTGCGCAGAACAACTTCAACTATGTTTCCTGCTCACCGTTCCGGGTGCTGACGGCACGACTGGCAGCCGCTCAGGCCGGCGCGAGTGCGGAGCTGAATGTGGAAGCGGGAAGAACGAAGTAGCGGATTGTGAGTAGTGGATATTGGATAGAAAGAGGCCCGGCGACGAGTCGAGCCCTATTTTCGATCTATGCCAGCCGATAGAAGCTCAGAGCGGCGTCGCCCTGCTCGAGTTTGCGATAGCGGACGAGTGAGCCAAACCTCTCGCCGGGGTCGAAGCGCTTCTCGTGCTCGGCCACGACGATGCTGGCCGGTTGCAACAGACGTGATTGCGAGAGAAATCCGAGCGTACGCTCGTAGCTTCCGCGCATACGGTACGGCGGATCGAGAACGCAGAAGTCACACACGACGCCGGTCGCCTCCAGCAACTGCAAGGCCTGCGCCACCTCGCGCTCCTGCACTTCAAATCCAGAATCGATTGCCAGGCTCGCGAGGTTCTCGCGTACCAGCCGTGCGTGTTTCCTGGCTGATTCGACGAAATAAACCTGGCGCGCTCCGCGGCTCAGCGCCTCGATGCCGACCGCCCCGGTGCCCGCGTAAAGATCGAGCCAGACGCTACCTTCCAGCTCAGCGGATGACACCAGCACGTTGAACATGGTTTCCCGCAGGCGATCGCTTGTAGGCCGCAGGTTAACTCCGGGGAGCGACTTCAGCGGACGGCTGCGAAATTTTCCGGCGATGATTCGCACCTCCGCAGGATATAGAATTTTCAATGAGGAGTGCGCGTGTTTCGAGGCTGGTCATTTCCGGCAGGGCGGCTGTTCGGGGTAGATGTCCGGATACATCTCACGTTCCTGTTCCTGCTCGCCTTCGTGTGGTTTACGGAATCGGCTACGATGGGCTCCTCCGGCGCGGCCCGGGGGCTGGCGCTGGTGGCAATTATCTTTGGTTGCGTGGTGTTGCACGAGCTTGGACACGCTCTCGTTGCACGCCGCTTCGGGTTGGTGGTGCGATCGATTCTCCTGCTGCCCATCGGCGGAATGACGCTGATGGAAGAGCCGGGGCCAGACCATGCGAATCCGGCGCGAGACATCCGCATATCGATCGCTGGTCCGCTGGTGAACCTGGTGATCGCGGGAGTTTCCGCGCTGGCCATCCATGCGTTGATGCCGCAGGTGAAGCTTTGGGGTGATCCGCTGGTTCACGCGAGCAACTTGCCGCGCAGCCTGGTATGGGGCAATGTCTTCCTCGGCGCATTCAACTTGCTGCCGGCTTATCCCATGGATGGCGGCAGAATCCTCCGGGCATTGCTGGCCGAGCGCATGGATAACGTTGTGGCGACCCGGCGTGCAGCGTTTATCGGACAGGTGTTCGCCATGGCGCTAATGCTCGCGGGCCTGGCCTGGAACGTCTGGCTGGTCCTGATCGGTTTCTTCCTGTTCCTCAGCGCACAGATGGAAGACCGCTCCGTACTCTTCCATTCCTTGCTGGATACGCTGAGCATGGAAGACGTGATGCTGACCGGCTTCAGCATCTTGTCGCCCGCCGACACGCTGGAAGACGCGCTGCACAAGGCGGTCCATACGTTACAGGACGATTTCCCTGTGGTCCGCGGCAGCGAAATGGTGGGCGTCATTAACAAGCAAAGAATTGTTGAGTCACTGCGGCGAGAGGGCAACGGCTATGTGCAGTCGGCGATGATGCGCAATTTCGAAATCGCGCAACGCAAAGACTCTTTGGCCTCGGCTTTCCGAAAGCTCGGCGCAAAAGGATTGACGATGATTCCTGTGGTTGACGACCTGCGCCTGGTGGGGATTGTGACCCTGCAAAACCTGACACACAGCGTGGGGCTGGTGGTGGAGAGTCGCAGGCTGCGGCAGGGTGCCTAAATAGATCACCCATCTCCTGCAGTGGGCTACTTGGCCCGCTGCCACTCGCGATAGGCTTCGCTTTTGGAGAGCCCAAACTCCTTCGCTGCCTGCTTGAGGGCGGATTTCTCGTCCACACCGTCGGACTTCATGAGCTCGCGGATGCGGGCCGCGACAGATTCAAGGCTGGGAGCCGCCGACTGTTCTTCGGCTTTCGCGATCAGAAGAGTGATTTCGCCCTTGACGTCAGCGCGCTTCTTGAGCTCGGCGAGCACTTCGTCAGCGTGCCCGCGCAAGAATTCCTCATGTAGCTTTGTGACCTCGCGCGCGATAACAACACGCCGGCGCGGGCCGAGGATCTCGACCACGTCCTGCATAGTTTCCAGAAGCCGGTGCGGCGCCTCATAAAAAATTAGAGTTCTTGGGGACGGCCGAGCCGTTTCGAGCAGCGACCGACGCGCGCCCGATTTTGCGGGCAAAAAGCCGCCAAAGCGAAAGGAATCTGTCGGCAGTCCGCTGGCGACCAGAGCGGAGAGAAACGCTGAGGCCCCGGGAATCGGCACGACCCGAATATGGTGCCGCACCGCGAGTGCGACCAGACGGTATCCCGGATCGCTCACCCCCGGCATTCCAGCATCGCTAACCACGGCAACATCGTCACCGTTCTCCAGATGAACGATGAGCTCGGAAGCTCGCTCCAATTCGTTGTGCTCGTGGTAGCTGATCGTTCGCTTTTCGATGCCGTAATGATTCAGCAGCTTCTGCGTCTGGCGGGTGTCCTCGCAGGCGATGAGGTCGACTTCTTTCAGCGTCCGCAAGGCCCGCAAGGTGATGTCTTCGAGGTTGCCGATGGGAGTTCCGACCAGAAAGAGAGTTCCTGAAGTGACGGAAACTTCTCCTGCTTCAGCGTGATGTGGCTGTCCGTTCCGAGCCATCGCGAGAAGTTTACACCTGCGCGCGCACTGGGCGGGTGCTGGCGTTTGCGGCAGGTGTTACGAGCAGCATAGCGTGCGATGATTCTCTGTGCTGCTCTTTCTTCGGCGCCTGGCAAACCGCAATATGTCCCTCTATGCGCAACTGGACCAGTTGGAACGCTGCGGAATTGTGCCAAGTGAAGGAACTGGCATCGCAGATTTTCTGGCGCGCCACTCCGAGAGAGAGTACGAAACCCATCCCTTCCGGCTGCTCGTGAGCATGCTGGGAGAGGAATCCAGCGATCCACCACATGGCCCATTGTGCGACCAGCTCTGGCATCTGCGCGTTGGCTGCATTGCCGGCCCAGGAGATTACACGCGCATCGCTCTTCGCATGGCCACTCTTGCGGGGCAATCCCTTGCCTTTTCCGATGTTCAGGAGGAGTTCGATTCTGCATCGGGCATTGTTTGGCTGAGATTCGGGCTACATGGGCAGCAGGTTAGCTGGCCGGCTCGCATTCGCGAGCAATGGGTCGATCCCGACGTTTTCAGTCGCTTTGCCGCCCTGCTGGACGCGTGGGACTCTCCGGCGCGCTTCACCTACCTGGATTTGGGTGGGCAGGATGTACTCATCGGCTGCGTAACCCCAGCACAATTCATGGAGTTCCGCCGCCGCACCGGACTTAGATTGGAGTGGTTAGGGTGATCGCGACGCCCAATCGCTCTAAGGTTCCGCAAGAGCAGCAACTCTGTTCCAACCTGTAGCTGCTGACTCGCGTCCAACAAGGGGTGCTGGACGGAGTTCCCATTGTTGAAGCCGCGAATTTCCTGCTGATCGCGGGCCTGGTGTTCTATGGGTTCTCGTTTTTTGCTCAATATCACTCAACGGGAAAGTGGGCCAAGAACATCACCAGCCTGTTAGCAGGGATGGGGATGCTCACGCTGGCATTCGCTCTTGTAATCACACCGCGCAATGCCGAGGTTATCGCCAGTATCGCCGAAACCCATGCCTCAAACGTGTTCCTGGGAATCAGCAGCGGACTGCTCCTGGCCGCGATTGCAGCCTTTGGGATCATTACTTATTGGCGGCCCGTCCGGTTGCGGCACGAACGAAAACTCGAAAGAGACTTGAGCCGTGAGCTACCAAAGATTCCCTAACGCAAGACCGGCATCCGGACGCTCCGTTCTCGCCTGGCCTCATCCGCCTGAGCCTCCCCAGCCGCATGACAGCGGAACCGGGGCCTTGCTGCAGTCGGTCGGCCCCGGTCTCTTGACGGGTATCGCGAACATAGACCCCTCGGTGGTGATTACTGCGACTGTCGTAGGTGCGGCATTTCACTTCTCCTTACTGTGGGTGATCGTACTTTGCATTCCGTTCCTTTCAACCGTGTTTGCCGTTTCCGCGCGCATCGGCTATGAGGCCCGCAAGGGTTTGGTAGACCTGTTGCGAGAGAACTATGGCCGGCGCCTGGCGGCGGTCTGCGCGCTGGCAATTGTGGCCATCAACATGGCCATGATCATCGCCGATCTGATGGCGGTGAGTGATGGCATGAGCATCATCCTGCTGCAGAAGAGGAGTTTCTTTGTCGCGGCGGTCGCTTTCACGGTCTGGTACTTCCTCATTTTTCGCGATTACCGCAAGCTGACGCGAATCCTTCTCTGGTTCTCGGCGCCACTATTTCTGTATGTGCTTGCAGCCGCCCTGTCGCGCCCCAACCCATGGAGCCTGCTGGTCGGCACCTTCATCCCGCACGTCAGCCGCGGTCCTGATTACGTGACCGCCATGATTGGATTATTCGGTTCGCTGCTTACGCCGTATGTGCTGGTATGGCAGACCAGCTCACGTCGCGAGCAGGCAATGATCGGCGGTGCCCGGCCAAGGGCCGCCGATTCGCATGCCGGTACGTTTGCTAGCGCCATACTTTCCTACAGCATTGTTGTCGCTGCCTCGATGGTGCTAAATCTGCCCAGTCCAGTCGACATGACGACCCGGCAGGCAGCTGCTGCGCTGACCCCGGCGGTGGGGAGCGTTGGCACACTCCTGTTCGCCGTCGGGATCATCGGTGCTGGAATGGTCGCGCTGCCCGTACTGGTAGCCTCGATGTGCTACAGCGTGGCGGAGGCGATGGGTTGGCGCTCCGGCCTGAGCGAACACCCTTGGGAAGCCAAGAGCTTCTATGTGCTGATCTCGGCGGCGCTTTTCGTAGCGAGCGTAGTGAATTTCTTTCGTATCAATCCAGTCAAGGCGCTGTACTTCTCCCAGGTGCTGGCCGGAATTCTGACCATACCCATCCTGATTTTTGTTCTGATACTGTCCAACAATCCCCGTGTTATGCAGAGCACCAATACCCGTAGCCAGAACTTCTGGATGGGCGCGGTTATTGGCGCTCTGCTGGCTGCCGGCGGCTGGTTCCTGATCAGCCAGCTCCTCTCCTGAATTGCCGAAGAAAAGGCGTGCCGGCCGAGATACTCGCGTCCAATAAGAAAGCGGTGCCGAAGCACCGCTCTGCTGAGCAGCGCGCCCACGGGGGCGCGCTGGAATCGATCAAGGAGCACAACGTTTTAGGATGCGACGGTTCCCCTTAAGGCACAATCGCGTTGACGAAGTTGGCGCCATTTGGCGTGCCCACTCCGGTTACATTGTCCCAGCCGGGACCCGTGACTAGCGAGCTGTCAGAGCCAAACCCGAGGGTGTACCAACGCTTCGAAGACGCGCTCTGATAGAACGCGCTGGTGAACTGCGTGGGCACGTCGGGACCGACCAGGTTCGCAGGCTTCTCATAAATCGGCTGAATTGCTCCGGTGAAGATTTCGCCCGCCACGTTCGTTGGCGTGAATTGCGAAGACTGCACGATGTCATATACCGCGTTCTTCGGCAGAGTGTACATGTACGGCGCCGCAAGACCAGCGGAATGGCCATTCTTCTGCTGGCTCTTCTGGTTCACGATGGCCCATACCCCGGAGAACATCGGGCACGATGCACTGGTGCCGCCGATGACGCTCACCGTGTACGTTCCCGGGTTGTTGTAGGAGGAGATGATGGTGACTCCGGTGTAAGGATCAGCCGTCAGCGAGACATCAGGCTGCTGGCGTCCGGTGCCTGGCAGGCCATTCTGGTAGGACGGCTTGGGGAAGAACGTGCTCATGCCGCCGCCGCCGCCATAGTAGAAACACTGTCCCACCGGCATGTTGTTGCTGAAGCAGAGCGGTGGAACATCGGGGTTGAAATTTGGCGGCTCAGCGATCTTCACGAGAGTGGTTCCCCAGCCGGTCTGGAACTGAAGACTGTAGTCGGCGTTAAGGAATACGCTGGCGCCGCCCACCGCCGTGGCATGAGGCGAGTTCGAGGGTACGCTCACAGTGATGTGGCCCACGTCACGATAGAAATCGCCTGAGTCGCCGGTAGAGAAGTTGACGGATACGCCCAGCCCGGCGGCCTCGGCGTTCAGATCGTCCCACGCCTGCATGTTCTGGGAATCATCGTCGTATTCATCTCCACCGTAGCTGTTGGAGATAACGTTGCCCAGACTGTTATCCAGGGCGTATTGAATGCCGCCCATCAGGTTGTTGTCGAAGTTGTCGATGGTCTCGATGAGCACGACTTTGGCGCCAGGTGCCATCGCGTGTGACCATTCGATATCAAGCGTAGTCTCGCCAGCCCAGCCTGAATCGAACGGCGGAGGTCCCTGGGGATCAAACACTGCAAAGTTAGGCGCCGGAAGACTGAAGGTACTGGAGAACTTACCGATATCAGCCGCCGCAGTCGGAGATCCAAAGGCATCGACCACCACCACCGTTTGCCCGGTGCCATCTAGGCCACCGTTATAGAGCGAGTTCAACCCGAAGGCCGTCTGCATGGCAACAGGTTCGAATCCGCATGGTGGCAGGTGTCCCTGCCCGTTGTTGATGTCCGCTCCATAGCGGTTGCCGGAGTAGTAGCCGATCGGGAAGGTGCCGCCGGTCGTGTAGGCGTGCACTTCCTGGCCGCGATAGCACTGGTACTCGTAATAGATCTGGCCCGGCTTCTGAACCGGCTGGCCCTCGTATTCCTTGCCAGTGTCCGGATCCACCGGAACCACGTGATGCGGTTTCATCTGCATCTGATGAAGTCCGCCAACGGAGGCGATGACGCCCGCCAGTTGTGTCGGAACGGACGGGTTATTGATGTTGGAGTAGCGCGTCTCTCCATTGCGCAGGAAGCGGTCGATTTGCACACCAAATGCCTTCTGCACATCGGCAACTGTGCCCCGCGCACTGACGGTGTAATTGAACCTGTTGGTTGCCGTGACGGTCAGGCCCTGCGACTTGAGGAAGTCCTGCACCATCGAGGCTTCATGTGCCGAAGGGGCGAACCGGGCTGCGTATTGATCCGGTGTGAGCCACTTCTGGAACAAAGGCGAGTTGCGGTCGTAGAGCTGCTTGAGCAGCGCATCGCGTCCTGCGCGATCGTGCAGCGCCAGCCGGACAGTGATGTCAATCGTCCTGGCCGGATTCTCAGCTCCAAGATTGGTTGCGGTTGCGACGTAGGGAGGCACACTGTTCGGGATTGTGGCGGCCGCGAACGTGGTCGGGGCCAAGCCAGCGAACAGCACGAGGATTACGGCGACTCCAAGGAGTCTCGGTATCGTAATTCGTTTCATGGTCAGAATCTCTCCATTGCTTGCTTATCAGGAAGTCGGGACGAGGCCGGAGCATTCGGACTTGGCCGAAGGCATCCGACGCTGACGGAGTGCGAACCGGGATTAGGGCAGCAGCCGGCGCTTCAGCACTCCACCCAGCCCTAACGCACCAGAGCTCATCAGGAGCAGCGTGCCCGGCTCTGGAACATCACCTAGCGTGGCCGAGCCGCCAGATTGATAAATCTCATTGCCATCACCGCCGGGTACGGTCTCTCCCAGCACGATTGCGAGAGCATAGGTGCCATCGCCTTCCAGAGGAGAGAAATTGAACAGGCCCTTGTACTCCTGGATGTTGCCGCAGAAATTGCAATCGGGCACCACGAAACTGCCGACCATCGTTCCGTTGATGAACACATCGTTCTCGTAGGAATGGCCAGGGTTGCCACCGAGGTTGTTCTGCAGGGAGAAGTCATACGACAGCGATCCGATGAACTGTTGTCCGGTGAAGAAGATTTCCGTGACAAAGTCGCCCGAAGTGTACAGCGGTTCGCTCTGATGTCCCAAATCACCAAGGAAACCGCAGCCGGCGCCAGCACTACAGGAATAGCTCGTATCGCTGGGAAACGTGACTACCGTATCGGCATAGGCGACACCCAGAGCACAACACGATAGCATTAAGAACAAAAGCATCGCACGCGTGCAGGTTTTTTTCATTCGATCCTCCGCAAATTGTGAAATGGCCCAAAGTGATGTGGCTGTCTTTAAGTAAGTGAGCAGGGCACACCATCGATGATCCGCTGACAAAGTCAGCGGGCCGCTCATGCTGTGTGCGCCGTCGTTTCAACAGCCAATTTGGGAGTGTTACCCGGTCCCCACAAAAAAACGAGACAATCATAGTCTCGTTTCCGCTAATAGCAAGGGGAAACGTCAACTATCGTCTGCGTAGTTTTGAGAGATTTCTGGCCGCACTACGAAAGTGCTAGTAGAAGATTGGCAGGTATAAATCAGAAGTGAGTATTGTCTTCGCTAATAACTTAACATTCTCCGGTTCTGCGACCTGCGGGAGCCAGTTGTTCTAAGCCACGCGCGCGCCCCTTTCGGGGCGCGCGGTTTGAGTATCGATCAGTGAAGGCGGATATTCATGAATTACGCGATCACACTTACGGCACGATCGCGTTCACGAAATTCGCGCCATTAGGAGTGCCAACGCCGGTTACGTTGTCCCAGCCCGGGCCGGTAATTAACGTGCTATCCAGCCCAAAGCCGATGTCGTACCAACGTGTGGAGGTTCCCTGATAAAACGCGCTGGTGAACTGGGTAGGCACATCAGGCCCGGTCAGTTTCGCTGCTGACCAGTACTGCGGTGCTCCACCAGTGAAGATGTTGC
>Ga0335085_10008723_pt1 | contig 15436 bp, 16 predicted proteins | sample Lox_Sample_45_FD_206712 | JGI IMG/M metagenome (GOLD analysis project Ga0335085, IMG submission 206712) | Soil microbial communities from Loxahatchee National Wildlife Refuge, Florida, United States - Lox_Sample_4.5 | ecosystem: Environmental > Terrestrial > Soil > Wetlands | place: USA... | reverse complement strand
GAGCGCGCCCTGCTCGCGCTTGTCCTTGAGGCTGCCGAGGATCTTGATCAGGTCGCCGCGCACGGTGCAGCAGATGCAGCCGTTGTTCATCTCGACGATCTGCTCGTCGGACTGCTCGATGATCTCGCTGTCGACCCCGACCTCGCCGAACTCGTTCTCGATCACCGCGATCCTCTTGCCGTGATCCTCCTTGAGGATGCGGTTGAGCAGCGTCGTCTTGCCCGCGCCGAGAAACCCGGTGAGGATCGTCACCGGCACCATGCTGCTCTCCTCGCTCATCGTGTCCTCATCTGCAGTCCGCGCAGCAACCCGTGACCGTCACCTCGACGCGCTCGGAGCGGTAGCCGCGGGGCAGCGACGGCTGCCCGACGGAAACGTCGCCGAGGCACAGCAGCCGGCCGCAGCGCCCGCAATGAAAATGCGCATGCTCGTCGTGTCCCTGCAGGGCGATCGAATAGCGCCACGCCCGATCCGGCCCTGCGATGCGGTGCGCGAGGCCGTTGCGCACCAGCCAGTCGAGAATGCGATACAGGGTGACGCGATCGACGTCCCGCAGCCCCGCCCCGATCTCGTGATGCGACAGCGCGCGTCCCGCCTCGAGGAGCCGGCCGAGCACCCGGACGCGCGCGGCGGTCACGCGGCCGCCGCTGCCGCGTACCCGCTCGCCTGCCGCCTCGATCACTTCTCGCCGTGGCATAGAAAGAGGGCGCATTAGACCATCGTCCCGGCCCTGATGCAACCTTGTTGCATCTAGCCGGAGCCGAGAACGAAGCGGTGGACGACGCGGTCGGGGCGCAGGTCCTTGGAGACGTAGTAGCCCTCGCCAACGCGGAACACGTGGCGGCACCAGTTCTCGTCCACGCCGCCCGCGTGGAGCTCGAGGCACAGCTTGCCTTTCTTCGTCACGTACCACCTGCCTTCGCCCCGCATTTCGCCGCGGCCGTCCTTGCGCCGGCCGCTCGCCTCCATCAGGTGCCGGTCGCCGAGCTTCAGCACCAGGAACCAGTCCTGGTTCTCCTTGTGCATCACCTTGCCGGCGAGCGCCTTCCTGAGCGCCGCGCCGGAGAGGCGCTCCGGGTGCTGCGCCAGCACGTCGCGCAGCCGCGGCCGGTCGTCGATCTGCCCGTTGCCGGTGGTGAGGCGGTCCTCGGCGAGCAGCCGGCTGGTGCGCCCGGCGTCGAAGGTGCGGCCGGCGTACCGGTCCACCGCCGACATCGCGTACTGGCGACGGGAGACGAAGTCGTTCAGCAGCAGCGCCTCGCTCTCGCTATGCAGCTCGCGCGCGTAAGCCACGCGCTTGCCGTCGGCGCCGAGGAACACCAGCACCGGCGCCCAGTGCACGCGCACCTGGTCGATCACCTCGCGCTCCTCCGGCGTAGGCGCGAACAGGTCGATGTTGACCACGACGTAGTTCGGCTGCCATTTCTCGCGCACGCGGTCGCTGTTGAGGATCGCGCGCGTCGCCCTGCACGGCGCGCAGAACTCCGACATGCCGAAGTAGACGAGCACGTGCTTGTCGGGCTGCGCCCGGACGCGCTCAAGCGCCTTCGCGACCGTCGGCGCCTCGTCGTAGCCCTGCAGGAAGCGGTAGGCCTGCGCCGGCAGCGGCAGGGAGAGCAGCAGCAGCGCGAGCAGCCCGGTCCGGATCACGGCACAGTATATAGTGCTGCTCCCCGCGAACCGACCAGGCGCACCCGCGAGATGAGTCCGGGAATCGCATATGCCATGGGTGCGATGCTGCTGTTCGGCGTCGGCGACCTGATCTACAAGCGCGGCGCCGCCGCCGGCGCGCTGCCGCACCAGTTCCTCATGGTGCAGTCCTGGATCTTCCTGCCCACGGTCGCGGCCTACGGCGCGGCGACGGGCTCGCTCGCCTTCGCCAAGGGAACGCTCTGGGGCCTGCTGGTCGGCGCCTTCGTCCTGACCGGGTTCTACAACTTCGCCCACAGCCTGCAGTCCGGCCGGGTCAGCGTCAACGCGCCGGTGTTCCGGCTCAGCTTCGTCATCACCGCGGCGCTGGCGATCGCGCTCCTGGGCGAGCCGCTCACGGCGCACAAGGTCGCCGGAATCGCGCTCGCGCTCGCCGCTGCGTGGCTGCTCCTCGGCGCCGCGCCGGACGGCGGCGCGCCGGCGCGCGAGACCCGCTCCTCGCTCGCGCGCGTGCTGCTCGCCACCGCTGCGATCGGCATCGGCAATTTCGTCTACAAGTGCGGGCTGCGCGCCGGCGCGACCCCCGCCTCGCTGATCGTCGCGCAGGCGCTCGTCGTGGTCAGCTGCTCGACCGCGTTCGCCGGCATCGTCGACCGGCGCATCCGCCCGTCGCGCGCCGTGCTGCGCTACGCCCCGTTCGCCGCGGTGGCGCTCGCGCTCGGCTTCTGCCTGATGGTGGAGAGCCTCGCGCGCGGCGACGCGAGCGTCATGGTGCCCGTGGCGCAGATGGGCTTCGTCGCCACCTCGCTGTTCGGCTTCGTCTTCCTGCGCGAGCCGTTCTCGCTGCGCAAGGGCGCGGGTCTCGCCGCGGCGCTCGCCGCGCTGGCGAGCTTCGCCGCCGGCTGATCGGCGCTCACGCGCGCATCAGCAGCAGTCCCTTCAGGTACTCGCCCTCGGGAAACTCGAGCGCCACCGGGTGGTCGGGCGCGGCGCCGAAGCGCTCGAGGATCTTCGCGTCGACGCCGGCGTCGGCCGCCGCGCCCGCGACGATCGACTGGAACAGCTCCGCACCCACGCCGCCCGAGCAGGAAAAGGTCGCGAGCAGGCCGCCGGGCGAAAGCAGCTTCAGCGCCAGCAGGTTGATGTCCTTGTAGGCGCGCGCCGCGTTCTTCGCCTGCGCCGCGGTAGGGGCGAACTTGGGCGGGTCGAGCGCGATCAGGCCGAAGCGCCGGCCCTGGTCGCGCAGCGCGCGCTGGTAGGCGAACACATCCGCCTGCTCGAAGCGAATGGCGTCCGCATCCAGGGAATTGGCCCTCAAATTCTCTTTCGCCACTGCCAGCGCGGCGGCAGAGCTCTCCACCGCCGTCACGTGCTTCGCGCCGCCGGCGAGCGCCGCGAGCGCGAACCCTCCCGTGTAGCAGAACGCGTCCAGCACCTCGCGACCGGCGGCGAGCGCTCGCACGCGCTGGCGGTTGGCGCGCTGGTCGAGGTAGAAGCCGGTCTTCTGCCCCGCCTCGATGTCGACGTGGAAGCGCAGGCCGTGCTCGCGGACGACGCAGGACGGCGACGCGCTGCCGCGCACGAAGCCGGCGCGCGGCTCGAGGCCCTCGAGCTTCCGCACCTCGGCGTCCGAGCGCTCGAAGATCGCGTCGGCGCCGGTGAGCGCCTCGAGCGCATCGAGGATTTCCTCGCGCCAGCGCTCTGCACCCGCGGCAAGGAACTGCGCCACCAGCAGATTGCCGTAGCGGTCCACGACCAGCCCCGGCAGCCCGTCGGATTCGCCGTGCACCAGGCGCAGGGCGTCGCTGTCCGGGAGAACCGATGGCGATTCGCGCCACGAAATCGCCCGCTCGATCCTGCTTCTCAGGAAGACCTCGTTCACTTCAGCCGAAATATCGAAGGTCCAGGTCCTGGCCCGGATCTGCGAGTGCGGGCTGTAGGCGGCGAGCGCGAGCGGCTTGCCGTCGGCCGACTCGACGCGGACCGTCTCGCCGGCCTGCGGGTCACCCTCGACGCGCGCCACCGCGCCGGAAAAGATCCACGGGTGACGGCGCCGCAGCGACTTCTCGCGCCCGGCCTTGAGGCGCAGCGCCTTCACTTGCGCCGCGCGCGCGGATGCGCGGCGTCGTAGACCTTGGCGAGCGCCTGGAAGTCGAGGTGCGTGTAGACCTGCGTGGTCGAGATGCTGGCGTGCCCCAGCATCTCCTGCACCGCGCGCAGGTCCTGCGAGGACTGCAGCACGTGGCTGGCGAAGGAGTGGCGCAGCACGTGCGGGTGCACCGGCGCGCCGAGGCCGCGGCGGCGCGCCCAGGAGCGCAGGCGGCGCTGCACCGCGCCGTGCGCGATGCGCCGGCCGCGCGCGCCGACGAAGAGCGCCTTCTCGCCGGGCGCGGCGAGCTGCCCCCGCCGGCCGAGCCAGTCGCGCAGCGCCTCGCGCGCGCGCGCGCCGACCGGCACCGTGCGCGTCTTGGATCCCTTGCCGGTCACGGTGACCTCGCCCTGGCGGAGGTCGAGGCGCCCGTCGCCGGCGTCCAGCGCGACGAGCTCCGCGAGGCGCAGCCCGGAGCTATAGAGCAGCTCGAACATGGCGCGGTCGCATGCCGCGGCCGGCGAGGCGGGCGCCTCCCCTTCCAGCAGCTGCTGCACCTGCTCCACCGAGAGCGCCTTCGGCAGGCGGCGCGGCGATTTCGGCGCGCGCACGCCCTGCGCCGGGTTGGCCGGAAAGCCGTGCTGCCGCGCGAGCCAACGGTACAGGCCGCGCCAGGCCGAGAGCGTGAGCGCGAGCGTGCGGCCCGAGAGCCCCGCCGCGTGCAGCCGCGCCACGAAGCGCCGGATCTGCTGCGCATCGAGCTCGCGCAGGCTGCTGCCCTCCTTCAGCTTGAAGAGCAGCTCGAGCGAGCGCGCGTAATTCGCCAGCGTGTGCCCGGCGAGCCGGCGCTGGTGCTGCAGCGCGGCGAGCCAGGCGCGGCCCAGCCCGGCGTCGCCGCCGGGCGGCTTCACGCGCGCGCGGCGAGCGCGCCCGCGGTCAGCTCGCCGATGCGGCGCAGGTAGATCGTGCCCATCTCGGGATAGAAGCGCTGCGGGTCCTCGCTGCCGAGCGCGAGCAGCCCCAGCGTCCGCGTCTCGCCCAGCGGCACCAGCGCGACCGAGCGGATGTGCTCCTGCGCCTCGCGGAACCAGCCGAGGAACGGGTTGCCCGCCGCGGGCCCGCACTGCGGGCCGCCCATGGTCCCGGCGCGGTCGGCGAGCTCGGCCTCGACCGGGCCCGCCTCCGGCGCGCCGTCGGGCAGCGCGCGTCCCCACACCCGCAGCGCGACATGCGGCACGGCGAAGTCCTCGCGCAAGTGGAAGTACAGCGCCTGCGCCGCCGCGCCGAAGTCGCGCGCGCCGATCAGCGCCAGCGACAGCCGGTGCACCTTCTCGCCGATGGCGTCGTTGTCCTCGCCGAAGCGGATGAACTCCTCCAGCCGCCCTTCCAGCAGCTTCACCTTCTCGCGCAGGCCGACGATCTGGCGCTCGGTGAGCGGGATCGCGCGCCCGCCGTGCGGGTGCGGCACGTAGATCGACTCGAGCAGCTGCGGATGCTGGTCGAAGAACTGCGGGTGGGCGCGCAGGAACTGCGCGATGTCGTCGGCGTTCATGAGAGCCTTTTTTAGAGTTCGATCTCGCCTTCGAACACGGTGCGGGCGGGGCCCTTCATCCAGACCGCATTGTCGCCGCCCGCCCAAGACACGGTCAACGTGCCGCCGCGCGCCTGCACCGCGACCGGCGACTCGAGCAGGCCGCGCAGGATGCCGGCGACCGCGGCGGCGCAGGCCCCGGTGCCGCAGGCGAGTGTCTCGCCGGCTCCTCGCTCCCAGACGCGCAGGGCGATGCGGTGCCGGTCGCGCACCTGGGCGTAGCCGGCGTTGACGCGGCCGGGAAAGCGCGGGTGATGCTCGATCCGCGGGCCCTGCGTGGTGACCGGCGCGCGCTCGACGTCCGGCACGAACTGCACCGCGTGGGGATTACCCATGGACAGGACTGCCAGCTCGACTTCCTCGCTTCCAACGGACAATTTCTCCGACCAGACCCTGCCCACCTGCGGCGACCCCATGTCGACGCTCACCTCGCCGTCGTCCTCCAGCCGCGGCACGATCAGCCCGCCGAGGGTCTCGACGCGGATTTCGCGCTTTTCCGTGAGGCCGCGCGCACGCACGAACTTGACGAAGCAGCGCGCGCCGTTGCCGCACTGCTCGACCTCGCCGCCGTCGGCGTTGAAGATGCGGTAGCGGAAATCGTTCCCGGCCTGGCGCGGCTTCTCCACCACCAGCACCTGGTCGCAGCCTATGCCGAAATGGCGATCCGATATTCGCGCGAGCTGGGAGGAATCCAAGGAAAAGGAAGAGCCGCAGAAGTCGAGGACGACAAAGTCGTTGCCTGCGCCCTCCATTTTCGCGAAGCGCAGCTTCACCGCGCCTCCGCGTGCTTCGCCAGCCGCTCGCGCACCTTCTCTCCGATCTCTAGCGCCAGCGCGAGCGCCTGGCGGCCCTCGGCGCCGCCCACCTGCGGCGCGCCGCCGGCGCGCACGGCGCGCACGAAGTCCTCGGTCTGCGCCGCGAGCTCGTCGGCGCGCGCGAACGCCTGCTCGCTCTCCTCGATGCCGGCGGCGCCCTTGCGCACGTGGCGCAGGCGCTGCTCCTGCAGGTCGGCCGAGACGTAGCCGTCGTGGCGGAAGACGCGCAGCTTCCTCACCGGCGACTGGCTGACGCGGCTCGCCGAGATGCTGGCGACGCAGCCGTCGGCGAACTCGAGGCGCGCGTTGGCGATGTCGATGGCGCCGGTGAGGACGCGGAAGCCGCAGGCGCTCACCTGCTCGACCGGCGCGCGCGCCAGCGCGAGCGCGAGGTCGAGGTCGTGGATCATGAGGTCGAGGACCACGTCTACGTCGGTGCCGCGCGGCTTGAAGGGCGCGAGCCGCTCGATGTCGATGAACAGCGGCCGCCCGCAATCGGCGGCAAGCGCCTGGAACGCGGGATTGAAGCGCTGCAGGTGGCCGACCTGCAGCACCAGGCGCTTGCCCGCCGCGAGCAAGAGCAGCGCGTCGGCCTCCTCCAGCGAGCGCGCGATCGGCTTCTCCACCAGCACGTGCACGCCGGCCTCGAGGCAATCGCGCACCACCGCGGCGTGGCGCTCGGTCGGGACCGCGACGCAGGCGGCGTCGATCCTCGCCAGCCACGGCCGGTAGTCGGCGCCGTGGCCGCCGCCGGTGCGCGCGGCGACCTCCGCCGCGCGCTGCGCGTCGGCGTCGACCACCGCCACCAGCTCGGCGCCGGCGCAGGCGGCGAGCTTCTCGGCGTGGAAGCGGCCCATGTAGCCGGCCCCGATCACCGCAGTGCGCAGCCGCGCGCCCATCTCAGTAGAAGGCCGCCTCGCCGGCGGGCCGCGTCTTGAAGCGCTTGTGCATCCAGTGGTACTGCTCGGGCATCTCCAGCACGCGCTGCTCGATGTAGGCGTTGACGCGGCGCGTGTCGGCCTCCGGGTCGCCGCTCGGGAAATTCTCCCACGGTGGCTCGATCCGCAGCACGTAGCCGCGCGGCTCCATGCGCGTCACGCAGGGCAGCACCGGGGCGCCGGACAGCTTCGCCAGGCGCGCCAGCCCCGGCATGGTCGCCGCGGGCACGCCGAAGAACGGCACGAACAGCGCGCCGCGCGGGCCGTAGTCCTGGTCCGGCAGGTAGTAGAAATGCCGGCCCTCGCGCAGCGCCGCGAGGATCGCGCGCACGCCCTCCTGGCGCGAGATCAGCCGGATGTCGCCGAAGCGGCTGCGGCCGCGCGCCAGCAGCTCGCCGAAGCGCGAGTCCTTCTGCCGCGAATACATGCCCGCGGCCGTGATCTCGCAGGACAGGCGCGTCGCGCCGGCGTCCAGCCCTACGAAGTGCGGCACCAGCAGGATCGCGGGCGCGCCGCCGAGCGCGTGCAGGTGCTCCAGGCCCTCGAGGCGCACGATGCGCTCGACGCGGGCGCGCGGCGACCACCACAGGACGCCGCGATCGAGGAAGGCCTGGCAGAAGGCGCGGAAGTGTGCCCTGGCGAGGCGTTCGCGCGCCGCGCCGTCGAGGGCGGGGAAGCATTTCTCGAGATTGACGCACGTCACGCGCCTGCGCTCGCCGATCAGCCGGAACGCCGCCCAGCCGACCGCGCCGCCGAGCGCGCGCAGCGCCGCGAGCGGCAGGAAGTGCGCCAGCCACATGGCGCCGAAAATCAGCCGGCTCACCGCGGCCCGGCCGCCCCGCGCGGGCGCTTGTAGCGGTTGTAGCCCCAGAGGTACTGGCCCGGGCTCCCGGCGACGAGCGCCTCGAGCGCGCGGTTGAGGTAGCGCGCGTCGCTCTCGCCCGCCTCCGGCGCGGGCAAGGGGCGCACGCGGATGACGAACCCGGCGCCGCGCGGCAGGCGCTCGCCCCAGGCCATCAGGCATTCGGTCCCGGGCCGCTTCGCGAGCTTGCCGGCGAGCGTCATGGTGTACGCGGGACGGCCGAAGAACTCCGCCCACTCGCCCTCGCCCTCGCCGGGCACCTGGTCGGGGAGGATGCCCACCGCCTCGCGCCGCGCCAGCGCCGCCACGATCTCGCGCACGCCCGAGAGGTCGGCGCGCGCGAGGCGCACGTTGTCGCGGCCGCGCCCCTCCTCGATCAGCGGCTGCAGCCAGGCCATCTTGGGCGGCCGGTACAGCACCGTGATCGGGAAGCGCTCGGCGGCGGCCTGCGCGGTGATCTCGAAGCAGCCGAGGTGCGGCGTGAGGAACACGATCGCGCGGCCCGCGGCGCGCGCCGCCTCGATGTGCTGCTCGCCGTCGACGCGCCGCACCAGCGCCATCACCTCGGCGCGCGGCCGCAGCCACACCAGCGGCAGCTCGGCGAGCAGCTGCCCCGCGGCGGCGATCGCGGCGCGCCGCGTCGCGGCGTCGCCATAGCCCGCCTGCGAGAGGTTGTCGCGCAGGTGCCGCCGATAGGTGGGCGACAGCCCATACATCGCCCATCCGAGGGCGGCGCCCGCGAGTTGCAGCAGGCGTAGCGGCAAGCGCGCCGCGAGCCCCATCAGCCAGCGCGACATCTGTTATCCTTGCTGCCCCGTTTTTTTCAGGCCGCTCTCCCGAGCGCGCACCGCAAGCCCATGAGCGATTTTCTTTTCACCTCCGAGTCGGTCTCGGAGGGCCATCCGGACAAGGTGGCGGACCAGATTTCCGACGCCATTCTCGACGCGATTCTAAGCCAGGACAAAGGCGCCCGCGTCGCAGCCGAGACGCTCGTCAAGGACAACCTGGTGGTGCTCGCGGGCGAGATCACCAAGAAGCGCGAGGCGCACGTCGACTACCAGGAAGTCGCGCGCAGGACCATCAAGCGCATCGGCTACACCGACCCGAAGATCGGCTTCGACGCCGAGGGCTGCACGGTGGTGGTGGCGTACGGCGAGCAGTCGAAGAACATCGCGCAGGGCGTCGACCGCGAGGTCGACATGGACCAGGGCGCGGGCGACCAGGGCCTCATGTTCGGCTATGCCTGCGACGAGACGCCGGGCCTGATGCCGCTCGCGATCTATCTCTCGCACCGGCTGGTCGAGCGCCAGTCGGAGCTGCGCCGCGACGGCCGCATGCCGTGGCTGCGGCCCGACGCCAAGTCGCAGGTCACCGTGCGGTACGCCGGCGGCAAGCCCGACTCGATCGACACGGTGGTGCTCTCGACGCAGCACGCGCCGGAGATGTCGGGCAAGGCGCTCGAGGAGGCGGTGATCGAGCAGATCATCAAGCCGGTGCTGCCGAAGAGCTACGTCAAGGGCAGGATCAGCTATCTCGTCAACCCGACCGGCAGCTTCGAGATCGGCGGGCCGAAGGGCGACTGCGGCCTGACCGGCCGCAAGATCATCGTCGATACCTACGGCGGCTCGGCGCCGCACGGCGGCGGCGCCTTCTCCGGCAAGGATCCCTCCAAGGTGGACCGCTCCGCGGCGTACGCCGCGCGCTACGTGGCGAAGAACATCGTCGCCGCCGGGCTCGCCTCGAAATGCCTGGTGCAGGTGTCGTACGCGATCGGCGTCGCCAGGCCGACCAGCGTCATGGTCACGACGCAGGGCACGGGCAGGATCGCCGACGACAAGCTGTCGCAGCTCGTGCTCGCGAACTTCGACCTGCGGCCGCGCGGCATCATCCAGATGCTCGACCTGCTGCGCCCGATCTACGAGAAGACCGCCGCCTACGGGCACTTCGGACGCGAGGAGCCCGAGTTCACCTGGGAGGCGACCGACAAGGCGCTTGCCTTGAAGCAGGCCGCGTAGAGGCCCGCGGGAAAGGCGCAGGCCGCGTAGAGGCCCGCGGGAAAGGCGCAGGCCGCCTAGGGCTTCAGCCAGCCGTTCGCCGTTCCCCGCTCGACCATTCGCGCGCACTGCGCGCGCGTGAGCAGCGTGTTCTCCGGCGCCGAATCCGCGCGCATCAGGTTGCGCGGCGCCTCCGAGTGCTCGCCCGAGTCCATCAGGACGTGCCCCAGCTCGTGCGCCAGCGAGACCGGCAGGTCGCGGATGCCGGCCGTGATCCACACGGTGCCGGCGAGCTCGGGGCGCGTCGCGGTGTTGCCGTGCCCGAAGGCCTCGGCCTCGAACTGCGGCGAGTTGCGCGTGTCGCGCACGAAGAACACGGCAGGACGCGCGGGATCGAGCTCGCGCGCCAGCGCGCGCGAGCGCGGCGTGTCGAGATCGCGCATTTCCGGCGCCCCGCCCTCCAGCCGGTAGAGGGTCGCCGCCTCGAGCGCGACGCCGCACTGCGCGAGGATCGCCGCCGCGCCGCGCACCGCGGCGGCGATGCGGCGCTGCGTCCAGGAGGAGCCGGCGAAGGCGAACAGGGAAAGCTCGAGCGGATGCGAGCGCCGCGAGCGCGAGGAGGCAGGCCGCAAGACGGTTTCGGCGCGAGGCGCGCGCCGCGGCGCTCAGCCGAACAGCCACCAGGCCGCGACGGCGCCGGCGAGAGGCAGCATGGCGCAGAAGCGCGCCATGGTGATGACGTGGCGGCGCTCGTTCTGGTCGAACTCGGGCTTCTTGCCGACCGACTTGGCCCGCCTCGAGACCACCGACTTGAGCAGCAGGTAGTCGACGACGAAAAGGAACGTTCCGCCTGCGAGCCCGATCAGGAATCCCTTCAGCCAGATGTTCATGGATCGCCCCTTCGCCCGGAAGCCGGCAGTCTAGCGCAGCTCCGGCCGGGCCATGAGGAGAGCCGGCCCGCGCCAGATCTGCAGCCAGGCGCCGCGGAACGGGACCTGGTACTCGGGCGCGGCCGAGCCCTCGCCGGCCTGGCGGCGGCGCTCGACGGTGAGGACCCGCCCGCCGGGGTGCGCGGCGACCCAGGCCGCGACCTCGGGCGGATCGAGGATCTCGATCGGCACGCGCAGCCGGCCGACGAAGTTGTACTGCGCGTGGTACTTGCCGAGGTGCGCGAGCGGTACGTGCCCCCGCTCCAGGCGCCCAAGCACCGCCGCCGCGGGGCGCGGGTCCGCGTACGGGACCACCGCGGGAACCACGCCCACCAGGAGCACGGCGATCGCCAGCAGCATGGCGACGGCGAGCGCGCGCAGCTGCTCCAGCGCCGGGCGCGCCGCGACGGCGAGCAGCAGCGGCGCGCCGAGCGCGGCGAGCGCGAGCGGCCAGCGCGGGATCGACGCCGCCCAGTGCGCGGCGCCGGGCACCCCGGGCGCCTGTCGCAGGTAGTACAGGAACGCGGGCAGCGCGACGAATCCCGCCAGCGGCAGCAGCATCTCCCAGCGCCGCGGCGCCGAGCGTGCGCGCTCGAGCGCGAGCGCCGCGAGCAGCGCGAACGCCGGCAGCTCGGGCACCAGGTATTTCGCCTGCTTGCCGCTCACCAGCGAGAAGCCGGCGAGCGCGAGCAGCAGCCAGGCGAGCAGGAAGCGCGCGGCGGGGTCGGGCGGGCCGGCGAAGAGCTCGCGCAGCGCCTTCCACAGGCGGGGCCACACCAGCCAGGGAAACAGGATCAGCGGCAGCAGCGGCGCGTAGTACCACCACGGCTCGCGGTGCGCGAAGGAATCCGCGACGCGGCCCGCAGTCTGCCCCCAGAAGATCGCGCGCCGGTACGCTTCGCCCCCGGCGAGCCCGGCGGGCACCGCCCAGGCGAGCGCGATCGCCGCGCCGAGCAGCACGCCCAAGCCGAGGTCGGCGTACCAGCGGAGGGCGCGCGCGCGCAGCCGCGACGCCCACCACGGCGCGGCGAGCGCGGCGGGAAGCACGTGCAGCAGCACCACTGGGCCCTTGGCGAGCACGCCGAGGCCGATCCCGGCGCCGAGCCAGAGGATCCCGGCGCGCCGCTCGCCTCCGGAGAGCTCGAGCACGCCGATCATCGCGGCGAGCACGCAATCGGCGAGCAGCAGGTCGAACATCGTCAGCGTGACGAAGCCCGCGAAGAGCAGCGTGCCGAAGAGTATCCAGGGGGAAGCGCCGCGCCCGCCCCGTAGCAGCCTCTCGATCCTGAGCAGCAGCGGCACCGCGGCGAGCGCGCAAAGCGGCCCCACCAGGCGCGGCCACCAGTCGTTGACGCCGAACGCGGCCCAGCCGAGCTGGATCAGCCAGAACAGCAGCGGCGGCTTGTGCGGGTACGGCTCGCCGTTCACGTACGGCACGAGGAAATCCCCCCGCAGCCACATGTCCCAGGCGACCGAGGCATAGCGCGTCTCGTCCACCGGCCACAGCGGGCGCAGCCACAGCGAGCCGAGCGCGATAAGGCCCCAGCCCGCAAGCAGGAGCGCGAGGCCGCGATCGCCCGCGGCGCGTCCGCTAGCCGCGCTCATCGAGCGCGTCGTCCACTTCCGCGCCTAGGGTGCGGCCGCGGCGGTAGCGGTGATAGAGCCAGACGCCGAGCGCCGCGGAAGCGAGCAGCAGCGCCACCGCGAGCGCCACGCGCGGCGCGCCGCCGACCTCCACGCCGCTGCCGGCGAGCGCGAACGCGAGCGTGAGCGGGTAGTAGCCGATGAGCGACCCGGCGAGGAACGGCCCCGGCCGCACGCTCGAGACGCCCGCGGCGAGGCTGGTGGCGAAGTTGTTGCCGAGCGGAAGCAGCCGCACCAGCAGCGACATCGCGAACGGGTTGCCGGCGAGGAACGCGTCGATGCGCCGGACCCGCGCGCCGAAGCGCGCGCCGAGAAGCGGCCGCCCGACGAGGCGCCCGTAGGCGAAAGTGAGGGCGCAGCCGAGCTCGGTCGCCGCGAGCGCGAGCAGCGATCCGGACCCGGCGCCGAAGGCGTAGCCGCCGAGGAAACTCACGACATGCCGCGGCACCGCGATCGCGGTCGCCACGCCTCCCGCCGCCACGAACAGCAGCTGGCCGCCGACGCCCTGGCCGCGCACCTCGCGGTCGATCCAGTCCTCCGACAGCAGGCTGCGCAGCCCGCCGCGCTCGAGCAGCGCGCCGAGCGCGACCAGCGTGGCGAGGAAAACCAGCCCGGGGGCGAGCGTGCGCAGCTTCACCGGCGCGGGACTTCGCTCGCCTCGGGGCGGCGGCCGCGGCGCCGCAGCCACATCACCCCGGCGAGGTCGACGATCCCGACCCAGAGGCGGTCGAGCACGCCGTAGTTGGAGCGACCGCGCGTGCGCGGCCGGTGGCCGACCTCGACCACCCGCGTCGCGCCGCCGTCCCGCTGCACCAGCGCCGGGATGAAGCGATGCATGTGATCGAAGTACGGCAGCTCGAGATACGCGGCGCGCCGCACGAGCTTCAGGCCGCAGCCGGTGTCGGGCGTTGCGTCCCCCAGCAGCCGCGAGCGCACGCCGTTCGCGACGCGGGAAGACAGGCGCTTCACGAGGCTGTCCTGCCTTCTCCTGCGGTAGCCCGAGACCAGCGCCACCGCGCCTTCCGCCTCGTCCCTCGCCCCGATCAGCCTCGGGATGTCGGCCGGGTCGTTCTGGCCGTCGCCGTCGAGCGTCGCGATCCACTCGCCGCGCGCGGCGCGCACGCCCGTCATCAGCGCAGCGCTCTGCCCGCAGGACTCGCGGTGCCGCAGCACGCGCAGCCTCGGGTAGCGTGCCATCGCCTCGGCAAGGCGCTCGGGCGTGGCGTCGCGGCTGCCGTCGTCGACGTACACGACCTCGAACTCGCCGCGGCCCTCGAGCGCGGCATGGATTTCGGCGAGCAGCGGCAAGATGTTGTCCTGCTCGTTCCTCACCGGGACGACCACCGACAGCGACACCCGGGGACTCGTGGCGAAAAGCCGCATTATCCCATTCCGGGCTGGCGTATAATGCCGCCTGCTGAGGAGCGTTGCGTTCCCCCCGGGGGATCAGGCTCAGCGAAATCAACGGCGCTCGCATCGCAACCGGTGCGGGCGCTTTGCTTTTTGGGACCCCGCGAACGAGAAAGGAGCACCGCAGCCATGAACGCACCCGACCAGAAGCTCGCCGACTGCGCCATCGCCGACGCCGCGCTCGCCGGCTGGGGGCGGCGCGAGATCGCGATCGCCGAGTCCGAGATGCCGGCGCTGATGGCGATCCGCGAGGAGTACTCGCTCACCAAGCCGCTGAAGGGCGCGCGCATCGCGGGGTCGCTGCACATGACCATCCAGACCGCGGTGCTCATCGAGACGCTGCAGGCGCTCGGCGCGGAGGTGCGCTGGGCCTCGTGCAACATCTTCTCGACGCAGGACCACGCTGCCGCGGCGATCGCCGCGGCGGGCACCCCGGTGTTCGCGAAGAAGGGCGAAACGCTCGCCGAGTACTGGGACTACACCCACCGCATCTTCGAGTTCGGCCGCGACCGCGGGCCCAACATGATCCTGGACGACGGCGGCGACGCGACGCTGCTGATGCATCTGGGCGTCAAGGCGGAGAAGGATTCCTCCGTGCTCTCGAAGCCAGGCAGCGAAGAGGAGGTGGCCCTGTTTTCCGCCATCAGGAACCGGCTCGCTTCGCGGCCGGGCTGGTACGGCAAAGTCGCGAAAGAGATCCGCGGCGTCACCGAAGAGACCACCACCGGCGTGCACCGCCTCTACCAGATGGCGAAGGAAGGCCGGCTGATGTTCCCGGGCATCAACGTCAACGACTCGGTGACCAAGTCCAAGTTCGACAACCTCTACGGCTGCCGCGAGTCGCTGGTCGACGGCATCAAGCGCGCCACCGACGTCATGGTGGCGGGCAAGGTCGCGGTGGTCTGCGGCTACGGCGACGTCGGCAAGGGCTCGTCGCAGGCGCTGCGCGCGCTCTCGGCCCAGGTCTGGGTCACCGAGGTCGACCCGATCTGCGCGCTGCAGGCGGCGATGGAGGGCTACCGCGTCGTGACCATGGACGAGGCCTGCGACAAGGCCGACATCTTCGTCACGGCCACAGGCAACTTCCACGTCATCACGCACGAGCACATGAAGCGCATGAAGGACCAGGCGATCGTGTGCAACATCGGGCACTTCGACAACGAGATCGACGTCGCGTCGCTGGAGAAGTACAAGTGGGAGGAGATCAAGCCGCAGGTGGACCACGTCATCTTCCCCGACGGCAAGAGGATCATCCTGCTCGCCAAGGGACGCCTGGTGAACCTCGGCTGCGCCACCGGGCACCCGAGCTACGTCATGAGCTCCTCATTCGCCAACCAGGTGATCGCGCAGGTCGAGCTCTTCGGCAACACCTCGAAGTACCCGGTGGGCGTCTACACCCTGCCCAAGCACCTCGACGAGAAGGTGGCGCGCCTGCAGCTGAAGAAGCTCAACGCGCGCCTCACCGAGCTCACCGACCAGCAGGCCGCCTACATCGGCGTGCCCAGGGCCGGCCC
>Ga0335085_10008722_pt1 | contig 15437 bp, 11 predicted proteins | sample Lox_Sample_45_FD_206712 | JGI IMG/M metagenome (GOLD analysis project Ga0335085, IMG submission 206712) | Soil microbial communities from Loxahatchee National Wildlife Refuge, Florida, United States - Lox_Sample_4.5 | ecosystem: Environmental > Terrestrial > Soil > Wetlands | place: USA... | reverse complement strand
ACGTACGCCAGCCACTTCGAGTCGGGCGAAACTCGCGGCTCCTTCTCGTCCGCGACGCTGACGAGCAGGCCCACCGGCTTCCTCTCGCCCTGGAGCGGCAGGAGATAGACGTTCCGGTTGGAGTCCGGCGTGTCGGCCCGGTACACGACGGCCTTCCCATCGGGCGTGAAGAGCGCTTCGCGGATGGGATTGTCCGCGCGATAGAGCATCGTGGCGTCCGCGGAGCCGTCGGAGGGCTGAATCCAGATGGAATTGTTCGGCTCCCGCGACGACATGTACAGGAGCGTCCGGCCGTCCGGCGACCACTCGGGCCGGTTGTTGAACCCCGAATGCGTGATCCGTTCCCGGGTGTGCAGCGTCAGGTCGGTCACCCAGATCTCGGATTCCGTGGCGCCCTGGACCTCGTAGGCCAGGCGGCGCCCGTCGGGAGAAAGCCGGGGATGGAGATACACCTGGGCCGAGTCGAGGATGGGGTGCGACTGGCCGTGGAGGTCGACGGAGACGAGCTGGCTCACCGCCCCCCCGTGCTGGTAGAACAGCGTGCCCGACTCGGAGAGGGCGACCGGCACGTCCCACCCGGACGCCGGCACGGTCACGCTGTCGTCGACCTGCACGGGCGTGCCCGCTTCGAGCCGGTCCACGTCGAACGGCGCCGCCATGACTGCCCCGTCGGCCCGCACGTAGATCAGCTGTCCGTCCGCCAATCCGACGGCGCGGATCCCCTTCAGCGCGGCGAAGACCTTGGGCTTCCCGGTGGCCATCGGGATCACGCCGATGTTCAGATCCGTGGTGCTGGCGATGGTGCTGCTGTAGAGAATGAGGCGCCCGTCATCGGCCGCCACGGGGGAAAGCTGGAGCCGCTCGCCGGTGGCGGAATCGAGCTGGGTGAACCGTTTCGGGTTCCCCCCGCCCGCCGACACCCGATAGAGACCGCTCCCTTCCGAGTAGATCCCCCGCCCGAAGACGATCTCCTGGTCCGAAATCCAGGTGAGACCGGCGGCGTCGGTGCCCGAGATGTCGATGGGGCAGATCGTCGTGATGCCGCTCCCGTCCACCGCCACCTTCTTGAGCTTCCCGTCCGGCGCCCGGAAGGCCAGCCACTTGCCGTCCGGAGAGAACGCGGGGTTCAGGGCGCCTTCGGTGCCGGGGAGGGAGCGGCTCACCAGACGGTCGAGGTTCCGGACGTTGATGGTCCAGGGGTCGTTGGGCGGGCCCCCGACGTAGGCGACCATCTTCCCGTCCGGAGAGATGGTCACCTGGGTGGCGACCCCGCCGATGGCGAGCGCGAGGTTGTCGGGTCGCATCTCGAACCGGATGACCCGGCCGGCGGGTCCCCGGCGCGCCCATCCCCATACCCCGCCGACGGCCAGCAATCCGCAGAGGGCGATCCAGGGCAGCGGTGATCGCGCGCTCCAGGCGCCCGGCGCCTCGCGCCGCAGGGTCCGCGCGCTCGTGGGGCGGAACCCCGGGCCTCCCGCCTCGGCGGAGAGCGCGCTTGCGAACTCCGCGGCCGTCTGAAACCGGTCCGCGGGGAGCTTCGCGAGCGCCGTGAGCACCGCGTCGTCCACCGATTCGGGCACGGTATCCCGGAATCGCGAGGGCGGCTGGGGCTTTTCGGTGAGCACCTTGGCCACGACGGCCTGGGCGGTGGGGCCGGTGAAGGGCGGGTCGCCCACCAGCATTTCGTAGGTCACGCAACCCAGCGCGTACACGTCGCTCTTGGCGGTGATGTCACGTTCCCCCATGGCCTGCTCGGGGCTCATGTAGAACGGGGTGCCGAGGGACATCCCGGTTTCGGTCATGCGGGTGCCGCCGGCTTTGCTCGCGGCGAGGGCGATCCCGAAGTCGGCGATGAGCGCCCGGCCGTCCAGCAGCATGATGTTTTCGGGCTTGATGTCCCGGTGGATCACGCCGCGCCGGTGCGCATAGTCGAGCGCGCCCGCCACTTCGCCCGCGATGCGGACCGCCTCGCCGATCGCCAGCTGCTTTTCGCGGACCAGCCGCTCCCGCAGCGATTCGCCTTCGACGAAGGGCATCACATAGAAGAGGAAACCGTCGGCGGTGCCCGAGTCGAAGAGCGGCAGGATGTTCGGGTGTTGCAGGTTCGCGGTCGTCTTGATCTCGGCGAGGAAACGCTCGCCGCCGATCACGGCCGCCAGCTCGGGCAACAGGACCTTGAGCGCGACCTTGCGGTCGTGCTTCAGGTCGTGCGCCAGGTAGACCGTGGCCATGCCACCCTGCCCCAGCTCCCGCTCGATGCGGTAGCGGTCGGCCAGGCTTGCCCTGAGGCGCTCGAGAGTCATCCGACGCTCACCGAAGGGTGGTGCGCCGAAGGGCCTCCCCTGAGGCGCTCGATGGCGTCAGTCAGACGGTGCCCTGCTCATCGTAGATCGTCTCGGGGACGAACATGAAGCCTCCCTGGGGCCTGGCGGTGAATCGCTGGGGCAAAGGTGGGCCCGGGAAGCGGGTCCCGCTACCCGAAGCGAATGCCGCATTGAACCCGCCCGGGCGTCAGCCCGGGGTTCTCCGAATTATCTTCCCCCGCATGGACCTTCACGAAGCCATCCACACCCGCCGCTCCATCAAGCAGTTCACCAGCCGCCCCGTGAGCCGCGGGGAGATCGAGCGCTTTCTCGACGCGGCCATCCAGGCGCCGAACCACCGGATGACCCAGCCCTGGCGGTTCTACGTGCTGGGACCCGAGGCCCGGCGCAAGTACGGCGAGGCGCTGGGCGCGCGCAAAGCGAAGAAAGTCGAGGACCCCGAGGCCGCGCGCGCGGTGGCGGAGAAGGTCGCGGCGCAGGAGGCGGGGCTCCCCGCGATGATTGCGGTGACCCAGACCGTCGATCAGAACCCCGAGATCCGCGAAGAGGATTATGCCGCGATCATGATGGCGGTGCAGAACCTTCTGCTCGCCGCCCACGCGGAGGGACTCGGCACCCACGTGCGGAGCGGCGCGGTGATGGACGATCCGCGAGCCCGGGCCGCGGTGGGGGTGCCGGAGGGGGAGCGGATCGTGGCGCTGATCCAGCTGGGTGAGCCGGCCGCGGCGCCCGAGAAGAAAGCCCGCCGGCGGGCGGCGGACGTCACCACCTGGGTGCCCTAGTTGGCGGAACGCCCTACGGAAGCGCGAAGACCTGGACGACGATGTTGCTCGAAAGCGGGCTCGCCGGGGGTGTGATCACCCGAACCAGCTGATTGAGGTACGGTCCCAGCTCGAAGAACTGGAAGCTCCCTCCTGGAAGCTGAACTGACTCTCCCTCCCCCTGTCCGTACACCGGCTGGATCTCACCGAACTGAGAGGGGAAATCGGTGACCATTCCGGTGAAGATGTCCGTAAGGTCCCAACTGGAGGTCTTGGGAGCGTAGGGCTGCGGCGATTCCGACGTCAGGAAGGCGAGCATGGCGGCCGGCAGGACTTCGCTCATCGGATGGCCGATGGCGGACTGGAAGTTCGCCACCCCGGTGAGAGGCGAGGTGGTCAACTCATGCAGCACGCCGGCCTCTGATCCGGCGAACCGGTCGACGGCCCAGCGGAGAACGAACCACGCTCCCCCGGTGAAGGAGGCATCGGTTGGGGTTTCCGGTCCGAAGGGCGAGCGCATGTTGTGATTCAGGGCAAACTCGTACACCAAGCTGAAGACGTCGAACATGGCGTAGGGCTTCCCCACGCAAGGCCCGTACGTCGGACGCACCTCGCAATACAGTGTGTTGGCGTAGTGGGCGTGCGTCTTCCAGCCGTTGCCGAAGTGTGTCCGGGCCCACAACTCCACCGCGGCGTCGGCCTCGGCTTCCGTCAACCACACCTCGTCGGGGTTCTCGCCGCGGGAGATTCGTTCCGCGTCCGCGGTGAGATAGTACGCCTCGTGCATGATCGCGCTGCGAATGGTCCACAGCCACACGTCGGCGGTCAGGCCGCCGTAGCCGGTCCCCGGGTCAGTGGGAACCCCGCCGAAGATGAACTCGCCGGTATTGCTGGATGGCGCGTCCTCCTCGGAGAAGAAGTCACACCCCGTCGAAACGGCGGAATATCCCATCTGGTTGATCGTGGGCGACAGAACGAGGGACACTTTGCCGCTTCTGTCCAGCAGGCTGTCGAGCGCCAGCGGGTTGCCGAAGTCCGTGGTAAGGGTAGGCCACATGTCTTGGTCGAAGTCACGGCCCACCGTGGCATACGCCGAGTCAGCCAGCCCGGCGAGAGGCGACGCAAGGTCCTCGAAAATCCGGACGTGGGCGCCTTCGTACGCAAGACGCGCCTGAATGGTCGTGTACCGTGAGCAGTAGTCCGGATAGTTCACGTTGGGGATCCGGAACGCCGCGACGCCGTTGATCTGCGTGCTGGCACTCAGCGTGGGCCGCGATTCCCGGTCCGCGATCAGCCGGGCCACGGGTGACCCGGCCTGTCGCCGGAACGCGGCGCCCTCCTGGTGCACCAGCAGCAACCGCCGGGCGTTCCGTGCCAGCGTGTCCACGGCGACGGCGATATCCGGCACGCCGTATTGCGCTCCGGCGGCCGTGGCCTGGGGTGGCCCCCGGGGAGCCACGGGCCCGGCCAGCACGGCTCGGCCGGATAACGCCGTCGCGGAATGGCTCGGGTCGGTGTCGACGTTGGTGACGCTCAGGAACAGATCCCGATCGGTGGTTTGGCTGAGCTCGAAACAGCCGGCGACGCCGGCACCGATGATCACGGGACCGGTGGTGTCCGCCGTGACCGGCACGGCCGGGGAGAACTCGACCTGGGTCGTGGTGATGTTACCGCCGGACGACAAGACGAGCTCCGCGGCATGGGCGCTGTCGCAAGGGAAAGCGTCGCTCGCCGGGAGCGCGAGGGTAAGCGTGGTATCGGTGGCCGCCGTAACCGGGATGGTCTTGCCCCCCAGCGTCGCGGTGTTCTGGGCCGGGTCCGGCGTGAACCCGCTCCCGTGAATCACGCCCTCGCTTCCGGCCAAGAGCCGGCCGGGGGTCACGCCGGAGATCAGGGGCGCCGAGGGCGAGCGCACCACGACGGTCGCGCTGCCGCGGACCGATCCGGTGGCAGCGGTGATGAAGGCGATACCGCCGGCGACGGCCGTGACGTGACCCTTCTGAGTGACGGTGGCCACGCCAGGTTGTGAAGACGACCAAGTAACCGGGTAGGCGTAGATGTTGTCGTCGATTGCAGTGGTCGACGAGCCCACCTGGAGGGTGTCTCCGATCGCGAGTATCGCGGAGTCCGGTGTCAGGGTGATGCGCGAGGGCCGGATCTCCGTCACCGCGAACCCCACCGAAGCCGAGACGGAATCAATTCGAGCGATCAGGCGGGCGGCGCCGTAGTGCCGGGCCTGGACCGCCACCGCCGTGTCGTGTACCACGCCGGCATAGATCGTGTCGGCGAGGAAGAAAACCGACGTATCCGAAGAGGTTACGACCAGCGTCTTGGGCGGCAGCGTGCCGCCGGCGCTGTCGGTGACGATGACCTGGATGTGAAACGGGTGGTAGTTGACGACCGCGTCCGTAAGCGACCAGGATATCTGCTCGAGTCCGGCTCCCTTCACGATCACGGTGGCGGTGTCCCGGACGGGATCCACCCCGTTCTCGAGTCCGGTGATCCGTCCGACACCGGGGTGGAGGGCGTAGACGCCCGAAGTGCTGAACGACAGCACATTCGTATCCAGAATGGTGGGCGTGACCGGGCCGTAGACGTGCGCAACGCCGAGCGAGTCCCGTCCGACGGCGTACGGTACCTGAACGGTGTTCACCGCCATGACGATGGTGTCAGGGTCGAAGCGCCAGTCGGTGATGCGATGGTCCGTCATCACGAAAGTCGAGTCGACGGCACCTTCCGACCTCGCCACGATCCAGACGACTCCGTGGCTTACGGCGGTCAGCAGCCCGTAGTACCCGTAGGCGGAGTCCGCAATTACCCGCGCCACGGTCGTGTCTCGCGAGAGCCAGGCAACCGGGACGCCCGTTACCGGGTTCCCCGCGGCGTCGAAGAGGAAGGCCGGAACCGTATCAGCGGGTCCGACCAGTATTACGCCGTCTCCCGGCCCGAGAATGGAGACGGTGGTGACGGACTCCGGCACCACATGGATCATGGCCGTGTCCGCAAAGGGGCCAGTCGCGACCCGGATTCGGCCCCATCCCAGCGCCGTGGGTGTCAGCAGGCCGGTGGTATCCACGTTGACGATCGCGGTGTCCAGTGTAGACCAATTCACCCGTTGCCCCGCCACCGGAGTGCGGGCGGAGCTCAACACCGCCGGGACGAGCTGCGTCTGGTGGTAGCGCTTGAGCGTCACCGAATCGGGGAGCTCGATGGACGCCACCGCGTACTGAGCATCGAGGAATGCGCCGCCGGTGACCGATCCAGCGCCCGCGTAGACCGCGAAGCTTCCGGGCGTGATGGCCGTGACGAGCCCGGTCCCCGAGACGGACGCGCGAGTCGAGTCCGATACGTGCCAGATAGGCTTCAGCGACAGCGTGTCGCCCCTCGCGTCGAGAACGGTGGCCGCGAGCTGCAACGTACGCCCCACGAGCAGCGAGTCCTGCCCCGGACTCACATGCACCGCCGCCGGCGGAGGCGTACTGTTAGGGCCGGTCGAGTCCCGGCAGGTGATGGTCGAGAAGAGCCCGATCCAGAGGAGGAGCAGGATACGCGAGCGCTTGGGCCGGACCCGAACCGCACATTCCATACGGGGGAGAAGTTGTCCCGCGGGCCTCGAGGCGTCCAGGGGAGCAACGTTTCATTTCGCAATCACTCTGACGATAAGTATGATTCCTAGATGACCGCCGTCGCACCGGCTCTCGCCCTCCTTCCGGCCCCGAACTCGGCGACGGCACCGAGCCGCGGGGAGGAGCAGGGAGCGCGCGCGTGAACGGCGAGATCGTTCCGGCGGGGCCTTCACTCATCGACCTCGTCCGCTCGCTCTTCGTGGAGTACGCGGAGTCCCTCGGCTTCAGCCTGTGCTTCCAGAACTTCGACCAGGAGCTGGCGACGCTCCCCGGCGCCTATGCCCCGCCCCGCGGCCGGTTGCTCCTCGGCCTGGCGGACGGCGCGCCGGCGGGGTGCGTGGGCCTCCGGCCCCTCGGAGACGACGCCTGCGAGCTGAAGCGCCTGTTCGTGCGGCCCGCCTATCGAGCGTCCGGACTCGGCCGGAGCCTGATGGACCGCATCCTCGCCGAGGCGCGCGGGATCGGGTACGAACGGATGCGCTTGGACACCGTGGTCGGAAAAATGGACCGGGCGATCGCAATGTATCGGCGATATGGCTTCAAGGAGATTCCGTCCTACGAGGCGCACCCGGTGCCGGGCACGATCTATATGGAGCTGGCGCTCAGTACAACCTGATCCGATAGCCGCCTTCGTTGTGCGTCAGCGCGAACTCGCGGATGGTCCCGGGGGGAACGTCCCGGAGCAGCCGCCGCACGAGGGGCCGCAAGATGGGCGCTCCTTTCGACCCCCGTCCCCTTCCCGTGACGATCTGCACCACCGCCCCCGGCGCCCGGGCCTTCCAGGCCTCGAGGAACGCGCGGAGCGCGGGCTCCACTTCGCCGGCCGGAAAGCCGTGGAGGTCGAGGGTGGCGACCGCCTTCGCGTCGAGCAGGGGGTCGGCGGAGCTGTAGCGGGGTTGGCGCTGTCTGGGCATCGGTGAAATATCGCCGGTTCCGCGTCACCGCGGCGTCAGACGGGCTCCCCGGCCAGCGTCTGGAGGACTTCCACCAGCCGCACCATGGCCCAGGTGTCTCGCTGGCAGTAATCGAGCAGGTCCTGACGGACCCGGTCGCGCTCGTGGCTGGGGATCCGGTCGGCCACGAAGAGGAGCCGGGCGATCTCGACGCTCGCGACGCGGCCGTCCACGATGACGAGATCGCTGTAGCTCAGCTCGGGGACGAGGGGCGTGAGGATGTCCTTGAGACTGAACGAGCCCCGGAAGTCGGGGTGGTACACGTTGTTCTTCACGACCGGATGCAGGTCCACGAGCTTCTTCTCGAGGCGCGCCAGATCGTCCGCGACCGCGGGGACGGCCACCTGGAGCTCGCGGATGCGGGTCTTCTCGAAATGAGTGTACATCAGCACCCGGTCGGCGTTCGCGGTGGCCTTGACCATGGCGGCGGCGAGCGGGGGCCGGGCGTCCCCCGGTCCTTCGGCGAGATGGGCGGCGTGGGTGTAAGTGCCGCCGGGCTGGCGCTCGTGATAGGAGAACTGCGCCGCGGCCTGCTGCCAGGGCGCCATGCCGGGCCAGACGGGGATGGCACGCGCGACGGTCTCGAAGTCGAGGAAGCCCAGCCGGCCGGGGGCCACGATGGGGGCGAGCTGTTCCGCAAGGCTCGGCTCGACCACCAGGCGACTCTCGGCCATGGCTTTGAGCTGGCGCTTCTGGACCACGTTGAGCTTCTCGCGCGGGGGAAGGTCGCGGATGGACGTGATGCCGCGGGCGAGGTAGGCCACCGTGGTCTTCTGGCCCACGCCGGCCAGATTCGAAATGTGGTCGAAGGCGTCGGGCCAGCAGCGGGCCAGAAAGGGGCACTCGCGGGGCTCGAAGCAGTGCGCGCCCACCGGGACGTCGGGGAGCGGTCCCGCGAGCATGTCCCGCTGGCTGCGGATCTCGTCGGCGACGCCGGGCAGGAAGGCCGCGACGGGACCGGTCACATCCGTGCGGGCGAAGAGTGACCCGGAGTCCGGGGCCCGGAATTCCCTGTTCAGGTGCATCACCTCGGCCGACGTGATGGACACGCCGCAGGCCGCCGCGACCCGCGCCTGCACGGCGACGTCGGGGATGTGCTCGGGCTTCTGCGAGCTGGCGGATTTCACCTCGACCAGGTGGTAGCCCTGAGGGCGCTTCTCGAGCACGTCGATCGCCACGAAGGTGTCGTCGGCGATGAAGGTCGCTTCGAAGATGGCGGGGACGCCCTCGGCCAGGGCCCGTCGCGTCGCTTCCACCCCCTCCGCGCCGGCGGTGTGCGGGAGGTCGATCAGCACGCCGCCGGGGAACCGGGTGCGCGCGGCCTCGCCCACCTGGCGGCCCTGGTCGAAGAGATCCTGCAGGACCTTGTCGGGTTGCAGCTCGGGGGCATCGGGCTCGTGGACTTCCCACCAGAGCTTCTTGTGGCATTGGAGTCCCGAGGTGAAGCGGGACTTGGAGAGCCGGTAGGTCTTCGGTGCGGTCATGCCTGAAACGTGCGGGGTGGATGTGACATTCCGGCTATACTGGTGCGCAAAGTGCGCGTCGGCAATGCCGGGGCAGGGCTTGCTGAGCGCCTAGCGCTAACCGCACAAAGCGCATAGCGTGGGCGCTGCCAATCGCCTGGGAGATCCGGTGCGCAGAACCCTTTGTTGGACTCTGCTCGTGGCCGTGACGTGGAGCTGCCACGACAACCCTGCTTCCCCCAAGTCACCCCCGCCTCCCGACCCCACGGGGAGCGTCAGGCTCTCGCTGGACAGCCTCACCGTGGCCGTCGGCGCCCAGCTCATTCGTCTGGGCATCCAGGTGAAAGACACTCTGGGCAACCCCATCACGCACACCGTGTCCTGGGCATCCTCCGATCGATCCAAGGCGACAGTCGACAGCACCGGGACGGTTCAGGTGATCGGCGCCGGCGCGGTGATGATCATCGCGACGGCCGGGACTCACGCCGACACGCTCCCGATTCACTCGACCGTGTTCTCCTACTCGTCCATCGCGGCGGGGGCGGATCATGTGTGCGCCGTGACTACAACCCAGGTGACGGTGTGCTGGGGCACCGGCGGGAACCGCGACCGGCTTGGCGTTCCCGACTCAGGCCTGATCGCATCGGGGGCCGTGGCGGTGCAGGGCGTGCCCCCCCTCGCGTCGGTGGCGGTGGGAAGGGAGCACGCCTGCGGGCTGACACCGGCCGGGGCCGCGTGGTGCTGGGGTGACAATTCCCGGGGCCAGCTCGGCATCGGAGCGACCGACGCGGAGGCCCACGAACCCACGGCGGTGACCGGCGGGCTCACCTTCAGCGCCCTGTCCACCGGGATGTACACCACCTGCGGCATTACGGGCGTCGGAGCGGCGTACTGCTGGGGATTGGACGAGTACGGGGCCACCGGCCATGGCGGAACCGGGGCGCCCGCGGACGACTCGGTGCCCCTCGCGGTATCGGGCGGGATCACCTTCAGCGGGATCTCCACCGGCACGGAGAACACGTGCGGGGTGGCCGCCGACAGCACCGCGTATTGCTGGGGAATCGCCGCAGGCGGGGAAGTGGGCGTGTACCCGTTTCCCGGGGCGTGCGGTGCCTACAACTACGAGGAGTTCTGCGCCACGCCGATCCAGGTGAGTGCCACGCTCAAGTTCGTTTCGATCTCGGCAGGAACGCTGTATACCTGCGGGGTGACCGGGACCGGAGCCGCGTACTGCTGGGGCGTCAATTGGTCCGGCAGTCTTGGCGACTCCTCCCTGGCCGACGATTCAGTCCCCGCCCTCGTGACCGGCGGCCACGTGTTCACGGCCGTCTCCAACGTGCAGTCGCACAGCTGCGCCCTGACCGCCGCCGGAGCGGCCTACTGCTGGGGAACGGGCGGCAACGGCGGCCTCGGGAACGGAGCCACGTTGAGCAGCACCTTCCCGGTCGCGGTCTCGGGCGGCCACGCGTTCGCGTCGGTCAGTGCCGGACTCTTCCCCACATGCGGAGTCACGACCACCAACCAGGCCTACTGCTGGGGAAGCAACACCAACGCGGCACTCGGCGTGGGAGGTTACCCCACGCCGATCGAGATCGAAGTCACGCCGACCCTGGTGACGGGACAGCCCTAGCCATCCCCGGCCGTCGAGCCTCCGCTTCGGGAGCCGCTCGAGCACCGCCGGCGCACAAAGTGACCGAGGGCAATGGCCCCCGCCGCCTCGGCATTCACCCGATGGCGGCCCTGGAAGCGTATACGTTGGAAGCCCCTCCACCGGAGCGTTCATGGCGAGCTGGCACCGCCTCGGCACCCGCGACGAACTGGCCGCACGGGTTCCGTTCAGCGTGAAGATCGAACGGCACCGCATGGCCGTCTTCCTCTACGAGGGACGGTTCGCCGTCATCTCGGACATCTGCAACCACAAGGGCGGACCGCTCTCCGAAGGGCGCCTGCACGGCGAGTACGTGACGTGCCCGTGGCACGGATGGGAATACAGTGTCCTCACGGGAAAAGGCCCGGCGGGCTACGACGAAGAGCAGGTACCGAGCTTCGCCGTGGAAGAGCGCGCGGACGGCGTGTACGTCCAGCTGCCGCCCGTGATGCCGCGCCGGCTCCTGAAGCACAAGCCCTCGCATCTCCTCGAAGCGCACCCCAAGCCCGCCGGGGCTCCCCCGCGGGTGCTCGGCATCTCCACCACGGGAATGGACGAAGGGAACCCCCGCTTTTCCACGTCGGACGCGCTCCTCGACCACGCCGTGGAGCGGGCCCGCGAGCTGGGCGCCGAGACCCGCGTGGTCCGCCTGCGGGACCTCAAGTTCCAGCACTGCGAGGGGAACTACTCGAAGGCGTCACACGCCTGCACCTGGCCCTGCGCCATCACCGAGCGGGACCCCGGCGACCAGCTGACGGAGGTCTACGAAGGCCTCGTGCACTGGGCCGACGTCGTGCTCATCGCGACGCCGATCCGCTGGGGCGCCGCCTCGTCCCTCTACTTCAAGATGGCCGAGCGGCTCAACTGCATTCAGAACCAGATCACGATTCACAACAACGTGCTGATCAAGAACAAGGCCGCGGCGTTCATCATCACCGGCGGCCAGGACAACATCCAGGCCGTGGCGGGCGGGCTGTTCACCTTCTGGGCCGAGCTCGGCTTCGTGTTCCCGCCCTTCCCGTTCATCGCGCACTCCCGCGGCTGGGACGCCGAGGACATGCAGAACAACGTGCGGCAGGTGAAGGCGAGCGAGGCTTTGCGGGAGGCCTCGCGCGAGCTGGCGGCGCGGGCGCTCGACTTCTGGAAGATCCTCGATCAGCACCGGTCCCTGATGGACCGGCCCATGGAGCGCGCCGGGCGCAAGGCCACGCCGCTCGTCAACCCCGAGGAGGCGCTGACATGAGCCTGATGGACGTCGCGAAGGCCTACGAAAAGGCGCTCTTCGCCGGTGACCGGAAGGGCGTGGGCGACCGCTTCACGGACGACGTGGTGTACTGGGTGGCCGGCGCGCCGCGCATCGGCGGCGAGTGGCGTGGCCGGGAGGCGGTGCTCGACGCGCTCTGGAACCGGGAGCCGGGCCTGGGCGCGGCGGACTGGGGGTACGAGGATGTCTGGCGCGAGTGGTACGACGCGCGGGACCGGGTGATCGTCGAAATCCGGGAGCGATCGTGGCTGAAATCCGCGCCCGACGACGTGATGGACCAACGGACCTGCGTAGTGATCAAGTTCCGGGGAGACCGGATCTGCGAGATGCGCGACTACACGGACTCCCACCGCTACGAGGAGTTCCTTGCGCGCCACCGGGCGGCGCTCCCCAAGTTCGCGGGCGGGCGGTGACCCGCTAGCGGGCGTCCCGGGCCAGGCGGACCCCTGAGAACTGCCACCGCGCGCCGGGCGGGAAGAAGTTCCGGTACGTCGGCCTGATGTGCGACCGCGGCGTGGCGCACGAGCCGCCCCGCAACACCAGCTGGCCGCTCATGAACTTCGCGTTGTACTCGCCGAGCGCCCCCGCCGCCGCCCGGAACCCCGGGTACGGGGCGTACGCGCTCCCGGTCCATTCCCAGACGTCGCCGTAAAGTTGGGCCGGCCCATCCGTCGCGGGCGCCGGCGCGGGGTGAAACCGCCCATCCTCCAGGAAGTTGCCGTCGCGAGGGGCGAGGGACGCGATCGTTTCCCATTCCGCCTCACTCGGCAGACGCGCGCCGGCCCAGCGCGCGTAGGCGTCCGCCTCGTAGTAGCTCACGTGACACACGGGCTCCGCGTCCGAAACGGGCCGGAGACCGGCCAGGGTCACGGCGAGCCACTCCCGGTCCTGCGGCTCCCAGTACAGCGGCGCTTTCCATTTTCCCTCGCGCACCGCGTTCCACCCATCGGAGAGCCACAGCTCGGCGCGCTCGTAGCCGCCGTCGGCCATGAAGGCGCGGTACTCACCGTTGGTGACGGGCCGCGACGCGATCTCGAAGGGCTGGAGAAACACCTGGTGGCGCGGGGACTCGTTGTCGAAAGCGAAGCCGTCTCCCGAAAAGCCGATCTCCACCACCCCGTGCGGTCCCGGGAACCACCGAAGCTCCGGGGCGTCGCACCGGGGCGCGGCGGTTGCTTTCCGGTACACGGGGCGCAGGGGGTTGCACGAGAAGAGGTATTTCAGATCGGTGACGATCAGTTCCTGATGCTGCTGCTCGTGGTTGAGCCCCAGCTCGACGACCGGTCGAATCGCCTCCGGAAGCTCCCCGCGGTCAAGGAACTCCGTCATCGCTTCGTCCACGTGCACGCGGTAGCGGTGGACGGCGGCGACGGTGGGACGTGTGAGCAGGCCGCGGTGGGGCCGGAAGAACTGGGGCCCCACGGCGTTGTAGTAGGAGTTGAAGAGATACTCGAACGCCGGGTCGAACGGCTGGTAGCCGGGCGCTCCGGGCTTCAGCACGAAGGTCTCGAAGAACCAGGTGGTGTGCGCCAGATGCCACTTGACCGGACTCGCGTCGGGCATCGACTGCACGACGTAGTCCTCGGTTTCGAGGGGCTCGCAGAGCCAGGCGCTGGTGGCGCGGACCTCGCGATACCGGTTCACGGCTTTTGGAGAAGGAGCACGGCGTACCACTTCCGTTCGTCCGAGAAGACCCGCCGGACTTCCAGCCCGAACGAGCTCAGGTAATGGACGAGGTCTTCCACCACGAACTTGCGGCTGATTTCCGTCATGATCCGCTCGCCGGCCTCGAGGCGGACGCTCCGGCCGAGGGGGCGCACGTGAAGGTTCTGGTCGCGCGTGACGCGGGCGTAGATCTCGACCCGCTGCCACGACGGGTCGTAGCGGGCCTCGTGGGCCAGGGCCGTGAGGTCGACGTTCGCGCCCAGCTCCCGGTTCATCCGGGCGAAGAGGTTCTTCGTGAAGGCCGCGGAGTGGCCGGCGGCGTCGTTGTAAGCGGCGTCGATCACCGCCCTCTCCTTCACGAGGTCGGCGCCGAGGAGGACGAAGTCGCCGGGGGCGAGGTGGCGGGTGGCGTCGGTCCAGAACTCGAGCGCTTCGGTCTGGTTCAGGTTGCCGATGGTCGAGCCCAGGAAGATCAGCATGCTCGGCGAGAGCGTGCGGAGCAGCGGAAACGCGGCCTCGTAGCGGCCGTGCACGCCCCGGACCTGAACCGACGGGTGGGAGACCGAGGTGCGTCGCCTCGCCTGGTCGAGCGCGGTGTCGCTAACGTCCACCGGCACGTACGTCGGCGTGGGGGTGAGACGGGCGTAGGCGCGCAAGAGGTGGCCCGTTTTCACGGAGTTGCCGGAGCCCAGCTCCACCAGCGTCACGGGGCCCGTGAGGTCGGCGATCGTCCCGGCCGCCTCGGCGAGGATCCCCGCTTCCGTGCGGGTCAGGTAGTACTCGGGCGTGGCGCAGATGGCCTCGAAGAGCCGGCTCCCCGCTTCGTCGTAGAGGAACCGGCAGGGGAGCCAGCGCGGGCGGTCGTCGAGTCCGATCAGGGTCGCCGTCGCGAACTCCAGGGTGGAGTCTCCCGGGGACGGCGCGGCGGCCGCGGCGGCCGGCGTTCTCGTGACGTCGGGATCCCGCGTACTCCGCCGGGCTCCCAGCAAGCTTTTCGGCATAGGTCCTTCTGCGAGGCAGTCCGGCGAGTGGGTGACGTGGGGCGTGAGTGCCCTCCCTAGAATACGCCCGGAACCCCCTTTTCGGTTCCCGGGGGTGACATGCGCGTTTCGGGGCCGGGAAGGAGAAAAACGATGATGGCGAGTCCCGGGGATCCCGCATCCTTGATGCGTGCGTCTCTACTCAGTCTACATCATGGCGAGCCGGTCGCGAGTGCTCTATGTCGGGGTCACGAATGACCTCGTCCGGCGGGTAAGTGAGCACAAGCGCGGTCTCGGGGGGTTCACCAGCCGGTACCGCGTGACCCGCCTAGTCCATCGCGAGGAGTTCACCCACATCAATGACGCCATTGCGCGCGAGAAGGCGCTCAAGGGATGGCGGCGATCCCGCAAGGTGGCGTTGATCGAGGGGAGCAACCCCACCTGGAGGGACCTGGCCGAGGGGTGGTCCCCTTCGCTGCGCTCAGGGCAGGCCCTTCGCGCCACCAGCAGATCCTTCGCGCCACTGCGTGGCGCTCAGGATGACAACGGCGCTCGCTCTGCATGATAAAAACAAAAGTCACCGGGGGACATACCGGAGCACCACCACCCCGGACGCGAATTCCCGACGATCCACGAGCTTCACCGCGATGGGCTTGGGAAGCCCCGCGAACAGGGTCGGCCCGTGGCCGGCGAAAACCGGGTGGACCAGGATCTCATACTCGTCGATCAGGCCCAGCTCGGCGAGGCGCCGGG
>Ga0335085_10008721_pt1 | contig 15437 bp, 19 predicted proteins | sample Lox_Sample_45_FD_206712 | JGI IMG/M metagenome (GOLD analysis project Ga0335085, IMG submission 206712) | Soil microbial communities from Loxahatchee National Wildlife Refuge, Florida, United States - Lox_Sample_4.5 | ecosystem: Environmental > Terrestrial > Soil > Wetlands | place: USA... | reverse complement strand
GGGCACTGCGCGACGCGCGCGGGTCCCCTCCATGGACTCCGGGGACGACCGCTACTCAACCGCCGGTGTGGGTCACGATTGCACGCTGATTCCGGGTCACGATTCCGCGCTGATTGACACTTTGTCGTCCAATCGTTGCCACGTCGGGTCAGAATTTGGACACGGCCGGCGTCGATCCGGGCATGCATGCGGTAGCCGTCCAGCTTGATCTCATGGAGCCAGCCGGGGCCGTCCGGGGCTGCTTTTACGAGCGCCGTGAGTTGCGGCTTGACCCAGGTTGGTGTGGTGCGTCGCGATGTCGGCATCCTGCTCGTAAAATGACAGAACCAGGGCGGTCAGTGGTACGGTCGGCTGCATGGCAAGACTGACTCTCGACAACCCCCGGTTCGGGTTCAAGACAGAGGAAGACGCAAACAATTTCCGCCAGGAAATTAATGCTGCCGGGCTTCGTTACGCCCGGCCAATATGCTGGCACGACAACGCCAAGGCCTTCCCGAAGGAGATCATCGGCGCGTCGTGCTTCATCCTCCGATTTGCTGACCGACTCGTTGGGGTGACCGCCGCACATGTCGTCCGCGAATTCCAGAAGGCGAAGGCTGCGACGCCGTCGCTTGTCTGCCAACTACACCGGATGCCGTTCGACCTCGAAGCCGCGCTCATCGACATCGACGACACATTGGACATCGCCACGTTCGGCATATCGGAGCGCGAGTTGAAAACCACCCTGACCGACGCGTTCGACGTGTCGGCTCGCTGGCCGCTGGAGGGCGTCGTCGAGCGGGACGCTTCGATCCAGCTTATCGGCTATCCCGAGAACATCCGGGTCATCAACTCGTTCGAGAGATCGGCCGTCTTCAACGCATGGGGTGCGTTTGATTTTATCGACGACTTTAACGAGCGTGAGATCATTCTGACCTATGATCCGGAGAAGGTGTTGCCTTCACCGACCAAACCACCCCTTGGCTACAACATGAGCGGGTGCAGCGGCGGGCCGGCGATCGTCCATGAAATCCGTCCGTCCGGTCTCCATCTCTGGCATCCTGTCGGTATCATCGTCGGGGGCCCCAAGTTCGGCGAAGGCGATGCTGCCGCGTTCGACATTATCCGCGTGAGACGGATCGACTGCATACAGCCAGACGGTCGAATAGAGGGGACATCAGATACCGGCTGGTTACCCGGCAGATGATACGATCAGCGGTAGAGCCGTTTAGCATCAGCCAAATTTTAGCCAGTCCAGTTCCGTATGCGCAATCGTATCGGTGCGGGGATCGTAATATGCTTGATAAAAACGAAAATCGTCTCGCTTGGGTTCTCTACATTTCGTTTCGATAATCTTACAGATACGGCGTTTTTCGTCAATATTTGTTTTAATACCAAAGATGATCCCATCGAGCGATGTAAATTTGTACTTGAACTTACGAGATTCTTTTGATGAAAAGTCGAGCATGTCCGCAGCGATGACGAGGCGATATTCGTTTTCGTACTCCCAATCCGCGTTTTTTCGCGAGACGCTCTTGTAGAAGTTCTCCCAATGTCGAGCACGCCACGCTTCCGGGCTCTTGAAGATATCCTCGCCGCAAGGACTTTCGTGACCCTCGTCGTCTCGATACCAATACCTCCGCAGCATCGAAACATGGATACGGCTCAGCGAACGAAAAAAATCAATCGAGACCAAGGAGCGCTTATAGTCGATCTTATGGAATTCTCTATCAACTTCCCCGTAAATGTCGCCATCTCCATTGATCCCGCAAATTTGATTTAAGCGAAGGAATGGCTTATCGTTGCCGTTTTCTACTTTGAAGCGAAGACAAACTCCTGTGTGGTTTGTTCCATAATTTCCCCATATCGGCGAATTGTCACAGTTATCCATGAAACACGCCGTATACCATTGTGGATATACCAGTCGTTCAATCTGATCCACATAGGTCTCAGGAAAATCAACAAACACAAAAACCTTGTTTTTGAAATTGGGATCGAGAGTCTGGTTATATAGGTTGATGAAATTGAGTTGGTCGGTTCGGACACGCCGCTTAGTGTAAAATAGTTCAGTAGCATATCCCTTGTTGGAAGACGTTTCTTCAAGTTGTTCCATCATTCGTATGGACTGCGCCTTCTGCGCCAGCACCGATTGCATCTTCGCCTTTGCGGTTTCCGGCAACGGTTGTTTGGGGCCATCGGGATTATTGCGTTCGTAATATTCGTGAAGAGTCATGATCGCAAACATATGGAGGTCGCGAAAATGCGCGGCCAGTTCGTTCCGTCGTACAGGACGGGCGCGGTTCGCCAACGCCTCAATGACATCGCAAATATCAGGTGATTTGAGAAAGTCTGACCAGATTTCCTGGAGCGCCGGCACCAGAGCCGGGCTCCGCGAATAGTCAATTGGGATATGCTCCCAACCAAACTGTTCGGTTTCTCCAATGGTACGATATACCAACCAAGCAGTATTCAAACATACAAGGTAATGTTTGAACTGATTTGTCCAAACAATTACATCACCATGCCAGAAAATATCCTTTATACCCTCAATCGGATCGTTCAAGTCTTCCGGATGGGCAAAAAAGATTTCCTGATTTTCAAGTTCACGTCGTTCTAATAGATTCTTGATCGAGCGGAACCGATAGAGATCGGTTCACCATCTTCATTCCTGACCAAAGGTAGGTCTCGCTCCATATGTGGGGGCCGGGCGGGCGTCCGCCAATGGGATCAGGATCGGCGTCGACTCGGCGACTCGGATGACTTGAACCGACACCGACGCTGCCCTCGCGGGTCTAACCAGGATCAACGAATACCACGCCGGCTTGCTCCAACACCCCTTGGATCGCCGCCAATTTCGTCGCTTTCGTCCGGGGAACGTCGTCTGTACCCACGGCGCGCCGCACCGTGGGCAACTGATGACGGCCCCTTACGGGCGTGACCAGCCAATGCCCAGCGACGTGCAATGGGCTTTCTTTTGAGGATTAGCACGCCCTGATGCTGGAGGCTGGTCTAGTTGAGATGCGGGCGGATGCCCTATCGTCGCGTCCTGGGCGAAACCAAGCGAATCCAGCGGCCCGCAGCAACGAACAGTTTGGAAAGCCCCCAGCTAGAAATCTGGATAATGGAGCGTCGGCAAGTATCGCGAAGTCTTTCGGCGTTAGACCCGTGTTAGACCCCATTCGGACTGGAAGGCTCGGATTGTCGGTAAGTCTTTGAAAAATCTGGCTGGGGGACTAGGATTCGAACCTAGACTGGCGGAGTCAGAGTCCGACAGTTTACGCCGAAACCCGCCGCCGAGGGCAACATGGAGGCATGAAATACCAGCGTTTCCCTTGATTTTCGTTCACCAGATCCCGACATCCGCCACCGGGACTACGACGCTCGGTGCCGACATGGTGCCGACATGGAGTGAGGCGTCCTCGATGCAGGCAAAGATCACAAAGCGGGCTGTCGATTCATCGGGACCGATAGCCGCCACGTACCTTGTCCGCGATACTGAGGTAAAAGGCTTCGTGCTCGTGGTGACGCCGGCGGGGGCGAAATCTTACGCAGTAGATTATCGGGTGGGGTCGGGCCGCGGCTCACCAAAGCGCCGACTGACGATCGGCAAGCATGGGTCGCCGTGGACGCCCGATATGGCACGCGTCGAGGCAAAGCGGCTGCTTGCCGAAGTCGCCGCCGGCCGCGATCCCGCAATGGCGCGGCAGGCGGACCGCAAGGCGCTCACATTCAATGGGCTGATTGACCTGTACCTTGCCGAGGGCGTCGGTCATAAAAAGCCTTCGACCCTCAAGGCTGACCGCGGGCGCATCGAGCATCACCTGCGCCCCCTGCTCGGCAAGTTGCGCGCGGACCACATCGTGCGGGCCGATGTCGAGCGGATGCGCAATGCCGTAACCGCCGGCAAGACCGCCCAGAAGATCGGCGACGGCGAAAAGCGGCCGTCCGGCAGCATTGCCATGGGCGGCAAGGGCGTCGCCGCGCAATGCGTCACGCTGGTCGGCGCGATCTTCGCATTTGCGACCGAGCGCGGCTTGTGTGCCGACAACCCGGCGCGCGGCGTCAAAAAGGCGCCGGTTCGCAAGGTCGAGCGCTTTCTGTCCGAGGCGGAAATAGCCCGGCTGGCTGCGGCGCTCGATTCCGAGGAGGAGCGGACGGGCAACCCCTACCCCTCGGCCGCGATCAAGCTGTTGCTGCTGACCGGCTGCCGGCGCGGCGAGATCGTCAACCTGTGCTGGGAGCACGTCGATTTCGAGCGCGAATGCCTGCGGCTGCCCGATAGCAAGACGGGCGCCAAAGTCGTGTATTTGAACGCGCCCGCGCGGGCGCTGCTCCAGCGACTGCCGCGCATGGCGGATAACGCGCGCGTGATCCCGGGCGTGAAGGCCAAGAGCGCAAGCGCGGCGATCGACAACGTATGGCCGGGCATTCGCGAAGCAGCCGGGCTCGCGGATGTCCGACTGCATGACCTGCGGCACAGCTTCGCTAGCGTCGGCGCTGCCGGCGGGCTGAGTCTGCCGATCATCGGTGCTTTGCTCGGCCACAAGCACGCGACCACGACGGCGCGCTATGCGCATCTGTCGGCCGATCCGCTCCGTGCCGCCAACGACGCGGTGGGCGCCCGGATCGCCGCTGCGATGAACCGTAAACCCGACGCCATCGCATCAGCCGAGATAATTGCGCTCCCCTCCCAGACTGGCGATGCGACCGGCTGAAGCTTGCTTGTCGGGTCCTGCCCCTAGTGCCATCCCCAGGCGACGAGGGCGAACAGGACATGCCGCGCCGAAGGGACACACATTCGGGCTAGCTCCCGCGATGGTGGATCGTCCACCTTCAGTTGCGGCGTGCCCGCGCGCTCCTCTTTGGGAGCTGGCGGCAAATTTTCTGCCACAGGTAAGGATCGCTGATTGCATCGCGGGTGTTTGCCGATTCTACCCGAACCTTCTGTTGGGCAGGAAAGGATGTTGTGGTCGAATCGTCCCAGCCGAGGCGGCGGTATATCGATTCCCTGACGGAAGATGGACGCTACCGTCTCTTGGTCGAAGCGGTTACGGATTATGCAATCTACATGCTGGACCCGGACGGGTTCATTACCAGCTGGAACCTCGGCGCACGTCGCTTCAAGGGGTACGAGGAGGCCGAAATCATCGGCCGGCATTTCTCGACTTTCTACACCGACGAGGACCGAGCGAGGGGACTGCCCGAAAAGGCTCTTTCCATATCCGCTGCCGAAGGCAAATTTGAAAGCGAGGGTTGGCGGGTACGCAAGGACGGCAGTCAGTTTTGGGCCAGTATCATCATCGACCCCATACGTGACCCAGACGGTCAGCTCGTGGGCTACGCGAAAATTACCCGCGATCTCACTGAACGGAGAGCCTCGGAATTAGTGCTGCGCAGCAGCGAGGACCAGTTCAGGCGTCTTGTCCAAGGGGTGACCGACTACTCACTTTACATGCTTACCCCGGATGGGAAGGTGGCGACCTGGAACTCCGGTGCCGAGAGGATCAAGGGTAGCCATCCGGTGAAGACCGCAGGGGTTCTGGCTTTGCGCTGGAGCTGATCAATCGGTCTGATCGCGATGGATGGCGATGAGGTTCATGAGGCTCTCGATTCCAAAGTCGGTAAAAGCCATGGTCTGTTCGTCGCCGGGACCATAGACCCAGATCAATCCGTCTTCGGGCTCCATCTCGCCGGCGATGTCGAAGAGCCAGTCTTGGTCTTCGCCGAGCTCGGCGGCGACGCGGGCAATGGTGGTGACGCGATAGACCTTGTTGACGTGCACGTTAGGCGGCCACGGCGTCGACGGGATCGCGCCGCCAATTCCACGGCAATAGCGCATCGATGCGCTGGGCAGGATGGGCGGCGATGCGGGCGAGGATGTCGGCGAGCCACGCCTGAGGATCGACGTCGTTCATCTTGGCGGTCGTGATCAGACTGTAGAGGACGGCAGCACGCTGTCCGCCACGATCGGAACCGCAGAACAGCCAGGACTTTCTTCCGAGGGCAATGCTCCTCAGGGCCCGCTCTGCTGCGTTGTTCGACAGGCAGATGCGCCCGTCATCAAGGAAGCGAGTGAAGGATGGCCATCGGCGCAGCATGTAGTTGAAGGCCTTGGTCAGATCGTGTCCGCGCGAGAGCTTGTCGCGCGTCTCGATCATCCAGCTCTCGAGTTCTTTGACCAGCGGTGTGCTCTTCTCCTGGCGCAGGAGGTGGCGTTGGTCGGCCGATAGGCCGTGGATCTCCCGCTCGATATCGAACAGGGCGTCGATGCGCTTAACGGCGCTAACCGCCAGCGGATAGACCAGGTTAGGCGTCTCGCCACGCGCCTTCTTGCGCGCCGCCGCTTCGACATCGGCGAGCTCGAACACTTTACGTCGGCTGTGGGCCCAGCAGCTGGCTTCTAAGATAGGTGCAGGGTGACGGTCCGCCGCATAGAGATCGCCATAGCCGCTATAGGCGTCGGCCTGCAGAATCCCACTCCAGCCGGCGAGATGCGCCGCGGGATGATCACCTCGGCGATCGCGGGAATAGTAGAACACCGCCGCCGGCGGATCAGCGCCTCCGAACGGCCGGTCGTCGCGCACATAGGTCCATAATCGGCCGGTGTCGGTCTTGCCCTTGGCCAGGACCGGCACCGTTGTGTCGTCGCCGTGCAGACGGGCAGCGGCGAACACATGAGCCTCGAGGCGCTTGAACAGCGGCATCAGCGCCGCGGCGCCGGCACCAACTTGGTCGGCCAGGGTCGACAGGCTGAGCGGTACGCCTTCGCGGGCATAGCGTTCGGCTTGGCGGTTGAGCGGCTGATGCTGGCCGAACTTCTCGAACAGGATCATCGCCAATAGGCCGGGACCGGCCCAGCCGCGCGGGGTGGCGTGGAACGGCGCCGGAGCCTGGCTGATGCTCTCGCAGTCACGGCAGGTGAACTTCTCCCGCACATGCTGGATCACCTTCCATTGCCTCGGCACCACCTCCAACGTCTCGGTGACATCCTCGCCCAGCTTGCGCAGCCGATTGCCGCCACAGCAGTGACAGGCCGTCGGTGCCGGCTCGACCACGCGTTCGCGCGGCAGGTGCTCGGGAAACGGCTGGCGCGCTGGTCGCTTGCGTACATAAGGCGCGACCTCGGTGATTCGCGCCGTGGTCCGTTCAGCGGCGATCTCGTCTTCCGTTGCCGTGCTCTCGAGCTCCTCGAAGATGAGTTCCATCTGATCAAGCAGGCGCGCCGAGCGCTCCGAGCTCTGACCATGCAGTGCCCGCTGTAGCTTGCGGATCGTCAGCTCCTGATGTGCGATCAGCGCCGCATCATCCGATGCCTTTGCCTTGGCAACCGCCAGGTCGGCTTCGACCCGGGCGGCGCGCGCCGCCTCATCTTCGGCTCTGGCCAACGCCACCGTCAGCGCCGCTCTCAGCGCGCCGATATCGTCCGAAACAGCATCCAGAGCGGTGGCATCCATGCCCCGAATGAATCACAAAATACGTTTGCTGACTCGCGTAAAATGGCGCAAAGCCGAGGAAAAACTCAGCCCGCGCGCTGTGGTCGGAACGTGTGGCGCGGGTTGCGCCAATCGATCCCGTCGAGCATATAGGCCAACTGCGAAGGCGATATCGAAACGGTCCCGTCCGCCGGCGACGGCCACAAAAACCGGCCCTTCTCGAGCCGCTTGGCATAGAGCGACATGCCCAGCCCATCGTGCCAGATAATCTTGATCAGATTGCCGCTGCGCCCCCGGAAAACATAAAGGTCGCCGGCATGCGGATCCCGTCCCAGTGTCTCCTGAACCTGCAGGGCGAGGCCCTGCATCCCGCGCCGCATATCCGTCCGGCCGACCGCTAGCCAGATCCGAACCCGGCTCGGCACCGGGATCATGAAACGCCCAGCGCCTTCACGATCGCGGCCGCCAGCGTCGGCGGTGTGCTGGGCAGAATCCGCCGCCGCACCTTGCCGGCGATCGCCAGCTCAACCATCGCCGGTGGCACAACCGGCGCCGAAGCGGCGACCCGCTCATCGGGGACAACGACAACTTCGGCAAAAACCGCCTGGCGGGTTCTCAGCGTGCGGCGCCACTTATAGATCAGGCTGGTCGCGACATCGTACTGGCGCGCCACCGCCGCCACCGTGCTCCCCGGCGCGAAGGCCGCTGCCAGTATCCGGCACTGGTCCTCTTCACTCCAACGACGGCGACGCTCCGGCCCCGTCAATACCGTCACTTGGCTCATGCTGTGCTGCTAACTGTGCTCGTAAGGATGACCTTATGAGCGCAGCCTCGCTACCGACCATTCCTCCCGCAAGGCGGCCTTCGGCGGAGGGGTACGATCAAGGGCTACACGCCCGACGAGATCATCGGGCGACACTTTTCGACATTTTACACTGAAGAGGACCGTGAGAACGGCGAGCCTGAGCGCGCTTTGGCAACCGCAGCGCGCGAGGGCCGGTTTGAGAAAGAGGGCTGGAGGGTTCGCAAGACTGGCGAGCGATTTTGGGCCAATGTCGTGATCGACGCGATCCGCGAGGGCGAGGGCGAGGGCGAAATTGTCGGGTTCGCTAAAATTACCAGGGACATCACCGAGCAGAGAGATTCACGCGCAGCGCTCGATCGCACGCGCGAAGCACTGTCCCAGTCGCAAAAAATGGAAGCAATCGGTCAACTCACCGGCGGCATTGCACACGATTTCAACAACCTGCTGACCGCCATCATCGGCAGTCTCGAACTCGCCGACCGGCGCGTCTCGGATGGTTCGGTCAAGCGGCTCATCGCTAATGCCATGCGGGGCGCCCAACGGGGTGCGGCGTTGACCCAACGCATGCTCGTATTTGCGCGGCGCCAGGTGCTTAACGTCGAGCCGACCGACATTCCGGCGCTGGTTCGTGGCATGAGCGAAATGCTGGAACGATCCCTCGGCCCCTCGGTCGCGATCGAAACGCGGTTCCCGCTCAGCCTTCCTTGGGTCAAGACTGATCCAAACCAACTCGAAATGGCGGTGGTCAATCTAACGGTCAATGCACGCGATGCCATGCCGCAAGGCGGCTCCATCATTGTAGCCGCGCGCCATCAAACCCTTGCGCATGACCAGGAGCGCCTGCAGTCAGGCTCTTATGTCTGCTTGTCGGTCACGGATGCTGGCGAGGGAATGGACGAAGCAACACTTTCGAGAGCCCTCGATCCGTTCTTTACTACCAAGGAAATCGGCAAAGGTACCGGGCTCGGACTCCCAATGGTACTGGGATTGGCCCAAGAGTCGGGCGGCGATTTGATTTTAAAAAGCCGGAAAGGGCACGGCACGACTGTCGAGCTTTGGTTGCCGGTTGCCGAAAAATCCCCTGTCGTGGCGACCCAGACTGTTGCATCCGATCGGCCAAACCCGGTTCGAAGCCTTACCGTGCTTGTTGTTGATGACGATCCGCTCGTTCTGACCAACATGGCCGCGATGCTTGAGGATTTGGGGCATACCGTCTTCGAGGTGTTTTCGGCGCAGGAAGCGCTCGTTATCCTGGGGCAAGAAAATGCCGTGCAGCTTGTCCTGACCGATCTTGCGATGCCACGGATGTCCGGCCTCGAGCTGATCGCCGAGATCAAGACAGCATGGCCGACCCTGCCCGTTATCCTGGCAACCGGTTTTGCTGAGCTTCCGCCGGGAACTGACCCATCGCAGGTCACGCTCGCGAAGCCATTTCTGCAATACGACCTTGAACAGGCCGTCGAGGCGGCAATTTCAGGTTTGAGAATACCGCGGGCGGCCCGCTTTCGGTCAGTTAAGCCCGTATAACTGCTGTTTGGGTAACGTGATCCGACCACTGCGCCTTGTAATCTGTAACGAGAACCCTATCTCCTGATAGTCACCCTTTGGGTTCGGCCCGCACTTCGTCGCTCGACACTCACAGAGCACCGAACCGCTTTCGTCAGACTCCGATGGTAGACCCGACGCTTGAAATGCGAGCGCCGGCCCATTTGCTATGAGAGGCAACCCATGGCTATCGGAACCGTGAAATGGTTCAACACCCAGAAGGGATACGGCTTTATCCAACCCGACGACGGATCAAGGGACGTATTCGTCCACATCTCCGCCGTCGAACAGTCGGGGATCGGCCAGCTCAATGAAGGGCAGAAGATCGGCTACGAGCTGGAGAGTGGCCGGAACGGCAAAACCTCCGCCATTGCGCTAAAGGCGCAGTAGATCGGGGAGACCGGCATCGCGATGAGCGGTGCCGTTTCCTTTTTTGGAGGTCCACGATGTTGCAGCACAAATATTCCGCCGGGCAAAACGTCAGGTTCAATCCGGATCGTTACGGCGAGGCGACCGCACGAGGCGCTTACACGATTGTGAGAACGCTCCCCGAAACCGCGGGAGCTCTCCAATATCGGGTGAAGGCGAAGGTTGACGGACAGGAACGGGTTGTCCGCGAAGATCAACTGGAGCGCTTGTGAGAACCCATCCCCACGCCGAAGCAGTCTATGACGTGGTGCCGCTTGATGCTGACGGTTTCGGGGTGAAGGTCTCGATTCCAGACACGAACCCGACGATGGTCAGCGGTTTCGACACGAAGGACGCGGCCGAAGCCTGGGTCGCTTCGCACAAGAGCCGTGTGCGGGCCCAATCGCAACCAAGGACAATTTTTCGAAGATCCGCGCCCGCAGCCGCCACCAGGTAGGAGCGGTATCCAAATGCGCAAACCCAATTACCGTTTTGAGCGCGCCGAGCGAGACCGGATCAAGCAGGCAAAAAAGGAAGAGAAGGCGAAACGCCAGCAAGAACGGACAGCGGGCGAGAAACCCTCGGAAGCTGGTCCCGCCCCGGTAGGGGCGGTTAACGACGACATGAGTGATTCGACCTGAAAGGCTACAAATCGTTTGACTGATTTTTCTGACCTTGGACTTTCCCACCCTCTTCTTGCCGCATTAACCGCGGCGGGATACTCGAAACCCACACCGATCCAGTATCAAGCCATTCCGCCCGTTCTTGGCGGCCGCGATCTATGCGGCATCGCGCAGACCGGAACAGGCAAGACCGCCGCATTTGCGCTGCCGGTCCTGCAGCGGCTTGCGACGGCGTCACGGCGAGCGGCACCGCAGACCTGCCGCGCGCTCGTGCTCAGCCCGACCCGCGAACTCGCCAGTCAGATCGCCGACAATTTCCGCGCCTATGGCGCGGGCCTGCCGCTGTCTACGGCCGTGGTGTTCGGCGGTGTCTCCATCGGACGTCAACGCCAGCAACTGGCTCGCGGGGCCGATGTTCTCGTCGCCACACCCGGACGCCTGCTCGATTTAGTCGATTCCAGGTCGCTGACGCTGTCGAACGTCGAGATTTTGGTTCTCGACGAGGCCGACCGCATGCTCGATCTCGGCTTTGTCCGCGCGCTGAAGCGGATCGTGAAGCTGCTGCCGCGGCAGCGCCAGACGCTCTTGTTTTCGGCGACGATGCCGCAGCCGATCGAGGTCCTTGCCCAAGACTATCTCGACGATCCCATCAAGGTGATCGTTGCCCCTGCGGCGACGACCGCCGAACGCATCGACCAGGGGGTCGTCTTCGTGCCGAGCGATCGAAAGCGGGATCTGTTGGCGATAATGCTGCGCGACCCGGCCTTCGCGCGCGTCCTGGTGTTCACCCGAACCAAGCACGGCGCCGATCGCGTCGTCCGGCACCTGTCGGCAAACGGCATCGAAGCAGCCGCCATTCATGGCAACAAGTCGCAGCCGCAGCGAGAGCGGGCGCTCGCCCGGTTTCGCGACGGCCAATCCCGGGTGCTGGTGGCCACCGACATCGCGGCACGCGGCATTGATGTCGACGGCGTGTCGCATGTGATCAATTTCGAGCTGCCGAACGTACCGGAGGACTATGTGCATCGTATCGGACGCACGGCGAGGGCCGGCGCGACCGGCATTGCGATCGCGTTATGCAGTGGTGAAGAGAGTTCCTATCTGCGCGACATCGAAAAGCTGACGCGATGCGCCCTTCACCCGCTTCCTGCTCCCGCGGGCTTCGCGCCGAGCGGCCCCGGCGTGCCGCCAATTGAGGCCTCGCCCCGCAGAAAGGGCGAGCAACAGGCCGCCGCGAACCGCCGGCCCGAGCCGACCCGCCGCCCGAGACAGGCACCGGCCGCCGCCGATCGGCGCGAAGATGTCGTTTCAGACGGATTGTTGCCGGCATTCCTGCGCCGACCGCCGGCGAGCGGAACCAGTTCTGCCCGTCACCGCCCCGGTCGTCGCGATGCTCTCGCCGCTCGTTACGACGGCGCGAGATGAACCCAAACGTTTGAGGGGCGAGCAATGGCCAAACGTCCGGGGACTCGCCGCGTGGACGAGTTCGTATTCTTCAATGTCCTGTACGAGGACGGCACGCAAACTTCCAACCGGAAGGTGCCGAGCTCGGAGCTTGAGGGCATCGCGGGCGACTTGGCTGCAAAGCCTTATATCGAGGAGCAGGACCGCAAGATAACGGAGATGTCCGGCAAACCTCGAGGGCCGATCAAATCAGTGGCGCGGGCAAATCGACGCTAGGCCGCACCGATCGCGAAGGATGCCACTAGCATGCAAGTCTTTGTGCGCGACAACAACGTCGACCAGGCTCTCAAAGCCCTGAAGAGGAAGATGCAACGCGAGGGCACCTTTCGCGAGATGAAGCGCCGCCGCTCCTATGAAAAGCCGTCGGAGCGGCGGGTGCGCGAGCGCGCGGATGCGGTTCGCCGTTATCGCAAGGCGATGCGCAAACGGCTTGAGCGCGAAGGCTATTGAACGTGGGCCGGCGAAGCCTTGAGCTCGAAGCAAGCAGTTCATCGAGGAGCGCCGAGATCGAACTCGAACCAGCGAGGGTTTCGGCGGAGCGGTTCGCCAACCCGACCTTTGGTTTGACCGACGCTCTGATAATGCGCGGGACAGAGCGCGGTTATCTGACTGACGACGAAGTAAACGATGCACTGCCGCCCGATCAAATGTCTTCGGAACAGATCGAGGAAGCGATGACAGCGCTGTCCGAGGCCGGCATCGACATCGTCGACCACGAGGGTGGCGACGAACCCGAGCCTGTCGGCGCGCAACGTGGCGCCGACATGCGCGGCAATGTCGATGAGGATAGCGGCCGCACCGACGACCCTGTGCGCATGTACCTACGTGAGATGGGCTCGCTCGGACTGTTGTCGCGCGAGGGCGAGGTCGCCATCGCCAAGCGCATCGAGGCCGGGCGCGAGATGGTGATCAGCGGCATTTGCGAAAGCCCGCTGACTGCGTGCGCATTGATGCTGTGGCGCGACGCACTCAATGACGGAACAATGCCGCTGCGCGCCATCATCGACCTCGAGGCCACCTATCGCAGTACGATCATCGATCAGAACGACCCGGATACTTGCTTGCCCGCGCAGCCGATCGCGGACAGCCTGGCTGATGAGGGAGAGCCCGAAGGGAGCGAAGAAGCTGCCGCCGCTGGAGACGGCGACGGTGAACACGACGAGAGTGAGGCAGGTTCGGTCTCGGTGGCGATGATGGAGGCGGCGCTTCGCCCGGCCGTCATCGCAATCTTCGACCAGGTCGCCGATGTTCACAAAAAGCTCGGCAAGCTGCGAGAGCAGCGTCTCGCCGCGATCATCGACCGTAATGAGTTGTCAGACGCGACGGGAAGCCGTCATGACAAGTTGAAGGACGGGTCGATCGGGTTATTGCGGCACATCCACTTCAACGGTGCACGCATCGAGCACCTCGTCGAGCAGCTCTATGACCTTAACCGCCGCCTGGTTGGCGAGGAGGGCCGGCTGCTGCGGCTGGCGGAAACCGCCGGCGTCAAACGCGCAGAGTTCCTGCAACACTACCTCGGCGACGAACTATCGCCTGATTGGCTTCAGCGCGTCTCACCGTTGCCCGGCCGCGGCTGGGCGAGCTTTGCCGGCAAATATGCGGGCGAGATCGCCGGGCATCGGTTGGCGATCGCACGCATAGCGAGAGAAGCGAAGCTGCCGATCGGCGAATTCCGTCGCGTTGTGCAGACCGTGCAACGTGGCGAGCGCGAGGTAGGTCGGGCCAAGAAAGAAATGATCGAGGCCAACCTTCGTCTCGTCATTACAATCGCCAAGAAATACAGGGCCGGCGGGCTGCAATTTCTTGACCTGATTCAGGAAGGCAACATCGGCCTGATGAGGGCGGTCGACAAGTTCCAGTACCGGCGCGGCTACAAGTTCTCGACCTATGCCGTATGGTGGATTCGCCAGGCGATGACCCGGGCAATGGCCGACCAGGCGCGCACGATCCGCATCCCGGTGCATATGATCGACCATTTGCGACAGCTGACCCGAATATCGCACCAGATGGTCAGCGAGATCGGCCGTGAACCGACCCCCGAGGAGTTGGCCGACAAGCTCGCGATGCCGCTTGGAAGGGTCTGCCAGATTTTGAGGCTCGTTCGCGAGCCGCGCAGCCTCGACACACCGCTCGGAGACGATGAAGACGGTGGTCGTCTTGGCGACATGATCGCTGACGAGTGTACGGTTTCGCCGGTTGCTTCCGCCATCGCCGCCAATTTGCGTCAAGTCACGACGGAGACCCTGGCCTGTCTGACTCCTCGCGAGGAGCGCATCGTGCGCATGCGTTTCGGCATCGGCTTGGACGGCGATCACACGCTCGAAGAGGTCGGCAAGTGCTTCTCGGTGACGCGCGAGCGCATCCGCCAGATCGAGGCCAAGGCGCTGCGAAAGCTCATGCACCCGCGTCACTCCCGCCGCCTGCGTAGCTTTCTTGACGTCTGAAATGCTGGGAGCGGCCAGCCGAATGACGCCATTGTCGAAGGAGACCGCTTAGCATGGTGAAGCTTCTTAAGACGCGCGCGGAACTGGCGAAACTGCTGCTGAACGAAGCACGGCAGAGCGGCAGATGTCTCGGCCTCGCGGACATTTTCATCACCGGCCCGCATCCTGAACGAGCGGTTACTTGGGGTTTCGGGATCGCGTCGACCGAGCGTTCGACGGTCGCGTGCGAGTGCGGGATGGAGTTGCGGGCGATCGCGGATCGTCTGCAATCGGAGTTTGATCTATCAGCGGACTAGGTTCCCCGGTCAATCGCGGCGGCCGGTCAAAGAGGGCGGCCGATGCCCGTCGCACGCCGTCGCAAACTTACTCAATCGTTCCCGCCTGGAAAGCCCCGGGCAAAGGATGGAGGCTCCTTATGGTTCCCGACGCCGATATTTGGCGAGCGGCGGCTCTGCTGATCCGGGAACATGGCGACGAGGCCGCAGCCACTGCGGCAAGACGCGCCGGGGAAATGCGCGATCAAGGTGACTGTGATGGGCGACGCGTCTGGCAGCGGATCCGGCGCGCGGTAGTCGAGCTACAGGCAAATCCTAGCGGTTTGGTGCACTAGACCACATGTCCGCCTGAGCACGGGGCGACCCGTCTCGCAGTATGCAGGTAACGAGGGTTGCGCCGGATAGACCGGTGCCGGGCCTCATGCATAGGAGACGGGTCATGGCGGATCGTATCACTT
>Ga0335085_10008719_pt1 | contig 15441 bp, 11 predicted proteins | sample Lox_Sample_45_FD_206712 | JGI IMG/M metagenome (GOLD analysis project Ga0335085, IMG submission 206712) | Soil microbial communities from Loxahatchee National Wildlife Refuge, Florida, United States - Lox_Sample_4.5 | ecosystem: Environmental > Terrestrial > Soil > Wetlands | place: USA... | reverse complement strand
AGGAGCACATCATGATCCCGGAAACCGACAAAGCCATATTAGGGTCTCTTTCGCGAGCAGCGCGCGGAGGCACGTTAGACCCGGAACGATTAGCCCACCGCGCTTACGAAATGGGATCGGCCAACTGCCACAAGGCAGTCAGCCACTCACTTGCGGTGCCAGAAACGCTCAACCTTAGCGACCTGGAAAGAGCGGCACTGGAGAAGGCTCTCCAAGTTACCGGAGGAAGCATTCTTGCCGCCGCACAACTGCTCGGCATTGGCAAAACGACCGCATATCGAAAGGTGAAGGAATACGGACTCACCACTGGCACCGGTGCCTCGTTCTGCCCGAACTGCGGCCGCAGGCTATCCCGTCACAACGTAACCAACGACGAACAGGCATCGCCTTCCTTGGCCGTCTCTTCTGCTCCCGTGTTGCCGCCGGCCCAGTAGCCCGATTCACCAGCGCGGGTTTCGGCAGAAGGTCGTGGAGCAGCCGCACCATACCAATTCACCCGGAAATTCATCGTTTCCAAAGTCTCATTACCCGGAATGCCATGGAACAATTATGCGTTAGCGAGCCTGGACCAGTTTGTACGGCAAAAGTTAGTGGCCATGGGGAACGTCGTGATACCGAAACCCTGCATCGCCGCAAATACATCTTTAGCGACCAAGCTGACCAACTTATTCGGGAGGCTTACCTCAGCCCTCGAAATGTGAAAGGAATGTCGAGCATTCGCTTGTTGGCCAAGAGGCTCGACATGCCGCATTGGGCGCTGAAGAAGCGCGCTCGGGAGTTGGGGTTGGCGCGGACGAAGGAACTCCCATGGAGCGAGGCAGAGCTAGCCATTCTGTCGCGATATGCGTGGATGAGCGATGAGCGAATTCGGCTGAGGCTGAAGGCCGCAGGATACACGCGCACCGTGACCGGGATCCATCTCAAGCTGAAGCGCATGCGTTTCAAACATGACGGGAGCTTCTACTCCGCGAACAGCCTGGCGCAGGCGCTCGGGATCGATCCGCATGCTGTGACTCGCTGGATCAAGAGCGGACATCTGAAAGCCAAGCTACGTGGCACAGCACGCGGCCCACTTCAGAATGGCGACACTTACGTCATCCAAGAGAAGGATGTGCGCCAGTTCATCCTCCATCACCCGACCGAGATTGATTTGCGCAAAGTGGACCAACTTTGGTTCCTCGACCTGATCACCAACGGATTGGTGCGCGTCGCCTGAAATCCATCACTTCGTAAATTGCTTGGTCTCAAGACAAACCTGTCTTCTGAGAACGGGCGCCGAGCCGCCGGAAGCGGCACAACACTCGGGAGAGCCAACGGGCGAAGGCACTTCGTCCGCCGCTCTCCCGACTTATTTTTAGGAGGAAATCACATGCAGGAAACAAACGTTATTGAGCAGAACGAGCCGATCGCGGCTATTGCCAGCCAGATGCCGGCGGCTGCTCCGAGCATGACCCTATGCTCCTATGGCAACAAGCTGACCCGAGATGAACTGGCCCGCGTGGTCACCCCGGCTGCCACCGCAACCCACAAGCCGATCCCGCATATCGCGGTTGTGGAGAAGCTAATCGAAGCGCTCAGCTTCCGACAGATTGGTGTTGTTCGGGAGGAGTACGCAGTCTCCACGGACGGCATGAAGATGTTCGGGGTGATGGACCTGAGCTCCGGCTTCGATGGATGCCGCTTCGCCATTGGCTTGCGCAACAGCCACGACAAGTCCTTCCGGCTGAGCTGCACTGTGGGACTGCGAGTGTTCGTTTGCGAGAACCTCGCGTTTCACGGGGAATACACTCCCGTGTTGGCGAAGCATTCGAAGCACTTCTCGCTGGAAGACAGCCTGGCCATTGGCGTCGACCGGATGCAGAGGAACTTCGGCCCCTTAAAGCAGCAGGTCGAGACGTGGCAATCGCACCAATTGTCCACGGCGGCCGCGAAGCTGCTGATCTACCAAGCATTCATCGAGGAGGAGTCGGGATTTCCCAAGCATCTGGCTAGGCGGGTCCACGAGCTGTACTTTCAGCCAGTGCATGAAGAGTTCCAACCGAGAACGATGTGGAGCCTGTCGAACGCGTTCACCAGCGCGTTCAAGGAACTGGAGCCAATTCCGCAGTACAAGGCCACCGCAAAGCTGGCGGGCTTTCTGCAGGCAGTGCGGCCTTCGTAATCCCCAACAGCAACGTCGATATGCGGTTCCGCCTGACGCCGTCCTTACCATCCTTGGGTTACGAGGCAGCAGGTAGAACCGCACATCCGACAGACGCCGGCAAACGCCAGTGAACGTTACTCGGGAGAAATTCCATGAAACTCCGTCGAAATGAATTCTGCCCAATCCACAGATCACTCTTCTGCTGCGGTCGCGAGCAGGCGCGGAAAGAACACAGACTTCAGCTTGGTGTTCAGCGCGTCGAAGATCCGCATCACCCGAGGGGGTATCGGGAACTCTGGTCACCGGGCGAGATGCGGAAACTGCTCAACCGAAGATCGTGGAGCCGGATGGGAAATGTGCAATCTGTAACGAGTCGTTTACCGACGACAGCGAGATCGTTCCCGACCACATCGAGCTCAAGGGGATGGGAGGCACTTGGACAGACGACCACCCCACAATGTTCAGGCAGTCCATCGACGGTGCAATCTCCAGAAGGGATCGAGAAGATTATGAGTTCGGTGGAATATGGGAGCGTACGAACGAGCAAACTTCAATCCAGCCAATTAATTCCGATGAGAATCCCATCCCCTCCGCGACCACACCTCGGTGTTGCAGGTCTCGCTGGAGCATAGGCTCCAGATCTTTCTTCAAAACCGCCAGGCGCGCATCCAATGAGAGCGCTGATTCAGCGGGCGCCTGGTGAAAGACCTTCTCGACGGCACGTTCCAGGTGGGGGAGGCGTTGGCCAGCCTGGTCAACGGCCAGCGCCAGCACATTGCCCGTACGCTCACCCGCCTTGCCATGACTTTCGATAAACCATAATGACAGCACCCCAACTTGCGCGTGGTCGGCTTGGACCGCAACCCCGATCGCGTCCGCTGGTACGCGCTTGTAGCAGTCTAGAAGCTCCTGCACCAAGGGATGGTCGAGGCCGATAAGCTCCAAATCTTGGCGATCCCTACCAATCTCCCGATCAGTGGTGAACTTCAATGTTCGGCCATCTGCGAACTCGATCTCGTACACGCTTTTCTCAATGACTCGAACGCGATGTCCAGACTCTTCCATTGCAGCGGTGAGGAAACAAACCACTCGGGCCAGGCTGGACTCCAGGTCAGAGAACGGTGTGTAGTCATCTAGCCGAAAGTCCTCCAAATCCTGGAATAGATCAAACACCACCCGGCGCGCTTCCTCGGCGTTGCCTACCGCCGCCTCTAGTTCGAGTCGGGTGCGCCTTAGCTCTGGGTCAGAGAGCGCTTCCTGATACAACCGATCGTAGTTGAGCCGTTCGGACAGTTGCCCTAATATCTGCGATCGCAGATCCTCCGCCACGTTTCCCTGCTCGTCTACTTTGCCCAAGGCCCGGGCAATCTCGTGCAGCTTGTCGTTCAGCAGAAGGAAGATTCGTCCTTCAATGGTGTCCGAAAGGACAAGGTTGTAGACCTGCGCCGTATGCAATTGGCCGTAGCGGTGAATCCGGCCAATACGCTGCTCGATATCCATCGGGTTCCACGGCAGGTCGAAGTTGAACAAGATGCGCGCAGCCTGGAGATTGATTCCCTCACGGCCTGCGGCCGTGCAGACTAGCACACGAGGTCCTTCCTTCAATTTGAAGCGTCGTTCCGCTGCGAGCTTCGCACCGTGGTCGCCACCGCGAAGCACCACTACGCCTTGGCCCGGATACGTCTCTTCGATGGCTCTTCCAATGAGGTCAACGGTCCCGATGTAGGTGGCGAAGATCACACACTTCTCGCTCGGATTCTGCCGCCACAGTACGCCGAGGGCATGGAGTAGTTTGTGCACCTTTGTCTCGACTCCCGCAGGAAAATCCGTCAAAAGCCCCTGGATACGAAGGCGCTCCTCCGGCAAAGCCAGACTCACGGCGGATGCCGCCAGCTCTTCGCTCTGCGCGCTTTCATATTCGATGGAATAGTGGTCACAGGCCAGAGCCAACTCATCCTCGTCGAGCTTACGAGCAAGCCGGACTCTCATGTCAGCAAGGACACGATCTGCTTGGCTTCTGCCCACCATGTCTTCCGGTAGTCCAAACTCCTGGTGGATCATGGCGCGTGCTTCCGCATAAAGTTGCTCACGGCCATCGATGTCCAGCTTCTGGTCGCGCACCATTGCCTCATGAATGGTGAGCATCAATAAGCGCCGGCGGAGGGTCCGCTGTACCGCGGCGAAGCTCGAAGACGCGATCTTCTGGAAGATCGTCATCACGAAACCCAGCGCCCGCCCTTTGCTGCCCTGTCGCTTCGCCAGCGCAAATCCGTCGTCCAAGTACTCGCGGAGCTTCTCGTAGAATTGTTGTTCATCCTTAGACATGACGAACGATTCCGTATGCACCCACCGCCTTGCAAAAAGCGCCGATCCGTCCGACCGGCAGGAATCGGCTTTCGTCCTGCGGAACACGACTGCATTGAGCCGGTGCCGCTCCCGCACCATCTCGTCGGCGGAATTAAACAGCGTGGAATTCAGTAACTGGATCAACATCCAGAAACGAAAATGGTCCCCTTGGTGAGGAGTTGCCGAAAGCAGAAGCAAATCGCGCGAGTGCGATTTCAGAGCCTCTGCGAGCTTGTAGTTTTCCGTCTTTCGGATCCGGTTCCCGGTACGGAAAGCCGTCAAATGATGCGCCTCGTCAAACACGACGAGATCCCACGGCGGCGCATCCTTAAGGCGTTGCACGCGCTTGGGTCGTTTCAGCGTGTCGATACTGGCAATCAGCCGGTCGTGCTTAGCGAACGCGTTTGACTTTCGGTCCGTTACATCGCCCTCGCTGCCGAATACCTCGAAGTTCAGATTGAAGACTTCATTGAGTTCGCGGTGCCAGTTGTTAACCAAACCAGCAGGCACGACCATGAGAGCGCGCTGCAACTCTCCGCGCGAGGCCAGTTCCCGAAGAATCAGGGCGGTTTCGATGGTCTTCCCGAGCCCGACTTCATCCGCGATCAGGAAGCGCCGGGGTGACGTGGTCGCGATCAGGTGGGTTAGGACTACTTGATGGGGCAGCAGATCGATCTTTGCGGCGGTGAGAGCTGCAGCCGACTCCATCAGCGGCAGTGCGTACGACTCGTACACCAACCACGCTCGACGCAAGCGCTCCCGCGTGCCTGGGGCAACGTGACTGATTATTCTTTCAGCCCGGCCCACGAGGGGCGCGAGTGCGTTTGCTGGAATCTGCTTTTCGCCTACGCTGAAGAACGCGCGAACGTAACCATCATGCGAAATCTCGACAACGACACCCTCCCCGAACTCGGGATGTTGGACTCGTTGGCCTGGGAATAAAGAAGAATTCATCAGGAAATCCGCGGGTGGTTGAGTCCGATCCATGCGGACCCATCCGGGTCTTGATTCAGTTCACGACGATCGATAATTCTCCGAACGTCTGAATTGGCACCAGCCCAAAGACATCTGCCCAGGGAAATCGCCTTGCCGAGCTCACTGCCGGAGCAATTCCACTCGTACTGTTCAGTCGCGCGTGGCATGGCGATCCTCCGACGGCCATCGGGGATCCAAAGGATGAGTGCGGCTTGATTCTCGTAACGGTCCTGGAAATCGACTACGATCTGACGAAAGTCCTCTTCCAACCACCGCGCAGCATCCTCCGGACTTAGTGCATCCAGACATCCGTCAACACCTGCTACCACCACGGCATTGCCCTCCGCCGCCGGTAGATCCTCCGGCCACGCTCGTGAGAGTGCAAATAACTGTCGCACGGAAACCACTTGATTGGGTCGCGCGATTCGAGAAAGGGCTTCCGCTCCCCAGAGGAGGCTAAGGCCGCGACGGGTCCAGCTTTGATCACTAACTACTAGCATCAACCCTCCTCACCGTCGTCAAAGAACAGTCTCAACTGCTGTGTGACATCCTGGTGCTGGCTCTCCCAAGTTTTGTAGAGCTGTACAGCGATCGTTGCTGCATCTCGAATACCCTGCGTTGCGCCGTGCGTTGTGTGCCACTTTAACAGTCGGCCGAGAGCCGGGTGCGGCCTGAAATTCGTGTTACTGAGGGTGTCGGTGACGTTGATGCCGCTATTCGGAAAGCTTGCTCCTATCACGACCATGGCCTGGTCATAGTCGGAGGTCAAACGACGCCGGTGTTTGCCGTACCAATCCTGCGCGATCTCAAGTGGCGATGTCAGATGGTAGACTTTTTGGGTTTCATTACACCAGCCACGTTCTTCATACTCCTTCGGATCAATTGTGGTACCCCTCAGCAACTTCTGCATCTGGTCTCGGGGCTGCTGTGTGACGCCGTCAAAGAGCCGCAAGAACTGGCGGGTAAGCGGTTCAGCGTTAACCGGCGGCGGCTCTTTTCCCGTACCTGATTCCTCGTCGAGCAGTTGGTTAATACCTATCAGCGCATCGCGGACCGTGAACTCTTTGCCTTGATCCACATAGACCCTGCCATAGTGCCGAGAGAAGTACTCAAGCGCCTTTCCGCGCTTGATCACCTTGAGATCGCCGCTGCCGAGGCCCGCTTTCTGATGCAGGGACAACAAATCGGTAAGCTGCCTCACGTCGGCAAGCACTTCGCGCCGCATCCTAGCCCAGCTAACTGGCGTGGGTTCCTCAGTGCGTTTGCGACAAACGTGGATGACATCGTACTCAATGGTCTGCGATCCAAACGTCCCCGGCTTCGCACCTTCACCCTTGGTTTCGTCGCTCCGAATTGGATAGGTCGCTTCGAGATAAAAGCCAGCGTCAAACAAGCTCTCCAAAACCCTGACCCATGGCTCGTCCTCGTTGTGGTGGAAGGTGAAGGTGAGAAGACCTGTAGGTTTGAGTATCCTCTTTGATTCACTCCAGCTTTCGGTCATCAGACGCTTGTAGAATCCAGTCGGATCCTCTGACTGCCGCGCCCGGTTGGCGACCACCTCCAATGTCTTCGGCGTGTACTCGGGCTCGAAGAGAGCTGGGTATCGCTGCCTCAGAGCCAGGCGTAGCCACACGTAGAAGAAATCTGACACCTCTGAGTAATGGAGAAGACCTTCGAATGGCGGATCGGTGACGACGAGGTCTACAGATCCATCAGGGACGCCATCGAGATCGGTTGCTGAGCGACACTCCAGAGATGCTGCATTTAAGAGGGGATCTCCACACTTGACCTTCTCGCTCTTACCGGTAGCAGTCGTGGATCCGTATTCTTTAATCACATCCACAATCATCCGCTTGTCGACGATCTCCCACGGATCTTCACACCATTCCAGGGTCTCAGGGAGCGACTCCACGCATGAACGCCAGTTACCTCGGCCTAGGTGAGCAAACACGCTGTTCTCAACCATCGTTGCCTTGGGGTGGAAATTGGCATTTGAAAGGGCTGGCTCAAGTTTGTCGGCCTGAATGTTCCAGATGCAAAACATGTTCTGATTCCGCAGATACTGCTGGAATCCACCAAAAACGAATTCACGCGCCCCAACGGAGTAGTTGGCTAAGCGATCCACTGAGGCAAGCAGGAGAGACTGGATCAGCAGTTGGCGGTGGTTGAACATCTTCCACCAGTGGGTAAATCCGTGATTGGGGATACCACCATTATTCATGTGCGTCATGAATCCGTACGGCAGCTCGCTGGTGGGCCAACACCCAGCAAGATCAGTGTTCTTCCTGTATTCCCACTCGCGATGCGCAGCGTCAAAGGCGACTGAGGACTGGGCCGGTGCAAAAAAACGGCCATCGTACGGATGCCCATCACTGTCGCATTTCTGGCAGTATCCCTGGATCACATAGCCAGCAACCGGTCCGGTCTTCTTTGTGGCTTTGATGCTGTCAAGCACATCTTGTACAGCACCGCAGGCCCCGCATTCGAACCTCGATTTCTTAGGTACGGTTCCCTTGTTAGTGTCGATCAAGGCGCCCGTTTCAGGACAGGTCACGAACTCGGGAAGGTCACCCCGCACTTCGACCAAGCGAAGGTTCCGCGTTCGTTCGCGGTTCCATGCTTCCGTGCTGGTAGCATCGTCCGTGGCGGTTCCACCATACTCCAACCCGTCTGGGTCCTTGCTCGGTGAACCCGCAAGCCATTCTGGGTGGATCAGGAGCGTCAGGCTGACCTTCTTGTTGGTCCCTTTACCTTCCAGAGCTTGGAAGTGGTGCAGTTTCCCGCAATTGGGACACTTCACCGATGTGTTTGACTGAAGAACGGTGTACCGTTTCTCGGTCTCGGCGGCCACAAAAGACACACTCGGCGCCAAGCGTGCGTCAAAAGCCTCGACGTCGAAAACCCCTCCGCACGCTTGACATTCGAAGTCTTCCCAGGCTTTGACGGTCAGTGTCTTCACGGCGATTACCGGAGAACTCATAATCGGCGTTCGATGGCCGCATCCGGTCATCTGACAGGGCCCGTGCTTCGCCCAGAAAACGTAGATCACTTCCGGGCCGTCGTATCGGTATTCCTTCCTTTCGTCCGGGCCAAACGCGAAAGGATCAAACGCTGAATCCATGACCTTTCCCGTCGAAATCCGAGTCCATTTGCCTTTATGGCCGCGAGGGCAGTCGCAGGCATAAAACGGCATGATCTGTGGCTTGACCTCAGCTTCGATCTCGGCGAGAAGCGCGTGCACCTCGGCTTGGTCAACCTTGGCCATCTCATTCTTCACGATGAACCATGCGACCGGGTTTAAATCGCAACCGTACATCTGCATGCCAAGGCGGCTACCTTCAACGATTGTGGTTCCGCCGCCCATGAAGATGTCGGCGACCTTCAGGTTCTTTAGCGCACCCTTTTTCTGATGATTGGCATAGTAGGCATCCCAAACCAGCTTGGCCGCCTGCGCGGGATCCTCTGGTGCTTTCATAGCACCCGCCAGCAGCATGGCACGGAAGACGCTGGATCGGCGTCTCGCCCACCACTTCGACATCTGGTAGATCGGCTTTCCGGCGTTGCCTTCAATCTGTGAGATTTGGTTGATCGGAATAATCGGGAAATCAGTCTCAAGGCAAGTCTTCGGCCGATTCGGATCGTTGAAGTCAACTGTCTCGACCTCAAGTGGGCGGCCAGCGCCGAGGGCTTTTGCGATCTCTTGTGCTAACCGTTCTTTCTTTGTTTTTCCGTTGGATCGTGCGGTCTTGGGAATCATGTGCCTTAAGGTCTAGCGATCTCGATGAATGGAACAGCAACTTCAAGGATAGACAGGCCCCCGTGGGCCAACGCAGGGTAACCGCCCGGACTCTTCCATTTCCGGCGGCCAAGGACGAGCCGGCGAAGGCCGTGCTGTGCCTGGATCTGCAGGTCGAGTGGCGGGATCCACGGTCCCGAATCGCCGTCATTGGCCAACCGTCCGCTCTTGAATCTTTGTTGAAGATACTTGGCCTGGTCGTCATCCTCTGTGAGTGGGAAGTGCCCGGTCGCGGCGTAGCCGTGATCCGAGGTGATCACGACCCTGCGCCCAGTCGTAAGTCGCTCTACTAGATACCAAAAATCCTTGCTGCTGAGTTGCTGAGCGGCTTCTTTGGCCAGGCCCTCCAAGCTCACCCCGGCGTCGAAGCGATCATCTGGCCAGCAGTGCCACAGAACAAAATCGACGTGGGAAGTTACGTAGTCCGCCGCCTCGGCCCATGGGATGCCGACGCACTCAGTTTTCGCTCCCGGAAAACAATGTCCTGACCCAGCCCCGTTAGACTCGAGGGATGAACGTTGTGCAAAACCCAATGCTTTGGCGAACGGAGTCGTTTCGCCTGGCATCTCGCAAACATAAGCGGTCGCGGCATTAACGACATAACCGAGTTTGGGCGCCGCTTGTAGGATCCATGGGACTTCCCTCAGCGATAGGCCATCCAAGATCAAAACCGCCCGTCCAGGAGTTCCCTGCGACCACCACGAGGCAAGGGCTGTAGTGTTTCGTGGCGCGCAGCTTTCCATATGCGACCAGAGATCGTAGGCGGCGGTGGCGAGATACAGGTCGAGCGAATATAGTTCCCGCTCTCGTCTCATCACTTCTTTTGTTGGACTATCGATGGCAATGGGCTCTGCACATACCGCCCAGGCGTAATTCAGGATGGTTCGCCACGCCGCGTCCGGCGCTTCACTTTGGATTCGGCGAGCAAGATCCAATAGGAGTGCCATTAGGTTGACTCCTTTTCCAGATACAGCTCATACGAAATGCCGTCTGGCAGGCTTTTCAGAAGCTTTTGCAACTGTGCGCCCGTGACTTGTTCCACCTTGAGGTTTACGTTCTTAACGCTTGTCGCGGGACCCACGCCCCATGATTCCGTCTTACCCAGAAGATTCAGTGCCGACGTTGCTGAGGCGTGACAATTGACGAGCGCCGCCGGCAGCGGCCCACCAAAAATGGAGCCCGGATCGGGATTTGCTCCTCCGTTTGGCTGAGCGGCGGCTGGAGGATCGCCGAAGGGCGTCGTTGCAAAGAGCGGGCCGCCTACGGCTGGGGCAGGGATCGGCGGCTTGTATCCGCCAGCCGCCGCCACCGCATCGGGCAGCAGAATCCAGGTCTCCTCCAAGTGCTTTCCGGAAGGGATTTTCGCCTTCATCCTGTTGTACGCCACATCGGAATCCTCGCCAGGCTTCGCCTGCAGGAACTCCAGCCCGCGGATGTTGATTGCAATTTTTCCCTTAGAACATACGCGAACCAGACGCTCCTTCGCTTCGACATCGCCGAGCCACGGAATGCATGCGGCTTGATTCGGGCGTGGCTCACCAAGCTCCAGGATCAGCTTGGCTACGGTCTCGCTGTTCTTGGCGTGAGCCATCACCAAGTCCTCAAAATCTTCGGGGATGAACAGGTTCTGCCGTACCGACTCGTCTATGGCTTCCGGAATTCGGCCGCCCTGAGCGCCGTGGTTCTCGATGTGGAAGTGACATTTGCTTGGCTCCTGATAATTCCACGTATCGAGGATGGCGTAGCGGTCGAAACGAATCTTGAGAATGCCATGAAGTTCGCCCCTGTATTTCGTGTGGAGCTTTCCGTACTCGCTATCCTCTTTCTTCCATTCCTCAGCCTTGACAATCGCACGAGCTAGGATAACGAGGTCTCTATCGAAAAATGCATTCTGGCTTCCTGATTTCGGAATCAGGAAACGGAGGGTGTTTCGTCGGCGGGGAACGTGGGCCTTGAGCCACTCACCGAGTCGTGCATGAAAATCATCAGGCTCTTCTGGCAAAACAAGAATGGGTATCCGATCGTCCCACTGATCGGGATGATCCGTAGGTTCGAGGTCATCCCACGGTTTCTTCAGCCAATCTCCCCGCAACACGATCACGTGAAATTTGTTGGGTGCGTCTCCTGCGCCACCGATAACGTATCGGGTTTCCAAGGCCAGCTGAGCCAGATCCTCCCCGCCAGTGAACAGCTTGTCGTTCCGAGCGAAGGACATCAACTTGGCACGCTGATTCTCCGGTTCAAGGAAAACGAAACGGGTACCGATCTCGTGAATGTTGAAGCTGTTGTCCGCGACTTTTCGAAGCTCGACTTGAAAGAAATTGTCATCCAAAGCCGCGTCGCGCGTGATATCGCTCTGAATCGTGGCGGGGTCTGCCCCAGCCAGCTTCTCGACCGCTAGAGAGCGCAACCACAGAGCGCTCATTATCTCGTCAAGATGAGGCACCTCGGTCGGAGCCAGAACCTCTTTGACCTGCTCCAGATTTCGAATTGCTTTCTCGCGCAGCACGTTGTGGTGCTGGTTAGAGACGGAGTCGAGCAGGGCACCAATGGCATTCTGTTCGTCATCGATTGGAAAGTCCGCTGCGCTCAAGACCGGTGATTTGTCACCACGCTGCTTGAAGAGGTTAGCCAGGATTAGGATCAGATCGCGCGTTTCCTGCGCGCTAGTGGCGACAAGCACCTGGTCTTCGAGCAATTGAAGGAGTTGGGGTGAGAACGGCCACGCAGCTTCAAAGGCCTTACGAATATCGGCATGTTCCGACGCAGGCGCCTGCGAAAGGCGCAGGTGCTCCGCCACGTGGACTGCGGAGAGAGCGTCGATTGACGGTGGGGCGATCTGCAGTCGATTCTCGAACAGTCGATGGAGGAGCAAGCGCTGTCTATCCCGCCGCGCGTAAGGACCTTTGAAATCAATCCGCAAAGGATCCACCCGGTGAATTTGCTGGTAGGCATCAGTGTTGCCATTCCGCACGGAGACAACCAAGAGCAGCAGTTCGGGATGCGATTTGGCTATCTCAGAGAGGATCTGGATGAAGTTGTATGCCCAGTTCTTCCACGGATATTGTTTGGTGTTGGTCAGACCATCGAACCAGGTCTGATACTCGTCGAGAATGAGCGCTGTCGGCTGTTTCTGGAGCAATTCCAGCGTGAGATCGTAACTTAGGATGTCTGTCTTGCCGTCGCCTTGACCTTCCCACTTCCCTCGAATATAGGCACCTTGAGGATGGCGTTCAAGGAGCAGGTCCCACAAGAACTTATAGTTCTGGTGGACTAGGCTCTCCGTGATGACGTGCATTCCGTGGCGTAGCGGCAGAGTTGCCATCTTTGGGTACTGTAGGCGATTGGCCCAAACATTCAGCCAGGCCTGTGTCGCAGGCTGGTCAGTGAGAGCGTGGTACAAGACGGCCATTAGGTGCGACTTACCTTGGCCGCGCTCGCCGATGAAAACCACTGGGCGGTCGTTCTTGGGGCCTATCGCTTCAATGGCGGACAGCAGATCCGTCGTCGGATAGCTGATCTCCAGGAATTCAGCAGCGGGGCGCTGAGTTGCGCCAGTATTCTGAGCGTTCGAGAGCTCGATCATGGTGCCCGAGATTCGCTTGCTGCGAAACTCGGGGCGCAGGTTGAGTCCGAGCATGGGCGTTCGCCTCAATGGGAGATCAACGGAAATTTGTGGTAAAACCAACATTGTATTCTCCCAACGAGCTCAAAGTCTTTGATTTATAAGCAATAATGCCTCGTCGAAGCGGGGATGTGCTTACCGCAACGCTCATGAGAGACGACCAGAGGTTTCTACGAGAATTATGCTTTGCCGACGGATGATCGTAATGGCTGAGTATGCGCAATTGCACGGTCCCTGCATCCCGGTCCAGCTTTAGATAAGCGGAAAGTGAGCCTTGTGCTCCACTGAGATCACTCATTCTGGTGATCTCCAGCCGCGACATTATGTATGTTAGGGCGTAAGTTAAGGGCGAAGCAGGGAGCGCAGCCATGCTGCGCCTGATCCATTCGATCGGTCGCTGTCGTCGTTCAGGCTCGAACCATTCGTTGCCTATTGGAATCAGTCGCCGGAATGATAATCGCTTATGAGTTTGCACATTTCCCGCGTTACAATTCGGAATTTTCGAAACTTCTCCCACTTGGATATCCCACTGTCTCGGAGCTGTGTCTTGCTTGGCGAAAACACCGCTGGCAAGTCGAACTTGCTGTATGCACTGAGACTCTTGCTGGACAGCAGCCTGCCAGACTCGGCGCGCTTTCTGCGCACAGAGGACTTTTTTGATGGCTTGGCGGCGCCGCTCGGACAAAGCATCGAGGTTTCTGTTGAATTGGCGGGCTTTTCGGAAGACACAGGTGCTAAGGCGATTTTGTCAAAATATCTGATTTCCGTTGATCCGTCGGTTGCGCGCCTCACATACCAATTCCGTCCAAAACAGAGTCTTGAAGGCGAGTCCCCCGCAAGTATTGAAGAGTACGAATTCGCAGTGTTCGGGGGTCTTAGAGACAAGCAAGTTGACTACGATCTACGAAATTACATTCACTTTGCAATTCTGCCCGCATTGCGAGATGCCGAATCCGAACTGTCCAACTGGCGTCGATCACCACTGCGCCGATTGCTGGAGCAGCTATCCGTCTCCAACAAACGGCTGGAAAGGATCACAAGGGCTCTAGACCAGGTGAGCGAGACACTTCTCAAAGTGCCTGAGATAGGTTCCTTGGCTTCAGACATCCAAGCAAGGACCAACGAAATGGTTGGAACAATGCACGGGGTCGAAACCAAGCTTGCGTTGGCATCCAACGATCCCAAGCAGCTGTTGCGTTCGGTCAAACTCCTGATCGACGGGATGAAGGGTCGTCAGATCAGTGAGGCAAGCCTTGGCACGGCGAATGTGTTGCTGCTGTCACTGCTGTTGCAAGAAATGGAGGCAAAGATCCAGCGGAAGCAGTTAGTGTCTCTCATCCTGGCCATAGAGGAACCTGAAGCCCATCTGCATCCTCATCTGCAACGAGTGTTGTTTCGATATTTCTTGCGGCGAGATCACGCGGTTATCGTGAGTAGTCATTCGCCCTATATCGCGAGCGTTGCTCCGATCAAATCTCTCGTCGTGCTGACTAAGGAGGGTTCGGGTGGGACGAAAGGGTATGCGGCATCACGCCTTGCGCTCGATGAATGGGAGGAGCATGACCTTGAACGGTATTTCGACGTCACCAAGGCAGAAATGGCCTTTGCCAAGGGCGTCATTCTGGTTGAAGGAATCGCGGAAGAGTTCTTGATTCCTGCATTCGCACGTAGCATTCATCTAAAGACCGGCGAGCGGGTCGAACTGGATCGACTTGGTATTTCAGTTTGCGCCGTGCACGGAACTGACTTCGGCCCCTACGCAAAACTGCTCGGTGAGGACGGGCTGAACATCCCTTACGTTGTAGTCACCGATGGGGACGCATTTCTTAAGCAAGACGGTACGGTCGCTTACGCGGGGTTGAAACGTGGCTGTTCGTTATTGGTAGACAAACAAAAAGTTGCCGTTGAACAAGCCCTTGTAAACAGCAAATGGAAGACAGCGTGGCAACTTCTCGCTAAAGCCGGTATTTTCGTAGGCTCCACAACCTTAGAGATCGACGTGATCGACAATTATCCGGCCAAGGCAAAAAGGGCATTCGCGGAGCTCGTTTCAGAGAAGGTGGCCGACCGCTTTGGAAAAGCCGTGGATAATTTGGATTCCAGCGGAGGGATTACGGGGGACAAGATCGAGAAGCAGGCTGAAGTGATCAGGCGCATCGAGTCTATTGGCAAGGGCCGTTTTGCTCAACGGCTATCAAACAAAGTGTTGCGCTCCCAGGGACCCGAATATATCTCGGACGCGATCAAGCACATCATCGAACAGGTATTGGTGCGCAGTGAGCGAGCTTAGCAGGGATTTCAAACGACTCAATCGACAACAGAAGAAAGCTGTCAAGAGGTGCAGAAACACCGTCGTGTTGGCTGGCCCTGGTTCGGGTAAAACGGCCACGCTAGTAGTGAAGGCTGCCTACTTGCTTGCGGACGTGATTCCGAGTCCGCAAGGCCTTGCGTGCATTACCTACAACAATGAGGCCGTTGCTGAGTTTCGGAAGCGGCTTGAAGTCTTGGGTATCAAGAGCAGTGGGCGAGTGTTCTTGGGAACAGTTCACAGTTTCT
>Ga0335085_10008718_pt1 | contig 15441 bp, 14 predicted proteins | sample Lox_Sample_45_FD_206712 | JGI IMG/M metagenome (GOLD analysis project Ga0335085, IMG submission 206712) | Soil microbial communities from Loxahatchee National Wildlife Refuge, Florida, United States - Lox_Sample_4.5 | ecosystem: Environmental > Terrestrial > Soil > Wetlands | place: USA... | reverse complement strand
AGGAGGTGGGCCTGGCCGTCGTCGACCTCCGGCCACTGGAAGTCGGGGTGGTCATGGGCCAGGTTGCCGAAGCAGCTCAGCGCCTCCACCTCTGCCAGGGCGGAGAACCAGCCGCGCACGAGCGGGCCGTTCTCCCGCCGCCAGTCCTCCAGCCGGAGGAAGACGTGCGCGTCCCAGAGGGTGAGCAGGTTCAGCACCGGATGGAGCTGGTTCCTTCGGGCCTCGGCCAGCCCGAGGAGCCGGCCGAAGCGCCGCATCCGGCGGCTCACCCGGAGGCCCTCCGGAGAGAGCCCGGAGGTGAGCTGGACCAGGCGCGCGGTGCGGAACCGCGCCCGCTCCAGCCGGACGAAGGCCCGCCCCAGCGTGGCGCTGGAGGCCTCGGCCGCGTCGAGGGCGAGCCAGGCCTCGCCGAAGGCACGCCGGGTGAGCCCCACCACCACCGCCTGGAGGAAGAGGAGCGCCCAGGGGACGACCCGGGGCACGGGCCCGGTCGAGGCGCCGATGGCGGCCAGCAGGGTGAGCGCCGGAAGGGCCCAGGCCAGAGGCTTCATGAAGCCGAGGTGGGTGAGCCGCGGCGGCGCCTCGGCCCAGGCGAGGAAGGGCCGCGGGCTCGCCCGGGTGCGCACGCCGAGCCGGCCGCTCACCGACAGGTCCCGGCGCACCTCCGGGAGCCCGGCCAGCTCCTGGGCCGCCTCCTGCCGTGCGCGGACCTCCTCGGCCGCGGCCGGCCCCTCCAGCCAGTCGGCGAGCCGCTCCTCGCCGGCACCGGTGGACGTCTCGTCGAGCCACTGGAAGAGGGAGCCCCGGCCAAAGAGGTCCAGGTCGGAGGCGTAGAGGTGCCCGGCGTCGGCGAAGCGGTCCCCCCTGGAGGGGAGGTCGAGCCAGGAGTTGTCCAGCCGGGCGAGTGCACGGCGGTGCCAGGCCGCCTCCTCCCGGGCACGGGCCTCCTTGGCCAGGAGGCCGGCGTGGTAGGCGGCGAGGAGGAGGTAGCCCAGCGCGCAGGCCGCGGCGCCCGCCCAGGCCCCGGCGGGCAGCCGCTCGAAGAGGGTGAAGCCGGTGAGCGCCGCGGCCCCGAGGAAGGTGAGGGCGCGCCCGTTCGCCACCTGGGCCATTCGCCGGTCGAGCGCGCGCACCACCTCGTCCCGCGCGGCCGCAGCGGCGGCGTGCGCGCTCGCGACGGGGCCGGAGGCGGCGGGCGCGGGCGGGGGGGGAGCCACGGTGCTCCGGACCCTGCCACGGTCCGGGCGTCATGTGGAGCGGCGGGGCTGCTACGCCTCGGCCGAGGCCAGGCGGCGCAGGGCCTTCTGGTCCCGGATGCAGAGCACGCGGCCGACGTTGCCCAGCACTCCGTCGCGCTTGAGCTCGTTGACCAGGGTGGAGACGAAGGAGCGCGAGGCACCGACCAGGTCGGCCAGGTCCTGCTGGGTGATGCCGCGCAGGTCCGTCTCCCCGTCGTGGGCGCAGCGCTCCCCGTGGGCCTCGGCCACGGCGAGCAGCGTCTCGGCCAGCCGGGCGGGGACCTCCCGGAAGGTGAGTCCGAGCACCCGGGCGCGGAGGGTCCGGACCTGGTCGGCGCAGGCACGGACGAGCTCGAGCGCCAGGGCCGGGTCGGATTCGAGCTGGCTCCTCAGGGTGCGGCTCTCCAGCACGTGCACAGTCACCTCGCCGGCTGCGACCGCCGCCTCGTCGGCCACCGCGCCCTCGGGGCGAAGCAGGTCACCGAACAGGTCGCCCGGGCGGAGGATGGCGAATACTGCCTGGCGGCCGGTGCGCCCCTCCCGGAGCAGCCGGACGCGGCCGGATTGGATGAGAAAGGCGGCCTGGACCGATTCCCCTGGCCGGTAGAGCACGGCCTGGTGCGGGTAGCTCCGCACCGTCGCCTCTCCGAGCGATGCTGAAGAACGGACTCCGTCCGGCCGCCGGGGAACCACGAGCATCCCGGAAGCCGTCGAGGGAGCAACGACACTGGATCCGAGTGGGGTGAGCATGACCTGTAGCAATCCAAGCGTCATGCCACGATAAGAACTAGGAAAACTCGATACCTAGATGCTCAATTCGACGGTCAACGTTGTAACGGATCGTTCAATTCGAACGATTCGTTCAATTTGCCGTGACAGTCGTTCAGTCTTCGACAACGTCGATCAGGAAACGCTGCTGAGGCCGCGAGGGAATGCTTTGACCAGACGGTACTTGGTGAGCTTCCGCTCCAGCGTGGGCCGGCTGATGCCGAGCATCTGGCACGCCTTGCCCTTGTGACCGCCGGTGAGGGTGAGGGTGCGGGCGATGAGCTGGCGCTCCGCCTCGGCCAGGGTAGGGAGCGCCCCGGTGTCGGGCCAGCCGGCCGCGTCGGAGGCGCGGGGCTGCGGGGACTCCAGGGGAGGGAGGTGCTCGGCGAGGAGCACGTCCCCCGGGGCGAGGACCACCGCGCGGGTGAGCACGTTCTCCAGCTCGCGCACGTTCCCTCGCCAGGGGAGGGCGCGCAGGTGCTCGAGCACCTCGGGCGGCACCCGCGTCACCCGCTGGTGGACCTTCTCGTTGATCCGCTCGAGCAGGGCCTGGACCAGGAGCGGAATGTCGTCGCGGCGCTCGCGCAGCGGCGCGACGTGCAGGGTGACCACCCGCAGCCGCTGGTAGAGGTCCTCGCGGAAGCGCTTCGCCTCGACCTCGGCGGCCAGATCACGATGGGTGGCGGCGATGACCCGCGCCCCGAGAGGAATGCGCTTCACCCCGCCCACCCGCTCGAACTCGCGCTCCTGGAGCACGCGCAGCAGCTTGGACTGGAGGAGGGGCGAGAGGTCGCCGATCTCGTCGAGGAAGATGGTTCCCTCCTCGGCGAGCTCGAACTTCCCCGGCTTCTGCTGGACGGCGCCGGTGAAGGCCCCGCGCTCGTGGCCGAAGAGCTCGGACTCGAGCAGGGTGTCGACGATGGCCGAGCAGTTGATGGCGATGAAGGGTCGCGGCTCGTCGTAGGAGTAGTTGTGGATCACCCGTGCGATGAGCTCCTTGCCCGTGCCTGACTCGCCGGTGATGAGCACCGAGGCCCGGGTGGCGGCCGCCACCCGCCCCAGCTCCTTGACCAGGGCCTGCATCACCGGCGTCCGGCCCACGATGTCCCCCAGCTGGACCGGCTCGGCCTCGCTTCCGGCGGCGGCCAGAGCGCGGCGCGACAGCTGGCGGACGTGCAGCGCCCGGTCGACCACCCGGTCCAGGGCGCTCGGGTCAGGGAACGGCTTGTGGACGTAGTCGAAGGCGCCGAGCTTCATCGCCCGGATGGTGGACTCCATGTCGTGGTAGGCGGTGACGAGGATGATCGGCGCATCGCCGCAGCGCGCGCGCATCTCCTCGATGATCTCCAGCCCGCTCCGGTCGGGGAGCATCATGTCCAGGATGACCAGCGAGGGCGAGGCGTCGCTGGCCGCGGCCAGCCCTCCCTGGGCGGTGGTGGCGGTGACCACGTGGTAGCGCGGCTCCCCGTCCCGCTCCACCTCCTCGAAGTGCAGGGCGAGTGACTCGAGCAGCGACACGTCGTCGTCGACGATGAGCAGCGTGTCCATGGGGCGGGGGGTGCGCACGGGGTCAGCCTGGAGCGAAGGTGAGGAGGAAGAGGGTGCCAGGGTTTTCGTCGGTGTGCACCTCCGCTCGGCCTCCCTGGTCGAGCATCACCTGCTGGAGGGCGGCCAGGGAGAGCCCCCCCCCTCGGGCCAGCCGGCAACCGAACGGCTCGAAGGCGGTGGCCTGCTCGTCCGGGGAGAGGGTGGCGCCCAGGTCGCGCACGCCGAACTGCACACCGCCCTCCGGGGCCGGGGTGAGCGCCACCTCCACCACCCCGTCGGTGGGCAGGGAGGCGGCCACGTTGAGCATCAGCTGGGCGAGCACCGGCCGGGTCCGGTGAGCGTCGGCCCGGACCGGGCGCAGACCGGGGGCCGCCGAGGCGTGCACCAGCTGTCGCCGCTCGAGCAGCTCCGGAGCGATGGTCTCCGCCGCCTGCCCCACCAGCTCCTTGAGCCCGTGTGTCTCCAGGGTCAGCGGCCGGTCCCGGCCGTACTCGGCGAACATGGTCAGCATTCGCTCCAGGGTGCGGATCTCCCGCTCGGCGATGGCCAGCCGGCGGCGGTCCCGGACGGAGAGGTCGGCGTTCCTGGCCAGCGTCTGCACCGAGAGCTTCACGCTGGAGAGCGGATTCCGGAGCTCGTGGCTGAGCATCGACGAGAGCCGGGAGAAGAGTGCGCGGGTGTGAGCGTGTTCGGTGTCCATGGCCAGCGCCGGCGCCGGAAGGTTACGCTCCTTTGGTGGACGGGCGCCTCCTCTTCAAGGACGTTGCGCTGTTGGAGGGAGAACGCCTCGTCCCGGGACGGGCGGTGGTGGTCGAGGGGGCGGCCGTTTCCCGCGTTGGGACGGACGAGGCCAGCCCCTCGCTCCCCGGCGACTGGACGGTGGATGGCCGGGGCCGGCTCCTGCTTCCGGGGCGGGTGGACGCCCACGCGCGCCTGGCCGGCCCGTCCCCGGGACGCCCCTGGTCCACGGCCGAGGTGGAGGTGCTGGCCGCGGCCTCGCTGGCGCGTGCGCTGCGCTCGGGGGTGACCTCCGTCTTCGAGCATCTCGAGGGCGTGGACCGGCCGGGGGAGGCCCTGGCCGCCGAGGCGCTCACCGCGGAGCGGCTCGGGGTGCGCCTCCTGGCCGCCTACGCCACCGGCGGGGAGCGCTGGGAAGGCCCGCTCGGGGAGAACCTGGACTTCGTCAGGGCCTGGTCGGCGCACGCTCTGGTGCGGGGCGCGGTGGGGATGTCCCGGGTGGCCGATGCCTCCGACGCGCTCCTCGAGCGGGTGGCCGGGGCCCTGGGAGCCACCGGAGCGCCGCTGCACCTCGGGCTGGCGGAGACGGACGAGGACCTGGTCCTCACCCACCAGCGCTACGGGCTGCGGACCGTGGAGCGGCTCCAGGGCCACGGGTTGCTCGGTCCCTCGACCATCGCCGCGCACGCCCGCTGCATCGACGCCCACGAGGCGCGGGTGCTGGCCGAGCGGGAGGTGCTGGTGGCCTGGAGCCCGCTCCGGGACCTGCTCGGCGAGGGGCACGGATTCGAGGCGCTGTGGATCCCCGAGCACCGGGTGGCGCTGGGCACCTCCGGCACGGGGAGCCTGCCCCAGCAGTGGGACGCCGCCCGGGCGATGGCGCGGAGGGCGACCCGCCTCGGCCGTCTCTGGCCGGAGGAGCTTCTCGCCGAGCTGCTTCTCGACGGGGCCTCGGCGCTGCTCTCCCGGCTCTTCGGCGCCGCGGCCGGACGGGTGACCCCCGGAGCGCTGGCCGACCTCGTCCTCCTGGACTTCGTCCCCGCGGCCGACGCCTGGACGGTGGAGCTGGCCGCGGACGCGTCGCGCGCCCCGGCGGCGTGGACGGTGGTGGGCGGGCGGGTGGCGGTGCGGGACGGGCAGCTGCTCGGCGCCGACGGGCTCCTGCTCGAACGCGAGGCGGCGGCGGTCCGGCGTGCGCGCGCCTGAGGCGTCTCTGCGCACGCGCATCCGCCGTGCGGTGGAGCGGAGGGCCCCGCTCCGCGCCGACGGACGAACCACCGCCGTGCGCCTGGTCCACGGACGAGGGGACGGGCTGGAGGGCGTGAGCGTGGACCTGTTCGGAGACGTCCTCGTCGTCTCGCTCTATGCCGAGCTGGACCCGGGCCCGCTGGTGGAGGCGCTGGGAGCGGCGTGCGCCCCGCGGGCGGTGTACCTCAAGCACCGTCCCCGCGCGGCGAGCCGCCTCGCTCCTTCGGCACTGCGCCGCCGCGCGCCGGAGAAGCCGGCCTGGGGGCCGGCGGTGGAGGAGGTCGACGTGCTGGAGAAGGGGCTCCGCTTTCGCATCCGCCCCGGGGAGGGGCTGGCGGTGGGGCTGTACCTGGACATGCGAGAGACGCGGGCCTGGGTGCGGGCCCACGCCGCCTCCACCACGCTGCTCAACTGCTTCGCCTACACCGGCGGCTTCGCCGTCGCCGCGCGGGCCGGCGGGGCGACCTCGGCGGTCAACGTCGACCTGAGCCGGCGCGCCCTGGCCTGGGCGGACGAGAACGCGGCGCTCAACGGCCAGGCGGTGAACCCCGGCGAATCGCTCGCCGGCGACGTCGTGCACTGGCTCGGGAGGCTGGCGCGCGCCGGCCGCAGGTTCTCCACGGTGGTGCTCGACCCGCCCTCCTTCTCGCGCGGGCCCTCGGGTCCCTTCTCCGTCTCTCGGGACATGCCGGAGCTGGTGGCCCGGGCGGCGGTGCTCCTCGCGCCCGGCGGGCATCTGGTGGCCTGCTGCAACCAGGAGAGCCTCGCCCCGGGCCGATTCCTGAGCCTCGTCCAGCGAGGGCTCTCGCAGGCGGCGCGCGGCGCGGCAGAAGTGGCCCGGCTGACCGCCTCTCCGGTCGACTTCCCGCCCCCTCCGGGGGAGCGGCCGCTCTTTCGCGGCGTCGTTCTGCGGCTCGAGGCGTTGGGCTAGCCTTCCGGGGAGCCGTGGACGCGCCACTGCCCACCCGCTTCGGCAAGTACACCCTGCTCGACCGGCTCGCGGTGGGGGGGATGGCCGAGATCTTCCTCGCCCGCCAGGAGGGGATGGAGGGCTTCGAGAAGACGGTGGTCATCAAGCGCATCCTCCCCGCCCTGACCCGCTCGGAAGGGTTCGTGACCATGTTCCTCAACGAGGCCCGGCTCGCCTCGCAGCTCACCCATCCGAACATCGTCCAGATCTACGAGCTGGGTCGCGTCGGGGAGAGCCACTTCATCGCCATGGAGTACATCTTCGGCCGGGACATGGCACGCATCATCCCCAAGGCGGCGGCGCTGGGGATCCCCTTTCCCGAGGTCTACGCGCTGCACATCGCCGCGTCGGTGTGCGAGGGGCTCTACTACGCGCATCAGAAGGCGGACGCCTGGGGTAACCCGCTGCACATCGTCCACCGCGACGTGACGCCGGAGAACATCTTCGTCTCCTTCGACGGGATGGTGAAGGTGCTCGACTTCGGCATCGCCAAGGCGCGCGGCCAGGTGGGGCGGACCCAGACCGGGCAGATCAAGGGCAAGCTGGCCTACATGAGCCCGGAGCAGTGCCTCGGGCAGCAGCTCGACCAGCGCAGCGACCTTTTCTCCCTGGGGGTGGTGCTCTACGAGTGGCTCACCGGGTACCGGCTCTTCACCGGGGACTCGGAGGTGGCGGTCCTCAAGTCGATCACCGACGGCAAGATCTGGGGCCCCTCCTACTTCAAGCCGGACATCCCGCCGGCGGTGGAGGAGGTGGTCATGCACGCCCTGGAGAAGGACCGGGAGCGCCGCTACGCCTCGGCCTTCGACATGCAGCGGGATCTGGAGAGGGCCATCGGCCAGTATCCCTTCCGGCCCTCGAGCATCCACCTCTCCAACTTCCTCAAGCAGCTCTTCGCCGGGGAGCTGGACGAGGAGCGGGCCCGGGTGGCGCGCCGCCTGGAGGAGCCCGGGGAGGGCAACGGCGCGGCGGCCCTGGACGGCGCACCGCTGGCGGTGACGCTGGGCGAGGCGGAGCGCCGGGCGCTGGAGGCGGTGGCCGGGCGGCACGGGCTCGCCGCCGAGGAGCTGGCGCGGGAGGTGCTCCGCGACTGGCTGAAGTACCGCTGATGCCGCGGCTCAAGCTCACGCTGGAGTACGAGGGGACGGCGTACGTCGGGTGGCAGCGGCAGCCGAACGGCGTCTCGGTGCAGGAGGTGATGGAGCGGGCGCTGGCCGAGCTGCTCGGCGCCCGGGTGGAGGTGGTGGCGGCGGGGCGCACTGACTCCGGGGTCCACGCGCTCGGGCAGGTGGTGGCCTTCGATGCGCCGCGGACGCTTCCGCTCGGCGCCTACCTCCGGGGGCTCTCCGCGCTGCTCCCCCCGGACGTGGCGGTGGTGGCGGCCGAGGAGGTGGGCCCCGACTTCGACCCCCGGCGCTGGGCGAGCGGGAAGCGCTACCGCTACCTCATCTCCAACCGGCCGGTCCGCTCGCCGCTGCGGCGCCGGACGCACTGGGAGGTGTTCGCCCCGCTCGACGTGGGGGCGATGGACGAGGCGGCTCGCCCGCTGCTCGGGACCCACGATTTCTCCGCCTTCCGAGCCGCCAACTGCGAGGCGAAGACTCCGGTCCGGACGCTGCGCGAGCTGGTGGTGCTCGGGGACGGCGACGTCGTCCAGCTCGAGGTCGAGGGAACGGCCTTCCTCAAGCACATGGTGCGGAACATCGTCGGGACGCTGGTGGAGGTGGGGCGCGGGGAACGGCCGGTGCCCTGGGTGGCGGAGGTGCTCGCCTCGGCCGACCGGACACGCGCCGGGCCGACGGCGCCGGCGCACGGGCTGGTGCTGGTGGAGGTCACCTACGGGGACCGTCAGGACGCCGGGGGCTGAGAGGTGCGAACGGTCGACGGGAGCCAGGGCGAGGGCGGGGGCCAGGTGCTGCGCACCACGCTCGCCCTCTCGCTCCTCAGCGGCGAGGCGGTGACGCTGGAGAACATCCGCGCCAGACGGGCGCGCCCGGGGCTGATGCGCCAGCACCTGGCCGCGGTCCAGCTCGCGGCGCGCGTCGGCGATGCGGAAGTCGAGGGCGCGGCACAGGGATCGCGGCGGCTCGTCTTCCGGCCGCGCACCGTGGCCACCGGCCGGTTCGAGATGTCGGTCGCAACGGCGGGAAGCGCCACCCTCGTCCTCCAGACCGTCCTTCCTGCCCTGCTCGTGGCAAAGGGTCCGACCACGCTCGTCCTCGAGGGCGGAACGCACAACCCGCTCGCTCCGCCCTACGACTTCCTCGCCGAGAGCTTCCTCCCGCTGGTGAACCGGATGGGCCCTACCGTCGAGGCGCGGCTCGAGCGCTGGGGGTTCTACCCCGCCGGGGGTGGGCGGATGGTGGTCTCCATCCGGCCGGCCGAGCGGCTTGCTCCCCTCGAGCTCCTCGACACCGGGCCGGTGAAGCGCGTCGGCGCCCGGGCGGTGGTGGCCGGGCTGCCGCCGGACATCGCCCGGCGCGAGCTCGCCGCCCTCGCGCGCCGGCTCGGGTGGGCGCCGGACCGCCTGCGCATCGAGGAGCGACCGGCCGCGGAGGGCCCGGGCAACGTGCTCATCGCAAGCCTCGAGCGCGAGCAGGTGACGGAGGTGGTGACCGGCTTCGGGGAGAAGGGGCGCAGCGCCGAGGCGGTCGCGGAGGCGGTGGCGACCGAGGTCGAAGCCTACCTCCAGGCGGGGGTTCCCGTGGGCACGCACCTGGCCGACCAGCTGCTCATCCCCATGGCTCTCGCCGGGGCGGGAGCCTTCCGGACGCTGCCCCTGAGCCTCCACGCCCGGACGCAGGTTCGACTCCTCGAGGAGCTGACCGCGGCCCGCTTCGAGGTCCGCGAGGCGGCCGGCATCACCGAGGTGTCCGTCGCCGCGCGGGCGTGAGGCTCACAGAAGCCTCACCACCTCCTCGGCGCACCCGTAGGCGAGCGTGTAGCCCGCTCCGCCGTGGCCGTAGTTGTGGACGACTCGGCCCTCGCGCTCCAGACGCACCGAAGGGCGGTAGGGGCGGAGCCCGGCCCGTGCTCGCCTGAGCGGGCCGTGGCGGAGGCCGGCAGCCCCGGCGCGGCTGAGGATGGCCTCGGTCATGCCCGGGTCAGGTGCGAGCGGCCGGTCATCCGGGCAGGGCAGGGCGCACCCACCGAGGACGACTTCCCTGCGCCGGGGGATGGCATAGAGCATCGCCGCCTCGTCGCGCTCGTCGCCGAGCGACACCGAGGGGTCGAGCTCTCCGCGCTCGACGAGGAGCGTCTGGCCGTAGATGGCCTGGAGCGAATCGTCCCCGGCGAGGGAGCGGGCACCGAGGCCGGCGCAGTGGACGATGCATTCCCCGGCGAGGTCTTCGAGCGACGTCACCCGCTCCACGCGGATCGGGCGCTCGAGCTGGCCCTCCAGCCAGGGGAGGAAGATGGCCGGCTCGACTCGGGGCGCCTCGAAGCGCCAGGCGGGACAGCCGAGCGGCGACCGCTCCACGAAGGTCACCGCCGGCACGCTCGGTACCCACCAGGGCGGTTCCCGGCCGTCCGCCGCCTCGTAGGCGGTGAGGAGGTCGACCCCCGCCTCGGGGACGCTCCGGGCGAGCGCGGTGAGGCGCTCGCGCGAGCGCGCCGCCCACGCGTTGACCCGCTCGGGGGGATTGGCCCGGAAGGGGAACCAGAGCGCGCCGGCGACTGCGGAGGTGGTTGCATCCCCGCGCGCTGCGGCCACGACCTGCACGCGGTGCCCGGCGCGCTCCAGCTCGACGGCCGCGGTGAGGCCGACGACTCCGGCTCCGACGACGGTGATCTCCACCGCCTCGTTCTCGCACGACCTCTGGGCCTGACGCTCCTCCTCCGAGCGGCGTGCTGTCGTCGGGCGACCCGGCGGGGTCGAGCGCAGACCCTAGGCAGGTTTCCTGTAGCCCCCTCGCCGCCCCAAGCCGTTGAGTTGACGTCCCTTTCCGTCCGAAAGGACGTACAGGTTTCCTGTCCCCTCTTCTGCGACTCAAGCCCGCGGATTCTTTCGCGATTCGCGGAATCGACGCGTGCAGGAAACCTGTCTAGGGGTGTCGCGGAGCCGACCCGGCCTTACGCCCGCGCCGGCTTGGCGAACCGGAGCTCGCCCTTGCCGGCCTCGACTTCGATGGTGTCGCCGGGGACGTACTCGCCGGAGAGGACCTTCATCGCCAGCGGGTCCTGGAGGTGCTTCTGGATGGCGCGCTTGAGCGGCCGGGCCCCGTAGACCGGGTCGTACCCGTGCTCGCCGAGGAAGCGCTTCGCCCCCTCGGTCACCTCCAGCGTGAGCCGCCGGTCCTCGAGCAGCTTGCGGAGCCGGCCGAGCTGGATGTCCACGATGCGGCCCAGGTCCGCCTTGCGCAGCGGCTCGAAGACCACCACCTCGTCCACCCGGTTGAGGAACTCGGGCCGAAAGTGGCCCCGGAGCGCGTCCAGCACCCGGGCCCGGGTGGCCTCGTCGAGCCGCTCCTTGCCCTCCATCCCGGCCATGAGGATCTGGCTGCCGAGGTTGGAGGTCATGATCAGCACCGTGTTCTTGAAGTCCACGGTCCGGCCCTGGCTGTCGGTGAGGCGGCCGTCGTCGAGGATCTGGAGCAGCACGTTGAACACGTCGGGGTGCGCCTTCTCGATCTCGTCGAGGAGGATGACCGCGTAGGGGCGGCGGCGGACCGCCTCGGTGAGCTGACCGCCCTCGTCGTAGCCGACGTATCCCGGCGGAGCGCCGATGAGCCGGGAGACGGCGTGCTTCTCCATGTACTCGGACATGTCCAGCCGGATGAGCGCGTTCTCGTCGTCGAAGAGAAACTCGGCCAGCGCCTTGGCCGTCTCCGTCTTCCCCACGCCGGTGGGCCCGAGGAAGATGAACGAGCCGATCGGTCGGTTGGGGTCCTGGAGCCCGCTGCGGGCACGGCGGATGGCGTTGCTCACCGCCTCGATGGCCGGGCGCTGGCCGATCACCCGTTGCTCGAGCCGCTCCTCCATGTGGACCAGCTTCTGGACCTCGCCTTCCATCAGGCGCGACACCGGGATGTGCGTCCACTTGGCCACCACCTCGGCGATGTCCTCGGCGTCGACCTCCTCCTTGAGGAACTTCTGCTTCTTCTGCAGCGTGGCCAGAGCGGCGTTCTGCTGCTCCAGCTCGCGCTCCAGCGACGGGATGGTGCCGTACTTCAGCTCCGCGGCCCGGTTCAGGTCCCCCTGCCGCTCGGCCGCCGCCTGGTCGTTGCGGGCCCGGTCCAGCTTCTCGTTGCTGCCGCGGATCTTGGCGATGGCCGCCTTCTCGCTCTCCCAGTGAGCCTTGAGCGAGCTGAACTTCTCGCGCAGCTCGGCCAGCTCCTTCTCCAGGGCCCCCAGCCGCTCGCGGGAGTAGCTGTCCGACTCCTTCTTCAGGCCCTCGCGCTCGATCTCCAGCTGGGTGATGCGCCGGCGCACGTCGTCGATCTCCTGGGGCATGGAGTCGATCTCGATCCGGAGCCGGCTGCAGGCCTCGTCCACCAGGTCGATGGCCTTGTCCGGGAGGAACCGGTCGGCGATGTAGCGGGCGGAGAGGGTGGCCGCGGCCACGAGCGCGGAGTCCTGGATGCGCACCCCGTGGTGGAGCTCGTAGCGCTCCTTGAGGCCGCGGAGGATGCTGATCGTGTCCTGGACGGACGGCTCTCCGACCATCACCGGCTGGAAGCGCCGCTCCAGGGCGGCGTCCTTCTCGATGTGCTTGCGGTACTCGTCGAGGGTGGTGGCGCCGATGCAGTGCAGCTCACCGCGGGCCAGGGCCGGCTTGAGCATGTTGCCGGCGTCCATGGCTCCCTCGGCCTTGCCCGCCCCGACCAGGGTGTGCAGCTCGTCGATGAAGAGGATGATCTCGCCCTCGGCGGCGGCGATCTCGTGGAGCACCGCCTTGAGGCGCTCCTCGAACTCGCCGCGGAACTTGGCCCCGGCGACCATCGCTCCGAGGTCGAGCGCCACCAGGCGCTTGTCCTTCAGTCCCTCGGGCACGTCGCCGTCCACCATCCGGCGGGCGAGGCCCTCGACGATGGCCGTCTTGCCCACCCCGGGGTCGCCGATGAGCACCGGATTGTTCTTGGTGCGGCGGCTGAGCACCTGGACCACCCGGCGGATCTCCTCGTCACGCCCGATGACCGGGTCGAGCTTTCCGGCGCGGGCGTCGGCGGTGAGGTCCCGCCCGTACTTCTCCAGGGCGCGGTAGGTGTCCTCCGCCTCCTGGCTGGTGACCCGGCGTCCCCCGCGGAGCTCCTTGAGCACGGACTGCACACGGGCATGGGTGACGCCGGAGGACTTGAGCGCCTCCCCCGAGGCGCCCTTGTCGGCGGTGAGTGCAAGGAGGAGGTGCTCGCTGGAGACGTACTCGTCCTTGAGCGCCTTGGCCTCGTCCTCGGCCTTGTCGAAGAGCTTGAGCAGGCGCTGCGAGAGGGTGGTGCCGCCCTCGCCGCCGGAGACGGAGGGCAGCCCCGCCAGCGCCTCCTCGAGGCGGCTCCGGAGCAGCCCGGGCTCGGTGCCGATGCGCTGCACGACGGCCGGCACCACCCCCTGCTCCTGGTCGAGGAGCGCCACGGCGAGGTGCTCGGGCTCGAACTGCGGGTTGCCCGCGCGGCGCGCGAGCGTCTGGCCGGCCTGGATCGCCTCCTGGGCCTTGACGGTGAACTGGTCGATGCGCATGACGGGCTACAACCTAAGTCTTCTCGCAAACTTGGCAAGGCCGGCGGCTTGGGCCTACAAGCGTCGGTCCGAAGAGCTCCTGTGCCCGCAGCTCGCATCGAAGCCCACGGCGGCTACCTGGTCCGGGCGGAGACCCTGGAGGGGGTGGACTTGCAGGCCCTGGCTCGGGATGCGCTGGAGAAGGAGGGGGTGGCCGAGACGTCGGTGGGGCTGCTCGTCTCGACCTGGGCGCCGCGGAAGCTCGTCCGGCTGGCGTACGACGCCCCCTACACCTACGGACGCCAGGGCGCGCGCTGGTACCGGGGGCACCACGCGCTGGCCGAGGCGCTCAGCCGCGCCGCCCCGCTGACCGTGCACGCCTACGTCTTCGACCCCGATCTGCTCGAGGGCGTGGTGACCTACGGCGGGGGAGCGCGCGTGGGGGGAGAGACGCTGGTCTACGACGAGCTCGACCTGGACCTCGACGAGCTGTCCGACGCCGAGTTCGAGGCGGCCCGCGACCACTGGCCGCTGGGTCGGCTGGCGCAGCTCCTCGGCCTCACCCGGGGCGAGCTGCTCCGCCTGCCCTATGCCCAGGGTGAGCTCCTGTCGCTCGACGGGGCGAAGCCCTAGCCCTGTGCCGGGGGTGTGGCCAGATGGCGTGCGTGCCGCCGCGCATACCAGGCGAGGTAGACGAGGATGGCCAGGTTGCCGGCGAGGATGGAGACGCGGCTCGGCCTCGGATGGCGCCACAGCTCCCACACCTCGGCGGGGAGGAAGAGGCCGGTCACGCCCACCACCAGCCAGGGCCCCCAGGCGTGGCGCTTCTCCAGGGCCCACGCCTCGACGAGATTGATGCCCCCGTCCAGGGCCAGCGCCACCGCCGACCAGCGGAGCCAGCGCAGCGTGGCCAGATGGGAGAGCAGCTCGGACGCATGCAGCGCCCAGGCCCGGGTGGCATGGGCGTGCAGCATCGCCGCGTAGTCCTCGAATCTTGCTGCGAAGCCGAGGAAGACGGCGAGGGTAAGCAGCAAGGAGGCGAGGACGAGGAGCGTCCCCTTCACCAGCTTGTAGATGAGGATGATGCGAAGGCCGGCTTCGTCTGCGCTCCGGCGCGCGTGCTCGCCGGCGGTGCTCATCGCACGGCGGCGTCCGCCTGCTGCACCCACTCCCGGACCCGCGGGGAACGGAAGTACTGGCTGAGGATGATCAGCGTCCCGGCGACGAGGATGGTCTGGAGGATGGCCGCGGCCATGAACGCCGCCGGGGCGAGGACATTGCGCATCTGCTCGGCGGCCGCCCCCTCGATGCCGGGCGGGAGACGAAGCCCCTGACGCAGAGCTTCCGACGCGCGCCGGGCGACGGCGGTGGCCTGGGCGCCGTCGATGGTGCGCAGCACCGCGGCCACCATCAGGGCCCAGACCAGGATGCGCCTCACGTGCTCGCGCGGAAGGCCGGCCGGCCGCAGCAGGCGGGTGGAGGCGACGAAGGTCAGCGAGCAGGCCAGGGCCAGTGCGAAGAGGACCACCATCCGCGGCTCGCGCATCTGTTCCAGGGCCGCGATCTGCGAGACGCGCAGCTGCTCGGCGAGCACCGGGTCCGGGGCGAGGCGGATCGGCGGCTGGGCGGCGCGCAGCTCGGAGACGCGAGCCAGCGAGAAGCCCTCCCAGGCGGCCAGTGTTCCGCAGAGGCCGGCGAAGACGATGGCCAGGACCGATGCCAGGCGCACGCGCGCCGGGAGTCCGCCCCCGGGGCTCAAGGCGGAGCGGCTCCGATGAACTTCAGGCGTAGGTCGGTGAGGAGGGCGTCGAAGAAGCGTTCTTCGTCGGGGGAGAGGTTTCCCCTCGTCTTCTCGCGGAGGAGGGCGAGGAGGTCCAGGCTCTGCCGGGCGAGCGCCTCGTCGCGCTCGGTGCGGCCGGTGTCCGGGTGGGGGGAGGCGCCCATGTGGATCAGGGCCGTGCTGGCCAGCCCGAGCAGGAAGGCGGTGAAGTCTATGGGGCCGCGGGTGCCCGGTGGGTCGTCGATGACGAAGTTTTCGCCGCGCCTTCGGCTGGGCGGTGGCATGCGGTGCCCCCTTCCCGGGGTCAGTCCTCGTCGGGCGCGTCGCTCGGCCCGGAGGTCATCCGGGTCTCGACGGGGAGCGCTTCTTCGGCGAGGTCGGGAAGCTGCTTGAGATGACGCTCCCAGGTCTTCTCGTCGAGCTGGCCTGAATCCCGGTACCGGGCGGCGGTGCGCTTGTCGAACATCTTCGGGTCCTGGGTGTCGGCCATGGAGATT
>Ga0335085_10008716_pt1 | contig 15444 bp, 14 predicted proteins | sample Lox_Sample_45_FD_206712 | JGI IMG/M metagenome (GOLD analysis project Ga0335085, IMG submission 206712) | Soil microbial communities from Loxahatchee National Wildlife Refuge, Florida, United States - Lox_Sample_4.5 | ecosystem: Environmental > Terrestrial > Soil > Wetlands | place: USA... | reverse complement strand
TCGAGCCGCGCGATCTCGTGGCCCGTCACCGCCGTCGCCCAATTCACATTGGGATGGAAGCCTTCGGGGTGGCCGGCGCGCCGCACCTCCTCGGTCAGGCCCCAGCGGCGCACGAATTCCATCGAGCGCACATTGACGAAATTCATCTTCGGCGTGGTGATCCGCCCGTCGCGCGCTTCGATCAGCGTCGTCGCGACGCCGAGCCGCGCCAGCTCGATGGCGAGCGACAGCCCGACCGGGCCGCCGCCGCCGACGAGGACGGCGGTATCTTTTCCGGGAACGGTGATCGCGCTCATGGCTCAGCCGCCGCGCGCGCCGGCGAGCAAGGCTTCGGCATTGCCGCGCTCGATCGCATGCCGCAGATCCGGCGGCAGATCGAGCTTTAGCAGGCCGTCGACCGCGGCGCCGATCGGGAAGAACGGAAAGTCGCTGCCGAACAGAATGTGCGAGTCCGGCACCAGCGCCCGCATCGCGTCGAAATTCACCCGCGCATAGCCCTGCGCCGTGTCGAAATAGAATTTGCGATATTCGGCGCCGACGCCGTCGGGAAAGACTTCGCGCACCTTCGCCGGAAAATCCGGCCGCGAGTTCTGCGCCATGCCCTGGATGCGGCCGACGAGCAGCGGCATCGTCCCGCCGTCATGCGCGAAGATGAAGCGAATCTGCGGAAAGCGCCGCGGCACCTGATTGAGCAAGAGGCTGAACATGGTGCGCGCCGAATTCATCGGCCATTCGATCCACGAGCCGAAGACCGGCGCGCCCATATAGCTGAGGCCGACCGAGCATGGCGCGTCGGTCGGATGGACATAGACGATTGCGCGACGGCGATCGAGCTCCTGCCAGAGCGGCGCGAAATGCGGATCGCCGAGCCAGAGTTGGTCGTAGCTCGTCTGCAAGCCGATGCCGTCGGCCTTTAGCGTATCGAAAGCGTATTCGGCTTCCTTGAGGCTGGCCTCGATATCGGGCAGCGGCAGCGCCGCGAGCAGGCCGAAACGGCCGGGATGATCCTGGCCGAGCCGCTTCACGTAGTCGTTCCACTGCCGCGCCGCTTGGCGCGACTGCTCGGGATCGCTGCGCTTCCAGCCCGACGCCGAGGAGACGAAGCCGGTCGCGACGCCGTTGCGATCCTGCTCCTCGATCGCGCGGGCGGGGCTCCACGCGGAAGGACCGCCGGTGACGCTCGCCAGCTCCGAGCCGGGCATCACCACGTGATAGTGGATGTCGAGACGTCCCGCTCTCGCCGTCATGCGCGCCCGCTCCTCTCGCGACGAAGGAGTTCTTATAGCGCGGCAGGAGGCGGCGGCGCGACCCGCGCCGCTGCCGGCTGCTAGCGCATCTTCAGGATGATGACGTGGTCGCTGCTCGGATCGGTGACCGGGCGCAGCTTCTTCACGTCGTCCGCCGCGACCGCGGGCGCGCCGTTGCCCCAGGCGTTGCGCACGAAGCTCAGCACGCTGGCGATCTCGTCATCCGTCAGCTGGACGCGGTAGATCGGCATGCGATAGCTGTCCGGCGTGCCTTTGACGACGATGGTCTGGGCGCCGTTGAGCACGATGTTGATGAGCGAGGACGCATCGTTGTCGAGCACGACCGGGTTGCCGGCGAGCGGCGGCAGGAACGGCACCTGGCCCTTGCCGTCGGCGCCGTGGCAGGTGATGCAATTGCCGTTATAGATCTTGCCGCCCGCATCCAGCGACTTGGCGGCCTGCAGCGCCTCGGTCGTCTTGTTGTCGTAGGTATAGGCCGCCTGCTGCGCGCTGGCGGGAAGCGATTTGAGATAAGCGGCAATGGCGTTGATGTCGTCGTCGCTCAGATAGGGCGTGCTGTTGTTGACGACATCGAGCATCGAGCCGAACGCCGTGCCTCGGTTGTTATGCGCGGTTTTGAGGAATGCCGCGATATCCCCTTGCGACCAGCCGCCGAGGCCGGTGCGCTGATCGCCGCGCAGGCTCGGCGCGTACCAGGCATCGAGCTCCGCGCCGCTAAGAAAGGTGGTGCTGCTCGCATCGAGCGCCTTCTCCTGGAACGCCCAGCCGCGCGGCGTGTGGCACGCGCCGCAATGCTCGAGCCCTTCGACGAGATAGGCGCCGCGGTTCCACGCCGCGTCGTGACCGCTCTTCGCCTGATAGACGCCCTTGTCCATGAACGTCCAGTTCCAGATCGCGAGCGGCCAACGCCAGCCCTTGATGCCCGTGATCTCGCTCGCCTGGTTCGCCTGCTTGACCGGCGGCACCTGCTTCATGAAGAAGTCGTAGAGCGCGTGCATGTCGTCGTCGGTGATCTTGGCGTAGGACGGATAGGGCATGGCCGGATAGAGATGGTGCCCGTCCTTGGCGACGCCATGGCGCACCGCCTGGTCGAAATCGTCGTAGCTGTAATTGCCGATGCCCGTTTCCTTGTCGGGCGTGATGTTGGTCGAATAGATGTTGCCCAAGGGCGTGCCCATTTTGAGCCCGCCGGCAAAGGGCTTGCCGTTCGGCACCGAGTGGCAGGCGATGCAATCGCCGGCGCGCGCGACGTATTCGCCCTTGTCCGACGGCGTTGCCTGTTGCGCCTGTGCCGACGCAAACGGGACCGCGCCGAGCACGAAGAACGCGGCGGCAAGAATTTTCATGCGTCTCATGTGACCCGCCCTACCCCGATGGTTCGTGTTATGTGCGCGGGCCCCCACGACCCGCGCGCTCTTCCGGCAACGGGCGGCGCCGTCAGTTAGCGACGACCCCGCCCGCTTTCGTTTCGCGTCAGATCAGACCGTGAAGGACAGATCGTTGTCCATGATCGGCAGGTTGCGGATGCGCTTGCCGGTCGCGGCGAAGATCGCATTCGCGACCGCGCCGGCGATGGGCGGCGTCGACGGCTCGCCGGCCCCGCCCCATTTCTCGCCGCCGCTGGTCAAGAGATGCACGTCGATCTTCGGCGCCTGGGCCAGCCGCACCATGCGATAGGTGTCGAAATTGCCCTGCACCGCCGCGCCGTCCTTGACCTCGATCTTGCCGTAGAGGGCGGCGCTGAGACCGAAGATGATGCCGCCTTCGACCTGCTCCGCGATGGTGAGCGGGTTCACCTGGTAGCGCGTATCGAGCGCCGCGGTCACGCGATCGACCTTCACCTCGCCTTTCGGCGACACCGTCACTTCCGCGACCTGGGCGCAGAGGCTGTCGGTATCGTTGCAGATCGCGATGCCGCGCCCCTTGCCTTTCGGCAACGGCTTGCCCCAGTCGCTGTTCTTGACCGCGGCGTCGAGCACCGCCAGCCAGTCGGCCTTGCCCTGGAGGAGCCGCTTGCGCATCTCGTAGGGATCGACGTTGTTGGCATACGCCATCTCGTCGATGAAGCCCTCGATCGCGAAGGTGTTCTGGTTCTGCCCGGGCGCGCGCCACCACCACACGGGGAAGTGCGTGTCCTTGATGACCGACTCGATCGACAGGTTCGGGATGTTGTAGCCGATCGTCGCCAGGCCCTGTATCGAGACGAAGTCGAGTCCGTTCGGCGGCAGCTTGCCGAGCGCGCTCTTGACGACCGAGCCGGTGACGTTGCGGGCTTGCAGCGCTGTCACCATGCCGTTGGCGTCGGTCCTGCCCTTGAAGCGCACGACCGCCATCGGCCGCAGCTTGTCGTGGCGCGTGTCTTCCTCGCGCGACCAGATCAGCTTGACCGGCTTGCCGCCGATCGCCTTCGAGATCTGCAGCGCCTGGATTACCTCGTCCGCCACGTCGCGCCGGCCGAAGCCGCCGCCGCAATAGCAATTGTGGAGATAGATGTTCTCGGCCTCGAGGCCGAGCTTCTTCGCGACCGTCTCGGTCTCGTCGAGCGCGTCCTGCGTGCCGACCCAGACGTCGATCCGCTCGCCGTCGATCTTCACCGTCGCATTCATCGGCTCCATCGGCGAATGCGACAGATAGGGCGTCTCGTAGACCGCTTCGAAGGTCTTGCCGCCGCTTTCGGCGAGGCCTTTGTCGATATCGCCTTGCTTGCGGCCGATCACCGGCTTCTCGCTGTCCATCGCCGCGCGGTACTCGCGGAAGAACTGCGCGCTGTCGGTGCTGCCGGCGGCGCCGGTATTCCATTCGGGCTGCAGCTTGGCGAGCGCCTGGCGCGCGCGCCACCAGCTGCCTTCGGCGGCGACTGCGACGGCGTTGTCGAGCTTCACCACCCGGGGATTGCCCGGCGAGCCCGCGATCACGGATTCATCGACGCTCTTCAGCGTGCCGCCCGGGACCGGGCATTGCAGGATGGCCGCGAAGACCATGCCCGGCACCTGCACGTCCATGCCGAACTTCGCCGAGCCGTTGATCTTGTAGGCGACGTCGAGCCGCGGCATCGGCTTGCCGGCAAAGGTCCATTTGTCCGGCGTCTTGATCGCCGGCTCCTTGTCGAGCTTGATCTTCGCCGCATCGGCCGCGACCTCGCCGTAACGGATCGTCTTGCCGCTGGGCGTGTGGGTGATGACGCTGTTGGCCGATGTGCATTCGCTCGCCGGCACGCCCCACTTGGTCGCCGCCGCCTGGATCAACCGCTCGCGCGCGCTGGCGCCGACCTGCTGCACCAGCTTCTGCGATTCCTTGATCGAGCGGCTGCCGTTCGAATACATCTCGCCGTAGATCTTCTTCTCGCGGATGTTGCGGTTGGCCGAGGCGAATTCGACCTTCACCTTCGACCAATCGGCCTGCAGCTCTTCGTTCAGCATCATCGGCACCGCCGTCATGCTGCCCTGGCCCATCTCGGCCTTCTGGTAGCGGATCAGTACCGAATCATCGGGATTGATCACGATCCACGCATCGAGCTCGTTCGGCGCCGAGGGGCTGTCGTCCCAGGGATGCTCGGCGACCATCGCCGCCTGCGCCCATGGCGGCAAAGCGGCGGTGCCGATGGCGAAGCCGCCGGCGGCGGTCACGCCCGTCACGAGGAAGCGGCGGCGGCTGAAAACCGGAGTCTGATTTCCGTCCATGGTTTTCTCTCCCTCAGGCTTTCATCAGATCGGCGGCTTTGTGGATCGCGCGGCGGAGACGTTCATACGTGCCGCAGCGGCAGATATTGGTGATGTTGGCGTCGATATCGGCGTCGGTCGGGTTGGGGTTCTGCTTCAAGAACGCCGCCGTCGCCATGATCTGACCCGATTGGCACCAGCCGCATTGCGGCACGTCCTCGGCGAGCCAGGCCTGTTGCACCGGGTGCTTGCTGTCGGGCGAGAGGCCTTCGATCGTCGTGATGCTCGCGCCTTCGAGGCGGCCGATCGGCACCGAGCAGGAGCGCATCGCCTGGCCGTTGATGTGCACCGTGCAGGCGCCGCATTGCGCGATGCCGCAGCCGAATTTCGTGCCGGTCAAGCCGACCGCGTCGCGCAAAGCCCAGAGCAGGGGCGTATCCGGCTCGAGGTCCACCTGATGCTGCTGCCCGTTGACGGTGAGCGTGATCATTGGCGAGAACTCCCCTGAAGACTCTTCTGCCCGAAATGGTAGCACAATTAACGGACGCCACAAATTGCCCACTTCGCGCTCGCGGGAGCGTGAACGGCGCCTCGGGACCCGGAAGCGGCTCCCTCCGTCTCCCCCCTCCCCGCCCTTGACGGATTCCCGCGCCGGTTGTCTCCTCCCCCTCCAAGGAAACGCCCCAACCAAACGCCAGAGAGGGAGGAAGGCCGATGGCCGAAACCTATGTTTACGCCGGCGCCGGCATGTGGCGCGGCGGCTCGCGCTCGGGCGTCTTCCGCATGAAGCTCGGCCCAGGCGACTTAGGGGGCGGCTTTGCGCAGATGACCGCCGGCCTGCCCGAAAAGACCAGCGTCCACACCATCACCGTTCATCCGCTCCATCCCGAGCGGGTTTTCATCGGGACGCAGGACGGGCCCTATCTCAGCGAGGATCACGGCGCGACCTGGCGCCGTCCCGATTTTCCGGACCACGTCCAGATCTGGTCCTTCCTCGTCCACCCGCACCAACCGGAGACGATCTATGCCGGCGGCTCGCCGGTTTCGATCTATCGCAGCGAGGATGGCGGCGCGCATTGGCAGCGCCTCGCGCAGCCGGTGCTCGCCGAGCACGTGAAGATGCCGTTCGCGTGCCGCGTCATGCGCATCGCCCTCGATCCGCAAGCGCCGCGCAATCTCTACGCGACCATCGAAGTGAACGGCGTGATGCGCAGCCGCGACGGCGGCGAGAGCTGGAGCGATTGCAACGCCGGCCTCCTTCGCCTCGCCGAGAACCCGAAGCTCAAGAGCAATCTCGGCTCGGGCAGCGAGGCCGAGGGCATGCTCGACGGCCACGCGCTCTGCACCAGCGACGCCGCGCCCGGCGCGGTGTTTCTCGCCTGCCGCATGGGACTCTTCCGCAGCGATGACGGCGCCCAGAGCTGGCAGGACATCGAGGTCGGGCGCTTCTCGCCGCTGACCTATGCGCGCGATATCCGCCCCGCGCCGCAGGATCCGCGCCGGCTCTATGCCTGCCTCAGCGTCCACGCGACCGGCGACACCGGCTCGCTGGCGCGAAGCGACGATACCGGCCAGAGCTGGCGGCGCATCGATCACGGCGTGCCGATCCACGCGACGTTCATGCAGCTCGCACTCCATGCGCGCGATGCCGATCAGGTCTACGGCGCGGCGCGCAACGGCCAGATTGTCGGCACGCAGGATGCCGGCAAGACCTGGCACGAATACCGCCTGCCCCAGGGCTGCGAGGATGTCTACGGCATCGCTTGCGGCTGACGGGATTCTTCAAGAAGCAAAACACCAAGGGGAAAACAGATGAATGTTTCGGGCATCATGAAATCCGCTCTCGCCGCGGCGGCGCTGCTCGCGCTCGCTTGGCCGGCGCGCGCCGCCGATCCGATCAAGATCGGCTTCAGCATGGAAGAGACCGGGGGTCTCGCCGCCAACGGCAAGCCGGCGCTGCTCGCCTTCCAGATCTGGGCCGAGGACATCAACGCCAAGGGCGGACTGCTCGGCCGCAAGGTCGAGCTCGTCCATTACGACGACCAGAGCAGCCCGGCGAACGTGCCGCAGATCTACACGAAGCTCCTCGACGTCGACAAAGTCGATCTCGTCGTCAGCTCCTACGCGACCGGCCTCATCGCGCCCGCGATGCCGATCGTGATGCAGCACAACAAGGTGTTCCTCGGGCTCTTGGGGCTCGGCGTCAACACCCAGTTCCAATATCCGAAATATTTCTCGATGCTGCCCGCGGGACCCAATCCGAAGACAGCCTTCACCACCGGCTTCTTCAACATCGCCCTGGCGCAGAATCCCAAGCCCAAGACGATCGCCATCGTCTCCGCCGATATCGAATTCGCGCACAACGCCGCCGACGGCGCGCGCGAGACGGCGAAGCAGCTCGGCCTCAACATCGTCTACGACAAGAACTATCCCGGCAACATCACCGATTGCTCGCCGGTGGTGCGCGCGGTGCAGGCGGCCAATCCCGACATCGTCCTGATCGCCTCCTACATCACCGATTCGACCTGCATGACGCGCGCGATCAAGGAGATCGGCTACAAGCCGAAGATCGTCGGCGGCGCGATGGTCGGGCCGCAGGCGACGCCGATCAAGCAGCAGCTCGGGCCCGCGCTCAACGGGTTCGTCGTCTTCGATCTATGGCAGCCGGCGAAGACCATGCTCGCGCCCGGCGTCGAGGATCTGCTGAAGAAATACCAGGCGCGCGCCAAGGACGCGGGCAGCGATCCGCTCGGCTATTACATGGTGCCGGTGAGCTACGCCGAGATGCAGGTGCTGCAACAGGCCATCGAGGCAACCAAGAGCCTCGACCAGGACAAGCTCGGCGAATACATGCACGCGAACACGTTCCACACCGTCTTCGGCGACATCAAGTTCGGCAAGGACGGCGAGTGGGAGAAGTCGCGCATGCTGATGGTCCAGTTCCAGGGCATCACCGGCAGCGACCTCGACCAGTTCAAGGACCCGGCGCATACCGTCATCCTCGACCCGCCCGAATTCAAATCGGGCAATGTGATGTATCCGTTCGGCAGATAAGTACGATCGGTGACGGCCGGGGCGTCATTAACCAATGCTCCGGCCGTTGAATTATCAGCCAAATTACGGAGGCAAAGACCTCGACTCGGGACGGCGTTAACCTAAAATTAACCATAAGACGCCGACTTTATCCCGATCATGGGGATAGCCGTGCCCGAGGATTTCGAGCCCAGAACCCGTTCGACCAGCCGGTCGAACCTCGCCAGCGCCACCTACACGGCGATCGCGCTGGTGTTCTTCTTCGGCATCGGCCTCGCCGGCGGGGCTGCCTATAAGCTCTATTTCGGCGCGGATGCCGGCCCCCAAATCGCGGACCGGATGGGCCCGCCGCCCGCCGCCCCGACCGTCCCCGCGCCGCAGAATTTCGCCGCTGAGAAGGCCGCGCCCGATCTCGCGCGCATCGAGCCTTCGGCGCCGCCCGCGCTCGCCCCGCCGCCCGCACCAGGGCCCGGCGAGGCCACCAAGCCGCACGCGCCATCGCCGACCGTCGCGCCCGCCATGACCCTGGCGCCGCCGCCCCCTATGCCTTCAGCGGCTGCGCCGGCCCAGGCGCCGCAAGCCGCGCCCGCCCCCGTTCCTTATGCCGAGGTCGCGCCCCCCAGGACCGATGCGCAACCCGAGACACAAGCCGCGCCGCCGAAGCACGTCGCCGCCGCGATCCCGCCGAAGAAGCCGGCGATGGTCGCGAAAACGCATCGGTCTTCGCCGGCTCAAACGGTCGCCATCCATCCGCCGCCCGCCGCGCCGGGCAACGCCGTCGGACCGTATCGCGTGCAATTCGGCGCCTTCGCCAATGAGGACAATGCCCGCCGCGTGCAATGGGCGGTCGAGGCGACGGGGCTCAAAGTCGAAGTCACGCACGAGCCCGGCCCGAGCGGCCACACCCTCTTCTTCCTGCGCTCGCCGTCCTATCCCGATTACGCCTCGGCCTTGAGCGCGGCGCAGACGGTGCAGCATCGCGTCTCCGGTTTCGTCAACGCGATCCCGATCGACTACGCGATCCTCGCCGATCATTCGGCGCTCGAGCAGCAAGCGCAGCGCTGACGTCAGCTTTGCCATATCGTTGCCCGCGATCGTCCGAGCGGATGATCGGGGATGCTTGCCCGCGCCGCTCGCGCGCGGCCTGATGATCGACAAGCGTATCCGTCGCAAGGAGCCGCGCATGTCGAACAGAGAGCCGGCGAGCTTTGCCTGCCTGAGGATCGTCATCTGGCTGGCGATGATCTTCCTGCCCTGGGTCGCGATCGCTTATCTCGCGCGCCTGGCGATCGCCGGGCACTGACGCGCGTCGACCGGCCCGGCTCAGCCCGTCGGCGCCGTCTTCAACACTTTCGCGCGCTCGGTCGCGCCCGCCATCAGGAACGGCAGATCGTTGCCGCCGAGGATCATACGCATCCCCATCGCGATGTATCTGCGCAAGAGATCGTCGACATAGCAGCCGCCCATGCCCGGAAATTTGTTGTGCTGGCGGCACGCGGCGATGACCTTCTGGTAGGCATCGACGATCTTCTCATGCGCGAACTGCCCGGGGATGCCCATCTCCATCGCCAGATCGTTGGTACCGATGAGCAACACGTCGACGCCGGGGACGGCGGCGATCTTCTCGGCATTCGCCAGCGCCTTGGGCGTCTCGATCATCACCGTCACCAGCAGCTCCTCGTTGACGATGCGCGACGTCTCACCGACGCCGATGCCGCGATAGCCGAATTGCGGCAGCGCGCCCATCACCGAGCGATGGCCTTGCGGCGGATATTTCACATGCGCGACGATTTCGGCCGCCTCCTCGGCCGTGTCGACATGCGGCATGACGATGCCCCAGCCGCCGCCATCGAGCGCGCGCGTCGCCATGTCGAGTTGGCCGTTCGGCACGCGCACGATCGGCGCGATGCCGGCATCGAGCGCCGCGACGGAAATCTGCGCGCAGGTGTCGAGCGTCATCGAGCCGTGCTCCAGATCGATGAACAGCCAATCCCAGCCGCAGCTCTTCATGATGCGCCCGATCTCGGCGCCGCGCGCCAGGCGCAAGCCGCAACCGATCGAGACCTCGCCGCGCTCCAGCGCCGCCCGCGCCGGGTTCTTCACGTCCGCCATGCGTTCCTCCCTCGTTGCCGCAATTTACCACCCCGCGACAAAGACGAAAATTGAACCAAAAGATATTCACAATGAGACAGTGAGGCGATTTAGGGCGCGCGTCGCGCGGAATAAATTCCCTCACCGTCTCATCGCCTCATTGTGACGTTTTCTTTTGGTCCAGCGGTACCGCCGCTTGCCGCTCGGTTGAAGGCGGGAGCCGCGCCCGCTAAGGTTATCGCATCGGGGGAGCGAGCCGCCGAGCAGCGTTCCGGACACGGAAATCGCCGCGGCCTCCCGTCCATAAAGGAGCAGGAATCCCATGAAGTTCGTGACCTTCGACGCCAATGGCCAGGAGCGTTTGGGCGTGGTCGACGCCAAGCGCGGCATTCTCGATCTGCAGAAGGCATCGAGCTCCCTGCCGGGCACGATGATCGCCTTCATCGAGGCCGGCCAGAAGGCGCTCGATGAGGCGAAGAAGGTCGTCTCCGCCGCCGCCGACAAGCCGGGCTGGCTGCCGCTCGCCGGCACCAAGCTCTATGCGCCGATCCCGCATCCGCGGAAGAACATCTTCTGCATCGGCCGCAACTACAAGGCGCATATCGAAGAAGGCGCGCGCGCCCGCAACATCCCGGTGAAGTTCCCGCCGGTGCCGGAGATCTTCTCGAAGCCCTTCACCACCGTGGTCGGCCCCGAGGACAGCGTGAAGCGCCATGCGAAGAACACTGACCAGCTCGATTACGAGGTCGAGCTCGCGATCGTCATCGGCAAGCTGACGACCGACATCAGCCAGGCTCAGGCCCTCGATCACATCTTCGGCTACACCGTCTTCAACGACGTTACCGCGCGCGACAAGCAGGCGGCGCACGGCCAGTGGTTCAAGGGCAAGAGCTTCGATACGTTCGGCCCGATGGGCCCGTGCATCGTGACCAAGGACGAGTTCGGCGATCCGTCCGGCCATCGCATCACGCTGCGCGTCAACGGCGAGACGCGGCAGGATTCGAACACCTCGGACCTGCTGTTCAACGTGCCGGCGATCGTCGAGGCGGTGTGCGCCAGCCTGACGCTGCATCCCGGCGACGTCATCGCGACCGGCACGCCGTCGGGCGTCGCGCTCGGCATGACGCCGCAGAAATTCCTCAACGTCGGCGACGTGATGGAAGCCGAGGTCGAGGGCATCGGCGTGCTGCGCAACAAGGTCGTCGAATAGACCAGCGGCAGCGAGGCCGACACATCACCCAATGAGCGACCCCGCGCCGGATAAAGGCCAGGGCGACAGCGAAGGCGACAGTACGACACCGGCCCGGGTCTTCACCGGGCCGGTGCGTCTTTACCTCCTCGCGCGTTTCTCCGGCTCGGCGGCGTTCCAGATCCAGGGCGTCGCCGTCGGCTGGTACATCTATCAGCTCACCAACTCGCCGCTGCAGCTTGGCCTCGTCGGGCTCGCGATGTTCCTGCCGACGGTGAGCCTCGCGCTCGTCGCAGGGCATGTGATCGACCGCTTCCAGCGCCGCCGCGTGCTGCTCATCTCCTGGTCGGTGCAGGCCTGCGCCTCGGCCTCGATCGGGCTGCTCGCGCTCTTCGGCATTCACAGCGTCTTCTGGATCTATGCGCTGATCGCCTGTATCGGCGCGGGCCGCTCTTTCGAGCAACCGGCACAAGCGGCGCTGCTGCCCAGCCTCGTGCCGGTCGCGCTCTTTCCGCGCGTCACGCCGGCGGGCTCGCTCGCCAATCAGTTCGCGGTGATCGTCGGCCCGGCGCTCGGCGGGCTGCTCTTCATCTTCGGCGCGCCGGTCGCGTTCTTCGGTGCGGTGACGATGCTCTGCGTCGGGCTCACCGCCGTGTTCCTGCTGCCCGGCACGGCGCCGCGCCCGGCGCAGCCGCTCTCCCTGCAGAGCTTTCTCGGCGGCGTCCATTTCATCCGCCGGGCCGAGGCGGTGCGCGGCGCGATCACGCTCGACATGTTCGGCGTGTTCTTCGGCGGCGCGACGGCGCTCTTGCCGATCTTCGCCCGCGACATCCTGATGATCGGCCCGGTCGGTCTCGGCCTCTTGCGCTCGACGCCGGCGCTCGGCGCGCTCGTCACCGGCCTCTACCTCGCGCGCCATCCCTTGGAGCACAAGGTCGGCCACAAGATGTTCGCCGCCGTGGCGGTGTTCGGCGCGGCGACGATCCTTTTCGGCCTCTCGCACTGGATCTGGCTGACGGTGGTTGCGCTCGTCGCGATCGGCGCCGCCGATGTGGTGAGCGTCGTCGTGCGCTCGACCCTGGTGCAGACCGCGACGCCCGACGACATCCGCGGCCGCGTCAGCGCGGTGAACTCGCTCTTCGTCGGCACGTCGAACCAGCTCGGGGAATTCGAATCCGGCGTCACCGCCGACTGGTTCGGCGCCGTCGGCTCGGTCGTGCTCGGCGGCACCGCGACCTTGATCGTCGTCGGGGCCGGCATGTGGATGTTCCCGGCGCTCCGCCGCATGGATCGCTTCATCATGGCGAGCGACAAGCCGGAGCGTTCCGCCTAAGCTGCTCGCCCGTGAGCAACAGCCCGCAAGCAGCGCCGGACCACACCGCTGAGCGCGTCGCCCTCTGGCGCGCGATCCATGTTGAGAGCGATCCGCCGCCGCATGTCTTCGAGGACACGATCGGGTTGCAGCTTGCCGCGCCCGACGAAGCCAGGCGCAGCCGCCCCGATATGAATCCGGAAATGACCAAGCGCTTCCGCGCCTCGATCCTCGCCCGCGCGCGCTTCATCGAATTTCTCGTCACCGCGCAGGCGGCACACGGCATCCGCCAATATGTCATCCTCGGCGCGGGCCTCGACACCTTCGCGCAGCGCCGGCCGGAGATCGCATCGCAGATGCAGATCTTCGAGATCGATCAGCCGCGGATGACGGAATGGAAGCGCCGGCGCCTCGCGGAAACCGGCTACGGCGTGCCCGACTATCTCCACCTCGTGCCTGTCGATTTCGAGGCGGGCCAATCCTGGCTCGATGCGCTCGTCGCCAGCGGCTTCGATCGCGCCAAGCCGGCGGTCGTCGTCTCGACGGGCGTCTCGATGTATCTGACGCGCGAGGCGAATGCAGCGACCATGCGCCAGATCGCCGCGCTCGCCCCGGGCTCGACGCTCGCCATGACCTTCATGTGCCCGATGGAGCTGGCCGATCCGGAGGATCGCCAGGCCCGCGGCTGGGCCGAGGCCGGCGCGCGCGCCGCCGGCACGCCGTTCATCACCTTCTTCAGCCCGGAAGAGATCGTCGCTTTCGCGCGCGCGAACGGCTTCAAGGACGCCGCGCATGTCTCGGCGGCGATGCTCAACGAGCGCTATTTCGCCGGCCGCAGCGACGGGCTCAAGACCGCGAATTCGGAAGAGCTGATCATCGCCACGACATAAGGGAAGCCCGCATGCGTTCGCCGGCAACAGTCGTCTTCGCCGCAGCAGCCCTGCTCGCCGCCGCAAGCTCGAGCCGCGCCGCCGATCATCTCGATGTCGGAATTCCGGCACCGGCCTACGATTTCGCCTTGCTGACCGTCGGCATCGATGCCGGGATTTTCAAAGACGAGAAGCTCGACGTCACGCCGATCTCGCTCGCCGGCAGCGCCAAGCTGCATCAGGCGCTGATCGCCGGCAGCATCGACATCGCGATGGGCGCCGGCACCGATATCGTGTTCATCGCGAAAGGCGCACCCGAGAAAGCCATCGCCGCCATGGCCGGGCCGCCGAACAACATGGCAATGATCGTCGCGATGAACGGGCCGATCAAAACCGCCGCCGATCTCAAAGGCCGGAGGGTCGGCGTCAGCACCGTCGGCTCGCTCACCTATTGGCTGGCGCAGCAGCTTTCGATCCGGCAAGGCTGGGGACCGGACGGGATGGAGATCGTGTCGGTCGGCGGCATGCAGGGTGAAGCGGCCGGCCTCATCGACGGCAATCTCCAGGGCGGCGTCGGCTCGCTCGAAGGCGGTCTCGAGATGGCCGACAAAGGACAGGGCCGCATCCTGCTGATGTTCGGCGATTTCGTGCATCCCTTCCTCGCGCATGCGATCTTCGCCACCGACAAGATGATCGCGCAGCATCCCGACCAGCTCCGCCGCTTCCTCAAAGCCTGGTTCGAGACCATCGCTTTCTCGAAAACGCACAAGGCAGAGGCGATCCGCTATTCGCAGCAAGTGACGCATCTCTCCGACGAGAATGCCGAGCAGGTCTATCTCAACGAGACGCCGATGTTCTCGACCGACGGCCGCTTCGATCTCGAGGCGCTCGAGGTGGTGAAGAAATCGCTCGTCGATATGCACCAGGCGGATCGGATGCCGCCGAACGACCAGCTCTTGACCGAGGAATTCCTGCCGCCGAAGTCGTAAACGCCAAATCCCGAAACCGAAGCGAGTTCTTCATGGCCACCGCAGCAGCTTTCGCTTTCCCGACCGGCTTCCGCAGCGAGGAGATCGCTGCCAATGGGACGACCCTTTATGTGCGCCATGGCGGCAAAGGACCGGCGGTCGTGTTGCTCCACGGTTTCGGCGATACCGGCGATATGTGGGCGCCGCTCGCGGCGGTGCTCGCCGGCGCCCGCACCGTCGTCGTTCCCGATCTTCGCGGCATGGGACTCTCGGCCCATCCGGAAGCCGGTTATGAGAAAAAGAACCAGGCGCACGATATCGCCCAGGTGCTGCGTCACCTCGGCATCGCCCAGGCCGCTCTGGTCACCCACGATATCGGCAACATGGTAGGCTACGCCCTCGCCGCGCAGTTTCCCGAATTTGCGACGCGCTGGGTGGCGATGGATGCGCCGCTGCCCGGGATCGGCCCGTGGGACGAGATCATTCGCAGCCCGATCCTGTGGCACTTCAACTTCCGCGGTCCCGACGTCGAACGTCTGGTTGCCGGGCGCGAGCGCATCTATCTCGACCGTTTCTGGAACGAGCTTTCGGCGACGCCCGCCGCCATCGGCGAAGCGACGCGGGAGCACTACGCGCAGCTCTATGCCAAGCCCGGCGCCATGCATTCGGCCTTCAACCAGTTCGCGGCGTTCGCGCAGGACGCGATCGACAACCCGGCGCTGCTGGCGGCGAAAGGCAAGCTGACGATGCCGGTCCTGGCGATCGGCGCCGATAAATCCTTCGGTGCCGCGATGGCCGAGGATCTGCGCTTCGTCGCTTCCGATGTGACCTCAGCGGTGATCCCCAATTCCGGCCATTGGCTGATGGAAGAACAGCCGGCGGCAACGATGTCGGCGATCCAGGCGTTTCTGGAGAAGAAATAGCTGCCTGAACCGAGAGAACCATGCTCGTCCCCTTCGTCGTCCCCTTCTACGCCGGGCTTTTCGCCCTGATCTATCTCTTCCTCGGCATGCGCACGAGCCGGCTGCGCACCCGCGCCGGAACCATGATCGGCG
>Ga0335085_10008715_pt1 | contig 15445 bp, 11 predicted proteins | sample Lox_Sample_45_FD_206712 | JGI IMG/M metagenome (GOLD analysis project Ga0335085, IMG submission 206712) | Soil microbial communities from Loxahatchee National Wildlife Refuge, Florida, United States - Lox_Sample_4.5 | ecosystem: Environmental > Terrestrial > Soil > Wetlands | place: USA... | reverse complement strand
GGGAAGCCACGTAGTGGTGCATGAACCGGATCAGGTTTACGACAAGGCACTGACAGCGGAGAGGTTCGAAGTATATGCGCAAAACGAGGACCGACGCGGGGCGTGATGATGTCGAAAGTTGGAACAGGACCAGCGTTGACGACGAACACTTTGACAGATTCCATGGAGCCGACTTCCACTCTTCCGGCGTACGTGCTGGTTACGCCTTCCCGAAACGAAGAGGCGCTCATCGCCCAAACCATCGAGTCGGTCATTCAACAGACGGTTCGACCGGTGAAGTGGGTCATCGTGAACGATGGCTCAACGGATTCCACTGGAGCAATTGCGGAACGTTATGCCGCCGAATACGACTGGATCGAAGTGGTGAATCGTCCGGTCCGGAAAGAGCGGAACTTTGCGGCGAAAGTGCAGGCATTCAATGCCGGCCAGGAACGCCTTAAGGACGTGAATTACGAAATCGTCGGCAACCTGGATTCGGATGTCGTGCTGGACAAGGATCATTTCGAATTTCTGCTGGCGAAATTCCGAGACGAACCACGGCTAGGGGTTGCTGGAACGGTTTTCCGCGAAGAAAGCGGCTACAACTCGGGGACGGACAGCTTTGAGGGGCAGACCTATGTTTCCGGCCAGTGCCAGGTGTTTCGCAGGGAATGCTTTGAAGAAATCGGCGGTTACTTCGCAAACAAAGCCGGCGGTATTGACTGGATCGCCGCCAAAACGGCACGTATGAAAGGCTGGAAGACGCGGTCTTTCCGAGAAAAATCGTTTTTCCACCACCGACCCTTGGGGACAGCGGACCGCGGAGTTCTGGCGGCGTCGTATGCGTACGGCCAAAAGGATTACTTGCTTGGTGGGCATCCCTTGTGGGAGCTTTTCCGAGTTTCCTACCGAATGACGAAGCGGCCATATCTTGTGGATGGTGTGGCACTTGGCCTGGGTTATTGCTCCGCAGCCGTGCGGAGAGTCGATCGGCCCGTTTCAAAAGAGTTGCTGGCATTTAATCGCCAGGAACAGATGCAGAAGCTGAAGGCTATTCTTAAACGGGTTCTTATGTTCAAGCCGATTGACAAATTTACGTTGCTATCCGAATAAACCCTCCAAAGGAAAGCAAAGAGTTCCTCATGTGCGGAATTTGCGGACAGTATAACTTCAAAAACGAAGCGCCTGTGCACCAAGCGGACATCGAATCGATGACCAGGTCCATCGCCCATCGCGGTCCGGATGATGAGGGGTATTTCATCGCCGGGCCGTTGGGTTTCGGATTTCGGCGGCTTTCGATTATTGATCTGGCTGGCGGACATCAACCGATGTCGGACCAAGAGGAGTCCGTCTGGGTTGTATTCAACGGCGAAATCTACAACTTCCCCGAGTTGAAGCAGGAGCTTCAGGGATACGGCCACGTGTTTCGCACCAACTGCGATACAGAGGTCATCATCCACGGCTACAAGCAGTGGGGAGACGAGATTCTCAATCGATTGAATGGAATGTTCGGTCTGGCCATTTGGGATGTTCGCAGGAAGCGGCTGGTTTTGGCGCGCGACCCGTTTGGGATCAAGCTGATCTACTATCGCGTGACTGAAGGCAGTGTGTATTTCGGATCTGAAATGCGCCCCGTCCGGGCGGCAATGCCTGAAAGAGCGGAGATCGATGCCAACTCCCTAAGTCTTTTCTTGCGATACCGTTTTACGCCTTCCCCCAACACGATTCTGAAAGAGGTAAAAAAGCTAGCCGCAGGCTCGAAATTGACGGTCGAGAAAGGCGTTTGCGAAGTCAGCCGATGGTACCGGTTCAAGCCGGAACCTTTCGCGCCGGCCAAGTCTCCGGAAGAAGGCAGGGAGGAGCTGCTTTCGATTTACAAAAGCACGATCAAGCGGCAGTTAATCAGCGATGTGCCGGTCGGTCTGCTGTTGAGCGGCGGAATCGATTCTGGTCTGCTGCTAGCATTGATGAATTTGAATGGAGGCTCCTGGCCGACTTACACCGTAGGCTATGGCACATCCTTCGGCGACGACGAATTGGCAGATGCGGATGAGACTGCTCAAGTGCTTGGATCAAAGCACACAAGCGTCAAGATCACACGCGCGACTTTCGAGGAAGCCCTTCCGAAAATTGTGGCCGCACTGGAAGAGCCGATCGCGACATCATCGGTTGTTCCCATGTATTTCGTCTGTGAACGAGCGCGGCAGGACGTCAAAGTAGCCCTGGTTGGACAAGGCCCAGACGAATTGTTTGGAGGGTACCGCCGTCACCTCGGGGTGCGCTACAGCACAATGTGGTCCACGTTGCCGGGTTGGATGCGCACGCCAATTTCATCCACAATCAGCATGTTACCAAGAAACGAAACGCTGAAGCGGGGAGTTTATTCTCTGGCAATTCCAGACCGCATGCGTAGATACCAAAACGTACTTTCACTTCTGCCGGGAGATCAGATTGAAGGGCTCTTTCAAGACGGGCTGCTGCCTCGCGATGCCGGGGATAGTATCCTGGACTGCTGGAAGGATCTGAATGAACTCATGGAGGAAACCGACGAGCTAGGCGGATTGCAATTCCTGGAAATGCGGTCGACGCTCCCCGACGAATTGCTCATGTATGCGGATAAGCTCTCAATGGCGCATAGTCTCGAATTGCGTGTGCCATTTGTTGATAAAGAGATCGTGGAATATGTGGAGCGACTGCCGGCAAGTTTCAAGATCAGAAACGGATCGCAAAAATGGTTACACCGACAGGTTTGCCGGACGTTTTTGCCGGAGTCGATCGTGAAGCGCCCGAAGCGTGGATTTGCAAGCAACGTGGTTGACGATTGGTTTAGAGGCGCCATGAACAATCGAATGGCGGATACGCTGCTTGATCCGGGTTCGCGGATTTACCAATATCTACGCCCGCAAGCGGTGCGTGACTTGTTCGAACAGCACGCCGCCAAGCGGCACGACAATCACAAGATTCTCTTCAGCCTCGTGCTGTTTGAAGAGTGGATGAGAACACACGAAGAGCCGGTGGCGGCATTCTCAGCCTGACTACGTGCACTAACACAAGAAAACTCATATTTTTATTGACTCAGACAAAGAAGGAGCGGATTCATGAAAGTGTGCGGTAAGGACATCATGGTCCATGGGGGATGGCTGCGTATCGCCCACATTGACGGCGACAAATACAATTTTCCGGACGATCCCGAGGTGCTCATTGACGGCCTCCGGAAATGCGGGACACGGATTGACCTGTTCACGTTTCTCCAAAAAGTTCCGGAAACAACTCCTAGATATACCTACCCCATGGAATGGGACAACCTGGCGGTCTTGCCCATTTCGTCCTTCGATCACTGGTGGAATCAACAAATTCGTTCGTTTCCTAGGAATCGCGCTCGCCAAGCCGCGAAGAGGGGAGTGGTGCTGCGCGAAGTGCCTTGTGATGAGGCTTTAGCGCAAGGAATCTACGAAATCTACAATGAGACGCCGATCCGCCAAGGGAAACGCTTTCCCCACTATGGAATGTCCCTCGAAAGAGTGCGCGAATATGCGCGCACCTATCCGGAACGGAGCATCTACGTTGCGGCGTTTGTGGGCGAAACCATGATCGGATTCGTGAAGCTGGTGACGGACGAGACGCGCAATCATGCGTGCATGGTGCATATCCTTTCGATGATGCAGCACAGGGACAAAGCTCCAACCAATGCGTTGCTTGCCGAAGCTGTGAAAACTTGCGCAGACCACGGTATCAAATACCTGGTGTACGAGAATTTTGCGTACGGAAAAAAGCAGGGAGACAGCTTAAGCCACTTCAAGGAAGTGAACGGGTTTCAGAGGATGGATCTGCCGAGGTACTACATTCCACTGACTCCTTTGGGGAAGACGGCGTTTCGCCTCGGCCTGCACCATCGGCTGACGGACCACTTACCGGAATCCCTGGTTGCCAAGCTTCGCGACGTTCGAACTGCCTGGTACGAGCGTAAGTTCCAGCTGAAACCCCAATCCCTTTAGGAGAATACCTTGCCTGGCATCGTAGGCCTGATTACTACTCGTCCGGCAGCGGACGCTGAGCGTGAACTGCGGGAAATGCTTCAGACCCTTTGCCACGAACCGTTTTACACCAGCGGGATTTGGACGGACTCGACGCAGGGCCTTTACGTCGGCTGGGTAGCCCGGAAAGGGTCTTTTGCAGACGGCATGCCGCTAAGGAATGAGAGCGGCGAAGTCCATCTGTTGTTTTCTGGCGAAGAGTTTCCTGAGCCCGGGACGATTGCGGATTTGAAGCAGCGAGGCCACGCAGTTGACCCAGATGGCGCTTCCTACCTGGTGCACCGCTACGAAGAGGAGGCTAATTTCCCCAAGCAGCTCAACGGAAGATTTCAGGGGTTGCTTGCCGACCGGCGAAACAACACGGCTACGCTCTTCAACGACCGATTCGGACTGCAACGGCTTTACTACCACGAGGCGCAAGACACATTTTACTTTGCCCCTGAAGCCAAGGCTATTCTCAAAGCTCGGCCCGAGTTGCGCCGGATGGATTCGCGTGGCGCCGGTGAATATATTGTTTGCGGCTGCGTGCTGGAGAATCGAACCTTATTTCCGGGCATTTATCTTTTGCCCCCGGGGTCGGCCTGGACATTCCGCGGAGGGAAGCTCGACAGCAAGAAAGCGTACTTCCAGCCTCGGGAGTGGGAAGAAGAAGAGCCGCTGGCGACTGAAACCTACTACGCTGCCATGCGCGATGTTTTTGTAAGCAACCTGCCGCGCTATTTCAACGGCAAGGAACGCGTGGGCGTTTCCCTGACCGGCGGGCTGGACACACGCATCATCATGGCCTGGCGCAGGGCTGCCCCGAATTCCTTGCCGTGCTACACGTACGGAAGCATGTACCGGGACAACCAGGATGTGATATTGGCACGCCGCGTGGCGGAGATTTGTGGCCAGCAGCATCAGGTGATCCTGACGGGCAAGGAGTTCCTCGAGCAATTTGCGCATTACGCCGAACGCACGATCTATCTTACCGACGCCAGCGTGGACCTTGATCGTTCGCCAGATCTCTATGTGAGCGAAAAGGCTAGAGAAATTGCCCCGGTGCGAATGGTGGGAACATATGGCAGCGAAATGCTTTTGCATTCCGTCATGTTCAAGGCGGAAGAGCCAGTCACGGGATTGTACGAGCGGGGATTTGAGTCGCAAATCCATGCAGCGAAGAGGACGTATGACGCGAGCCTTCAGGTTCATCCGATGACCTTCGTTGCGTTCCGTCAATCGCCCTGGCATCACTTTGGCGTGCTTGGCTTGGAGCAGACCCAGGTGGCAGTGCGTTCACCTTATCTGGACAATGACCTTGTCAGAACAATTTATAAGGCTCCGCCTGCCACAATCGCGGCTAACGAAGAGGCAAGACTGCGCTTGATTCAAGACGGCAACCCCGCTCTTGCAAAGTTGCGCACGGATCGGGGCATCGGCGGGCTAAATAGCAAGCTGACTCGCGGTTTTCTGGAGTTTTTTTTCAAGGCGGAATACGCCTACGACTACGGCATGCCTCAGTGGGTCGCTCAGGTAGACCATTTGTTCGCTCCATTTCACCTGGAACGCATCTGGTTAGGGCGCCACAAGGTGTTTCATTTCCGGGTCTGGTATCGCGATCAGCTTGCAAATTACGTTCGCGAGATGCTTTTTGACCAGCGATCGCTAGCGCGGCCATACGTCAATGCCGAATCGGCGCGGAAGATTGTCAACGGGCATCTGAAGGGCAATCGAAACTACACGACCGAGATTCACAGACTTATCGCTCTGGAGCTTATGCAACGTCTGTTTTTGGATGCCCACTGAGTGCGGGCCGGCTGTTTCGCCACCACAAAATCACATGGAACGAGAAGACGGAGTGATTTCACAAATTACATTCTCCACGGAGCATCCCGCAGAAACAGAATCTGGTTTCCTGCCTGTCGAGCAGACGCACGCATCCATTGTGAAATTTGTGCAATGGCTGGAAAAATACGGCGAGACTTCTCACGATTTCCAGAGTTTTTACGCGAGCGGCGTGGGGCAATGGGCCAAGGCTATGTATTACAAGAGGCCGCGGCTGGGGATATTAGCGGTGGCGCCGATGGTATTTTCGGAAGCGTTTGTTCCCTCCGCGCGTGGTATCTTCTGGAAACGTCAACGATTTCCGATCGCGGATGCCCACTACGCAATGGGGTTTGCGCTGCTGGCAAAAGTCGCGCAACAGGACAGCTACTACCAGAGAGCGCTGCATTTTCTAGAGGTTCTCAAGGGCACTCGTTGTCCCGGCTACGACCATTATTGTTGGGGTTATCCGTTCAACTGGGTGACGCTGCGAGGTACGATCGAGGCAGGGACACCCCTGATAACAACGGTTCCCTATGTCTATGAAGCGTTCAAGCAAGTTTGGGAAATAGACAAATCTGACGAGTGGCGGAAGATCATGTATTCCACCGCCATGCATGGTCTTGAGGACTATAAGGATTTTCCAACGTCCCCGACGGCCTCTACTTGTTCTTATACGCCCGATCCCGAGCAATCCATCAGCGTGGTGAACGCAAACGCATATCGTGCATTCCTGCTGGTGAGCGCGGCAAACGATTTCGGCGAGGGAAAATTCAGGAAAGTAGGCGAACGAAATCTGAATTTCGTCATCGAATCGCAAAACGAAGACGGCTCCTGGTATTACGCGAAAGACGGCAAGCGGAACTTTATCGATCACTTTCACACCTGTTTTGTTCTGAAGGCGCTGACAAAAATCGAGGCAATGACGGCGCATCCCGGTTGCACGAAAGCTATCGACCGGGGCATCGCCTACTATGTAAGAAACTTGTTCGACGAATGCGGGTCACCGAAGCCATTTGCGAGCCGGCCTCGTATGACGGTATACCGGCGTGAACTTTACGACTACGCGGAATGCATTAACCTGGCGGTACTCCTGCAAGGCCGATATCCACAATTGGACAAAAGGCTGCGTTCCGTGATGAATGAAATCTTGAAAGTATGGCAAAGGCCGGACGGCGCTTTCCACAGCCGGCTCCTTCTCCTTGGTTGGGATAACACTCCCATGCATCGTTGGGCTCAAGCGCAATTATTCCGAAGCCTCTGCTTGTTGATTTGGCGAAATCGGAAAAGTTCTGAGTCTGCCGCCGGGTCGCAGTTGTAATTCACTTAAGAAAGAACTCACCAGTTTCTGAAGAAGGAGAGCATCTTGAAAGTCAGCATATTCGGTCTGGGCTATGTCGGGACAGTGTCAGCGGGCTGCCTCGCGAAAGAAGGTCATGCAGTTGTCGGTGTGGATCCGGTTCGAACCAAAGTGGATTTGATCAACGCCGGAAGGTCTCCCATTATCGAAAAAGACATCGATGAAATTATCTCCGAAGCGGTTAAGATGGGGCGGCTTTGCGCGACGGAAGATACCGCTCAAGCCATCCGGGAAACGGAACTTTCCTTCGTTTGTGTAGGCACCCCCAGCCAGTTGAACGGCAATCTGGACCTCACCCATGTGCGTAAGGTTTGCGAACAAATTGGCCTGGTGCTGAAAGGCAAAACTGAGCGACATACGATCGTTATCCGCAGCACGATCCTGCCCGGTACAATGCGCCGCGTGGTAATTCCCGTCCTCGAGGAAACGTCCAGCAAAAAGGCGGGCACCGATTTCGGAGTCTGCAACAATCCGGAATTTCTGCGCGAAGGCACAGCGGTGATGGACTTTAATACTCCGTCCAAAACGGTGATTGGCGAATTTGACCGAGCCAGCGGGGAAATGCTGGCTTCGCTCTATGCCAAGCTCGATGCTCCGCTAGTCCGTACAGAAATCGAAACAGCCGAGATGATCAAGTACATGGACAACAGCTGGCATGCGTTGAAGATTGGATTCGCGAATGAAATCGGCAATCTCTGTAAGTCATTCTCCGTTGACGCGCATAAAGCCATGGAGATTTTCTGCCTGGACAGAAAACTGAATATTTCATCAGCCTATTTGAAGCCCGGGTTTGCTTTTGGAGGCTCCTGCCTTCCGAAGGACCTTCGGGCCCTTGCCTATTCTGCGAAGTTGCACGATCTTGAAATGCCTATTCTCAATTCGATTCTCCCCAGCAACGAACTGCAAGTAGCCCGGGGCCTGAAGTTGATAATGGAAAAAGGCAGTAGGCGCATTGGGATTCTAGGCTTCAGTTTCAAAGAGGGCACGGATGATTTGCGCGAAAGCCCGATGATAGAAATCATCGAGCGGCTTTCGGGGAAAGGGTACGACGTACGCATCTACGACAAGAACGTGCAGGTGGCGAGATTGGTCGGCGCGAACCGTGATTTCATCTTGAATCGCATACCCCATATTTCCAAATTGATGGTGGAAAGCATCGACGCAGTTTTGCAGCACGCGGAGACTATTGTGATCGGTAACAAGGCTGCAGAGTTCGAAAGCGTTCCGGAACAACTGAGAGCTGGACAGAGTTTGGTGGATTTTGTGCGAATTTCAAATCACAGGAGCAACAATGGCGAGTACAGCGGCATCTGCTGGTAAGGACTCCGGGCTCCAAGAAGCCGCAGACATCTTGGACGCGGAGCAGCAGGCTCCCGGCACAACCGCCCCTGACCAATCAGCAGAGAAATCCGAGATGGCGAAAAAGGAAGCTACAAAGCGGGTTTTGATCATTGTCGAAAACCATGCGGTTCCCTTCGACCGACGCGTCTGGAGGGAAGCGTGTTCGCTTCGGGAGAACGGATACGAAGTGACCGTAGTCTGCCCCCGACGGAAGGGTTCGATGAGGGGATATGAAGTGCTGGATGGTGTGCGTATTTACCGGCATCCTTCGCCCGCGGAGGGAAGTACTCCGTTGGGATATTTGTGGGAATATTTCTGGGCTCTGTTCTGGGAGTTCTTGTATACGTGCTGGATTTACGTGCGGCATGGTTTTGACGTCATTCAAGGATGCAATCCCCCCGACAACATTTTTTTGGTTGCACTTCCGTTCAAGCTTTTTGGGGTGAAATACATTTTTGACCATCACGACGCGAATCCGGAGTTGTATGTTTCGAAGTATGGGAAGCAGGGCACGCTTTACAAAATTCTGGCAATACTGGAAAAACTGACCTACAGGTTCAGCGATGTGGTGATCGCAACAAACAAGAGCTACAAGGAGCTGGCATCAAGCCGAGGCGGTGTGCCTCCAGAGGACGTCTTTGTCGTCCGTAATGGACCGAACACGGAATCTTTCAAGGCGGTACCCGGGAATTCCGCGCGAAAGAAAGGAAAGAATTACCTGGTGGGCTATGTGGGTAACATGAGCGTTCAAGACGGACTGGACATTCTGCTGGACATCGCGGAGCACATTAAAAACTCCGGCAGGGCCGACGTCCTCTTCACATGCGTCGGCGGTGGCACGGAGCTCAATAAGCTGAAAGAGATGGTTGAGAAGAAGAACCTGGGAGACACGGTCTATTTCACCGGAAGGATATCCGATGAGGAGTTGCTGGAGATTCTCTCCACCGCCGACGTGTGCGTGAATCCGGATCGGCCGAGCGAGATGAACGACATCTCCACGATGATCAAGATCATGGAATATATGGCTCTAGGCAAGCCAATTGTGCAGTTCGACGCAAAAGAAGGGAAGTTCAGCGCCCAAGAAGCTTCGCTCTATGCCAGCAAAGCGGGGGGAGTTGCGGATTTTGCAAAAAAGATCGTCTGGTTGCTGGACAGGCCTGAAGAAAGAAAGAAGATGGGAGAATACGGAAAGAAGAGGGTCGAGGAGGAACTGGCTTGGCGGCATTCCGTTCCCGGTTTGCGTGCCGCTTACGACCGCGCTTTCAGCAAACGGATCGGGAAACATGCCAGAAGCAGATGATCGGTTCATCATTGCGCCGGACGATCCGATTCTGGTAACCGGCGCGGCGGGCTTTATCGGCTCGCGGGTAGTCGAAGATTTGTTCAGCCGTGGCTACCGCAATCTCGTGTGTTTTGCGAGGCCATCCGGAGATATTTCCCGAGTTGAACAAATCTCCAGTAGGCGTCCACCAGGGGCGCAAATCAAGGTGATTAGAGGCAACCTGCTTTCCCGCCAGGATTGCGAGGCGGCTTGCAAGGATGTGGCACTGATCATTCATCTTGCGGCCGGCATCGGCGAAAAGTCTTTTCCCGATGCGTTCATGAATTCGGTGGTTACCACACGTAACCTCCTGGAAGCGAGCCTGCAATGCGCCCGTCTCCGTCGATTTGTCTTGGTTAGTTCATTCGCAGTGTATACAAACCGCCAGAAGCCGCGTGGGCGGCTGCTGGACGAATCTTGTGAGCTGGAAGTACATGGGGAACTCCGCGGAGAAGCTTATTGCTTCGCAAAGGTCAAGCAAGAAGAGCTTGTAGCAGAGTACGGTAGGAACTTCGGGATTCCTTATGTCGTGGTGCGGCCCGGAAGTGTGTATGGCGAAGGGAAAGAGGCGCTCGTTGGCCGCGTGGGCATAGATACGTTTGGAGTCTTCCTGCATATAGGGGGATCAAACACAATCCCGTTCACTTACGTGGACAATTGTGCCGATGCGATCGTGCTAGCTGGTCTCGTTGAAGGTGTGGATGGAGAGGTCTTCAATGTGGTAGATGACGACCTTCCGACAAGCCGTGAATTTCTTCGTTCGTACAAAAAAAATGTGAGAACATTCCGATCCGTTTATGTTCCCCATGCTGTTACCTATGCTCTTTGCTTCCTCTGGGAGAAGTATTCCATCTGGTCCGAGGGGCAATTGTCACCCGCTTTCAACCGTAGGCGTTGGCACGCATATTGGAAAAAAACGCGCTACAGCAATCAAAAATTGAAAACGCGCCTAGGCTGGTCGCCAAAAGTGCCGACCGCGCAAGGAATGCAGCAGTATTTCCAGAGCTACCATAAGGGCAAAAAGTATGCTTAAGGTAGCGATCGTCGGATGCGGAAAGATCGCAGATTCGCACGCCGCACAGATCCAGAGAATCAAGGATTGCGAGATCGTGGCGGTCTGCGACCGTGAACCGCTGATGGCCAGGCAGCTAGCGGACCGCTTTCCCGTCAAGCAGTGCTTTACAGATCTGGGCGAACTCCTGAATGTGGCCCGGCCCGACGTCGTACACATCACCACACCGCCGGAAGGGCATTTCGCGCTTGCAAAACTGTGCTTGGAACGCGGGGCGAATATATACGTTGAAAAGCCCTTTACGGTGCATGCCGATGAGGCGCAGAGGCTTGTTGACTTGGCGGAAGAGAGAGGGCTAAAGCTGGCGGCCGGCCACAACGAGCAGTACAGCCACGTGACCCAACGCATGAGGGCTCTGGTGCAAGCCGGCTATTTGGGCAATCCGACGCACATGGAGTGCTATTACTCTTATAATCTCGCGGATCCGACTTACGCGCGCGCCTTGCTCGGTGATAAGCAGCACTGGGTCCGTCGGTTACCCGGGAAGTTACTGCAAAACATCATTAGTCACGGCGTCGCGCGAATTGCGGAATTTCTGACCACGGACTCTCCGCGCGTCATAGCCCACGGATTCACCAGCCCACTGTTGAAAAGTATCAACGAGACCGAGATCATTGACGAGCTTCGAGTGGTCATTTCCGAAGAAGAGCGGACTACGGCATATTTTACCTTTTCTTCGCAAATGAAGCCTTCCCTCAACGAGTTTCGAATTTATGGGTCAAAGAACGGAATCGTGGTGGATCTGGCTCATGATATCGTGCTCAAATTGCGGGGCAACAAGTACAAGAGCTTCGCAGACAAATTCATTCCGCCGGCGCAATTCGCCCAGCAGCACCTTGGGAACCTAGTTACCAATGCAAAGCTGTTTTGGGGACGGGACTTCCACGTGGATGCCGGCATGAAGCACTTGATTGAGTCTTTCTACCGTTCGATCCAAGCGAATGGCCCCGTGCCCATTCCTTATCGGGAAATTCTGCTCACCGCTAAGATCATGGAAGCTATTTTTGAGCAACTTGCCAACGGCCAGTCTGGAGATGACACGGCTTTTCAAACAAGTTCGGAATCGTCCCATAGCATGGAACGACGTTGAGTCGGAGGGCATTGTCATCAGGGAGAATCGGTTGCATTCCTTCCTGGCTGCCCGGGCTTAACTTGTGAGGCCATATTATTTATGAGCCCCGTATTAGCGACATTGGTCTATACAAGCGGTATCGCAGTACTTTTCTTTCTTGATCGGGATAATTCCATCCAAACATCCAAGGCGCTGTGGTTGCCGGTTATCTACCTATGGATTCTTGGATCGAGGCCTATCTCGGTCTGGTTTGGTATTGTGCCTGCTCAAGGAACCGATATCCAACTTGAGGGCAGCCCTATTGATGCGGTTTTCTTTGGAGTATTGTTGATCGCCGCTATAGTTGTTCTCATTCAAAGGGGACGCAAGACAATCATCCTCCTAAACGGAAACTTGCCGATTCTGATGTATTTTAGCTTTTGTCTTCTGACTGTTATTTGGTCTGATTTTCCGGGGGTGGCGATCAAACGATGGATCAAGGCTTTGGGGGATTTGGCAATGATTCTGATTGTTGTTACAGATGAACATCCACTCGCCGCCCTTCGTCGCCTGTTCTCTCGCACTAGCTTTATTTTGCTGCCCATTTCTTTGCTGCTTATCAAATACTATCCCTCTCTTGGACGGTCCTATGACATTTGGAGCGGCGCTCAATTTGCAACCGGCGCGACACTCGACAAGAATATGCTTGGAGTAATAACTTTTGTTCTTCTTCTGGGTGCGACATGGCGTGCTCTGGGCCTGTTTCGATTGGAAGAAGCGGGTTCCCACCGCTTCAGACATCTGCTGGCACAAGTAATTTTGCTCGCCATTGGAGTATCGCTATTGGTAGACGCAAACTCAGTTACCTCTAGTGTGAGCTTCAGCTTGGGCGTGGGACTGCTATTAGCGACAGGTCTGCGTATAATAAGGCGAAATCCTTCCACTGTGCATGTGCTTGTTCTTCTCTTGGTCGTGGTTGCTATTTCGATCAAATTTTTTGGTGTCGGAGCTCGCGCGGCCGAGGCGTTGGGTCGGAACGCGACCCTTACCGGTCGTACGGACATCTGGGCGGCGGTTATCCCAATGGTGCCCCACCCACTGGTTGGGGCGGGGTTTGAAAGTTTCTGGCTCAGCCCAAGTGTGAGGAGGACCTTAACGGACATGTTCCAGGGGCTCCCTCTAAATGAGGCTCACGACGGCTATATAGAGGTCTATCTAAATCTCGGGGTAATTGGCCTTGGCTTATTAGGACTCATATTGATTGACGGCTACCGCCGCGCGGTCAAGGCATTTCGCTATCAACCAGCACTTGGTGGATTGCTACTGGCTTACGTCTTGGCGGCGATAACTTACAGCATTACGGAGGCGGGTTTCCGCATGATGCACCCGAACTGGATTTTCCTTCTGCTTGCGGTCACAGAAGCGGGTTGGGTCGTCACACGTACTTCACGCTCCGTTGACGCATCCCCCGATTGTCCTCCTGAGTTGACTCCAGGAAGGCCTCTTGAAGCAAGAACTAATAGACGCAGGATGATCGGGCAATATGATGTAGCAAGGGATAAGCTACCTTTGCTGTGATCAGTTGAGTCTTGGCTGGAGATGAGATTTTCATAAGGAGAATTCATGAGCCGGTTACGCATCTTGGTGTTAGCACCGGACAGTAATCCAGAGCAAGTGAGCATTCCATATGTCACTTATTCTCATGCGGCGGCACTCGCCCAGATGCACGACGTGTCTTTGGTCATTCGAGCGGCCGTTGAAGATCCTGTGCGCCGTGCCAAAGCGCCGTTCCAAGCCATCGAGGTAGTCCGCATGCCATTACTCGAACGCATTTATGCATGGAGCTTGCGCAGGATCTTTAAGTACAACTATGCTACCCAATTGTTGACCGCTTTCGGTTACCCCTTTGCCCTAGCGTTCGAATGGCTTGCCTGGCGGCAGTTGCGGCATAAGATCTTCGCGGGCGAGTTCGATCTCGTTCTGCGCCTCGTACCCATGACAGCTGTATTGCCAAGCCCCTTCGCTTTTTTTCTGCGAAAGGGACCTGTACCATTCGTAATCGGTCCTATAAATGGGGGACTCCCGTTTGTCCGGAATTTCAGCCAAGCCGTCAATCAGAAAGAATGGATCTCCAGTCTGAGGGTGCTATACCGATTTGTGCCTTTTGCTCGATCCACTTACCGTAATGCGGCCGCGATCATAGCCGCTTCATCCCAGACGTATGCCGAATTTGCTACGTATCGCGAAAAACTATTTTTTGTTCCCGAGCCCGGCATCGCACGCTGTCTGTGTTCCGATGACACGCGAACTCCGAACCCCGGGTCGAAACTAGAGTTAATTTTCGTCGGATACCTGATACCTTGCAAGGCCTGTGACCTCGGGCTGCGTGCGGCTGCTCCCCTCCTACGAAACGAGGTAGCCCGCCTCACCGTGGTCGGCGATGGCCCGGAACGGAACCGGCTTGAAAAACTCGCGAAAGACCTAGGAGTCGAGAAAGCCGTCACCTTTTGCGGATGGCTCAGGCACGAGGAAGTTCTCAGCCGGTTGCGCTCTGCAGATGTGCTGGTGTTTCCGTCGGTTCGCGACTTCGGTGCGGGCGTGGTCTTTGAGGCACTTGCGACCGGTTCTGTACCGGTCGTCGCGGACTTCGGCGGACCCGGAGACATAGTTCATTCACAGATAGGGTACAAGGTGCCTCTCACGAATGAAAGCGACCTAGTAGCCCAGATGGAACAGATTCTCACAGAACTGGCGCATGATCGGGATCGACTTGATCAGCTACGGTCGCAAGGAATGGCTTATGTGCGCGATTATTTAACCTGGGAGGCGAAAGCACGTACAACATCTAGAATTCTTCGTTGGGTCGTAGGGCAAGGTCCGAAGCCAGACCTGCCTCCACCAAAAATATTGGCTGAGGGTGTTGCTTCGACCCGGTAAGGAACTCCTTTGATACAACCTCTTGGTTGTTTTGCAGGTCCACGAAGTCAAACCGCCCAGCGCCAATCCCGTTTTCCGCATTAGATTGACTTACTGAAACGTTGCCGCTAGGTGTATTCCCAGTGGTTGCCGTAGTGCCTCCGCTACTAAGAGGATGCGGATAAGTATATAGCGTGTAGTAGGGTGACTAGGTGTTGCTGGCCGTGCATACAAACAATTCACGTTGTTCGCCGCTGCCGCTCTGAATCCAGTTGCCTTGCTCTGGCGAACAGTTTGCACCGAATTGCGGGAGTAGAGGCAAGGGGTGCTTTTCGAGCGACAATGGAGTCATTCTGAGCTTTAAAGGCAGTAGCTTACTGTTCCGCTTTGTAAGGAATGCTTGAATTCGTTTAGGGTACAGGGATGAAGAAACCACTTGTTTCCATATTGATTCCTGCCTATAAGGCTGAGGAGTGGATCTCCGACACAATCGACTCCGCGCTGGCGCAGACGTGGCCGCGCAAGGAAATTATTGTTGTGGACGACGGTTCGCCGGACAGGACGGCCG
>Ga0335085_10008714_pt1 | contig 15445 bp, 10 predicted proteins | sample Lox_Sample_45_FD_206712 | JGI IMG/M metagenome (GOLD analysis project Ga0335085, IMG submission 206712) | Soil microbial communities from Loxahatchee National Wildlife Refuge, Florida, United States - Lox_Sample_4.5 | ecosystem: Environmental > Terrestrial > Soil > Wetlands | place: USA... | reverse complement strand
GGTTTAGTGACGTAGTCATCGGCGCCGGCGTCAAGGGCTACAACTTTATCCCGCTCGGCATTGCGCACGGTGAGCATAATGATGGGTGCATCGTTGGTACGGCGGATTTCGCGACAGGTTTCAATCCCGCTGATACCGGGAAGATTCACGTCGAGAAGAATCAAATCGGGTTTGTGCTTAGCTGCCAGTTCCAATGCCTCTTCGCCGGTCGAAGCCTCCAGGATGGTGTAGCCACGGATAGGTAAGGTCGAGCGCAGCACGCGACGGATTTGCGGTTCATCATCGACCACAAGAACGGTGGCGGAACTCATCGACTGCCGACCTCCACGGTGGCGACGGGAAGGGTGAAGGAGAACACCGAGCCGCTGCCCAATTGGCTAGTCACGGAAATCGAACCTCCGTGCGCGGCGACAATGGCCTTGGCAATCGGCAAACCCATGCCGGTGCCGCGGACCTGGTAGCGCTGATCTCTGCCGCGATAGAACTTATCGAAGATAAGTCCTTGTTCGAACGAATCGATCCCGGGTCCGCGATCGGCCACGCTGAAGGTAACGAAATCACCGGTCGCTTCCGCCGAAATCGTGACCGGCTGGTCTTTCGGCGAATATAGATGAGCATTATCGATCAGCTGGATCAGGATGTCTTCCGTGCGCTGCAAATCGGCGAGCACTGGGGGAAGATCGGCGGGGATATTCACGACAATCGAACGATCACCCAATGACTTCTTCAAGTGTTGCACAGCACCCTGGACCAGGGAAGAAGCCGCCAGGGGCTGAAGATCGAGTTGGATTTCCCCAGCTTCCAGTTTGGCCATTTCCGAGGCCTCTTCTACGAGACGATTCAAGCGATCGCATTCTTCATTGATGATGGTAAGCAGTTCGTGCTGGTGCGGACTTGCGCTGGAACTCGCACTGAGAAGGTCGGTGGCGGACGCCTTGATAGCGGTAAGAGGAGTGCGGAAATCGTGCGCGATGGAGTCGAGAAGGGCGGACTTGAGGCGCTCGCCCTGGCGCTCAGCTTCGGTTTCTCCAATCTGCTCGATCGCCCTGGCCCGCTCGATGGCGATGGCGACCAGAGAACTGATAGCGTCGAGAGTCTGGCGCGACAGGCGGGCTCCGGAAATGCCGAGGCTGCCGATGGGCTTGACACCCAAACGCACGGGCAGGAAGTAGAGAGCTTGCTGCTTGTCACAGATTACTTCGTCGCGAAGAAACGCGGTTTTCATCTGCTCTTCATCTACTTGGGCCGCTCCATATCCAGAGCGATAGAATTTTTCCTTTTGCGGGAGGAACAGTTCCGCGGCACCCGCTTCGAAGCAATCCACCAGGAAATTGGGAATGGCGTTCATCAACTGGATCACGTTGCCTTCGCCGAGCAACTTCTGGCTGAAGGCATACAAGCGCTCTACTTCACGGCGGCGGCCGTGAGCGGCATCGGCTTCCTTACGAATGCGGGCGGAGAGTTGGCTACCTACAATCGAAGTAAAAAGGAAGGCGAAGAGCGCAATCCAGTTCTGGGGATCGGCGATCGTAAAAGTACCTGCGGGTGGAAGGAAGAAGTAGTTGAGCAGCAGCATGGCCGAGACGGACATGAAGACCGAGACCACCATGCCCCAGACCGCGGAAACTGTTAAAATCGCCAGAAGAAACGACAGCGCTACCGTGGTCTGATTAACATGAAGGACTCTGCTGTACCCGAACGTGATGGAGGCCAACAGGATTATGGCTACAGCTACGCCGATCCCACGGCCCGCGACCAAGCGCGACATGCTTCTATTGTAACTCAGCACGAATTTTAACTGCGGAGAGAAAGCAGCCTTGCCAAGGAAACCAGAGGAGTGGCTGGAAGCAGTCTCACCCGCGCCGAAATCCCGCGGGATTTTCAAATTGTTCCTGGGATATGCCCCGGGCGTCGGGAAGACTTACAGCATGTTGAGCGAAGCGCTCCGGCGGAAGAGCCGCGGAGAAGACATTGTCATCGGCATCGTGGAAACCCATGGGCGCAAAGGCGTGGAGGAATTGGCGAGCCAATTGGAAGCCGTACAGCGCAAACAACTGGATTACAAGGGCACCATGTTCGAGGAGATGGACGTGGATGCGATCCTGGAACGCAAACCGCAAGTCGCTTTGGTAGACGAACTGGCGCACACCAACATTCCTGGGAGCGCGCATCGCAAGCGCTACGAGGACGTCCAGCAATTGCTGGCAGCCAAGATCGACGTAATTTCCACATTGAATATTCAGCATATTGAGAGCCTGGCGCCGACGGTACGAGCTATCACGGGGATCACCGTGCGCGAAACGGTTCCGGACTGGGTTCCCCTATCGGCCTCGGAAACCGTGATGGTGGACCTGACCCCGGAGGCGCTGCAAAACCGCATGAAGCGCGGCGACGTCTACAGCCAAGAAAAAGTGGAGCAATCGCTGAAGAACTTCTTCCGGCGGGGAAATTTGATTGCGTTGCGGGAATTGGCGTTACGCCAGGTGGCGGAGCAGGTGGACCGCAGCCTGGAATCGTATATGGATGCGAAAGACATCCGGCAAAACTGGGGCGTGCGGGAGAGAATCGCCGTGTGTGTCTCCGGAAGCCCTTCCGGGCAATATCTGATTGCGCGGGCGGCGCGCATGGCGCGAAGGATGGATGCCGAGTTGTACGTGCTGCACGTCCACCGCGAGTTTGCCCCACACGAGGAGAATCCAAAAATTCTGGAAGCAAACCTGCGATTTGCGGAGAATTTGGGAGCGCAGGTGGTGAAGCTGAAGGGACAAAGCGTGGCCGATACCATTGCGGAATTTGTGCGGAGCAAGCACGTGACGCAAGTGATTTTCGGCCGTGCCCCGATCCGCGATTGGCGGAAATATCTCTACTTATCGGCAGTACATCGATTCTTACGGGAATCGCCGCCTGTGGATGTACACATCGTTACACAAGAATCGGAAGAAGAAGAATGATGCCAGTGCCCACCGGGACGTTCGGTCAATCCCGCCACAAATAAAGAAGCCCACTCCCTTGCAATCCCGCGTAGTTGGGATATCTCCGCCCAAGAGATCCCAAAGGCTCTGCCATCCGCTGAAAAACAAAATCGTTGAGTCAACAGAACGACAAAACCGTCTACGCAGGATTGCACGAAAGTGGGCCGAAGCAACGCCGAATTTCGCGGTTCCCTCGCAGCCACAGTCGGTACATCCAGTGCCGCGAGTGAGGAAGTATAGTGAGAACCACCGCACTTAGGAACTGTCAATAATGACAGTTCGCAGTGGCGGCTTTCCTGAGCGAACAAAAACGCAACCCAATTTGAATACCAGTTAAATAAGGGGGTCGCCGCTTCAGCGATCAGTCTGTTTTCTTAAGTAGCGGCAGGATCGACGTGCGAATCGATTCTTCCGAGGTTATGGACGGAACACCATCGAAAAGATACCAGTGCTCTGTATGGTAGGCCGTTTCGCTCGGGTGCAATGTGACAATCGGGCCCAGAGTCTCCAATTCAAGAAATTCTGCATTTGTGAAAAGCTCGAAGTTGCAGCCAAAATCGGGATATCTGGCGTTCGGAACGGCCGTCGCGCGCTTTATGAATGCACAACCTGCGCACACATAAGCGCCCCAGCCTTCCGAGTTGAACAGTCCGCTCATTTGTTCTGGAAATCGTCCGGCCGGCTTTTGCAGCTGTATCAGTTGTAGAAAATCCTTGCCAAGAACCCAGCGGCCGTCGGTGAAATCGGTGAACGACCACAAAGTGAGTGGAGACACCGACTGGAAGTGATCTTTGTCCATAGCGGCACGCGGAGGAAACGGGAGAATAGCGCGGCCACCAGGACGCATGACGGTAGGCGTCCACAAGGCCAGTTCTGTCGGGTTAGCGGAATGATTGAGGATGGAGTGCGCGAGGACGACGTGAGTTCCCTGTTCGCTCAGCGAGATCGAGATTGTCTTCTGAAGCGCCGAACCAGGAGCAGCACTCTCGACCGGTGCGGTGAAAATTGCGCCGGTCGGGTTCGTGGCCACTTGAACCTTAACATTGTCGGGGAAATAGGTGCGCTCCACTTCGGGCCACGCCCAAAGCCGGTGCCCCCCGTACAGACGAAACTCATTGCCTCTCTGCAGGCCCGCTTGGTGCGAGAATTCGTGGAATTGATTCTTGCCGCCGCGGAGCGAGTAACTGACTACGCGTGGTCCGACGTCGGCCAAAACCACCAGTTCCACGGAATCATTCGAAAGGAAATAGGCGTTAGACCAGCCGCGATACTCTTTTTTTTCGACTCGAATCACATCAGCTCTGTCGCAAATTTCTGGATTTTCTGCCATGCTGCGGCGATTTCGTGCATGTCTCCCTCGTCGCCCAGGAGGGCTGGTTGAGGAATCCAGATCGTCTGGAACGCGGCGCGATCTGTATGCGGGTAAGCCGCCTTCAGAAAAAGATGGGGCTCCGAGGCCTGGGAACCGCACAGACGCTTGCGATATTCGCCATTTTGGAAGACGTCTAGCGCATGGACAGGCGGATAACTGGCTTGGTTCGGGATGCCTTCCGCGTTCATGGCCTGAATCAGTTTTTCCGTGGAGGCGCCGGCAAAGTGTTTCGAATCGACGTGGAAGATGTAAGCGTATTGCCCGTTTCGGGTACAGCGTGGATCGAGCTTCTGCGGAGTAACGCCCGGAATTTGCGACAGCAACTTGTCCAGCACGCGCGCATTCTGATGGCGGCGCTTAGTCTGCTCGTCGAGGCGAGTGAGTTGGACACTAAGAACCGCTCCCTGCCATTCGCTCAGCCGATAGTTCGATCCATTAATGTAGTGGCTGTAGAACCACTCACCGGGCATGCGGCCGCAGTCATGGGCGCTGCGCGCCTGCTTCTCGAACGCATCGTCGTTGGAGACGATCATGCCGCCTTCTCCGGCAGTCATCAGCTTGCTGGCCTGGAAACTAAATGTACCTGCAGTGCCGTGCGAGCCAATGCGCTTTCCTTTCCATTCGGTGGCGTGCGCGTGGGAGCTATCCTCGACTAGAGCAATTCCCTTTTTCTTTGCAAGGTCGCCGAGAGCGTCGAGATCCGCGGGATGGCCACCCATATGCACGGTGATAATTGCCTTCGTTCGCGGAGTTATCGCGGCCTCGGCAAGCTTGGCATCGATGCAGTACGTGTCAGGAGAGACGTCTACCATAACCGGCATGGCACCGGCGAAGAGCACCGCGCTGGCCGTTGCTACGAAGGTGAAATCAGGAATGATGACTTCATCGCCGGGCAAGATACCGAGTGCGGACATGGTGACTTCCAGCGCCGCCGTACCGTTGGTGACTGCTAACCCGTGTTTTGCGCCGTGAAATTTTGCGAATTCCCGTTCGAAGGCGAGAGTACGCGTTCCCGGTGTGCGCCACCAGATCCTGCTGTCCAACACATCGAGCAGCGCCTTTCGCTCGGCGTCATCATATTGCGGCCAGACGGGAAAGGGTTTCTGCTTGGACTTTTTGCCACCATTCAATGCGAGTTCCGCCATGAGAGTCTCCTTGGGTTTGAGGAGCGACTAAAACTGATTAAATCCAGTTGCGTACCGAAATGCTTCCACATAGTGGCCGTCTTTGCGCGGTCGCTGGCCGCGAAGTTCTTCTTTGGCCTTGGCAAGATCCTTTGGATCCCAGTCCGGTCGGTATTTAGTGACCGCAGGCTCAAACTGGCTGACCTGTTTCATCGCAGCGTCCACTTTCAAATCCATTACAGTGTCGATGTTTACGAAATAGTTCGCTTCCTGGGGTGAAGGATAGAAGAAATACATTTCGGGCACCTGGTAAGGTTGCAGTCCTTGCTGGAGCTTCTGATTGGGGAAATACAGCCAAAATTCCGCGGCCCGCACGGCGTCGATGGTATTGAATGCGGCCATGCGGTGATCGCTCTTATGCCAGCGTTCGAACCATTCGCCCGGATCGACGCTGAGGAGAACGTCCGGACGAATCCTGCGGATGATGGCGGTGGCCTCTTCGGTGAGTTTTGGTTGCGCCGCATATTCCAGCATGCCGTCGTCGTAGCCCATCCAAAAAATATTTTCCTTGGGCGTACCGAGTAGTCCCTCAGAGACTTCCTGCTCTGCCCGGCGGATTTGCGCCAAGCGTTGAGAGTTCATGTCCGGATCGTACGACCCCTTGTCATCGTTCGTGTAAACCACTACGTAAACCTTATTGTGATTCCGGTTGAGCAGGGCAATCGTTCCGCCGGCACCAAAGACGTCGTCGTCGGGATGCGGAGTGAACAGCAGAATGGTCTTGTTCTGAAGGTCCTCCAGGCGCTTACCCGGCTGGGGTGCGGGAGTCTGCTGAGGCATGGCAAACAGAAATGGCAACGCAAGAAACAATCCCAAGGCGAACTTCATAAGAAGACAGTCCTCCGGAAAGAAATTCTAATTCGTGAGCGAACGAATCGTGTGTAGCGGAAAATTGCTGCACCTGAATACGCAAATCTTACTTGACAGAACCGGATGACTGCAATTTAATTCGATTCAACAGACGTTTCTCTTTGGCCGGGAGGGGTGAGATGTTCAACCAGGTTCGCCGCATTCGTGTACCCGCCGTTGTTCTTTTTCTAGCAATCCTAAGCTTAAGTGCAAGCGCGTTCGGCCAAGTGGACCGCGGTTCCATCGTAGGAACCGTAAGTGACCCCAGCGGGGCAAGAATCGCCGAAGCCAGCGTGGTCGTGACGAATCTCGAGAGCAATCAGAGCTACGAATTTAAGACGGATAGCGAAGGAAACTATTCCGCCCCACTGTTGAAGATCGGGCGCTATTCCGTGCGAGTCGAAAGGCAAGGGTTCAGTGCGGCGCTGGAGTCCAACGTGGAAGTCGGGGTGAATCAAGTGGTGCGCGTCGATCTCGGACTCAAGGTGGGCTCCAGAGCGGAAACGGTAGAAGTGTCGACGGCGGCGCCGCTGCTACAGACGGAAGCCTCGTCATTAGGCACGATCGAAACAACCCGGCGAATCTCCGATCTGCCCCTGAATGGCCGTGACTTCATTCAGCTCGCTTATCTAGGTCCCGGCGCCAATGCCGGACAGACTGGTTCCAACGTGTCGGGTGGTGTTTTTGAGAACGAACGCGCCAATGAAGCGATCTCGGTAAACGGCCTGCGTGTAACCAATAACAACTTTCTTTTGAACGGCGTCGACAACAACGAATTCGGATTGGGCGGCACGGTAGTGCTGCCACCGCCGGACGCGATTGCGGAGTTTCGTACCGAGGCAAACTCCATGAGCGCGGAGTTCGGGCGCGGCGGCGCGGCGGTGAACGTCGTCATCAAGTCCGGGACAAACCAACTCCACGGAGGAGTCTACGAGTTCATTCGCAACGATAAAGTGGACGCGGTGAACTATTTCAACCAGGGTCAGCAGCCGTTTAAGCGCAATCAATTTGGTGCTTTCGCAGGCGCACCGATTATCAAGAACAAGACCTTCATCTTTGGAGACTATTCCGGCTACCGTCTTCGCGAAACTGATCCATTCATATCCTCGGTGCCGACCGCGCTGGAGCGCAGTGGCGATTTCAGCGAGTGGCTATCGCCTGCTCTGCCCGCGTCGCAGCAGATCCAATTACTCAATCCCTACACCGGAGCAGCGATCCCCGGCAACCGACTGGACCTCGCCAGCAAACCGGATGGGAGCCCCTTGCTGGACACCGTAGGCATGAAGGCGCTCAATCTTTACCCCATGCCGAATCTCGGATCAGGCGATGGCCCAGTGTTCGCTGAGAATTATCTGACTACGCAAGATCGCATGAATGATCAGGATGCCGGGGACCTGCGCGTCGATCACCGATTCCGGGAGCAGGATCAAATCTTCGGCTCGTACAGCATCAACGACGTGCGCAGCGTGAGGCCCGGACCTTTAGGAGATCTGGGCGGGTCGGACTGCTGTCCGAGCGTGAGCGATTCGCGCGGGCAACACCTGGGGCTGGGCTACACGCACATGTTTTCCGCCACGCTGGTGAATGATCTCCACGGCGGATTCTTCCGTTACTCGGTAAATGCCCTGCCATTCAACTATGGAAAGAATCTTGGCAATGACCTGGGCATACCGAACGCCAACCGCGGAGATTTGAACTCTTCCGGGCTAACGAACATTGACGTCGGCGGCTACACACCACTCGGCGATTCCGAGTGGCTTCCCGAACACGTATTCGAAAACATTTTCCAGGTAGCGGATACACTGACCTGGATCAAAGGGAAACATTCGTTGAAATTTGGCGTGGACTTCCGCCGCCAGCAGCGCAACTTCTATCAGACGATGGCGCCACGGGGTTTGTTCATCTTCAGTGGTGCCTACACGGGCGACGCGTTTGCGGATCTGGCAACTGGAGTTGCCAACTACACCGAACAGGATTATCTGCAGGGCATTTATCCCACGCGATATTGGGATCTGTCGGAATTTGCCCAAGACGATTTCCGCGTGCGCTCGAATTTAACGTTGAATATCGGTTTGCGTTACGAACTATTCTCTCCAGCGAACGGCCGCGTCAGCAACTTTAATCTGAATACTGGGATGCTGGATGTTTCCTACGGGACCGGCGCGATTTCTCATGCGGGCGTGGCGTTTGATAAGGGAGATATCGCTCCGCGAATCGGTTTGGCCTGGTCGGTCCAGAAAAATACGGTGGTGCGTAGCGCATTCGGCATGTTCTATTCCTCGGAATCCAACATTTTTGACGATCTGGGACTCAATCCACCGCAGGACACCTTCAATGCTTCCCAGTACAGCCAAGGCGGCAATATCGTTCCATCGCAATTAATCTCCGCGGGGTTCCCGGACGCGTTTCCACCATACGACCCAAACAATCTCTTTGGATCGGTGAAGACGACCGGGCCGAAACGACTGATTCCAAGAATTCTGGAATGGAACCTGACGATTCAGCATCAATTCGCAAAAGATTGGGTTTTCCAAGTCGGATACGTTGGAACGCATGCGTACCGGTTGTGGAATCACGAAGCCAGCGACCTAAACCAGCCATTTCAACCCTCGGACAACAATTTCTGCGGCCCGGACTTGAATAACTGTATTTCCGGCAATTATGGGCGGCCTTTCTATGGCGTGCAGCCTAATCTCGCGTCGGTATTGCCGCTCGACTATGCGCAACTGCATACCATGTATAACGCGCTACAAACCTCGTTGAACAAGCAATTCTCGAACGGATTCAATTTGCTGGTGGCTTACACGTTCTCGAAGAATCTCGGCAATGCGGATGGCAACGTCGGAAGCTACATTCAGAATTCACACGATCCGGGCGCCGAGTATGGCCCAGCGGCCCCGGATCTACGGCACCGGCTCTCCATTAGCTATCTCTACGAACTGCCCGTCGGCCGCGGCCGGCACTTCCTGCAAGACATGAATGGAGTGGGCGAAGCAATCCTGGGAGGCTGGCAGGTTGCGGGAATCACCACGATCCAGAGCGGCGAAGCGGAAACGGCGGTGCTTTCGTACGATCCCACAAACACCGGCAGTTTCAGCCCGCGCCCAGATATGATCGCCAAGCCATCGGATTTTTCGTTTAACGTTGGCGGACAGCAGTGCTCGCGCCCGGGTCACCAGACCCTGGATTGCTGGTATAACCAGGCGGCGTTCGCGATTCCAGCACTGGCTCCCGGCCAATCGGCGGCGACCATGTTTGGGAATTCGCCAATCGGAAACCTGCGTGGACCGGATCTGGTGGACTTTGATTTTGTGCTGCAGAAGGACTTCACCATCCACGAAGCGCAACGATTGCAATTCCGGGCTGAATTTTTCAACATTTTCAACCACCCGAATTTTGGCCTTCCGGGCGTGTATGTGGATGTGCCCGGCGGTGCGGGAATCACCAACACAGCCACCGATAATCGGCAGATCGAGTTCGCTCTCAAGTACACGTTCTAGGGTAATTCGGAATCTCAGGAGAGAGTCTATGACTACACGACGAGGTTTTCTGTGCACGGGCCTGGCTTGCGCGTTTTTGCTGACGGCCTCTGGGCTTTGTGGACAAACCGTGAAGTTGCATGTTTCTTCGAAAGGCGGCGACCGGTTAGCCGTAAAACCAAACGCGCAGTTCGTCGACGGCCAAGCGACCGGTGGCGCTACGTTTCAGATCAATGACGCCGTGAAGCATCAGAAGATGGCGGGATTTGGCGCATCGATCATGGAAGCAGGGTTGATGACGCTGAACACGCTACCCGCGGATAAACAAGAGGACGTGTTAAAGGCGCTTTTCGACCCCCAAGAGGGTGCCGGCTACACTGCAATGAAAACGCCGTTGGCCGGTACCGACTTTCAGTCCGCCGGCCCGTGGTTTACCTACGACGACACTCCGGGCGATGTGGAGCTTAAGAATTTTTCGATCGATCGAGATTTCGGTCCGAACGGGGTGGGCACTTACATTTTGCGCGCGCGCAAATACGGAAATTTCGCTTTGCAAGCGCCCATGGATTATCCGCCAGACTGGATGCTGTACGACGTAAAGAAACACCAGGACATTCCGCCAAAGTATTATCCGGTATTGGCGAAATACTTCATGCGTTATCTGGAAGAGTACAAAAAACATGGAATCGTGGTGGATTATTTGAGCCTGTTCAATGAGCCGGAACAGGTCTACACGAAAATCAAATATCCGGAGATCAACGTGTTATTGCGCGATTTCGTGGGGCCGGCGCTGCAGCAGTCCGGGCTTACTACGAAGTTGATGATCAGCGAGGCGCCGGAGCGGATCGTCGCGTACAAGCGGTATCACGAAATTCTGGACGATGCGGCCACCGTTAAATTTGTGTCGGTGGTGGCGTATCACGGCTACGATTTCAAGAATTACGACAAAATTGCCGAACTCGAGAAGAAATATTCAGAGTTTCCTTTTTGGATGGATGAACTCTGTTATGCCTACGAGGCCGGATACCCGAAGAGCAAGAAGCTGCCGATTTACGAATTCGACGACGGGGATAAGTGGGGCAACGTCATTTTCAATGATCTCGAAGCCGGCACTTCCGCCTGGCTTTATTGGAACGCCATCCTGGATGAGACTGGTGGCCCTTGGGCCATCTCGCCGGTGCACGGAAATCCGGATCCGAATGCGCAGCACCCCGTCGTGATTATCAATAAAAGCACGCACGAAATTACCTACACGGGGACGTACTGGTATTTGGCGCACTTCAGTAAATTTGTGCGGCCGGGAGCTGTGCGGGTGGAAACTACAGGCGCGGCGAAAGACGTTCGGGTGATGACCTTCGCGACTCCTGAGGGTGGCTATGTGGCTGAGTTGCTAAATAGCCGAAATGAGAGTGCAGATGTAAATCTGCAGACCAAAGGGAAGAGTTTGCATCTCACGCTGCCCGCCCGGTCGATCACTACCGCGACATGGTAAAAACGGGAGCTCCGCGTAGGAGGGAATAAGTCCTTCGGCGTGAGGTGCGCTCCCGCCGAAGGCCGTCCCAACGGCCGAGAAACGTCAGGGAAGCGGCGCTTCCACTTCCTCAAGCACCCATTTTTCCGCGGATTCGAGGTGGCAATCGAAGCCGTAGAAACGATTATTGAAGACGTGCTGGAACAGGCAGGCGCGTTGGCCACGCATAATCGGATTTCCTGCTACGGGCTGGAAATCGCCATCGGGAGAGCTGGCAGCAAATACCTTCACCTGCCATTCTCCTTCGGGATTATCGCTGTAGCGATGCGGATAAATCTCCGTAGCCATGTAGTAGATTCCTGCGTGCGCGCCTTTGGGCTTCAGGTACATCAGCGTGGGGGCGGCAACCGTTTCCGTGGAGCGGATCAGGATTTTCTCCTGAGCTTTGTCCAATGCGACGACGGACGATGCGCTTTTGCTGATGATCTCGAAATGGTCGTTATCGTTGCCGCGATAGAAGGTCAGGAAAAAGCGCCCGGAAACGGGATCGCGAAACAGGTTGGGATTCTGGTTGCGCTGATTGGGAACTCCAGCTACGAGAATTTTCTCTTCCTTGATATGAATCCCATCGCGCGACGTGGCCAGCACGACGTGGCTGCTGGGGGTGTCATAGTCGCGGGTGATCGCGAAATAGAGAAGACCGGGATCCTTCGGATCGGCCTTTTCCAGCACGGTGGGCCAACGCGCGTTCGTCCACAGTGGATTCTGTTCGTACTTGGTCCAATGAACGAGGTCGTTGCTGCGGGCGAGGCCAATGCCCTTCCCTTCATTTAGTCCGTACCAGCCCCAGTAGCGGAAGCCGTCCCGATTAAGTTCCAACACACTCATGGTATGCGGAAATTCCTTGCCTTCCCAGGACTGCGCATCGGGAAGCGCCACTTGTGTTTTGCCTAAATTCAGATACTGCAGCGGTTCCGGAGTTTTCTGCTGCGCCACAACCACCGGAGCGGCAAAAACAAGGGATCCGAACAAAATGCAGGCGGAAACGGTATACGTTTTCAACTTAACTCTCCTTTTTCTGAAGAATGGTGGCGTTGCTGATGAGCGGTTTGGCCCAAAAGCCAACACTCAAGACGCAGCCGAAGGTCAGATACAAAAAGCACATGCCTGTGCGCAGGCCGAACACATCTCCCAGGCGGCCGATGATGATCGGACCAAACGCGCCACCGACGATTCCGGTGCAAAGTATGCCGGCGAAGGAACCGTGATGCTCCGCGACCGAATTCAGAGCCAGTGAGGAAATCACCGGCCACATGATAGAAGCGAAGAAACCGACCATGGGAAACGCGATGATGGAGATCTTTGCCGGACCGAACAGGGCGGTGCTCAGGCAAAGGAGCGTGGCGATGCTGAACCCGATCAGGACGTGACGGCTATCGAAGAGTTTTAAAAGGAACATCCCCAAGAGGCAGCCCAGGGTGAGGAGTCCCCAGAACCAGGAAACCGCGTTTGCGCCGGTGGTATCGGGATTGGCCTGATGGTAGGTAGCCAGAAATTGCGAAATCCAGTTCGCCGTGCCCTGCTCCGACGCGACATAGGCAAACACGCAGCCAAAAAACAACCACACCACGCGCTTGCGTAGAAGGTCGCGATACATGCTCAAGGTTCCCGCTTGTTCGTCGGTTTTGCGTTCAACGCGAGGTATGTGCGACAGAACAATCACGGCGACCATCACCAGGCAGGCCACGGCAAAAATCCAGTAAATGGCGACCCAGGGAAGTTTCGGAGGGGTAAGGCGGTCCAGAATCTGCAATGGAGAATTCCCGGTGGCGGCGTAGGTGCCGCGATGTCCCACGATATAGGAATACACTCGGGGACTCAGGAATGAAGCCGCACCGAACACCAACTGCGCGAAGGCGGAGTTGAAAGCGAAATGCTCTTCGCCTCCGGCCACCCGCAACAAAGGATTAATGGCCACCTGTAGTGAGGCCATGCCCGCGCCGACGACGAACGACGCGATGATAATCACGAGAAACGACGGACGCAACGCGATGCACAGCGACCCGGCCAGGCCGGCAAGGAAGGACGCAACCATGACGGGTTTTTCCGTGAAACGCTCGACCAGAAAACCTGCGGGAATCGACATGACTCCGTAAGCACTGAAAAAGAAAAACGGTAGAAGAGCGACAACCGTCAGGCTAACGCTAAAACCCGTAATAATGTCCGGGATGATCGTGCCGGGAATATTCGTCAAGAAGGACATGACGAAGAAGATCAGGAGGATTAGGCCAACGATATATCGGCTGCGAACCATGAAGGGAACCTCCGGTTTCCCCTACGAGAAACACTGCCAGCTACTACTCGGTAGTGGTGATCTTGCTGGCCAAGCGAAATTTCCCCGGCTCGCTGCCTTTGGTAACCGCTAAGGCCAGGGTGAGCATCTGAACGGGAAGAATCTCCATGACGGGTAAAATCCCAGTGGATACTTTTGGCAGACAGTAGGCACACTCGCCAGCATCTTGCGCAACTAATTCGGCGCGGCCTTTATTCGAGCGAATATCCTGCTGCAGGCGCTCATTCAATTCCCTGGTCTTCGCGTCTCCCGCAAAAATCATCACGAACGTCTCCGGCCCGACCATTTCGTAGGGTCCATGACGAAACGCCGCACTCGACAACCCTTCCGACGGAAATTGCGTGGATTCTTTCAGGATAAGCGCTCCGGTGCCGACGGCGGCGAGCGAGGGACCGCGGCCAACGAGGAAAAGCTGGCGAACTCCTTCCAGGCGAGGAAGCATCGACTGGACGTAGTCTTTCCAGTGGGCGAGGTAGTGCGTCACCGGGCGAACAACGCCATGCAGTTCGCGCTTCGTACGGTCGTAAGGCACTCCGCAGAGTTGATCACCTAGAAACTTCAGCGCCAGAAGCGCGCAGACATAGGTCTTGCAAGAAACAGAAAATTCCTCGCCGGCACGCGTAAGCACAACGGCGTTACAGCGACGTGCAAGAGGGCTGTCTGGAGTGTTGGTCACAGCGATGATGGAGGCTCGTCCGCGATTCTCTTTGAGGAGCCGCGTCATCTCTGCGCCGCGTCCCGATTGGGAAACCGCGATGATTAATGAATGAGCATTAAGCAGGCTGCGCCGGTAATAAATAAGCTCGGAAGTCTCTACGAGAATGGCGGGATACCCTGCGCTGGTCAATTGAAGAAGCAAAGGGTTCAGTCCATGAAATGAGGAACCCATCCCGGTAAGCACGACGGTTTCAAATTTGCGTTTGCGGAGACGAGCTGCGATCGTGCGCAACTCCTTCGACTCGTTCAACTGCTCCAGCGTGTCGCGTAAAGCGTCAGGCTGGGCCAGCAGGTCGCGAAAATAATCCCCTTCCACCACGGAGAGATCAACGGGCATGGGTTTCTCCGGTGGGAGCGAACTTGTGATACCACACTCGGGCGGCGCCGATAAGATTGGCGTCATCACCGAGCGATGCGAGCGCCACTTCGGTACGGTCGTAAGGAACGAACCGGCAGCTGCCGGCAATGGTCTTATGAATCGTATCTAGCAGCAGATCCGAACTTTTCATCACGCTGCCGCCCAGTACAATAGCGTCAGGCACGTAGAGGGTAACAAGATTCGCCAGGCCCAAAGCCAGGTAGCGGGCTTCGCGCTCGACGGCGCGTATCGCCTGGTGGTCTCCGGTACGCGCCAGGTCACAGATCTTTTTGGCGGTGAGGTTATCTCGGTGCGGATAATCTGGTGGAATATTCGCCGCCATCCACGCTTCCATCGCGGGTCCCGTGGCCAGAGACTCCCAGCAGCCGTGGAAACCGCAATAGCAAGACGGGCCCGACGGATCGATCAGGTGATGGCCGATCTCGGGATGTGAGTAAGCGACCCCGCGATAGATCTTGCCGTCAAAAATCAGGCCCACGCCTATGCCGGTTCCGACCGTGACGTAAATCAACCGCGACTTATTGCGGCCCGCGCCCCAACCCGCTTCGCCAAGCGCCGAGGCATCAGCGTCGTTCTCAATCGCTACCCCTACTTGAAACGCCGCCTCAAGATCTTTGACGGGATTTTCCCCATTCCAGTTGGGAAAGAAATTAACGTCGCCGATCGCAC
>Ga0335085_10008713_pt1 | contig 15446 bp, 16 predicted proteins | sample Lox_Sample_45_FD_206712 | JGI IMG/M metagenome (GOLD analysis project Ga0335085, IMG submission 206712) | Soil microbial communities from Loxahatchee National Wildlife Refuge, Florida, United States - Lox_Sample_4.5 | ecosystem: Environmental > Terrestrial > Soil > Wetlands | place: USA... | reverse complement strand
AACTGCTGCAACAGAGATAACCGCGGGAACCAAGCTCCTACCGCTCCGATTTCCAGCTGAGATCGATCAGTTGGGAGTTCAATAGACCGTGAAAGTGACAGCCCGCAAGCTGCCAAGAAGGCGTGAACAGCTGGATGTGGGCAGGCCCGATGGCGCAAAGGCGGGCGTGCGGACCGGAGGTATCGCGCCCGGCCGGCGGGATCCGCTTCGACGCGCGCCCCTGCACGAGCCCTATGCGGCGCGCAGTGGCGCACCACCTGAGGAAAGCGGAACTCCGGAGACGGTCACCAACAAACGGCCGAAAGCCAAGCGCCGAGGGGCGAGGGGGCACGGACGCTGATTGCCGGCGGAGAGCGGCCGGGATAGAAGAACGCGCCCGGATGTCCTCGCGATCGAGAGGAAGCTCCATGCGGAGATCATCGCTCCTGGCGGCGGCGCTCGTGCTGGTCGGTTGCGCCTCCCCGGATCTGCCCGAAGCCTATCGCTCGAAGAGCCAGCCGGGCACCATCGACTGCACGGCCTATCCCACGCCGCCGGCACCGGTCTCCTGCCGCAACCTTTACGAAAACGTCATTCATCCCGCCGAACTGCCGCGGCCTGATTTTCCCGCTGCGCGGTAGGCAGAGCTTATCGGGCCGAACTCAGGCGCGGCATCGAGCCCCTAGCGCTATGCAGCATCGCCGCTCGCCACCAGCCGCTCGCTCGCGCCCTCCATCCGGTTCTGCAGCTCCTGCATGAACTCGCGGCGCGGCAGGCCGGGCGCGATCGGGGGCAGGAACTCGATGGTGATAGTGCCGGGTCTCTTGTGGAAGGCGCGGCGGCCCCAGAACAGGCCGGAGTTGAGGACCACGGGCACCACGGGGATGCCGAGGTCGCCGTAGAGGGCGGCGACGCCGGGCTGATAGGGGCGGCGCTCGCCCGGCGGGGTGCGCGTGCCCTCGGGGTAGATCAGGATCGAGCGGCCTTGGGCGACAGCGGCGCGGGCGGCCCTCAGCATCTGCTTCAGGGCGGAGCCGCCGCCCTGTCGGTCGACCGGGATCATGCCGCACTGTTTCAGATAGGCGCCGAAGAGGGGCACGCGGATCAGCTCCTGCTTCAGCACGTAGGCCGGCTTGTCCAGCAGCAGCGGGAACACCAGCGTGTCCCAGGCCGATTGGTGCTTGGCGGCATAGATGGCTGGGCCGGCGCCGCGGTGCTCGGCGCCGTGCACGCGATGCCCGAGGCCGACGGTCGCGCGCAGCAGCAACAGGGCGCCGCGCACCCACAGCCCGCCCATCCACCAGGCGGCGGCGAGCGGCATCACCAGCGTCGGCAGGCTGACGATGAAGATGAACGCCGTCCACAGCGCGAACAGCAGGTTGAAGAGCAGCGACCGCAGCGTCGTCATCGGCCCGCCAGATAGTCGATCCAGCTGCGCACCAACGCGGCCAGATATTTGTGGTACTCGCTCACGACCAGGCTCGCCGTGCCCGGCCACAGCCACCAGCGCTCACGCTTCACTTCCTCCGGAAACACCGGATGCGGCACGATGCGCGCGCCCGGCAGAGCATGGGAGAATTCGAGCAGGCTGCGCGGCATGTGATAATCGGCCGTCACCAGCCGCAGGCTGTGGATGTCGTTGGCAGCTGCCCATTCCGCGGCCTCGGTGGCGTTGCCGAGCGTGTTGCCGGCGCGATAGCCGATGGTGATGCAGCAATCGATCATCTGCTGCGACAGGCCGGGCGGTGCCTCGCCGGTATGCAGCAGGTCGGCGAGGCTGGCGTCGCGAAAGACGCCGGAGATCAGCAGGCGCTTGGCCTTGCCGTCGGCCAGCAGCTGCAGCCCCTCGCGCAGGCGGTCGCTGCCGCCGGTCAGGACCACGATCCCATCGGTCGCGCTCGTCGGATCGGCCACGGCGTCGGGGATCAGGCTGGTGAAGTAGAGGAGTCCGCCGAGCCAGATCGCAAACAGCACGAGGGCTGCGCCCGCCAGCCGCGCCAGGCGGCGGCGCATACCTTCTCCCCGGCGCTTGCGGAAGACTGGTCGCGACGACCGCATGCCCTAGAGGTCGCGCCCGAGCACGTAGAGCACGGTCAGGTGCGCCGTGATCATGGCGACGATGCTGACGGCCACGGGCACGACCGCCAGCGCCAGCCACTGCTGCAGGTCGAGCGCCAGCGCCGGCAGCAACGAGGTCTGGCCCTGGCCGAGCAGGCGGTCGAGGCCGAGCAAGGTCAGGCCGGCGAGGCCGGCGCCGCCGATGCCGCCCATCAGGCCGAGCCGCATGGAATGCAGGAGGAACTGCTTGGCGATGTAGCTGTCATAGGCGCCGACGAGGTGGACGATCTCGATCACGCGGCGGTGGATGGAGAGCCCGGTCTTGGTGACGAAGATGACCGTGGTCACGGCGGCGGCCGCGATCAGCCCGATGATGATGCTGGCCAGCAGCTCGATCGAATGGGTGAAGGCCAGCATGTCGCCCTGCCAGCGCGCATGGTCCTCGAAGGAGGCGTCGGGCGTGAGCGCAGCGACGCGCGCCTTCACCGCCTCCAGGTCGGCGGGTGCATCGGACCGCAGCCGCACAACGACCAGATCGGGGAGCCGCACGTCCTCGGGCAACCCGTTCGGCCCCAGCCAGGGCTCCAGCAGGCGCTGCTTCTCGGCATCGCTGACGACATGCACGCTCGCCACCTCCGGCGTCTTGCCGATGCCGTCGACGATGTCGCTCAGCAGCCGCTCGCGCTCGCTCGGCGTGGTCGACGCGCTGGGCGGAATCTGGATCGAGAAGGTGCCGGTGAGATCGCTGCGCCAGCGGTCGGCGAGGCGATCGGCGCCCATGGTGGCGGCCAGCGCCAGCGCCGCCAGATAGACCATGCAGCCGATGATCCACGGCAGGAAGCGGGCGGAGCCGTCGCCGCCGAGCGGCAGGTCGCTGCGCAGCAGCGCCATTCAGGCCGCCTCGGGCCGCGTGACGAGCCGCACCGTGCCGGTCTCGACCCGCAGCTGGCGGTGCTGGAACTTGCTCACCAGCCGCTCGTTGTGGGTCGCGATCACCACGGTCGTGCCCATCTTGTTGAGCTCCTCGAACAGATACATCAGCCGCACGCCGATGCTGTCGTCGACGTTGCCCGTGGGCTCGTCGGCCAGCAGCAGGCTCGGCCGGGCAATCACGGCGCGCGCGATCGCCACCCGCTGCTGCTGCCCGCCCGAGAGCGTGGCCGGATAGGCGCCCACGTGATCGGCCAGCCCGACCCAGTGCAGGAGTTCAGTCACATGCTGACGTACCTGCGATTCGCGCACGCCGGCAATACGCAAGGGCAGGGCGACGTTGTCGAGGGCGCTGAGGTTGCCGAGCAGGCGGAAGTCCTGGAACACCACGCCGATGCGCCGGCGCAGCAGCGGGATCTCGCGCCGGCGCAGGCCGTCGAGGTCGCGGCCGAACAGGTTGACGCGGCCGCTCGACGGCCGCAGCGCCATGTACATCAGCCGCAGCAGCGACGACTTGCCGGCCCCGCTCGCGCCCACCAGGAAGTGGAACGAGCCCGGCGCGAGCGTGAAGGTCGCTCCGCGGAGGATTTCCGGTCCGGCGCCATAGCGCACGCCGACGTTCTCGAACAGCACCAATGTCGTGGCATCCCGGCTGAACCGTGGCGCCGCAGGATGGCACAGGGGCGTTTGCAACGTCCAGCCGCCTGGCAGGCCCGCCGGGCCCGTGATTCTTGCGCTTGACCCGACTCAGGGCTAAACGATGGGGGACCGGCCAAGATCGCGTGTGATGATCGTCACCTGTTCCGCGTGCAAGACGCGCTACCTCACGGATCCAGCCGCGCTAGGGACGGTCGGCCGGATGGTGCGGTGCGCGAAATGCGGCCATACCTGGATGCAGCCGCCGCCGGCCGACCTGCCGCGGCGGGTGGACGTCATTTCGTCGGTGGGCGGCCCGCCCGACGCGTCGCCGCCGCGCTTCAATCTGCCGGCGCCCTACATCCCGCCGAAGCGCCGCCGCTCGCGCCTGCGCGCGGTGCTGGCCGTCGCGGCGGTGGTCGTGATCGCGGTGGTCGGCGCCGGCTATTTCGCACGCGCGCAGATCATCGAGACCTGGCCGCAGGCCAAGCGCGTCTACGATCTCATCGGCGGCCTGGTGAATACCTCGAACGCCACCCTCGACGTCGGCAACCTGAAGATCGTCCACCAGCCGGTCGAGGGCATGGAGGTGCTGGTTCTGCAGGGCGAGATCACCAACCGCGGCCTTAGTCCGCAGGCCGTGCCAGCCCTGCGCGCCACGCTGTTCGATGCCGACGACAAGGGCATCATGGCCTGGACCTTTGCCGGCGATGCCGCGGTGCTGCAGCCGGGTGAGACCGGCCGCTTCCGCACGCGCGCCATCAGCCCGCCCAACGGCTTCGACCGCACCGCGGTAACCTTCGCCGACGGTTCCTTGTAGGGGCGCGCGGCGCGCGCCCGCGGGCGGGCGCCGGCCGCCCCTACATGCAACGCGATCGGGTTCAGAACCGCTTCAGCAGCCGGTCGATGTAGTCACGCTCGACCTTCGGGCGTTCGCGGTCGCCGGAGCGGCGGCGCAGCTCGTCGATCAGCTCGCGCGCCCGCTGCACGTCGGACTGGTCGGGGATCTTCACGTCGCTGGTGTCGATGGAGCCGGTGCCGTTCTCGTTGCGGCCGAGCGGATCGCGGCCCTGGCCGTTGGGCTCCTGGCCCGGGTTGCGGCCGGCCTGTTGCCGGAGCTGCTGCATCATGGCGTTGGCCATGTCCTGCATGCCCTTCTGCAGCTCGCCCAGCGCCTGACTCTGCGGATCGATCGCTTCTCCGGGCTTGCCCTGCTTCAGCGCCTCGGTGGCGTCGCGCATCGACCGCTCGGCCCGCTGCAGCGGGCGCGGGATGTCGCCCATCATCTCGCCGTAGCGCCGCATGAGGTCGCCGAGGTCGCGGCGCAGCCCCTCCTGGTCGGCGGCGCCGGGATCGCCGTTGGGCATCTGCTGCTGCCCCTCGCTCATGTCCTGCGAGTGGCGGAAGGTCTGGTCGAGCAGCTCCTGCTGGCGCTTGGCCAGCTTGTCCATGTCATCGAGCAGCTTCATGGCCTCGGCCGTCGCCGGGTCGGTCTGCTGGTCGTAGGGCGCAGCCTGCATGTTCTCGAGCATCTCCTGCAGCTGCGACAGCAGGTTGCGCGCGGCGTCGCGGGCGCCGCCCTTGGCCAGCTCGCGGGCACGGTCCAGCATCTTCTGCAGGTCCTCGCGCCGCACTTCCATCGCGTTCGGGTCGAACTGGCGCTGATGCGGCCGCGCGCCCTGCTCCATGTCGCGCTTCATCTTGTCCATCAGGGCGTTGACGAACTGGTCCATCGCCTGCTGCAGCTCGTTCATCAGGCGCTCGATCTCCTCGTCCGACGCGCCGTTGGCGAGGGCGTCCTGCAGCGCCTGCTGCAGCCGGCGCAGCTCGCGCTCGGCCACCGCCAGGTCGCCCTCCTCGATGCGCAGGGCCAGCTCCCACAGCAGCGCCTGCACGGAGTCGACGGAGGCGCCGGTCTTGTCGAGGGTGAGCCGCCCCTGCGCCGCCTCCAGGCCGAGCACGACGACGAGGTCGCCGTTGAAGGCCGGCGGCTGCGCGCCGATGGCGTAGAGCGCGCGGGCGACCGAGCGGCGGTCATCGGGGTTCGCGATCAGCCGCTTGCGCTGCTCGATCACGGCGCGCGCGATCGGGTGATGGAAGATGCGCTCGGGCAGCACGATATCGACGGCGTCGCTGGTGGCGGTCTGGCCGAGGGCATCCTTCGCCGTCAGCTGGATGGTCACCGGCAGGCCGGCCCAGGGATGCGGCGTGAGGTCGTGGTAGCTGGTCTCCTGGGCCTTGCGCGGATCCGAGCCGGACAGGCTCAGCGGCAGCCGGATCTCCTCGATCTTGCCGGGGCCGGTCTTGCCGTCGGTGCGGCGGATGGTGGCGACCACGCTGGCGATGCCGTAGTCGTCGCTCGCCGCATAGGCGATGCGCAACGCCTTGCGCTCGCCCGCGCCCGGCGGCGACATGAAGGCGATCGACGGCGGGCGGTCGGGAATGATGCTCAGCGGCCAGCCGGCGATCTCGGCGCCGCCACGCGCCACCGCCAGCCGGTCGCCGGCGCGGATCTCCGCCTTCGCCTGATAGGTCCCGGGCTCGACCGCGGCGAACGGCGTCGCCGCCTGTCCGAGCATCAGGTCGGGCGTGTCCGATCCGCCCTGCAGGATGGCCAGCACGCTGGTGCCGACCGGCAGCCGCAGCTCGGTCGGCGTATCGGCGGCGGCGCCCGTATCGGCCTTGCCGCCGACCTCGAGGAACATCGGCGCCAGGTTGGTATAGGCCGGCGGGGTCAGCGACACCGTCAGGCTGACCGGGCCGGTGGCCGCCAGGGTCGAGAGGTTCGGCGTCACCGCCCGCAACAGCCGCTCGGGGGCGTCGCGCCAGCCGCCGACCACGGCGATCAGCAGCACCAGCCCCAGCAGCACGCGCAGGGCGAAGGGATCGCGCTGCATGAAGCCGGCCTGGGGCAGGCCGACCCGCAGCCGGCCGATGCCGCGCGCGATCTGCCGGCGGTATTGCTCCCACAGGCGCGAGGCGGCGCGGTCGCCGGCGCTGGTGGCGAGGTCGTCGGCCAGGCCGGTCAGCGGGCGGTGGGTCAGATCGTTCACCCGCTCGATCCGCCGCAATCCCTCCATGAAGCCGGGGAAGCGAAGCGTCGGCCAGATGCGCCCGACGGCATAGGCAAAGGCGACCGCGAAGCCGATGAGCAGCGCCAGATGGAGCCAGCCCGGCAGCAGCGGGAACAGGTCGAAGAGCGCGCCGATCAGGAACAGGCTGACCACCACGAAGGTCGGCCAGAATGACGGCCAGAATCGCTCCCACAGGATGGCCCAGCGGGCCAGCCAGATGCGGAAGCGGGGAAGGCGGATCCGGCGCGTCAGCAGGTCCGGATCGGGCGGCAGCGGCTCTATCGGGGCCTCCATCGGGTGGCCTGCGCGCGCAGGGCATTGGATCGGTCGTCGGCCAGCCAGCCCGGCAGCTGGTCGCGTTCCATTATAGCTTGGTATTCGGGCCGCCGCCTTACAATCGCGTATTCGTGAGCGCGCACCATCACCTCCGGCGCCGGCCGCCGCAGATTGTAGGTCGAGGCCATGACCGCCCCATAGGCGCCCGTGGAACAGATCGCCAACAGATCGCCCGCCGCCACCGGCGGCATGGGCCGCTGCTCGGCCAGCCGGTCGGTCGATTCACAGATCGGGCCGACGATGTCGATTTTCCGCGCCGGCGCATCCGAAGCCGGCTCCGCTACCGGGATGATGGCGTGGTAGGCGTCATAGAGGGCCGGCCGGATCAGGTCGTTCATGGCGGCGTCGACGATCAGGAAGTTGCGGCCGACGCCCTCTTTCACATAGATCACGCGGGTCACGAGGATGCCGGCGTTGCCGACGATCCGCCGCCCCGGCTCGTAGATGATCGGCAGCCCGAGGGCGCCGACGGTCGCCTTCACGGCGGCCGCGTAGTCGCGGACCGAGGGCGCGGTCTCGTTGCTGTAGGCGATGCCGAGGCCGCCGCCGACGTCGATCTCGCGGATCGCCAGCCCGGCCTGGCGGAGTTCGCGGGCGAGCGCCGCCATCTTGCCGAAGGCGATCCGGTAGGGCTCGATCTCCGTCAGCTGCGAGCCGATATGCACCGCCAGCCCGCTCACCTCGATGCCCGGCAGGCGCGCCGCCTCGGCGTAGGCCGCCTGCGCCTGGCCCAGCTCGATGCCGAACTTGTTCTCGGCCTTGCCGGTGGAGATGCCGGCATGGGTGCGGGCGTCGACGTCCGGATTGATGCGCAGCGCCACCCGCGCCCGCCGCCCGCGCTCGACCGCCACCTGGTTGAGCAGCCGCAGCTCCGGCAGCGACTCCACGTTGAACTGGCGGATGTCGGCATCGAGGCCGGCCGCCATCTCCGGCGCCGTCTTGCCGACGCCGGCAAACACGATCCTATCCTCCGGCACGCCGGCGGCGAGCGCGCAGCGCAGCTCGCCCTCGGACACCACGTCCGCGCCGGCGCCCAGCGACGCCAGCGTGCGGACGATCGCGAGATTGTTGTTGGCCTTCAGCGAATAGCAGATCGTCGCCGGCTGTCCGGCCACCGCCGCCGCGAACTCCTCGTAGGCCGCGCGCAGGGCGGCGTCGGAATAGCAATAGAAGGGCGTGCCGACCTCCGCTGCGACGCGCGCCAGCGGCACCTGCTCGGCCTGCAGCTGGCCACCGTTATAGTGGAAGAAGCTCATAGCGAGTTCGGATCGGGATATTGTCGCGGGAACTGATCGGTCTTCGGATCAGGCGGTTCCGGCGCGCCCTTCTTGCCGCAAGCGGAGAGAGAGATAGCGATAGCGAGAATCAAGAACATCAAAAAAAAGGTGTAGGGGCGGCCCCACGCGGCCGCCCGACGGTTGGGCGTCCACATGGGGGCGCCGTTATATGAGGTCTGGCGCCGTGCGAACTTGGGCCTGTCGGCGACGAGCATGATTCTTGCCTCTCTATCTCGCGAGCAGCCGTTGGCGCGCTGCGGTGGCGGCCCGGCGCACATTGTCCGGCGCGGTGCCCCCGAAGCTGATGCGGCTGGCGACGGATTTCTCCGCGCCGAGCACGGCGAAGACCTCGGCGGTGATGCGCGGCTCGATCGACTGCATCTCGGCCAGCGCCAGGGCCTCGAGCGCGCAGCCCTTCTGCTCCGCCATCCGGACGAGCGCACCGGTGACGTGATGGGCCTCGCGGAACGGCAGGCCGAGCGTGCGCACCAGCCAGTCCGCGAGATCGGTGGCGGTCGAGAATCCGGCTGCCGCCGCGCGCCGCATCGCCTGTTCGTTGACCGTCATGTCGCGCACCATGCCTGCCATCGCGGCCAGGCACAACGACAGGGTATCGGCGGCGTCGAAGGTCGGCTCCTTGTCCTCCTGCATGTCCTTGCCGTAGGTGAGCGGCAGGCCCTTCATGACGATCAGCAGCGCGTTGAGCGCGCCGATGACGCGGCCGGCCTTGCCGCGCACCAGCTCGGCGGCGTCCGGGTTGCGCTTCTGCGGCATGATCGAGCTGCCGGTGGTGTAGGCGTCGCTCAGGCCGATGAAGCGGAAGCCGTCGCTCATCCACAGCACGATCTCCTCGCCCAGCCGCGACAGATGCATGGCGATGATCGCTCCCGCCGCCAGGAACTCGAGCACGAAGTCGCGGTCGGAGACGGCGTCGAGCGAGTTGGCGGCCGGGCGATCGAAGCCGAGGGCCTTCGCCGTCGCCTCGCGGTCGATCGGAAAGGAGGTGCCGGCGAGCGCGGCCGCGCCGAGCGGCGACTCGTTCAGCCTGCGGCGCGCATCGGCCAGCCGCCCGCGGTCGCGCCCGAACATCTCCGCATAGGCGAGCAGGTGGTGGCCGAACGTCACGGGCTGGGCCGGCTGCAGATGGGTCATGCCCGGCATGATCGTGCCGGCATGCTGCTCGGCGCGGTCGATGAGCGCGCCCATGAGATCGGCGATCTGCGCGTCCAACCCGTCGATGGCGTCGCGGACCCAGAGCTTGAAATCCGTGGCCACCTGGTCGTTGCGCGAGCGTGCCGTGTGCAGGCGGCCGGCGGCCTCGCCGACGATCTCCTTCAGCCGCGCCTCGACAGCCGTGTGGATGTCCTCGAGCGCGGTCTTGAATTCGAACTTTCCGGCCTCGATCTCCTGGAGCACACGGTCGAGACCGGACTGGATGGCGGCGCCGTCGGCTTGACCGATGATGCCCTGGCGCACGAGCATCGCCGCATGCGCCTTGGACGCGGCGATGTCCTGGGCGTAGAAGCGGCGGTCGAAGCCGATGGAGGCGTTGATCTGCTCCATGGCGGCGGCCGGTCCTGCGGCAAATCGCCCGCCCCACATGCGCTGCGCGCCGCCGGCGGGCGGCGGTACGGTTAACCCCTCGTCAAGGATATTGCCCGCAGGGTGGGGCGATGGAGGTGGCTTGATGCTCAAACGCGTCGTTCCTGCGCTCGTCGGGGCGGTCCTGGTGGCCGCGGGGATCGGGATTGGGGTCTGGTACTGGCGCGGCGACACGCCGCCCTCGGCCGGCGGCGCCGGCAATGCGGCGGTGCCGCCGATCAGCGGGACCGTCCAGAACTTTACCCCGACAAATCCGGGACGGCCAGCGCCCATCGACCGGTTCTACGATGCCGGGGGCCAAGAACTCACGCTGCAGGGATTCGGCAACAAGGTCGTGCTGGTGAATTTGTGGGCGACCTGGTGCGCGCCCTGCTTGAAGGAGCTGCCGTCGCTCGATCGCCTGCAGGCGCAGCTCGGCAGCGACCGCTTTCAGGTCGTCGCCATCTCCGTCGACCGTCGCGGCGTCGAGGCTGTCCGGCCCTATTTCGAGAAGCTGAAGATCGCCCATCTCGCGCTCTACGTCGAACCGGAGGGTCATCTTGCGCAGTCGGTCGGACTGCAGGTCCTGCCCTCGACCATCGTTGTCGACTCCCGTGGGCTCATGCTGGGCAAGCTGATCGGCGCCGCCGAGTGGGATGCGCCGGAGGCCCTGGCCCTCGTCCAGCACTATGTCGATCAGGCAAACAAGGTTACTCAAAATTGACCATGCCGGCGGCCCCGGGCGGCCGGTTAAGCTAATTTTGAGGGCTAAGGTGCAGAGTCGCCTCTATCGAGAGGTGGGGCATGGGAACTCTTGCACTGCTGCTCTGCGGCGCAGCCCTCGTGTGTCTGGTGTTTTCGATCCGGGACGTCGCCGCGCTGATGTTTGCCGCTGCGGTCGGGTTCTGGGCGCTGCCGCTCGTCGTCGGCGGACCGGAGATACCGGCCGGCTTCGAGGCGCAGGACGAGCCGCAGCCGGCGCCGGAGACCGATTTCCGGACCGCCGGGGGAAAGCACCTCACGCTCGCCGATTTCCGCGGCCGGGTCGTGCTGCTGAATCTCTGGACGATGTCCTGTGATCCCTGCCAGACGGAGATACCGTCGTTCGATCGGCTCCAGGCCATGTACAAGGGCGACGGCCTTGCCGTGCTCGCCGTGTCCGTCGACGATGCCAGCGGCCTCACCGTGCGCCGCTACCTGCAGCGCAACGGCCTCAACAATCTGACGCCCTATCTCGACGCCCAGGGCGCGACGGCCATGGCCTTCAACCTCCGCCAGTTCCCGACCACGCTCCTCATCGACCGCGACGGCAATGTCGTTGGCTCGCTCCAGGGGGCGACGCAGTGGGATTCGCCGGAGGCCCTGGCCCTCATCAGGCGCTATCTCGACAGCTGAGGCGCGGCAGCGCATGGGAATCCTGGCACTGCTGCTGGTCGGCGCGAGCATCGCCTGCGCCGTGATGTCCATGCGCGGATTGGCGGCGCTGGTGTTCGCCGCCGCCGTCGGCCTCTGGCTGCTCCCCAGCTTCCTTGGCGGTGGCGGTGGCGGCGCGCCGGCGGGCTTCGCGATGGCTGCCGAGTCGCGGCCGGCGCCGACGGCGGAATTCAAGACGCCCGCCGGCAAGCGCCTCACGCTCGCCGACTTCCGGGGCCGCGTCGTGCTGCTCAACCTCTGGGCCACCTGGTGCGGCCCCTGCCGCTCCGAGATGCCGTCGCTCGATCGTCTGCAGGCGATGCATCGCGACGACGGCCTCGCCGTGGTCACCGTGTCCATCGACCGGGAGGGCAGCGTGGCCGTGCGCCGCTTCTTCGATCAGAGCGGCATCCGCAGCCTCTCTCCCTATCTCGACGCCAATGGCAAGACCTCGAGCGCGCTCGGCGCCCGCTCGATTCCCACCACGCTCCTCATCGACCGGACGGGCAATGTGATCGGCTCGCTGATCGGCGCGATCGAGTGGGACTCGCCCGAGGCGCTCGCCCTGATCGAGCGCTCGCTCGCGGCCGAAAGCTCGCCCTCGGGCTGAGGGCGGATCTTCCAGTACGACGGATCTGCGGGATGGTAAACGGCGGCGCTTGTGCCGCGCGCCGGCCTGCTACCAGGCGATGACGTTCGCGACCTTGAGAATGACCGCGAGCTGGAACACCACCGCGATGGCGAAGGTGACGCCGAAGAACAGCGCCTCCTGACCGGCGGTCAGCGGCCGCGCGCGCTTGGCGGCGGACTGAGCGATGGCCTCGCTCTGGCGATCGGCGACAACGGCGGTGGACGACTCGGACGACGACATGATGCTCTCTTCGGGATTGCGGCGCGCTCTGGTTTCCTCGGGGCGCGCTCGTCAGAAGTGATAGCCCAAAAACCTTAAGGGCCGCTGAATTGGCGACGGCTACGGCGTCAGCGCGCCATGCAGCACGTAGGCCAGCTGCAGCGCCGCCCCGAACCCGAACGCCACGCTCAGCAGCGCGATCTCCTGCACCCGCGTCATCGGACGCGACGCACGCCGCGCCGGGGCCTGCTGCTCGTTCGAAGCTTCGGTCTCGTTACGCAGCCAGAACAGGTCCTGATCCATGATCCCCTCGAACTCACCCTAATCAGCGCTAGAGCGCCGTTGATCCATGCTTGAGATAATGGGAGAGAACGGCAGGAATCGGAGTGATGCGGGTCACAACCGAGGTATCTTCTTGGCATTGTTGTGACGGCGCGCACATTCCTGAAACGCCTGAAACGAAATGTGAGGGGGCGGAGTGCGCTGATGGCCCCCTTCCGTCGGCGACGAACATGGATAATGCCGTGCTAACAGGCGCAGACCCACGTTCGACGGGCACCGGGTCGCGTGGGTTGAAAAGGGTTTCGGATTCCGCGATTCTCTCGCACCGATTCCGGATCGCGCGATGGGTGGGCCGCGGTGCAAGGCGTGGACGAGCTGATCAAGGCGGCGGCCGACCGCGAGACCTCCGGCGACCTTGCCGCCGCCTACGCGCTCTGCGAGCAGGCGCTGGCCGCCAATGCGCGCCATCCCGCCGCCAGCGAGCGCGCCGCCCGCCTGGCCGAGCGGCTGGGGCGGCGGGCGGAGGCCTCCCAGCACTATCGCGCGGCCGTCGCCGCCGCGCCTCACCGCATCGACCTCCGGCTGTCGCTGGTGCGCTTCCTGCTGGACAGCAATGACCCCGCGGCCGCTCAGGCCGAGGCCGAGGCGGTCGCCCGCCTGGATCCCAAGGACTGGCGCGTGCCGAACATGCTGGGCGTGGCGCTGCGCCGGCAGCGCCGGCATGCCGATGCCATTCTGCAGTTCGAGAAGGCGGCGCGGCTCAACCGCAAGGCCGAGAGCCCCTGGATCAACCTCGGCAACGCCCAGCGCGATCTGCGCCGCTACGACAAGGCGATCGAGGCCTATCGCAAGGCCCATCAGCTGGCGCCGAAGGCGGCCGACACCGTGCGCCTGCTGGGCGCCACGCTATGCGAGACCGGCAAGACGGAAGAGGGGCTCGCCGCGCTCGGCCGCGCCATCGCGATGGACGCGCGCAAGGCCGAGTCCTTCCACGACCGCGCCGTCGCGCTCCACAATCTCGGCCGCATTCCGGAGGCCCATCGCGACATCGAGCGCGCGCTGGCGCTGCAGCCGGGCGCGATCGCCTATCTGCGCCTGCGCGGCGCGGTCGAGCGCCGCCTCGGCCGGCTGAAGGAGTCCCGGCAGACCTACGAATCCATCCTCAAGGACCACCCCGACGACGTGCAGACCCTGCAGCTCTATGCCCGGCTGTGCGGCCTGTCGCTGGGCGACAACAGGGCCGCCGACGGGGCGCTGCGCCGGGCGCTGGCGCTGCGGCCGGGCGATCCGCGCCTGTCGGCCCAGCTGTGCCGCGTGCTGATGGAGAGCCGCTACGACGTCGAGGGCAAGTTCATCGACCAGGCCCACGCCATCGCGGCCCCGCTGTGCGATGCCGGCGCGCCGCCGATCGACGTGATCGACGACCTCCAGGGCGTGTTCCTGCGCACCGGCGATTTCAAGCGTGCGGAGAAGATCGCCGCCACGAAGGAGGTGTTCGAGCATTGGATCGCCATGAACAACGTCGGCGCGCTCCACAACCAGCTCGGGCGCGTGCGCACGCTCGAGGACCGCTACCGTCTCGTCGAGTATCACCGCGCTTGGGGCCGCCAGGTGAGCGCCCGTGCCAAGCCGCTGCCGTCGGCGCCGCACCGCCCGCTCGCCGGCCGCAAGCTGCGCATCGGCCTGATGTCGTCGGACCTGCGCCACCATCCCGTCAGCTATTTCGCCCTGCCGATCATCGAGCACTACGATCGCGGCCGCTGCGAGATCTTCTGCTACTCGTTCTATCCGCAGCCTCCCGACCAGGTGCAGGCTTTCATCGCGCAGAACGTCAGCGGCTTCCGCCTGATGCCGGACGCCACCAACGAGGAGGTGGCCGCGCGCATGCGCGAGGACGAGCTCGACATCCTGTTCGAGCTCGGCGGCACCACCCGCTACAATCGCCTCGAGGTGCTGACCCTGCGCCCGGCGCCGGCGCAGGTCAGCTGGCTCGGCTATCCGCATTCCGCGGGATTGGCCGAGATCGACTACATCCTGGTCGATCCCTATCTCAAGCCCGAAGATCCGAAGCTGCTCATCGAGCAGCCGTTCCTCATGCCGGAGAGCTGGGTCTGCCTCGGCCGCCTCGGCTTTCATGACGAGCTGCGCATCGAGCCCGGCCTGCCGGAGGAGCGCGCCGGCCACCTCACCTTCGGCACGGCCAACAATCCCTACAAGTTCTCCGCCGCCCTGATCGAGCTGTGGGCCAAGGTGATGGCGCAGGTGCCGGGCTCGCGCTTCCTCTTCGTCCGCCCCGAGGGCGGCTCCGAGGCGTTCCGCAAGAACATCGGCGACGCCTTCGAGCAGCACGGCGTCAGCGCCGGCCGGCTCGATTTCGAGCCCGTGCGCGGCGCCCACCTGCCGCACTACAACCGCATCGACATCGCGCTCGACAGCACGCCGCACACCGGCGGCACCACCACCTGCGAGAGCCTGTGGATGGGCGTGCCGACCGTGACGCTCATCGGCCCCGCCTTCTTCGAGCGTCTCAGCTACAGCAACCTCAGCAACGCCGGCCTCGGCGATCTCTGCGCACGCACGCCCGAGCAGTATGTGGAGATCGCGGTGAAGCTCGCCGCCGACCGCCCGCGCCGCGCCGCGCTGCGGCCGGGCATGCGCGCCCAGATCCGCGCCCATCCGCTCGGCCAGCCGCAACGCTGGGTCCGCCACTTCGAGGAGGCGGCCCTGCGCGCGGTGGCGGCGGTGTCGTGACGGGACGCATCTGCGGGGTCTACGGGCGGTGTGACGCGGGAGACGGGACCGGCAGCCTGCGTCCTTCGACAAGCTCAGGATGAGGATTTTTCTGTGTGCCACCAAGATTTCCCCTCATCCTGAGCCTGTCGAAGGACGCACGATGGCCATGCCGGTCGTGGAGGTCGGAATGACTCGGGGACGGCGATGAAAGCGGTGATCCTGGCCGGCGGGCGCGGCTCGCGCCTGCTCGAGGAGACGGCGGTGCGGCCGAAGCCGATGGTGGAGATCGGCGGCCGC
>Ga0335085_10008712_pt1 | contig 15446 bp, 19 predicted proteins | sample Lox_Sample_45_FD_206712 | JGI IMG/M metagenome (GOLD analysis project Ga0335085, IMG submission 206712) | Soil microbial communities from Loxahatchee National Wildlife Refuge, Florida, United States - Lox_Sample_4.5 | ecosystem: Environmental > Terrestrial > Soil > Wetlands | place: USA... | reverse complement strand
ACCTGGCGGAACTCCGGATCCGGAGAGCGAAGGTGAACTCGGGGTCACTTTTCGCAAAGCAGTGTGATAAGCTAGCAAAACCAACGCCGGAGAGGTGGCCGAGAGGCTGAAGGCGGCGGTTTGCTAATTGATCCTGCCCTGTTCGTGCTCACACCGTTTCATTTGTATTCAATCACTTACGACGCTCTCATTTGCATCGGATGCCCTCGTTTGCAGGCTATAGTGCACCGGGAGTGCACCGAGATTTGGCTCCGACGCCTGCGTTCCTTTCATATCCAAACCAGCGAAATGACGACCGACAAGTATTTTCTCAATTTTGAGGAACGCGGCTCCGACTAGCCCGCAGGCTGTCGGCCTGACCGTCGAGCCGCGGGAGAATCCCGTCGACACGGGAAGCCGCCGCGCCAAAACCGCCATGCCACACGGCAACCCGATGCGGCTTTGAAACCTCGAATGCACCCGAGGCCGCCAGCTCGGACGGAACGGACGGCGATTGCTCGTATGTCCAGGGATTGTAGCGAAACGCGAGCGGATCGGTCTTGTTGCCGGCGTAATAGAGCACCATTAGCGGCACTCTCTCGCCTGTAATCGCCAGTCGATTGCGCAACGCGCGATTAATGTGCACGTCCGCAAACCCGTAGCGTACCCAAGGCTCGTGATAGTCGACAGCGTGAGCGACGGTACTCGAACCGGCCTCCTGGGTGATTGGCAGTTGTGCGAGTCCCTTTCCCCTAGCATTGCCATCCGGTTTCACAACCTGGCCGATGCCGACAATGCGACGAAATTCCCGACTGAGCAAATCCGTCGATAGCACTAGATTGTGCGCCTCCTTTAGAACTTCGGTTCAGATGCTTTCCCCGTCGACTCCGCCTCCTCTTCCTCTCCTTCTTCTTGCTCTGATCCAGACGTCTGTCTTGTTAACGGTACGTATCTTTCGGTCGGTGTTTTCCATAAGCGGAAGAAATCCATCGGATCCTGTGTGCCCGCAAACTCGCGGGCCAATTCGAGGCGTTTCAGCACTTCCCGCCGGCGATCCTCGGGCAAATCTCGAGCATGACTCTCCACTCCCTTAAAGAACTGTTCCAGACTCATGACTCTTGCCCATTCTTGGATCACGCGGTCAAGTTGGTGGCGGCTCTCTTTGATGGATTCCGCGACACAACGGCGATCTTCCTCTTGTCTCCACCTCTCTCGTTGGGCCTCCCATTCTTGACGCCGAATTTCCGCCTCCCGCTCGGCCTCTTGCACTTTCTCCACCAGAACTTCCGTGGATCTTTCGATGGACTTCACAATTCCGGCGATCTGCTTCGTGAGGGCTTTAAACTCGGTCTCCTGAAACAGCATCGACCAGGAGACGCCACTATGCGGCGCGTAAACTACGAGTCGGAGACGGCCGCAAACAATATCCCTCGTAGTTGTCCAACTGTGATCGCTATAACGAGTTGCTGCTTTGCCAGGCTTGTAATCCGACTCGCGGATGTACTTTCCATTTACATAGCGAAGCAGGACCGACTCTGACATTTCGATGATGGCAAGACCAAACGCGACCGAATCGACGTAAACGACGGTAGGGCGTTGCGGCGACCACAAGCGGTTGTAGTCATACGACTCATTCCTGCGCGGCGCTTCGGACGGTTGCTCGTGTTCGTCGATGCGGGTACGCACGAAGTTTTCGCTCGGTGCGGAGATGAGGACTCGGTGTCCAGCGCGTTCCAATGTGTTGAATAGATCATTTGCGAAAGCGAGTGCTTTATCGAGTCCAGCCCTGGATGCAGTGACGTCAAGCATCAGCCTCTTGTAAGGTCTGAGATGCTGATCTTCACCCACTTTATAGCCCGTCTCATAGTATCCCTTGGCATCACGAATCAGTCCGTGAACGGCTGTAACGCCGTCCGACACGGTGCTGCGTCGCCGGCAAGTTGAACGCGCTACAAGTCGGGGACGAGGTGGCGACTGCAACCCTCCGTCCCGGGACCAACTGAGTTGGTCTCCCGGTTGTGCCTCCGGCAATGGAGGCTTCTCCGCCGCTTTTCCGAAAGCGAGCTTGGCCCAGTGTCCTCGCTCCGGGCGTGGGACGCGCAATGCGGCACACACACGAGCCATGTAGCTACCCGAGACCTTGAACTGCTCGGCCACTTTGATCATTGGCGTCGACCAGACCATCTCGTAAAGCCCTTCTCTCGAAACCAAATCGGCTCCCCTCTTGCTCTAAGGACAGTTCCTCTTCGCGCCAACCCGAATGCTAGTAACCCACGCCCGCGCCGACGAGGACCTCTTCGTCAATACCGGGCGGACGATCACCGAGCGCCACCTGCGATGCACTCTTTCGGGCCGCCTTTTTTGCCCAATGCCCAAGGCCGGGCGTAGGAATTTCCGCCCGTGCGCATGCTTTCTTCAGAGCGACATCGGAAATTCCGAATCGCGGGGCCAGAATCCTCATCGGCTCCGACCAAACGAGCTCGTAGAGTTCTTTCCTGGAAAGCCGTTTGGCCATCCTAATCTCCAGAATCTGCGTTGGACTTCATCTCAACGCAGAGGAGTTTCTCGGCAGCGTAGCTCTCGTTTGATTTGCCGGCTCAGCAAGGAACTTCGTTTTCGGGCATGGTCTCAGCTTCCTCGACACCAACATCTCACAACCGCGACAAAACGCGCCCACACGCTACTGTGGTTTTCGCCGGAAGCTGGCTGTTTGTCCCAAAATCTACTTCTGATTTCCTAGATTGCGCGGCCGACAATTTGACAGGATGGACCACGCCAGAGGAGGTTAGGTTTGCAATGCTGAATTCTAGCGCTCGCTTTGGAAGGGATAAGGCCCTGCCAACACCATGTAAATTTCACCCTGCGTACCCTCTTCGCCAACCATTCCTTAGGTCACTGAAGCCCCTTTTCCCAGAACACCTGTTTTGCAAGCTCCGGCCACCTTTCCAATTCGTCCGCGACCTTCATGATCTTCGCCATGTCCTTTCGGTACAATGGAATTGAGTCACCGTTCTGCAGCAGCTCGATAGACCTGCAGAATAGCCCCAAACCTAAGATACGCATACCCGTCATGCCTGCCTCGTCAAAAACGAAGAGCCCCAAAAGGCTGCGGAGCGATTGCATCATCCCTCCCCGCGTGACCGACGAAGCATTGAATCGCTTCACGCTTGACCGCAACGAGACGGAAGCAACTCGTATTTCTCAATATGTTGAATGGCAGTGCGCTAAAGACAAAGAGAAAGTTACATACCTAGAAAAAGTCCTTACTGAGCACATCCTCGGCGTGCGTCACGATTGTTGGAATGTCAGAACGGACAAACAGCGATACTGGGTCGTAACAAATCCCACAAACCTATACTCGCAAGAGCTCTTTCCAAGTGTCGATTACACGCTGTCGTTTCACATTGGTTTAATGCTGCGCGTCGAATCGATGCGAAAGGGAGCGAAGGATGAGCGGACTGCCGACCGATTAGCGGCGGCTTTCCGCCAATGGGAACAGGCCGCCGAAATGCTCGATAGAGCGGAGGAGTCTGAGGAAATCCAAGCTGTCGGCATGCGTTGCCGCGAGTGCTTGCTGGCCTTTGTTCGCTCAGTCGCAAACCCTACCATGATCCCAAACGGCCAAGCTGCCCCGAAAGCTGGCGATTTCACTCACTGGTCCGAGTTAATCGCCGACACAATCGCACAAGGCGGCTCAGCCAGTGAAATTCGCGGTTACCTAAAAGCTGCGGCGCGATCAACCTGGCAGCTCACAGCCTGGCTTACACATGCCGCCAATGCAGCGCGGTACGACGGCACGGTGGTGGTTGACGCAACATATTCGGTCCTCAATGCCTTCGGAGCCGCCCTACTGCGATACGAGCAGCCCACTTCCGATCGATGTGCGCGCTGCGGTTCGCTGCGAATCGAGATTGTTGACTATCCTGAATCCACTATCGGGCTCGCGGTCGGGTGTGAGAGCTGCGGCTTTTTGGATGTGGGAAAGTCCCAGATGATAATTTCTGGCACTCCGAGAAAAGGACGACGCCACAAGGCAAGGAGAACAAATGGGCGAAAGTGATTCGCGATTCGCTGCCGCTAAGCTATTGGACAAACGATTCTTTGAACATCCGCACCTGAGCGGAAAGATAAACGCAGCTGGAGACTACGAGGTCCACTGCGATAAATGCCGCACGGTCGACACGTATTCATTTAGCGGGAAGAATGAAGTCGACGCCCAGACGTTCGCTCTCAGCGTCACTGCGAGACATCTCCACGACAAATAGATCGCATTTCCACAAACTTTGCCGTTGTGCGATTGACTTCGACGTCATCCTTCGCGATCTGGGCTTAGATGATCCCTACCTAAATAGTTACGGCACGCAGACACCGCAACACTGGAGGAAGTCCAGGTCCAGCCGCGATCCCACGCCTAGCCGGGACCGACAAATCTAATATCCCGGAGCGAGAACTGACGTTGCGTACTCCCTCTGGAAGTTCGGGATTCTGGTGAGCACTCTCCGGGCTACCTCTGCGGACGCTAGTATCTGACCGTCTGAAAAGCGCCAGAACACCTGACCGTTATTTATTTCCAGCAGGACCGTCCAAACCGTGGTTTTCACGCTCCCGGATCCCGGAGGCAGATCGAAATTCTGATCCCCCAACTCCGCACCGAAGCGCTCGAAATAGATCGTAAACTTTCCACGCTCGGCAACGAAGCGCGCTTGCACAGTCCACTTACCAAGCATCACCAGACGGTTCGGTCGGAGCCATCGAATCTCGTTCTCTGGCCTTCCTACTTGGACTCGTTTTGAGACACTCTCCTCAGTGATTTGCAAAAGTTCATTCCAAGCCTGTTCCGCCCTCATCACTGCGACCTCGCAAAAGCTGTCCAGTTTAGGATACCATCTGCGTCCGCTCATCGTTCGTGACAGACAATTCGCAAATTAAATCGTTGATATGTTTCTGGCTACTTCCCTCGTTCCCAAGATCGTTTGTGTGGAAGCGAAGAATAAGCGGATTGAACTGGCGTTCCAGCTCATTTGTGCAACGTATTGTCTCACCGAGCGAGTTTTTCCAAAGGTGCGATGCAAAATTGCAGGACCCTCTCTCCCGTTGCTCGCAATTCATCTACGGTTGGTGGTTGTGACGCGAGCAAGCCGAACACGCAGCTGTGGTGCGCTTCGTCGAAATCCGGCTCGTTCGCAGGAGCTAGAAGCTGTCGTACACCTGCGCCCGCCTCCCGCGCGAGACTGGACCACTCTTTGCCGAACTTTTCCTTCAGTACCGCAGCCCACTTCGCAGGCCAGTTTTCCATCTCCGATTCGTCGCTTAGCCGCGCGATTGCCAGAACGCGACCGAGGTCCTTGTTGCTGCGCTTCAGCGTCCTCCCTCCAATCTTCGTACTCATGGTTTGTGGACCAATAACGGGATGCTCCAGCAAGTTGGCTAACGCCATAAGCTCCGGCCGAGCGATTGCGATGCCCCACTCCGTGACGATTGGCTGGTACTCCAGCAGGGAGAGAAATCCGTAACTGGGCAGCACAAAGTGCCCCACCGCCGTTTCGAGACGAGAAAACCGAGGTTTCCGGTCCTCGGAAGATTCCGGAACCGTGAGGAGTTCGATGAACCATTCTTTTGATTCTGGAGGGTTCAACCGAACGGCGGGGAGGTTGGCGACTGGGGTACCGCTTTCCCCGGGACTCGGCCAATCCGCACTTGCCCGGTAGCTCCAGCGTGCGGCGACCAGTTGTTCGGTTACCACTTTTCCGGCTGGTAGTGCCTGCACACGTGGTGATAGCAGGCAATCAATGTCTTTCGTGCGAACGAGCAGGTTCGGATTCCTTGTATAGAAATAGTACGCCGCCGCGAGACTCCCGATGACAATTATGTTCTCGCGCGCTTGTGCAGGGATCGCCTTGGCCACTTGTTCGAGCACAGCGCGTGGCGAAACGAGCCGCAGTTCGTCGCTGTCGCTCATGCAGACTTTCCCTTCGACCCCGGAAACGAGGCGACGAATTCCTGCGCCTGTTCTTCCAATCGACTTTCCTGCAGATCAAGCAAGCACTCCACAGGATCGGCCCACAACGCGCCATCATCTGTCTGTTCGAACAGAGGATCCGCGCGCCGGATAATGTGGATAACGACTCGCGCCGCTTCTTCTCGCCCTTCGCTTTTTTTGAGTGCAGGATCGAGTTCACGGACAAAACTCAGATCGACATTCTTTGCCCTCGAATGTACCGACAAATCGAGGCGTGGCGTGCCCACCAAGTCTAAATCTGGCTGATAATGCCGCGCACCGGCCACTCCGCCCACGGCAATGTCATTGCGACCCAGTTTCTTCAATCGCTTAAGGAGAGTGTCCGCAAGCTGTGACTGGCCGGACCGGTCCACAAAACGAGTCGTGGAGCGTGCGTTGTCCGCTACTGCCAAGAGGCGCCACCATTCCTCACGCGGGAAGTAACGAAGTTCGACTCGCCGATCCGAGTGATAAAGTAGGCTCGCTTCCAGCCGTCGAAGGCTGCTTGCCACAGTCGGATAACTACAACCAACAGTCTTTTTCAACCACTCGCGGGTCACCGGGCCTTTCGCGAGCAGCCACTGATGAACCAAGACTTCCAGGATATCGTAGAAAGACTCCCGCGATTTGACCTGGTACGACTTGGCCTCGCGACGCACTAACTGCTCCAGCCAGGTCTGGAAGTCGTCTCCCAGATCTTTGGGAAGCCCGATATACCGCCCATTTCGGTGGAGTACCACGGACAGTCTGCGCAAGACATCCCGGTGCAAGGTCCGCTCCGCTAGGCTCCATTCGTCGCGCAAGCGTTCTTCGGAGATTCGAGAGTCGGTAAGCACAAGAAGCCCCCGCCGGCCGGGATCCTGGGTTAACCAATATGCAAGTTCAAGCAGACTGGCACGGACATTCCGCAGCCCATGCGTCTCACTCTTCACTTCCACCCACACGTTGCCCCAATGGCCGTCAGGTTCGTAGCCGAGTTCGAATCGTCGATCTTTTGGAGCGGTCGGGCTCAATGCGATTATGTTGCCACTTTTAATTGAAAGTTGCAACTACATATTAAGGTTGCAACTACAGTGGCCGACTCAGCATAAGTGTCCTGTTCTCATGGGATCTTAATTCATTGTATGGAGCGCGTCCCATCGCATAGATTCTAACCTTCTGGAATTAACAACGATGCCGCATGGTCCATCGCTGATTTTCGACAAGTCCTCACTCGAAAGCCTGAATCTTGACGAGGCCGTGCTGCTCGACAATTTCTACCGATCCACCATCACGCCTCTGTTCTTCGTCGAATGCCTCGCCGATCTCGAAAAAAACATTTCAAGCGCCAGCACTCCTGAACAACTGGTTGGATCGTTGGCAGACCGCACCCCCGAATCACAGTCAATGCCCAACGTCCACCACTTGCGAATCCTGAAAGGCGAGTTGACTGCAGTCTTGCGGATGGAAAAGGTCCATGGACGACCGATGATCGATTATGGTCAACGCGTCCAGCTCGGCGGCCAAAAAGGTGTCGTTTTCAAACGGAGCCAGGAATATGAAGCCCTCCAACGGTGGACCGAACGTCAATTCCTAGAGGTCGAGAGAAACATCGCAAAGCAGTGGCGACGTTCGCTGGCACAGATCAATTTCGAACAAATGGTTAAAACCGTGATGGGTCCTCTCGGACATTGGCGCAAACCCGCGCCGCCAGTTTGACGAAAGGAAACTCACCGAACTCGCCGACAACATCCGGCGGCACGGGGTTCTGCAGCCCGTCCTTGTTCGCCCCCTGCCGGGTGCCGAGGCGGGCCAGTATGAACTCGTTGCCGGAGCGAGGCGCTACCGCGCCTCTCAACTCGCGAAGCGCGAAACCATTCCTGCAACGATTCGCGAACTCAGTGACGCGCAGTGCCTCGAACTGCAACTCATCGAGAACCTGCAACGCTCCGACGTGCACGAACTCGACGAGGCACGTGGCTATGCCGCGTTGATGCAACTGCAACCTGAGACCTACACGGTCGAAATGCTGGCCGAGAAGATCGGACGCTCCGAGAAGTACGTCTATGCCCGGTTGCGTCTCCTGCAACTCGTGGACGAAGTGCAGCAAGCGTTCTATACCGGCAAGCTCATAGAAAGAGGTTTCGCTTCCTGGGCAAGCTGCACTGCAAACCATCCGACCAACTACCCTGGAATATCTTTCTGGGCGGACACGATTTCCGCGTTGAGAGAGCTTCTGCACCTCGATGGTTGGACTCGTCGAGATGACGGCAATTTGCCGTTGACAGTCGATGCTAAGGGACGAGTCTCCATTGTGGTTCGCTATTCGTTTTTCCAGGATATTGCACTGCCGTGGCGTCATTGACAATCAAAACGTCGGCTCCAGCAATCACACCGCCCGAAGGATCGAGGACGATGCCGCTTATCGTGCCGTTCGCCGACTGCCCAGGGGCGGTGTTTATGAATAGAACCAACGTTATGACAAACAGAACAGTCAGTCTCACTCGCACGCGGCATCTCCTCGGAGCAAAGTGCATGCAATCACTCTCCCCGTTTTCGCAGTAGCAAGCGCAGATGTACCAATGTCGCTTTTTTTTGAATACAAGAAAGGATTCACGAACTCTTGGCGGGCCTTCGTGCTATGGATGGTTTGGCTCGATCTTGAGGGAAGCAAACAGAAAGGGTTTCCCGCTTGGCTTTTGGCTGCCGCCGTTCGGTTCCACGGTCACGAAAACCGCTTCGATTTGATCGAGCTTCTTGGAGTCGTCGAATTTCAAGACCCACCGCTTTTTGGAAACGTTGTCCTCATAAAACACGCCTAGATTCAACGCTTGTGATTTATCGGGCCCACGCTGACCCCAGGCCTGAAACGTACTTGCGTTCTTGAAGCCCGGATGGTGGTCTAGGTCGTATGCATAGAAAATCAGCGATTTCGACTTTGTGTAGAAAACCCGTCCATAAGCCTTCTGCGTTGATGCGTCTTTCGCAACGTCAAACACCTCGGCCACATAGAGGTCACGCGCTCCCATCAATTCCCGAATATCTCGATCATGGGCTAGAAGTTCTTGCTGCTGGTCGATTGTCGAATCACGATCTCTCAGCAATTGGGTGAGTTCCCCGATCTTAGCTTCCAGTGCCTTGGACCCAGCATCGTCCCGAGACCTCAACGCTTGCACCGCATCTAGTTCCTTCTGCGTCTTTTGAAGCGACGCTTGCGCCGCATCCAGCTTCAGCGTCGCCGCTGCTTCATTTACAGCGAGCCGTTGTTTCTCCTCGTCGCTTGTCTTCGAGGCACTCTCAAGGGTGACCTGTGCATCCTTTAATTTCGTGATTTCTGCCGATTGTTCTTCCACTTGATGGCGCAGGCTGGCGATCATTTTGTCCCGCTCCGCCATCTGCGCAATCAAAACCTCGCGATCATGTCCCGCATCGCTTATCTGTTGCTGGAGCCCAGCAGTCGGCTTTTCAATGGTTGCTTGAGGGGCTGGTGCATTCTCAGCCCCGCGCCGTATTCCTGCCCGATACGCATAGATTCCCAGCGTTGCGGCAAACAGAATCGCCGCCGCGAACGGAAGCCACACTGTATTCCAGTGCTCGCTAAGTAGTGGCTTCCCGTTTTGTTCAGGAAGTTCGCTTGCTCTTAAAATCTCAGGGCGGGAAGGCTCAGACCTCGTAGCCGCATTCTTTTGCGCGAGGCGCTTCCCGAAGGCAGCCTGTGCCGACTCAACGGACCAAGTTTCTCTTTTGAGTGGGAGTTCTCCCTCCGCTTCCGCAGCAAAGAGGGGCGCACCAATGTCGGCCGCGGCCTGATACTCCCTCATGGCTTCCCTGCACTGCGGGCAGCCTGCTAAATGCTTCTGCAGCCTTGTCTTTTCTTCCTCGGTTAGTTCGCCAGAGGTGTAAACGGCGCACAATTCAAGAAATTCTTCATGCGGTCCCATAGCTGACCACACTTCTTCGTCTGGACTTCCTCCCCTATGTACCATACTGTTTAGCGATTCTGCAATTTACTTTTGCGCACCTGCTTACGCAGTTTTTCCAGCCCCCTGTAGTAGTGATGCCGAACATTTCCCACGGACTGCCCCAGCTTCTTGCTGATCTCTGCGAGGGTATACCCCTCGTAGAAATGCAATCTCAGGGTTTCATGTTGCTCAACCGTCAGCTCCCCCATCACCTTCCTCAGCCCTTCTCTCCCAAACAGAGCTTCAATCGACGAGTCGTATGCGGGGGCCGCCAGTCCCGTGAGGCCAGGAATGCATCCGTCCAATCTTCCGTTCTTGTAGTGCCCGCGGGCATTTAAATATCGCCACCGCGAAATGGCTCGCCGGTACGTCATCTGGACAATCCATGACCGCACCGTGCTCTTCGAAACGTCGTACACTCCCGCCTCGCGGTGAACGAAAAGGAAGAGCTCCTGAACGAGGTCATCCGCCTCCGCTTCATCTCGCAAGATCCGGATAGAAACACCACGAACCAAGCCCGCGTACCGGCCAAAAAGCGAGGCGAGCGCGTCGCTGTCACCTTGCTGAACACGAATCATGATCGACTCATCGGTTATTTCTGAAAAATTCTTCGTCTCTCCAGCAAATTCAACACCCCTCACAGTCGGTTGCCCAAGATGGGCAACGAGGGAAAGCCGGGTGGTGGCAGATGAACTCATGTTCGCTTACCCGTTCAACAGCTCGCACCAAGTCGGAAGTGAGTGCCTAAACCACTGCTGGCACTCTTTAGATGTGACATTTTGAAGGATATAACTCTATGGATGGTATTTTGCAAGAAAAATACCATTGATGGCTTGTGGTGCTCGATCAGAATCCACTCTATCGTTTGCCTTCATGGCAAGCGAAAACCATCGAGAACTTTTCGCGGACCGTCTGCGGAGTCTTCGTAACGCAGAGGGTTATTCCATTGAAGAAGCGAGTGGCCGGGGCGAGGTGTCGGCGAATTTCTGGGGAGCGGTCGAACGGAACGAGCAGGAGCCCTGTCTGGACATAATCATGGGCTTTGCCAAAGGACTCGGAGTAACCGCTGCCGTCTTGTTCACCTTCCATGAAGACCGCGGCCAGGACGAAACCCGAAAGAACCTCGACACGCTTTTGGATCTATGCAATCCGAGAGAGGTGCAACTCCTCAATCAGATCGCAAATTTGATCTTCAAGAGCAATAGGCAAAGCAACTCGTAGGCATAGTCATCCTTTTTCCTGAATGACGACAGAAGCGTTGCATGCCCTGCGCCAACAACACGCGTTTGTTGGCAAACGAGTTCGGCATCAACTCTATAGATGGTCGCCCTTTCGAGAAAAGGATTCTGTTGATGGTGTTCTGTGCCCCGAGCACCCGCTATCGTTTGTCTTGGTGTTCCGTGACGCATCGAGAACTATTTGCGCAAAGGGTCAGAAAGCTCCGCAGAGCGGCGAAACTCAGCCTTGAAAGAGCTGCCGAGCGGGGAAGTATTACCGGCAATTTCTGGGGCGACGTCGAACGATCAAAAAAGGTACCCAGTTTGGACACAATCGTTGCAATGGCGAAAGGGCTCGGCGTCTCCCCCAGCACGCTATTGCTTCTGGAGCGCGAGGAAGATCCCCGTGAAATCCGGAAACAGATCGACTCTCTCCTCGCGAAGGCGACTCCCCAACAAATAGAGCTTCTTCATCGCATCATCAAGACAGTAGTTGAACCCTAACCTCTTTCGAGATCTCATTTACATCTGCGGGTCGCCTCACTTGGCCCGACATCTCTACCTGATTGCCTGAATTCTCTAGTAGCAGACCGTCCCGTTCCGCAATTGCACCTTGACTCCCTGAAATATCGGCGCATAGCATCCCTCAAGGGTTAAAGTACCAGAACGCTCCCCTTCGGAGCCACAGACTCCAGGGCTCATTTTTGGCATTCACCCGCGGGCTTGAGGCAAGAAGCTTGTGAGACTGAACAAACAACCGCTGAAAGAACCTGGGACGCAGCATCTTCAAGTGGGTTGGCTTAAGGGAAGCGCTTTTCTCATTTTTCTCGCTGCGATCGTCCTCTTTGCCACCGTTCTTGTGGCACGATTTAGCCATGCTCGACTGACATCCTATTTTCTCGTCACTGCGATGGGCGGGCTCTGCTTCGCTATCGTGCTCCACGCCCGATATTTGATCCTCTTGCGCAGGGATAATTGGAAAACGGCCACCAAACTCGCCATTACCGGGCGCGAGTTCAAGTCCATTTTCCAGAACGCCCTCGACGGCATCTTGATTCTCGACGACCAGGGAACGTGCATTGAAGCCAACCCCGCAGCGTTCGCCATCCTAGGCGTAGAGAAAGACTTCCTCATTGGACACTCGATTGCCGAATTCCTCTCCAGACCTCAAAGCTTCGCCGAGGAATGGACTGGATTCTTGCAGAAAAAGTACCAGTGTGGCCGCGCCGATCTCGTCCGTTGCGATGGCTCGCCAATATTCGTGGATTACACAGCTCTCTCCGATTACATTCCCGGCCGCCACTTAATTATCCTGTGCGATGTCACGGAGCATGTGAATGCGGAACGCGCTCTCCGAGAGAGCGAAAGTCGCTTCCAGCTCATGGCGAACAGTATTCAAGAGGTCTATTGGATGCTAAAGGCGGACACGAAGGAAATTGTTTACGTCAGCGATGCATATGAAACCATCACCGGACACTCTCTCGCAGAAATCCGTGAGAATCCTTTTTCTTACAAAGAGCTGGTCCACCCTGAAGACCGTGTGCGCTTTCTCGCGAAGTTGGAAGAGGCCGGCATCACAGGGAAATTCGACGAGGAGTTTCGCATCGTGCGGCCAGACGGAGTATCGCGTTGGATCTGGAGCAAGGGTTCCCAGGCCCCGGTCTTGGACCCGAGTGGCGCCCCTTTATGGATTGTCGGCATCGCGCAGGATATCACCTCGCGCAAACATGCCGAGCAAGAAGTCGCCAAGCATTTAGCCGAAGCCGAGGCCGCGAGGGCGGAAGCGGACGCTCTCCGCAAGGCCACGCTTACCCTGACACAGAACCTGAGGATGGATGCTCTCCTCGACACCCTCCTGCAAACACTCCATACAATCGTCCCGTACGATTCGGCCTGCGTGATGCTAACGGATACAGATCATTCATTTCTCGTCGCGAGACAAATACCGCGAGAGACCACCCGAAAGAACGTGGTAACACTGGAAGTGAGTGACTATCACTTTTTGCAGAAGGTCCTCTTCACACGCGATAGTGTCCATGTCGAGAACACTCGCAACGAATCTGAATGGCGGGATAGCCCTGCCTTTGGAACCGCGCGGTCCTGGATCTGCGTTCCACTGGTCGTATCCGAACACCTCGTCGGATTGCTTTCCGTCAGCAACAAGGAGTCGGGACGATTCACTCGTGACCATTTGAAACTAGCTAAGTCCCTAGCACTCTCCGCTGCCGTCGCGATTCAAAATGCTCGCCTCTACGAACGCGCCGAAATTTACGCCTCCGAACTGGAACTCCAAGTGAAGCTCTTGAAAGAGACCCAGGCGGCGCTAGAACAAACACAGAGCCGCTCACGCGGCACGGACCGGTAGGGATTCGCCTACTCGCGCGATCCGACCGAATAGGCACAAGAAATCGAGGCAAAATCAGTTATACAATGCGGCTTTATGCCCTACCTGGTCACAGTTTCGGCACTGTTACTTGCCGCCTCACTTTATCAGGGAACTAATCAGCCCCCGCGTCCCACAGAAAAGGGGAATGCCAGTGAACAAAGCAAGAAAGATATACCCCCCCACTCCAACACCACCTACCGCCACATCCGATTCTCCGTCCACCGAGTTGAGCAAACCAAAGAAAGACTCCGAACAAACAAGTTTCGGCAATAGTCTCGCTCATTTAATGGCCTACCTTAACGTCGCATCTACAGTAATCGTTGCTGTTTTCACGATCTTAATATGGCGAGTTTACCGAGCCATGCTTCATGCAACAAAAATCAATGAAAGAGCATGGGTTGTTCCGGTTATTGGCCTAATAGAGCCGACTCAAAAGCCTGAAACATTCCAAGTAAAGGTTGAACTCAGCAATAACGGAAAGACGCCCGCATGGATTACGGCCTCGGGGTCTAACGGAAAAGGTGCGACGGAGCAGCAGCCTTTGCCCACTACACCCCCATATGACGAAATGAAACCCTTCTCCAAAAAGGGGAGCCTTTTGTCTCCGACTGGTTCCTTTGACCACGGTTTTCCGTTAACTAAGGAACGTCTCGACCATGTTCGGGCTGGACACTCTCGACTGTTCATCTTCGGCTATGCTGCGTACCGGGACGTATACGGTGATTCGCATGTTGTTCGTTATTGCTTCGAGGCCAAAAAATCTCAAGATGCGAACCACCCACATTCTCTTGAATTCTACGTGGGTGGTCCGGACGGATACATGGACGCCGACTAACTCCGTGCCTTTCTAGCTGAGCGAGTCAAACTAAAATTCCGTCCTGCGGCGTCAAAACCTCTGAATACCGTACCGTGCGTAAGGCTACATTCCCGAGGGCTGCGGCCTTTTGACTGGTTTCAAACAATACAACGCCTCGTAACTCGGATACTCCACGCTGCGCTACCGGAGAAGGAACCCCGTACACCTAGAAGCGAACTGCAAGCTTTGCTGCCCCTCTTGTTCTGAATTCTCCTCACATTACTACGCATGGGTCCGCCACTACTTTTGGCGGTTCTCCCGCCCGCCGCCGACTCAAAACGCCCCCTTGTGGAAGAGTCATCCGCAGCTCAGCCGCGAATGAATCACTGCGCCTGCTCAACTACCATTCCTCCCCGCAGGACGACCTCACCGTGCGATCGTTCCGTATGCCGCAAACACGCAACTCACATTTCCCGAACGCCAACTGGACGATTCGATCCACCACCCATTTCCGCCGCGCATTTTCTCGGGCACAGCTTCGGGATAATTCCTGCGCCCTGCGTCCTCGCGTCTTCTGCTTTCTCGGTTCCTCACCGGAAATTCGAAAAACGTGAATTTCTGGGTCCCTCCCAGAATGCAGCCGCTCGTCTTGGGAGCAGTATCCACTCGCTCTTAAGTGCCCCAAGAAACTGGCGCAGAAATGGAGATTTTTTCCTTATGTATCTATATGTTAAGTGGAATAGCTTTGAGTGGCTCGGCTAACCGTCGAATGATTAGAACACGTTCGCTGGTTGACATGCGACTCCCGGAGCACAGGCCTGCGCCGCCGTGGGCGGCGCGTTTAGGCCGTAGCGGAGGGAGTGGCATGCGACCTTTCGGCTCACAGGTGTGATCCGCAAGCATCTGCGCTCAGTATTAATCTTGCTTCTAGGTTAATATCCCGCTGGCTATAAGCTCAACGGCGGCAATCGCTCTCTTGTGGCTGCTCCTATCCGCCACACGACCTCGGCCAGCAGACCCTGGGAACATCTGTGGTGTAGTGCAGGACCAGACAGGTGCGGCAATCGGCGAAGCGGCACTCGAATTGACCTCCGAAGGTATTCGTTCGAATCTGTCGGAAAACGACCAG
>Ga0335085_10008711_pt1 | contig 15447 bp, 16 predicted proteins | sample Lox_Sample_45_FD_206712 | JGI IMG/M metagenome (GOLD analysis project Ga0335085, IMG submission 206712) | Soil microbial communities from Loxahatchee National Wildlife Refuge, Florida, United States - Lox_Sample_4.5 | ecosystem: Environmental > Terrestrial > Soil > Wetlands | place: USA... | reverse complement strand
GCGAGTCGGCGTGGAGATCGACCACGCGCAGCGACGCGAAGAGCGCGCGCGCCCGCGACGACGGTTCGGGCACGTGGCCGCCGAGCACGCGATTCAGGCGCCGGTCGACCGCGCCGGGCACGTAGAAAAACGCCGCGAGCAGCGCGAGCGCGAGAAGCACGCCGAGGGCGACGAGGGCGCGACGCATCCTGACGCTCCAGCGGGGAGGCGGTCCCGAGCGCGGCGGATCGTAGCCCCGGTGCCGCCTGGTGTTAGTATCCGACGTCCCGTGATCTCCGGGAAGCCGGCGAGTCCCGCGCTTCCGGCGAGCTCACACTCCCCCGAGCCAGCGAGGATCCCCATGCGCGAGTACCGCCTGATCGACGCCGACTGCCACGTCGTCGAGCCGCCTCACATCTGGGATCGCTGGCTGCCGCGGAAGTTCCACGACCGCGCGCCGAAGCTCGTGAAGGACGACGAGGGCGGAGACGCCTGGCAGTTCGTGCCGGGCGGTCCGCTCATGTACATCGGCCTCGTCGCGACGCCCGGCATGCGCTTCGAGGACATCAAATGGAAGGGGTACACCTACGACACCGTCCGCAAGGGCTGCTGGGACGGCAAGGCGCGGCTCGGGGACATGGACATCGACGGCGTGGACGCCGAGTTCATCTACCCGTCGCAGCGCACCATGTTCTCCTTCATGGGCAACACCGACCGCGACTACCACCGCGCCGGCGTGCGCGCCTACAACGACTACATGGCGCAGGAGTTCTGCGCGGCCGACTCCGAGCGGCTCTTCTTCCTGGCGCAGATGCCGAACCTCGGCGTCGAGGAAGCCATCGCCGAGATGCAGCGCTGCAAGGAGATGGGCGCGCGCGGCACGATCATCACGGCGTGGCCGTCGGGCAACGACGACGTCGCCGCCGAGGACGACGACTTCTTCGCGGCCGCGGCCGACCTGGAGATGCCGGTCAGCATCCACATCAACATCCAGCGCAAGCGCAACCCGAAGCCGGTGATCGAGGGCCCCGCCGCGATCGCGGGCATGGCGCTGACCGGCATGATCAACTTCCCGCCGATCCTGTTCGAGCTGATCATGGGCGGCCTCTTCGACCGCATCCCGAAGCTCCAGATCATTGGCGTCGAGACGGAGATCGGCTGGATCCCCGAGGCGCTCGAGCAGGTCGACAACTTCTACTGGCGAAACCGCGCGCACACCGGGATCGCGATCAAGCACCTGCCGAGCCACTACTTCCGCCAGCACTTCACCTGCACGTTCATCCAGGACCGCCACGGCATCGCGAACCGCCACGCTGTCGGCATTCGTAACATGGCGTGGTCGACGGACTACCCGCACCACGGCTGCGACTGGCCCTACAGCCGCAAGATCGCGGGCGAGATGATGTCCGACGTGCCGGCCGCGGAGCGCTACTGGATCGAGGCGGGCAACATGGTGGAGCTCTACGGGCTGCCGCAGTCGTTGACACCGCCGCGCTGACGCGGCGGCGCCGAGGCGCTCAGAGGCGCTTCTGCCAGGTCTTCCACGTGTCGACGGCCTGCCAGCCGTGGCGCTGCCAGAATCGGCGACCGACCTCGTTGTCGTCGTAGAGAAAGAGATTGCAGCGGGGAATCCCGGCTTCGCGGAGCTTGCCGAGGCAGTGCTCGACCAGGCGGCTGCCGAGGCCCCGCCGCCGGCGCGACGGCAAGGTGGTGGATGGCGCCGCGTCGCCCGTCGTGACCACACAGGATCGCGCCGACGAGCCGCGTCGCCTCGATCGCGACGGCGCTCGGACCGGGATTGCGCGCCAGGAAACGAAGCAGCGCCTCGCGACTGTCGGATTCGTTCAGACCGATCCCGTCGCTGCGGGACCAGAGATCGATCGCATCGTCGAGATCGGAGGGAAGGAACTCCCGAACCACGATGGTCGGCTGCGCAGTCATCGAGCAGGGCCGAGCTCCATCGTGTTCCCTTCCAGCGCGACCATGTGGAAGATCGCGGCGCCCTTTCGCGCCTCGATCGCCTGCTGGTAGTCGGGAGAGCGATACCAGCTCTTCACCTGGTCGAGCGAGGGAAACTCGACGACGACCATGCGCGGGCAGTCCCAGCTGCCCTCGAGTGTCACCATGCTGCCGCCGCGCACGAGGAACCTTCCGCCGAACTTCTCGACCGATGCGGTGGCGAGCTGCTGATAGCGCTTGAAGCGCTCGGGGTCCGTGACTTCGGCGCGGACGATGACGTAGGCGGGCATCGCGCGGCCGACTACTTCCCGCGCACCTCTCCCCACGCCCAGTCGAGCCAAGGGAGGAGCGCCTCGAGGTCGCTTCGCTCGACGGTGGCGCCGCCCCAGATGCGAAGTCCCGGCGGCGCGTCGCGGTAGCTCGCGACGTCGAGGGCGACGCCCTCCTTCTCCAGCAGCGCGACCAGGTTCTTGATCACCTTGGCGCGCGCGCTCTCGTCCTGGCCCCGGAACCACGGGTCGACGACCTGGAGGCAGATCGAGGTGCACGAGCGCGTGGCGGGCGCGCGGGCGAGGAAGTCGACCCACGGCGTGCGCAGGGCCCAGGCCGCGATCGCCGCAAGGTTTCCCTCCGAGCGCGCGATCAGCGCGTCGAGCCCGCCGCAGCGCTCCGCCCAGTTGAGGCCGTCGAGCGCGTCCTCGACGCAGAGCATCGACGGCGTGTTGATGGTCGAGCCCTCGAAGAGATCAGCCAGCAGCTTCCCGTTCTCCTTCATGCGGAAGATCTTGGGCATCGGCCACTTCGGCGTGTAGCTCTGGAGCCGCTCGAGCGCGCGCGGCGAGAGCGCGAGCATGCCGTGCGCGGCCTCGCCGCCGAGCACCTTCTGCCACGACCACGTGACCACGTCGAGCTTCTCCCACGGGAGCCGCATCGCGAAGACGGCCGACGTCGCGTCACAGAGCGTGAGGCCCGCGCGCTCGCGCGGGATCCAGTTCCCGTCCGGCACGCGCACGCCCGACGTGGTGCCGTTCCAGGTGAAGATCACGTCGCGCTCGAAGTCGACGGCGGAGAGGTCCGGCAGCTCGCCGTAGCCGGCCTCGAGCACGCGCGTGTCGAGCCGGAGCTGCGTGGTCACGTCCGCGACCCAGCCCTGGCCGAAGCTCTCCCACGCGAGCACGTCGACGCGCCGGGGGCCGAGCAGCGACCACATCGCCATCTCGATCGCGCCCGTGTCGGAGGCCGGCACGATGCCGAGGCGGAAGTCCGCGGGCATACCGAGCAGCGTGCGGCTCCTGTCGATCACCGCCTTCAGCCGGTCCTTGGGGGCCTTCGCGCGGTGCGAGCGCCCGAGCAGCGCGCCCGAGAGCGCGTCGAGGCTCCAGCCGGGGCGCTTGGCGCAGGGGCCGGAGGAGAATTCGGGACGCTCGGGGCGACGGATCGGCTTCATGCAGGAACCGGAGGCGGGCGTGTGGAAGAGGGCGCGCAGCATACCCAGCTTCGCTCGGCTTCGCCTCGCTGGGAACTCCGCTCGCCTGCGGCTCGCTGCGCGTGGCGGCGTTCGGAGACCTAGCGGGCCGGGCCTGCGCCGCCGCTTGCGGCCACCCGCTCGCTTCGCTCGCTCCGCCGTGCTCGCCCGACTCGTGCTCCTCAGCGAGCGCGCGAGGTCTCGAGCCGCGACGCGAGCTCATTCAGCTGGTCGGCCACCTCGGCGTAGAGGCTGTCGGTGCTGCGCACGGTGACCCGCGCGGCGTAGTCGCCGCGCTGGAGCGCGCGCAGGTGCCGCTCGATCGCAACGATCGGGCCGACGACGCGATGCAGGTAGCCGATCGTGACACCGAGAACCGTCAGCACGTAGCCACCGAGCAGCGCGCCCGTCGCCTTCAGGAAGGGCTGCGTCTGCCCGATGATGTCCTGCGCGAACGGCGCGGGCGCGGTAGCGAGCGTGCCGTGCAGCAGCTTCCCGTAGGCGGCGTAGCTGTTGAAGCCGAGCATCAGGGCGAAGACGAAGCTCACGCCCAGCAGGATGATCGGCAGCTTGAGCTGCACGCCCGGCCGGATCATGCGGATCGTGCGCCGGCGCTCCGGCTCGGCGAGGCGTTGACGGATCGAAGCGACCAATGCCATCGGGGACCCTCCGCGTCCCATCCCTGATCGGACGGACGGCGCAAGGACTTGTGAGGCAGGCCACGGGCCTACCTCCCCCGACCGGCCGCCGGCGGCCCCGCCGGGCTCAGCCGTAGTGCGCGTCGGGGTGGAGCGCGTTGACGAGGGTGAGAAAGATCGGGTCGAAGAGGACGTCGAGCAGGCGCCAGGCCAGCAGGATGCCGAAGATCGCGAAGCCCGAGCGCGACAGCGCCCGGTAGCGGCGCGTCGCCTCGGGGGAGAGCAGGAGCGGCAGGGCGCCGGCTCCGTCGAGCGGCGGCACCGGGATCAGGTTCAGGATCGCGAGCAGCAGGTTCATCGAGAAGAAGGTGCTCAGCAGCAGGGCGCCCGATTCCGCCAGCGGCGAGACCTCCGAGATCGCGACCCGCGAGAAGGAGATCGACTCCGGCGCCTGGAAGAGGCCGCCCGCGAGGCCGGCCCGGATCGCGAGCCACGAGAGCAGCACGAGCAGCGCATTGGCGCCGGGTCCGGCGAGCGCCATCCAGGCTGCACGACGCGGATGCGCGTCGGCCCAGGCCGGGTCGTAGGGCGCGCTCGCGTAGCCGAAGGGCCAGCCCGACACGATCACGCTGAGGATCGGCAGCACGACCATCCCGAAGGGCTCGCGGCGCATGTGCGGCAGCGGCGAGAGCGAGACCTGACCGCCGTGGTAGGCGGTCGGGTCTCCGCCGCGCAGCGCGACGAAGGCGTGCGCGGCCTCGTGCAAGGTCACGGAGAAGACGAATACGACGTAGTAGCTGATCGCGAGGGCCGGATCGGTCATGCGCACCGCTCTACCGCTGGTGTCGCGCGGCTGTCAACCGGGAAGTTACGCCGGGACTGCGCGCGACCTGCGAGCGCGTCGGCCGGCAAGCGCAGGCTCGCGTCGCGCGCGCGCTCAATCGGCGCGCGAGACGCGCCGATCGGTCCCCCATGCGCCTGCGAACGCGAGTCTTGGCCCTGGCGCTCGTCGCGCAGCTCACGAGCGGCTGCTTCGTGTTCGACGAGCTCGACAAGGGCAACAAGGAGCTCGACCAGCACTCCGCTACCCGGAACGAGAAGGCGAAGGCGAAGCAGGCCGCCGCCGCGAAGACCGCGCCCGGACAGCCCGCCGAAGGCCAGAAGAAGAAGAGCTGGTGGGAGGGCGCGCGCAGCCTCTCCATGGCCGACAAGGCGCCGACCGACGATCCGCACGTGCGCTGTCGCGTCGACGGCAAGGAGGCGTTCATGGTCCAGAGCGACTGCGTCTCGCAGGGGGGCCAGCCGCAGTACTGAGCCAGATTCGGCGATCTCGGGGGGCCGACGGGCTCCTCTGGGGCCGCCCTCGCTGCATGGCTCGCCGCACTCGACCTCGGAAGCTGGATCGCGGGCGGAGAGCGCGGCTGCGCTCTACCTCCGCTCGGGCGTCCCCACACCGTCGCCCGTCGGGCGTGCATTCGCGTGGTTATGCCGCGCCCGCTGCGCCGCGGAACGCGAAGTACACCGCGCCGAGCAGGCAGAGCGCCGCGTAGAAGAAATCGCGGTCGACCGGCGCGCGCATGTAGAAGATCGAGAACGGCACGAACACCGAGAGCGTGATCACCTCCTGCAGGATCTTCAGCTGCGGGAGCGAGAGCGCCGTGTAGCCGATCCGGTTGGCGGGGACCTGGAGCTGGTACTCGAAGAAGGCGACGCACCAGGCGATGAAGGCCGCGACGTACCACGGGCGGTCCGCCAGCAGCTTCAAGTGCCCGTACCACGCCCAGGTCATGAAGAAGTTCGAGGCCACCAGCAGCAGAGCCGTCTGGAGCGCGACGGGCATCAATCCTCCGCTTTGATGCGCCACTCGTCGAACTGCGGCAGGCCGTCCGTCAGCGCGACCCAGGGCAGCTTGTGTGACACCCAGATATGGCACTCGGGCGCGAGGTCCTTCGCGTCGTCGAGCGTCGCGAGCGTCACGTCGAGCTCGCGTGGCCGACGCTCGTGCGCGTAGCCGATCGCGGTGCCGCAGGCGCCGCAGAAGGAGCGCAGCACCTGCGCCGACGAGCGCACCTGCGCGAGCTCGCCGGCCACGAGCTCGAAGCGATCCTTCTCGAACGTCGCCCACGCGACGCAGTGCGCGCCCGTGGCGAGGCGACAGCTCCGGCAGTGGCAGTAGCAGAGATTGCGCGCGTCTCCGCTGACGCGATAGCGGACCTTCCCGCAGAGGCAGCCGCCCTCGTACGTCTCTGCCGCCATGCGCCGTAGCATGCCACGAGATCGGCCGTGATATCGTGCGCGCATGGGCGCCGTGCTCGAGCTTTCGGAGCGCGCGTGGCGCGGAGAGCTGGCCGGGACGCAGGTCCAGCCGGGCGCCGCGCTCGTCGGCTTCGAGGAGCTCGCGCCGCGCCTCGGCTTCATGTCGGCCTTCTCGAACGTCGTCGCGGTCGCGACCGACGACGGCCTCGCGCTGATCGACACCTCGAGCCTCTTCCACGCGAAGCGCGTCTACGAGGAGCTGCGCCGTTGGACCCGCGCCCGCGTGCACACCGCCGTCTACACGCACGGCCACGTGGACCACGTCTTCGGGCTCGCCGCCTTCGAGGACGAGGCGCGCCAGCAAGGCTGGCCCGGCGTGCGCGTCCTCGCGCACGAGCGCTGCCCCGAGCGCTTCGCGCGCTATCGCCTCACGCAGGGCTGGAACGCCGCCGTGAACCAGCGCCAGTTCGGCTTCGCGCGCGCCGCCTTCCCGACGGACTTCCGCGAGCCCGACGAGACCTTGCGCGAGCCGCGCGCGCTCGAGATCGGCGGCGTGCGGATCGAGCTCTTCCCGGCGCGCGGCGAGACCGACGACCACCTCTACGCGTGGCTGCCCGGCGCGAGCGCGCTCGCGACCGGCGACCTCTTCATCTGGGCGTCGCCGAACTGCGGCAACCCGCAGAAGGTGCAGCGCTACCCGCGCGAGTGGGCTGAAGCTCTCCGCGCGATGGAGGGGCTCGGCGCCGAAAAGCTGCTGCCGGGCCACGGGCCGCCGATCCTCGGCGCCGACCGCGTGCGCCAGGCGCTGCGCGAGACGGCGGAGCTGCTCGAGACGCTGGTCGAGCAGACGCTCGCGCTGATGAACCAGGGCGCGCGACTCGACGACGTGCTGCACGGCGTGCGCGTGCCGGAGTCGCTGCTCGCGCGACCCTATCTGCGCCCGACCTACGACGACCCGCGCTTCATCGTGCGGAATCTGTGGCGCCTCTACGGCGGCTGGTGGGACGGCGACCCCTCGCATCTGCTGCCCGCGCCCGAGTCCGAGCTCGCGCGCGCGCTCGCGGATCTGGCGGGCGGCGCCCGCGCGCTCGCTGCCGCGGCGGAGTGCGCCGCGGACGACGCGAAGCTCCCGCTCGCCTGCCATCTCGTCGAGCTCGCGGCGCAGGCGGATCCGGGCGACGCGCACGTGCACGCCGCGCGCGCCCGCATCTATGCGGCGCGCCGCGACGCCGAAGCGAGCCTGATGGCGCGCGGGATCTTCGCCGCGGCCGTGCGGGAGAGCGAGGCGAAGTCCGAACGTTGATCAGCGAGCGCCCGGCGCCGCGCCGTCCCCACGCGAGGCCACCGAGAAGACCCAGACCTCGGACTCGCCGGGCGGCAGACGCTTGTACTTGCGCTGCACCTCGGCGCGCAGGCGCTCGGCCAGCGCGGCGTCCTGCGTGCGCGTCAAGGTCACCGGATAGCGGCGACCCTCGATGCGGAGCGTCGCGCGGCCGTCCTGCGCGGCGTGCTTGTACCAGCGCTTGCCCGGCGGGAAGCCGGTCGCGCAGGGCACGTACGCCTTGCCATCGTCGACCAGGATCCAGACGGTGCGCGAGGCGTCCTCGGAGGCGAGCTGGAGCTGGATCTCCGGCACGTCGCGCGCGAACGACCAGTCGCTCACCGGCTCGGCGACGACCTCGCCGGAGGCGAACGCGCCGCCGGGAATCGGCCCCAGCGGACCGTCGTGGAAGCGCGCGCCCACGAAGAGCAGCGCGACGAAGATCACCAGTGCGACGACCAGTCGCAGCAGCCAACGGAAGAGTGTCGCCATCCCGAGACCTCCCCGCGCAAACGCCTAGCTTGAGTCGCCGCCGCGCGCCACGCAGATGGCGGAGAATCCGCCGCCGGGACTCCGCAGATTCGTGACCTGCCCCTGGTAGACGCGTGCCCCGAGCAGCAGCACCTGGTCGCGGTAGGCGTAGGCGCGCACGTCGAACTTCATCGTGCGCCGGCCCTCGCTCGTCTCGACCTCGAGCTCGCCGGGCGCCGCGTGCCGCTGCACCAGGTAGCCCGGCTCGCGCAGCAGCTCCGCGAAGCGGCGCCGCGTCAGCTTGTCGCCGCGGTAGACGGCGCGGCTGCCGAAGGAGGTCGCCGGCTTGAAGACCCACTCGCGCCGCGCTGCGAAGAGCGCGTCGGGATCCTGCTGGGAGAGGAGCCGCGTCTCGGGCACGAGCGTGGTGAGGAATGCGCTCTCCTCCTCTCCGACACCGAGCGCCGACAGCTCCTCGCGCGACGAGAGCCAGGTCAGGCGGCGCTTGTCGGCCAGCAGGTGGTACTCGCGCGGAGACGGCGTCACGACGACCGACCCGGCGAGGTAGGCGTCGCGCAGCGCCTGCGCGCGCGGCGTCTCGAGCGTGAAGTCGGTGTCGCGCAGGTACACGAGGTCGACGGGCCAGTCGCCGAGCGCGAGGCCGCCCGGCTCGTGCGGCGCGAGCTCGCGCGTGTCGGCGATACGCGCTTCGATGCCGTTTCGCGAGAAGAGCGCGCGAACGAGGCGAAACTCGGGGTAGAGGAACTGCTCGCGCGGATGGTCGTCGACGATCGCGACGCGCCGCAGCGCGGCCTGCGGACCGCGCGCCGCAGCGAATTCGTCGCGGAACTGTCCCACCAGCCGCGACTCCATCTGATCGACGGGCAGCAGCTCGTCGCACACGCAGGCGAGCCGCTCGGGATCGCAAAGCGCAGCCGTGTGCAGGCCGTTCACGAGGGCGCCGCCCGCGTTGGTGTTGATCTCGATCAGGCGCGGGCCTTCGCGCGTCAGATGGAAGTCGTATCCCATGAAGACGCCGAAGTTTCCCGGCGCATGGCGCAGGTGGGGCGGCGCGCCGGCGTCCACGCGCGCCTGCCAAGCGGGCGAGTGCGCGATGCGGAAGCAGAGCGACACGCAGCGCCGGATCGCCTCGAAGTGCCGCGCCTCGAGCGCGATGATCGTGCTGCCGGCGAACGGGATCGCGGCCTGTGTCACGCCGGGATCCGGAACGAAGGGGTCGCGAGCGCCATCCAACCACCTTGGCGGCCGAGGGTCCGCAGCGCGCGCGAGAGTACCTCGCATGCGCTAACCCCTGCCCCGGGGACGGGACCAGGGCCCGCAAGTCGGGCTCGAGGGGGTCGATGCGAGCTGCGCGGATCGGATGGATCGTGGCGCTCGGGCTCTGCCTCTGCGCCGCGACGCCGGCCGGTGAACCCGCCCGAACGCCCGAGACGCTCGCGTGGCAGCTCGACCGCGCGCAGCTCGGTGGACGCCTGTCCTTCGCGCAGGCGCGCGACGGAAACTTCGCGGAGGCGTCGATCCGGCCGGACCTCGAGTACGTCGGCTGGGACGGTCGGACCTGGCGCGCGGAATATCTCGGGGGCGGGCAGTTCTACATCTACCGGCCGGGCGACGAGGTCCCGACGCGCGCGCGCGAGCTGCGCTTCCTCGACTGGTGGGATCAGCAGTGCAGCGCGCGCGTCGAGCACGGCGCCTTCACGATCGTGAAGCCGCCGCACCCCGCGCCGGCGCCGCCGTCGGCGCCGCCGACCGCCGCGGCGGGCGACGTGCAGATCGGCATCGTCCCGATCCAGAGTCCGCCGCTCGTCTACCGCGGACAACGCCTCGACGTGCGGACGCCGACCGGGAAGTGGTCGGTCGCGCTCGCCGACCCGACGGGGAAGCTGGCGCCGGCGGGTCATCCGGAGCTCCTGCCCGAGCCGTCGAAGGAGGTGCTGCCCGAGGCGAGCGCGCTCGCGATCGCGACCGCGCAGATGACCGACGCGCAGCTCCTCGAGGTGATCCAGCAGCAGATCGACCGCGCGCAGGAGCCGCCGCCCGAGCCGCCGCCGGGCGCGCCGGTGCGCGCGTGCCTCTTCGCGGCCGCCGACTTCCGCGGCGAGAGCCTGTGCGTGCGCGCGGGCGAGAAGAGCTCCGACGTGCCAGCACCGATCGGCTCGCTCCGCATCGACGGCGGTCCCGCGCAGGTCACGCTCTACGAGCAGAAGGGTCGCGGCGGCACGAGCGTCCGGCTCGCCGCGACGAGCGCCTCGCTCGCGCCGCTCGCGTGGAAGCCGCGCGAGCTCGAGGTCACGAGCCTCGAGCCGGTGCGCGGCGAGGCGGATCCGGGCATCGCCTACTTCTTCTCCGACGACGGCTGGCAGGGCTACCTGTTCCAGGTGCGCGCGGGCGATCCGGCGATCGCGGATCTCCGCCCGAGCGGTCTCGACGACGCGATCGCGTCCGTGCGAGTCGAAGGCGACGCGCGCGTCGCGCTCTACGGCGATCTCTACTATCGGGGTCGCGAGTGGGTGTCGACCCAGGGCTCGACGAGCCTCGCGGTGAGCGACGCATTCGGGCGTCGAGCCTCCTCGCTCCAGGTCGTGCGCGCGTCGCAGCCGGAGTCGGCGCCCGCCGATGCGATGACCTGGACGCTCCTGCTCGCGCCGAAGGACGACTGGAAGCAGGCGCACCGCGACACCGTCATCAACTACCGCACCTGGGGCGGCGGCGAGTGGACCGCCGCCTACCTGGGCGGCGGACGCTTCCGCCACACGCAGCGCGGCGCGACGCGCTCGCGCGAGTCGATCGGCGTGAACTACATCGACTGGAAGGGCAGCGAGTGGACCGCCACCGTGGAGGGCGAGAAGTTCCGCCACACGCGCCGGGACGGGAAACGCGACGAGGTGGACCGCACGATCCACTTCCAGACCTGGGACGGCGAGCCGTGGTCCGCGCGGCTCGTCCCGCCCGCTGCGCTCGCCGCGCAGCCCTAGTCATGCAGGCGCGACCGCGGCACGTGGCGACCACTCGCGTCTCGCTCGTGCTCGCGCTGGTGCTCGCGGCCGGCTGCATCTCGATCCCGGTGCGCGTCGAGCGCTCCGACCCGGTCGCGGTGCACCGCGAGATCACCGCGAACGTGCTGACATCGGGCGCGCCGTCGGACCGCTCGCTCCAGGTGCTCCAACGCCTCGGGCTGCGAGAGGAGTTCGAGCTCTACCCCGCGGAGACGCTCGCGCTGCTCCACTCGCAGCTCGCCGAGACGGGCGATCACCGGCGGCTCTCGGCGCTCGCGGAGCTCTCCTTCTACCACGCCGACCGCACGCGCGACGGCCGCTACTACCTCGCCGCGGCGGCCTACGCCTACGCATTGCTCTTTCCCGGCCCCGGCGAGGACACGCTCGACGCGTCGGATCCGCGCCTGCGCCTCGCCTACGACCTCTACAACCGCGGCATCACGCAGGCGCTGACACGCGGAAGCGAAGGCGAGGTCTTCTTCGAGTCGGGGATCTACGAGCTGCCCTTCGGCACGGTCGAGATCGAGATCCCGCCCGAGGAGATGCAGTGGGCGGGCCATCGCATGCACAACTTCATGGCGGCAGCGGATTTCGACGTCACGGGCCTTCGCAACCGCTACCGCCGCACCGGCGTCGGTGCGCCGCTGCTCGCCGAGCTCGACGCCGAGCCGGGGCCACCTCTGCCGGAGCGCTTCTTCCCGGGTCTGCGCGTACCGGCGACCATGTTCCTGCGCTTCGAGGATCCGCGGCACTCGCTGAAGCAGGGACACCTTCGGACGCGCGCCGAGATCTACACGCCCGACGAGTCGTTGACCGTGTCGGTCGACGGCCACGAGATCCCGATCGAGTTCGAGACCAGCTCGGCGCTCGCCGCGAGCCTCGCCGAGTCGCCGCTCTGGGACTTCGAGCTGAAGGGCTTCTTCTCGGGGACCTTCAGCCCGCTCGCCAAGGCGGTGAAGACGACCGTGAAGAAGGCGGTCGTCGGCACGCCCACGGTCGAGGCGGAGAGCGAGGACGAGGGCCTGCTCTTCCTCCAGCCCTATGTGCGCGGGCACATGCCGATCGTGCTGATCCACGGCACCGCGTCGAGCCCCGCGCGCTGGGCCAACCTCGTGAACGAGCTCGGCAACGAGCGGCTCGTCTGGGAGCGCTATCAGGCCTGGCTGTTCATCTACAACACGGGCAATCCGATCGGCTACTCCGCGGGGCTGCTGCGGCGCGCGCTCGAGCGCGTCGTCGCGCGCTTCGACCCGGACGGCACCGACGCAGCGCTGCGTCACATGGTCCTGATCGGGCACAGCCAGGGAGGGCTGCTCGCGAAGCTGACCGCGGTGGACAGCGGGACCCACCTGTGGGACCAGCTCGCGAAGGTGCCACTCGACCAGCTTCAGCTCTCCGACGGGGTGCGCGAGACCCTGCGAATGAGCACATTCTTCACGCCCGAGCCCTTCGTCGGCCGCGTGATCTTCCTGTGCACGCCGCAGCGGGGCTCCTACCTCGCGAGCTTCAGCCTGGCCGGGCTGATCTCGGACTTCGTCGCGCTGCCGAGCAACCTGACGCAGGTCGTCGGCGAACTCGTGCTGCGAAACCACGACAAGCTGGCGCTGCGCTCGATGGCGCGGCTACCGACCAGCATCGACAACATGACACCAGGCAATCCCTTCATCAAAGCGCTGGCCAACCTGCCGATCGCGCCCGGCATCCACGCCCACTCGATCATCGCCGTGCGCGGCACTGGCCCCCCACAGCACGGCTCCGACGGCGTGGTCAGCTACGAGAGCGCGCATCTCGACGGCGTCGACTCGGAGCTGGTGGTGGATTCCAGCCACTCGGCGCAGGATCAGCCGGCCGTGATCGAGGAGATCCGCCGCATCCTGATGCTCCACGCGGCCTCGTACGAGTCCACGGAATCCGCGCCGATCGCCGACTGAAGGAGAGACCATGGGACGCAGCCAGGACGAGTGGATCGCGCTCGCGCACGCGCACGCGACGTACGAGGGCGCGGGCGACGAGGGCGCCCTGCTCGCCACGCTCGAACCCGACCCGATCTACGAGCTCCACCCGGTGGGGCTCGCCTTCCGCGGCATGGAGGCCGCGCGCACGTTCTACCGGCACTTCTTCGCGAGCTTCCAGCCGCTGATCGAGTCGTACTCGCTTCGCAGCGAGTGGGTCGGCGCGGACGGCGCCGCGCAGGAGTACGTGATCCGACTGCGCTTCCCGGACGGGAAGCGCGAGACCCACCGCGTGATCGGCGTCCTGACCTTCGGCCGCGAGGCGCTCTCGGGCGAGCGCGTCTGGGCAAGCGAGCGGCTGCTGCGCCTGATGTTCGGACCGGCCTACGAGCTGGCGACACCGATCCGAGACTAGTGAGCGCCTAACAGCTCTCTCTTCAGGTCGGCCTGGACGGGATGCTCGCCGAGCCAGTTGCGGAGCAGCGCCGGGTAGAAGGCGGCGTCGGGAATCGGCTCGCGCGGCGTGCCGTCGATCGCAACCACGGTGCCGGCGTCGGGGACCTGGTCGATCGCGATCCGCGTCCCCTTCTTCACCACCTGGAGCGACGTGAAGATCGACTCGAAGCGCGCGACGCTCGGCGCGAGCGCCTGCATCGCGGCCTCGTCGTGGTTGGCGCGCAACGCCTTCTCGAGCGAGTCCACGAACTGCGCCGCGTCGACGTCGCGCAGCATCGCGATCGACACGCGCTTGCGTCCAGGCGCCGAGATCGCCGCCTCGGCGGACGGCGCGAGCGCCGGCAGGTAGAGCCCGACGGCGTAGACGTCGAAGAGCAGGAAGTGCCGCACGCCCGCGCCGGAGAGCACCAGCGGCGCCGCGCCCGGCACCGGCACGACCTGCGCCGGGAAGTCGACGCCCTCGACGTCGTTCGCTCGCGCGACGTGCGCGGCGGCGACGGCGAGCGCGCACGCGACCGCCGCGAGCGCGATCCGCGCGCGCGTCATGCGACGCGCGCCACCGCGATGCGATAGAACTCGTAGCCTCGCATGCTCGTCGATCTCTCTCCGTAGGCGAGGCGGCGGTACTCGACTGCGCCGAGGTCACGCTCGAGCTCGAGTCCGCGCGCGCGCAGGTACTCCGCCAGCTTTGCCGGGTCGAGGCCGAAAGTCCACGGCTCGCCCGCGGCCGCGAGCGTCGCGAAGAGCCGCTCGGTGCCGGCGTACTTCGCGGGCTGCGAGAGCACGTCGGCGTTCACGTAGGTGAAGACCACGCGGCTTCCCGGCGCCGCCCGCGCGCACCAGCGGAGCGTCGCGTCGACCGCGTCGGCGCGCAGGTAGTTCGTCACGCCCTCCCAGAGAAAGAGCGTGCGGCGCGACGGGTCGTAGCCCGCGGCCGCCATCGCGCGCTCGAGGTCGCGCTCGTCGAAGTCGGTGGCGACGAAGCAGACGCCCTCGGGCAGCGCGCCGAACGCGCGGCGCAGCAGCGCCTGCTTGCGCGCCTGCGTCGCCGGGTGGTCGACCTCGAAGACCACGGTTCCACGCAACGCCGGAAGGCGAAAAGCGCGCGAGTCGAAGCCGGCGCCGAGGATCACGAGCTGCTCCGCGCCGCCCGCGAGGGTCTCGCGCACGATCTCGTCGAGGAGCCGCGTGCGCGCGACGCCGGACGTGCGCGCGCCAGGCCAGCGCCGATCGACGTAGCTCGCGAGCAGCGAGAAGACGCCCGGGATCCGCGCGGCCCTTGCCACGAGCGCGAGCGGCGTCGACAGGAAGGCCCGCGCGAACGGATCCTCGCAGCGGCGCGACGCCCCGGGCGCGCTCGACTCGAGCGCGCGAAAGAAGGCCATGTGCTCGGCGGTGCGGCTGGCCCGACCCGACTGCATGCGAATCCCCTTCTCGACCTGGGCCGGGCGCTCGGGAGATACTGGCCCTCCCGCGCGAGGGATGCACCCGGTGGAGCTCGGCATCGTCACGGTGGCGTGGTTCGGAAGGGTCGAGGGGCTCGCGCGCCGCATCGAGGGCCAGGGCTTCCACACGCTGCTCCTGACCGACAGCCAGAACCTCTGCCCCGAGGTCTGGAGCAATCTGGCGCTGGCTGCCCGCGCGACCACGCGGCTGCGCCTCGGACCCGGCGTCACGAACTCGGTGACGCGCGACCCTGCGCTGACGGCCTGCGCGGCGGTGACGTTGCAGTCGCACAGCGAGGGGCGCGCGCTGCTCTGCATCGGGCGCGGCGACTCGGCGGTGCAGCGGATCGGACGGCGCGAGCAGCGCGTCGATGACTTCGAGGTGTATCTGCGCGCGCTGCAGGCGTATCTCCACGGCGAGGCCGTGCCGCGCGACGGCTTCCAGAGCCGCCTCGAGTTCCTGCCCGCGCTCGGCTCGCTGCCGAAGG